>Ga0182747_1000026_pt1 | contig 182068 bp, 152 predicted proteins | sample eDN3rd30CBELigBY_FD_128526 | JGI IMG/M metagenome (GOLD analysis project Ga0182747, IMG submission 128526) | Enriched backyard soil microbial communities from Emeryville, California, USA - eDNA 3rd pass 30_C BE-Lig BY (version 2) (version 2) | ecosystem: Environmental > Terrestrial > Soil >...
CTACAACCTGAACATCAACGCCTCGTCGGCCAGCAAGGGCGAGTCGCTGCTGGACACCATCAACAACCTGTCGGCCATGCAGGCCGACCTGTTCGTGGTGCGGCACGCCTCCAGCGGCGCGCCGCACCTGATCGCCCAGCACGTGGCGCCCCACGTGCACGTGATCAACGCCGGCGACGGCCGCCATGCGCACCCGACGCAGGGCCTGCTGGACATGTACACCATCCGCCACTACAAGAAGGACTTCACCAAGCTCACGGTGGCGATCGTCGGCGACATCCTGCATTCGCGCGTGGCGCGGTCGGACATCCACGCGCTGACCACGCTGGGCGTGCCCGAGGTGCGGGCCATCGGCCCGCTGACGCTGTTGCCGTCCGGCCTCGAACAGATGGGCGTGCGCGTGTTCACCGACATGGCCGAGGGGCTCAAGGGAGTGGACGTGATCATCATGCTGCGCCTGCAGAACGAGCGCATGCGCGGCGCGCTGCTGCCCTCGGCGCAGGAGTATTTCAAGCACTATGGCCTGACGCAGGAGAAGCTCGCGCTGGCCAAGCCCGACGCGATCGTCATGCACCCCGGACCGATGAACCGCGGCGTGGAGATCGACTCCCCGGTGGCCGATGGCAAGCAGGCCGTCATCCTGGACCAGGTCACGTTCGGCATCGCGGTCCGCATGGCCGTCATGAGCATTGTCGCAGGAGCCTGACCCATGAAAATCCATATCCAGGGCGGCCGCCTGATCGACCCGGCCAACGGCGTGGACGCCGTCAACGACATCTACATCGCCGCGGGACGCGTGGTCGGCATCGGCCAGGCGCCAGGGGGCTTCGTGCCCAATCGCCTGATCGACGCGCGCGGCCTGGCGGTCCTGCCCGGCCTCGTGGACCTGTCCGCCCGGCTGCGCGAGCCCGGCTTCGAGCACCGCGCCACGCTGGAGTCCGAATTGCAGGCGGCGCTGGCGGGCGGCGTGACCAGCCTGGTGCTGCCGCCCGACACCGACCCGGTGCTGGACGAGCCCGGCCTGGTCGAGATGCTCAAGCACCGCGCGCGCCAGCTCAACCAGTCGCACGTCTACCCGCTGGGCGCGATGACCGTCGGCCTGAAGGGCGAGATCATCACCGAGATGGCCGAGCTGACCGAGGCCGGTTGCGTGGCGTTCTCGCAGGCCGACGCGCACATCGCCGACACCAATGTGCTGCTGCGCGCCATGCAGTACGCCCGTACCTTCGACTACGCGCTGTGGCTGCGCCCCGAAGATCCCTGGCTGGCCCGCGAGGGCGTGGCCGCCAGCGGCGCCATGGCGTCGCGCCTGGGGCTGGCAGGTATTCCCGAGCAGGCCGAGACCATCGCCCTGCACACGCTGTTCGAGCTGCAGCGCGCCACGCGCGCGCGCCTGCATCTGTGCCGCATCTCCAGCGCCGCCGGGATCGAACTGGTGCGCCGCGCCCGTGCCGAAGGCCTGCCCGTGACCTGCGACGTCAGCGCCCACCACGTGCACCTGACCGACGTCGACATCGGCTACTTCGACGCGCATTGCCGGTTGACGCCGCCGCTGCGCGGCCAGCGCGACCGCGACGCGATCCAGGCGGCGCTGGCGGACGGCACCATCGACGCGATCTGCTCGGACCACACGCCGGTGGACGAGGACTACAAGCTGCTGCCCTTCGCCGAGGCCGAGCCCGGCGCGACTGGCCTGGAGCTGCTGCTGTCGCTGGCGCTGAAATGGGCCCGCGACGCCGACCTGCCGGTCTCGCACGCGGTGGCGCGGGTCACCAGCGAACCCGCCCGGGTCCTGGGCACCAAGGTGCTGGCCTCGTGCGGGCAACTGGGCGCCGGGGCGCTGGCCGATCTCTGCCTGGTCGACCTGGACGAACACTGGCTGGTCAGCGAGGACAGCCTGCTGAGCCAGGGCAAGCACACGCCGTTCCTCGGCATGGAGCTGCCCGGCAAGGTCCGCATGACCATCGTCGCGGGTCACGTGGCCTACGAGGCGACGGCCTGATCGTGCTTGCCTGGTTTCGCCTGGCCGCGCACCTGCTGCGGTTTTCGCTGCGTTTCCTGCTCGTCACCCTGTGGGTGATATTCGGGCTCATCGTGCTGGCCACCGTGTTCCGGCGGTTCGAGGTGGCGCGGCGCGACCGGATCAACAACTGGTGGTCCCGCTGGCTGCTGCGCTGGTGCGGCGTCGACGTCTACGTCAGCGGCCACCCGCCTGTCGACGGGGCGGCCCTGTTGATCGCCAACCACGTGTCGTGGCTGGACATCTACGCGCTCAGCAGCGTGCGATGCACCATCTTCGTCGGCAAACAGGAATTGCGTTCCTGGCCGGTGCTGGGCTGGCTGATCGCCGGAGTCGGCACGGTGTTCATCGAGCGCGGCAACCGGCGCGCGCTGCATCACGTGGCCCAGGCCATGCGCGAGCGATTCGACCGGGGGCAGTTGATCGGACTGTTCCCCGAGGGGACCACCTCGGACGGTTTCGACGTGCTGCCCTTCCATGCCGCCCTGTTCGAGCCCGCGCGGCGCGCCGGCGTACCCGTGGTGCCGGTCGCGCTGCGCTATCTCCAGCATGGCCAGCGCACCGCCGTGGCCGCGTACGTGGGCGAGGAAACCCTGCTGGGCAATGCGTGGCGGGTCCTGGGTTCGACTGGCATGGCGGTCCAGGTCGTCTACCTGCCCGCCGTCGCCGCCGACGGCGGCGACGAGGACCACCGCCATGCGATGGCCGCGCGCGTGCGCGAGGCCATCCGGGCCGAAGTGGTCGTTTGATGGGTTCGCCCGGCTTGCCAATCGACTTTCGTCGAGTTAATGTATTGCAAATGCGATGCGTACTGGGAATGCCATGAAAACTGCCACGCTTCCTCCCTTGCGGGTCGAGCCGGAACTGCGTGAGGCTGCCGAAAGAGTTCTCGAGGCGGGCGAGAGTTTGTCCAGCTTTGTCGAGCAGGCGGTCCGCTCGGCGGTGTCGCGCCGTGAGGCGCAGACGGTTTTTCTGGCCAGAGGTTTGGCATCGCGCGACCTGGCGCGGGAATCAGGCGACTACGTTCCAGCGCAAGCCGTATTGGATACGCTGCGGCAGCGCTTTGAGGCCGCCAAGGCCGACCGGCGCAAGCGGTCTTGACGTACCGTGTTCGCTTCACGCGGGAAGCCGAGCAGGATCTTATCCGGCTCTATGACTTTATCCTGGAGCGGGATCCCGATGCCATGGACTTGGCTGTCCATGCTCTGGTTGCGATCCAGGATGGCATCTGCATTCTCGAGCGTTCGCCCTACACCTGCAGAAAGGCGACACCGCATTCACCTTACTTGCGTGAGTTGGTGATTCCGTTCGGTCGTGCGGGCCATGTCGCCTTGTTCGAGATCGATGGACCCGATTCGGTCACTGTTCTTGCAGTACGTCATCTGCGCGAAGACGATTATCACTGAGACGCCGCCCAGCGCGCGCATCAGCGCGCCAGCAGGTCACCCGAGATGGCGTCCACCGACTTGACGCCCGTCAGCGTCATGGCCACCCGCATTTCCTTTTCCACCAGATCCAGCAGTCGGGCCACGCCGGCTTCGCCGCCCGCGGCCAGCGCGTAGATATAGGCGCGGCCCAGCATCACGGCGTCGGCGCCCAGCGCGAGCATGCGCACGACATCGAGGCCGCTGCGCAGGCCGGAGTCGGCCAGGATCCTGATGTCGCCCTTGACCGCCTCCGCGATGGCGGGTAGGGCGCGGGCCGACGAAAGAACGCCGTCGAGCTGGCGGCCGCCGTGGTTCGACACGACGATGCCGTCGGCGCCGAAACGGACGGCATCGCGCGCATCATCCGGATCGAGTATGCCCTTGATGACCATGGGGCCTTGCCAGAACTCGCGGATCCAGTCCAGGTCCTTCCACGATATCGACGGGTCGAAGTTGGCGCCCAGCCAGCCGATGTAGTCTTCGAGGCCGGTCGGTTTGCCCAGGTAGGCCGAAATGTTGCCCAGGTCATGGGGCCGGCCGCGCAGGCCCACGTTCCACGCCCATCGAGGGTGAGCGATGGCCTGCCCGTAGCGTCGCAGCGCGGCGTGCGGACCGCTCATGCCCGAGTGGGCATCGCGATACCGCGCGCCGGGCACGGGCATGTCGACCGTGAATACCAGGGTGGAGCAACCGGCTTCCCGGGCCCGCTCCAGCGCATTGCGCATGAAGCCGCGGTCCTTGAGCACATAGAGCTGGAACCACATCGGCCGGCCGATGGCGGGCGCGACTTCCTCGATGGGGCACACCGACACGGTGGACATCGTAAACGGGATGCCCTTCGCCGCGGCCGCGCGCGCCGCGGCGACCTCGCCCCGGCGCGCATACATGCCGGTCAGGCCCACGGGAGCCAGGACCACGGGCAGGGAGAGGGACTCGCCGAACAGCCGGGTTTCCAGGCTCAGGTCCGTCATGTTGCGCAGGACGAGCTGCCGGAGCGAGACGTCGGCCAGGTCCTCGACGTTGCGCCGCAAGGTGTGCTCGGCATTGGCGCCGCCATCGATGTAGTGGAAGAGAAACGGCGGAAGGCGGCGTTGGGCCGCGGCCCGGAAGTCGCTGGCGGAAGAGATGATCATAGGGAGTGGCCAGGTGAGGTCAGGCGCAGGGAGCGATCTTGGCGGGCGGCGTCTTCGTCGAGTTTTTTCAGGGTGGCGTGGACGTGGTCCAGGTGTTCGCCCATCGCGGCGCGCGCCTCGTCGGCCCTGCCGTCGAGGATGCTGCGCATCAAGGCGCCGTGCTGGGCGTTCAGCCTGTCCTGCCGGCGTGGGTGGTCGTGGACGAGCATCGCGTGCCGGCTCCGGGCCACCGTGGACAGCACGAGATCGAACAGGCTGCGCATGACCTGGATCAACACCAGGTTGTGCGAAGCCTCCGCGATGGCGAGGTGGAACCGGGCATCGGCGCGCGCCGACAGCGTCGCGTCCTTGCGTTGCTGGTGCTCGACCATCTGGTCGAAGCAGCGGCGGATGTTGTCCTTGTCCCGCGCGCTGGCGCGCAGGGCGGCATGCGCGGCGGCGCTGCCCTCCAGCGCCCGGCGTGTCTCCAGCACGTCGTAGCGGTACATCGGGTCATGCAGCATCAGCGCCGCCAGCGGCGATAGGGATGGCTGCGGCCATGCCTCCACGTCCGCATGCAGGAACGTCCCGGCGCCGATCCGGGTGGACAGGATGCCGTGGCCGGACAGTTTCTGGATGGCCGTCCTCAGTGACGCCCGGGACACGCCCAGGCTTGCCGCCAGGCTGCGCTCGGCCGGGAGACGTTCGCCGCGCGCCATGCCGCGTGCGCGTATCAAGGCCAGCAGTTGCTCCGCGACGTGGTCGGAGAGGCGCATGGGGACGGAAGGGGATGAGTCCAAGGAGTGTCCGGGATGCCTTGCGTTGGTCTGACCGGTTCCGGGGAAGAGCGGGTTCGAATCAAAATTCTATAAGGTCCTGGGCCGCCGATGTGAGGATTCTCGGGATTGGTCAGACCAGTCGCGGACATGGCGAACGAAGCGCTGCAAGGCCGGGTCGTCGTCGTTCCTGCGCCAGACGAAGTGGGCGAGCGATTCGCTGGCTGTCTCCTGGATGGCCAGATAGCGGACATTGTCCAGGCCCGATGCCGCGAAGGCCTGTGGAAGAACGGCTACGCCGGATTGCTGGCGGACCAGCATGACCGCGCTGATCCAGTGCGTGACCTCGTGCCTGATCTGCGGGGAAAACCCCGCCGCGGTGGTCAGCGCGATGACGGCGTCGAAATAGCTCGGCGAGATGTGCCGGGGAAACAGGATCCAGGGTTCGCCGGCGAGCTTGCGCAGGCTGATGCGCCGGCGCGAGGCCAGGGGATGGGAGGCGTGCAGGCAACAGACGAAGGGCTCGCGCTGCAGCGTGATGAAGTCGAGTTCGGGGGGCACCACCATGGCATGCAGGAAGCCGCCCGAGAGCTGGCGGTGCGAGATGGCGTCGGCCTGTGCGGCCGACGCCATCTCGCACAAGGAGACCTCCACGCCCGGTTGCGCCGACTCGAACTCGTGCACCATCTGCGGCGCGCCCCGCAGCAGCATGCCGCCGGTATAGCCAAGACGGAGTTGTCCCAGGACGCCGCTGCCGGTCCGCCGGGCGACCGTGCAGGCCTGTTCGAACTGGGCGAGCGTGCGCACGGCCTGCGGGTAAAGGGCGTGGCCCGCGGCCGTGAGGGCCACCGTCTTGGTATTGCGCTCGAAGAGCTGCGTGCCGAGTTCGGCTTCCATCTGCTTGATGGCGCTGCTGAGCGGAGGCTGCGAGATCGACAGCCGCGCGGCGGCCCGATGGAAATGCAGCTCTTCCGCCAGGACGACGAAGTACTTCAACTGTCGCATCTCCATTTCCGTCTCCGTTGCGTGCTCGGTTGTGATGATACGTATCGTGTATCAGTTGAGCCGAATTTTCAATTGGACTGGATCAGTGCGCGGCGCGAACATGTCGCCAAGGCGGGCCGACCGATCCGCCGGTTCCAACGACGATACGAGAGACAGGCTTCATGACATCGACATCATCCAGGCGCGTGGCGATCATCACCGGCGCATCGCGCGGCATCGGCGCGGCCATTGCCGTAGCGCTGGCGCGGCGGGGCATAGGCAGCGTGCTCGCCGTGCGCGATCCGGTCCAGGCGGAGCCGGTCAGGCGGGAGGTGGAGGCGTTGGGAATCCCATGCCGCGTCGCGCGGTGCGATGTCACGTCCGCGGACGACGCGCGGGCCGTCGTCGGGCAGGTGCTGGACGAGCATGGCCACCTCGACGTCCTGATCAACAATGCCGGCCTTATCGAACCTATCGCGCACATTGCCGATGGCGATCCGCAGGCCTGGATCCGCAACCTGGAGACCAATCTCGTCGGCCCGTACCGGCTGCTGCGCGCCGCGCTGCCGGCGCTGGCGCATGCCGCCGGGGCCGTCGTGAATCTCAGCTCGGGAGCCGCGCTGACGCCGCGCGAGGGCTGGTCGGCGTATTGCAGCGCCAAGGCGGGCCTTGCCATGTTGACGCGCTGCGTCGCGCACGAGTACGGAGCCGCTGGCGTCGCGGCCTACAGCCTGCAACCCGGGGTGGTCGATACCGACATGCAGGGGATCATCCGCCAGTCGGGCATGAACGAGATCAGCAGGATTCCGCGCGACCGGCTGGCCTCGCCGGGCCTGGCCGCCGCGGTCGTCGCCTGGCTGGCCGACGAGCGGCCCGAGGACCTGCGCGGCCAGGAGCTGTCGGTTGCCGAGCGCGCGCTGCGGGTGCGCGCGGCGGTGGCGGGGGAGGCCTGACCATGGCTGTCCGCCCTGTCATCATCTCCTGCGCCGTGACCGGCTCGATCCACACGCCCAGCATGTCGCCGTACCTGCCGATCACGCCGGAGGAAATCGCCGGGGCGGCGCTGGAGGCGGCCGAGGCGGGCGCCGCCATCGTCCATCTGCACGCCCGCGACCCGGGGGATGGGCGGCCGGACCAGACGCCGGAAGCCTTCATGCGCTTCCTGCCGCGCATCAAGGCCTCGTCCGACGTGGTGGTCAATATCACCACCGGTGGCGCGCCGACCATGTCGGTGCAAGAGCGGTTGCAGCCCGCGCTGCGCCTTGCGCCCGAAATCGCATCGCTGAATCTGGGGTCGATGAATTTCGGCCTGTACGAGATGTTGAAGCGCCACCGCGACTTTCGCTTTGATTGGGAGCGTCCCTATCTCGAGCAGAGCGAGGACAGGGTGTTCCGCAATACGTTCAAGGATATCGCCCATATCCTGGATTCCTGCGGCGGCAATGGTACGCGCTTCGAACTGGAGTGCTACGACATCGGCCACCTTTACACGGCGGCGCATTTCCGCGATCGCGGCCTGCTGCCCGGACCCTTGTTCATCCAGTCGGTGTTCGGCATCCGCGGCGGAATCGGCGCCCATGCCGAGGACATCCTCCACATGAAGCGGACCGCCGACCGCCTGTTCGGCGACGAGTATCTCTGGTCCGTGCTCGGTTGCGGCCGCAACCAGATGTTCACCGGCGTGCAGGCGGCCGTGATGGGGGGCAACGTGCGGGTCGGCCTTGAAGACAGCCTCTGGAGCGGTCCCGGCACGCTGGCCCGCAGCAATGCCGAACAAGTGGCCCGGATGCGCCGCATCCTGGAGGAATTGGGACTTTCCGTCGCCACGCCGGCGCAGGCGCGCGACATGTTGAACCTCAAGGGTGCCGAGGCCGTGGGCTTCTGAGCCATAGGACCGCGCCCGCCTTTCATCTACCTGGAGATTGCATGGATATGCCCAACGCCGCGCCCGGCCGCGCGGAACAGCTCGCCTTGTTGACGCAGACGGCGCCCGATACCGAGATGGGAAGACTGCTGCGCCGGTTCTGGCATCCTGTCGCGCTGTCGAGCGACGTCCTGCCCGGCCATGCCGTGCCGGTCGAGGCCCTGGGCGAGACATTCACGCTGTTTCGCGGGGAAAGCGGCACCCCCTATCTGGTGGGAGGTCGCTGCCGCCATCGCCAGACCCTGCTGCATACCGGCTGGGTGCAGGGGGAAAAGATACGGTGCATCTATCACGGCTGGCAGTTCGACGGCAGTGGCCGGTGCGTGCAACGGCCGGCCGAGAAGGAAGCGCGTGTCCCGCCGGGTTGCCGCATTCCGGGCCACCCCGTGCATGAGTACTGCGGGATGGTCTTCGCTTACCTGGGCGAGGGCGAGGCGCCGGCGTTCGAGTTGCCGCGCAAGGATGTCTTCGAAGTGCCCGGCGTCCTGATCGCCGTGACCAAGGAGACATGGCGCATCAATTGGTTCCAGCAGATCGAGAACTCGCTGGATGCCGTCCACGTCAGCTTCGTCCACCAGGCGCTGCGGGTCGGACCATTCGGCGACGCCGTCACCACGATGATGCCCGACCTGTCCTATGTCGAGAACGAAGCCGGCATCGAGCAGATCGCCGTTCGCGCGCATGACAACGTGCGCAAGAGCGACTGGACGTTTCCCAACAACAACCACGTGGTGGTGCCCGGCCTGCGCAAGGGCGACCCGTGGATCGATTTCGGCATCTGGATGGTGCCCCAGGACGACGAGCACAGCACCCGTTTCACCATCTACGCCATGGCGCCGGCCGACGACGACGCCAACGAGCGCTTTCGCGCTTACTTCCGCGAGTTCGGCGGCTACAACGCGGACGAGCACTACGATGAGCTCTTTCACCAGCGCAAGGCGCCGCCTGAGGAAGATTTCCTGGCCGGGCTGATTTCGGCCCAGGACTACGTCGCGCAGCGAGGGCAGGGCGTGGTGGCGGACCGCCGCCTCGAGATGCTCGGCAAATCCGACCTGGGCGTGGTGACGTTGCGCCGCGTGTTCTGGCGGGAGCTGGACGCCCTGCGCGAGGGGCGGCCCACCAAGCATTGGCGCAAGCGGGCCGAACCGCTTTCGCTTCCCATGCAGCCGGGACGGCAAAGAGACGATAGCCCCGCTTCCACCGCGGCAACGGCGTCCTAGCTTCCGACCGCGACCCGCGGCACAACAATATCCGAGGAGACACTCATGAATCGCATCTGGACCTGTATCGTGCTTGCGGCCGCGCTCGCGCTGCCCGGCCCGGGGGCGGCGAAGTCCGATCCCGCCGCGTATCCCGCCAAGCCCATCCGCCTGATCGTGCCCTACTCAGTGGGGGGCGGCACGGATATCCTCGCGCGCATGGCGGGCAAGGAAATCGCCGAGGCGCTGGGGCAGCCGGTCATCGTCGAGAACCGGCCCAGTGCCCAGGGCATCGCGGCGATGGAGCATCTGGCGCACGCGGCGCCCGACGGCTATACGCTGTTGATGGCGCCGTCGGGGCCGCTGGTCATGAATCCGGTCATGCGCAAGTCGCTGCCATATTCGTCCGAGAAGGATTTCTCTCCCATATCCATCGTGGGGCGCCTGCCGTTGCTGGTTACCGTCAATGCCTCCCTGCCGGTGCATACGGTGGACGAACTGGTCGGCTATGCCAAGGCGAACCCGGAGAAGGTCAGCTACGCGTCGAGCGCGGCCCTGTTCCAGCTCGCCACCGAACTGTTCAAGCAGAAGACCGGCACGCGCTTCCTGGCCATTCCGTACAAGAGCAGCGGCGAGTCGATCACCGCGCTGGTCGGCGGGCAGGTCACCATGGCGATCGCCGACCTGCCGCCGCTGACGGCGCTGATCAAATCCGGCAAGCTGCGTGCGCTGGCCTATACCAACGAGACGCGCAGCGAAATCTTTCCCGACGTGCCGACGGTGGCCGAGGCGGGCCTGCCCGGCATCGAGGTGGCAACGCTGGTGGGGTTGATCGGCCCGGCGGGAATGCCGGGCGAGGTCGTCGCCCGGTTGCAGAATGTACTGGTGAAGATGGTGGCCAAGCCGGACGTCCGCAAGCGCTTTCTCGATATCGGCGTCGAACCGGTGGGCAGCACGTCGGAGGCGTACGCAAGCTCCATCCGCCGCGATCTCGAGCGCTGGGCCGCGGTGGCCGAAACGGCCGGCATCCAGCCCGAATGACCATGGGCATTCCTGTCCAGGCCCCTGGGGAACCGTTGCCATGAATCCCTTCATCGCCCGTCTGCGCGGCGGCGGTCCCGCTCCGCTCGGCATCTTTCTCATGTCGGGCAGCCCCATCGTCGCGGAGGCGATCGGCTGCAATGGTTTCGAATGGGCGATCGTCGACGCCGAACACTCGCCGATCGATGTCGCCGATGTCGCCCACATGCTCATGGCGATCGGTAGCACGCCCATGCTCGCGGTAGTGCGGGCGCCATGGAACGAACCGGTGATCATCAAGCGGCTGCTGGACGCGGGCGCCGCCACCCTGCTGGTGCCTTTCGTGCAGGACGCGGAGGAGGCCGCGCGCGCCGCCGCCGCCGTCCGCTATCCGCCCCAGGGGCTGCGGGGCATGGCGGGGCTGAGCCGCGCGTCGCGCTTCGGCGCCGTGGCGGATCATTTCCGGCGGGCCAATGCCGGCGTCGGGCTGATCGTGCAGATCGAGACCCCGCAGGCCCTGGACCGCATCGAGGACATCGCGGCCGTCGAGGGCGTCGACGCCGTGTTCATCGGACCGACCGATCTGTCGGGCAGCATGGGCCTCTACGGCGACGGCGCCCATCCCGACGTCCAGGCCGCCACCGCGTCGGCGATCGCCCGTTGCAAGCGGATCGGCAAACCGGTGGGGACGCTGGCGGCTACGCTGGAATCGGCCGCCGCGCTGGCCCGGCAGGGGGCGGATTTCGTCGTGCTCGCGTCCGACCTGGGGCTGTTGCTGGGGCAGGTCCGGACCGCCCGGGCGGCGTGGAAGACGGCGTTCGGGGGCGGGCAGGACGGCCAGGCGTCCACGGTACGGTATTAGCGCCCGGGGGGCTTGGGGCGCCGCGGTGTTTCCGAGCCCCGGGGGCCGCGGCGTCGCCGCGACGCAAGCGCCTTCTCCGCATTGATGCGCTGGCATGGCCGCATCTGCCGCCGAACATGGTTTCCTCTGGCCAAAGGCAGTCCAATGACGCCTTTCACTGCTGGAGTCCATCATGAACGCCAACGTTGCCGGTGTCGGCGCGCTCACCCTCGAACAGATGCAGGGGCAACTGGCCGCGGCGCCGGATTACCGGGTGGCCGACGATGCGCCGGCACGCCGCTTTAGCGCCCTGGTCGAACGGCTGTGGGGGGGTAGCCTCAAGCCGCTGATGGCCGCGCCTGGCACCGGCGGGCGATTTTCGGAAGCGCCGCTCGCCTGCCCGGCAACCGCCAGCACCGGCTTGCTCGACCTGCCGCCGGGCGCCCGCTCCGAACCCTGGCGCAATGCCGATGCGATCGAGAATATCGTCGCGCTGGACGGCGGGTTGGACATTGCGTTCGGCCCCGCGCTGGATCATCGGGTCGCGCTGGGGCCCTTCGACATGTTTTCCGTGCCTGCCGGCCTGTTGCACCAGATCGTGAACCGGGCACCGGGCGCGGCGCGGGCGGTGATCTGCCTGAGCGTCCCGGAAGGCGGGACCTACGATGCGGTCTTCGATCCCGCATTGGCCGATACGGCTTGCGTCGAGGCCCGCCGCCGTCTTGGCCTGAGGTTCGAGGACGGCACCGGCATCGATGCGGAGCCTGGCGGGATCGAGAAGCGTGTCACGCGCTTCGACACGCTCGTTCCCTACAAGAAGGATCTCAACCGCACGGGAGGGCTCCCGGCCGAAGCCACCGAGTCGCTGTCCGCCGGCTCGGTGTACCCCTTGATCGTGCCGGAGGGCCACGTGGGGCGCTCCCGCACCGCTCCCATGCATGGCCATCAAGGCCTCTACATTTCCATCGCGGAGTGCAGCGCGGGCAACGATGGCCCGCCTCCCCACGCGCATTCGGACACCCAGGAATCGTTCTTCGTGCTGGACGGTTCCTTCGACATGTGTACCGGCTTCGACAACGAGACCGTCGTTCCCGTCAAGGCGGGCGACCTGATCGCGATGCCCAAGCTGGTCATGCGCACGTTCCGGAATACCGCGGGCCGGCCCTCCCGCCTGCTGGTCATCATCCAGGGGCCGGGCCGGATGCAGGATACCGTGTCGTTCTCCCGCCGTATCGGCGAGGACTTCGAGCGCCGCTTCGGCCGCCAGACGATCGAGGAATACGCCAAGATAAGAATGACCTTCGACGCCGAAGAGCGATTGGGGGCTTGATGTCCGCGCGGGGTGCTCCCGCGCCACGACCCGTCCGTCGCCGGCCCGCCGCCGCTTGAAGCGCGGCACCCGCCTTGTCGGCGCGCAACGAAAAAATCATGGAGACATCCCAATGAGACGCATCGCCCACGCGGGGGCCAGCGCCGTTCTGGCGGCCTGTTTCGTATCGAACGCCATGGCGCAGGATACCTACCCCAATAAACCCCTACGCCTGATCGTCCCCTATGCGCCGGGCGCCATCACGGATCTGGCCGCCCGCCTGTTGGCCGAACATCTATCGGCCGGGCTTGAACAGCCCATCATCGTCGAGAACAAGTCCGGCGGAGGGGCGCGCATCGGCGCGCTGGCGGTCGCCAATGCCCCGCCCGACGGCTACACGCTGCTTTTCGCGAATTCGGTCACGCACGGAACCGTGCCCGCCATGTCGAGGTCCTTGCCGTTCGATCCGGTAAAGAGCTTCGCGCCCGTCGGGAGGGCCTTCGTATACAGCTCCACGCTGGTGTGCAATCACGCGATTCCGCCGAACACCATCGGCGAGCTGATCCGGTACACCACCGAGCATCCCGACAAGTTGACGAATGCCACGGCCGGTCCGGGTACCGGACACGATCTGCTCGGCGGCTTGTACAACTCGGTGACCGGAGGCCGCATGCTCCATGTCCACTATCGTGGCGCCGCGCCGGCCTTGCAGGACGTGCTGGGCGGAACGGCGGATTGCATATGGGGCGGTGGCGACGTGAAGCAGTACGTGCAGAACGGCAAGCTCAAGGCATTCGCCACGAGCGGCGAGCGGCGCGACCCGGATTTCCCCGACGTGCCGACGATGGCCGAGGCCGGCGTGAAGAATTTCAAGATCGTCTGGTGGCAAGGCGTGGCCGCGCCTGCGGGCACGCCGCCGGCGGTGGTCGCGCGGCTGAACCAGGCGATCAACCAGGCCGTCGATGCGGCGGCGCTCAAGGAGCGGGCTCGGGTCCTCTCACTGGTCCCGGCCGGCGGGTCGCCGGAAGACCTGGCCCGGATCATCCAGGAAGACCTGGCGCGGTACTCCGCCATTGTCAAAAGCGCGAATATTCCGTTCCAGGATTGAGCACCGGATCAACGATGAAAGCTATTCAACTCCGCGTGACGGGCGGTCCGGAAGTCTTGGAGTATGTCGACGTTCCCACGCCCGTGCCGGGGCGCGCAGAGGTGCTCGTCCAGGCCCATTCCATCGGCGTCGGCATGCCCGATCTTCTCGTCAGGAGCGGGCGCTATGCGTGGATGCCGCCCCTGCCGGCCATCCCCGGCATCGAAATGGCGGGGCGGGTGGCGGGCGTCGGCCCCGGGGTGACGGCGCTGGCCGAGGGCGATCCGGTGTTCGTATCGGCCCGCGACCTGCCCGTGCGCGGCAATTGCTATGCGCAGTACATCTGCGTGCCCGAACATGCCGTCCATCCGCTGCCGCCCGCCGCGGACCTGGAGGCCGCGGCCTGCCTGTCCAACTATCAGGTGGCATGGCATGTATTGAACAGCGCGACGCGAGGTTTCCTGTACGACGACATACTCGTCTGGGCCGCCGCCGGAGGCGTGGGCTCCGCCTTGCTCCAACTGGCGAAACTGGGCGGCAAGCGGGCCTACGGCGTCGTCCGTGGCGCCGCCAAGCAGTCCTTCGCGCTGAGGCAGGGCGCGGATGCCTGCGCGGATTCCCGCGTCGACGACATCCCCGCCGCCGTGCAGGCGTGGACCGGCGGGAAAGGCGTGGACCTCATCCTCGATCCTGTCGGCGGCGCGGGGTTCAGGCAGAACTTCGATCTGTTGGCCAGGCTCGGCATGGTCGTCAGCTACGGCATTCTCGACGGCCCGCCGCATCCTTCCTACGCGGAGGCGTTGCAGACCCATTTCGGCCGTTCGCTGGCGGTGCGGTTTTTCTCCATGCATGCGCTCGACGATGCACCCGCGCTCAGGCGCGTGGCGATGGATGCCCTGCTGCCTGACCTGGCCGCGGGCCGGATCGCGCCCCACATCCATGCCCGCCTGCCGCTGCGCGACGCGGCACAGGCGCATCGGCTGCTGGAGCAGGGAGCGGTCTTCGGCAAGATCGTCCTCGATCCCCGGTAGCCGGAGGAGCGTCGCCGCCATTCCATCGCCCCGTGGCCATACCCATATCGCCGTCGTCGATATGGGCCCGGCGAAAACCGCGTGATGTAATGCGTTCGCCTGCGCGGCCATCCAGGCCCCGATCATTGAAAAAGGAGATTCCGTGAGCCGTTCCATCGAATCGGGCGAGGCGCCCGCCACCCCGGAGCCGGGCGTGCCCGAACGTTTCGTGGTGGAGCACCGGGGCGTGCCGGTGCCGGCGGCGCTCTGGACGCCGGAAGGCCGGCCGGCGGCGATCGTCCAGGCGTGCCATGGCGGGAGCGGCCATAAAGAATCACGCGCCATTCTGGCGATCGCGGCGCGGCTTTTGCCGCTGGGCATCGCCGTGCTGGCCATAGACGGGCCGGTGCAAGGCCGGCGCCGCGCAGACGGCAACCTGGATCCGGCTGTCGCTCGGCAATCCTTCCGCGAGGCCTGGCGCGCCGGGGTGGGGCGGACCAGCATGGCGGAAGAAATGTCGGCGGCGCTGGACCAGGTCCTCGCCACGCGGCAATGGTCCGATCTTCCCGTCGGGTATGTCGGGGTGTCGATGGGAACGGCCTACGGCATTCCTTATCTCGCCGCGGACCGCCGCGTAAAGGCCGCCGTCATCGGCTTGTGGAGCACGACCTACGCGGCCAGCGAGCATCTGGCCGGGTTTGCGCGCAAGATGGACTGCGCCGTGTGGTTCACCCAGCAGTGGAATGACGAGTTCTTCGACAGGGAGGGCACGGCGGCGCTGTTCGATGCCATCGGATCGCCGGACAAGCGGCTCGTGGCCTATCCCGGCCCCCACGTCGAACTGGAAGGAGAGCGGCTGACCGACGCGATCCACTTCATCCGCGGGCGCTTGCTGGAGGAATCGAGGCGATGACCGGGGCGGAAGTGCTGGTCCACACGCTGGTGCAAAACGGGGTGGACGTCTGTTTCGCCAATCCCGGCACGTCGGAGATGCATTTCGTGTCCGCATTGGACCGCATCGACGGCATGCGCTGCGTGCTGGGCCTGTTCGAGGGCGTGGTGACCGGCGCGGCGGACGGCTACTACCGGATGACGCAGCGCCCGGCGGCGACGCTCCTGCATCTGGGGCCCGGCCTGGCGAACGGGCTTGCCAATCTGCACAATGCGAAGAAGGCGCGTTCGGGCATCGTCAACATCGTTGGCGATCACGCGACGGCCCACCTCGGGCTGAACGCGCCGCTTACCTCGGATGTCGAGGCGGTGGCGGCCCCGATGTCGAATTGGGTCCACACGATCCCGTCGGTGGAGACGGTGGCCGGAGACTGCATGGAGGCCGTGCGGCGCGCCTCGGGCCGGCCGGCCGAGATCGCCACGCTCATCCTTCCCGCGGACAAGGCCTGGAGCGAGGGCGCAGCCGTGCCGGCCGCGCCTCGGCCCGCGGCGGCCGGCGTGCCGTCGCCCGACTCGTCGGCCCTGGCGGCGGCCGTGGACGCGCTCAGGCATCGTGCCTCGTCCACGCTGCTCCTGCTCGGCGGGCGGGCGGTCCATGCGGATGCGGCCGATTGGGCCGGCAGGATTGCCGCGGCCACCGGCTGCGCCGTCATGTCCGAGTTCTACGTTCCGCGCCAGCAACGCGGCCGGGGCAGGTTTCCCGTTTCCCGGCTGCCCTACTCGGTCGATGCGGCAACCGCCGCGCTCGCGCGCTTCGACCACATCATCCTGGTGGAAGCGGCCGATCCCGTCGCGTTCTTCGCCTATCCCGGCAAGCCCGGACGATTGTCCGCGCCGGGTAGCCGCATCATTGGCCTGTCCGGCCCCGAGCACGATGCGCAAGAGGTGTTGCGGGCGCTTGCCGAGGGCGTCGGCGCGACGCGCGGCGCCGTTCCCGCGCCGGACGGGAACATTCCCGCCGCGGGCGCGGACCAGCCGCTGGATGCCTCGTCGATCGCGGCGGTGTTGGCGGCATGCATTCCCGAGCAGGCGATCGTCGTGGACGAAGCGATCTCCACCGGAAGGAATTTCGATCGCGCCACGCAAGGCGCGGCCCCGCACGATTGGCTCACCAACATGGGCGGCGCGATCGGGTATGGGCTGCCGGTGGCGGTCGGCGCCGCGATCGGCGCGCCCGGCCGCAAGGTGATCGCGCTGGAGGGGGACGGAAGCGCCATGTACACGCCCCAGGCGTTGTGGACCATGGTGCGCGAGTCGCTCGATGTGACGGTCGTGGTGTTCGCCAACCGTTCGTACCAGATCCTGCACGGCGAACTGGCCAACGTCGGCGCCGGCGCTCCTGGCGCGCGGGCGATCGATATGCTGACATTGGACCGGCCCGTCCTCGATTGGGTGTTCCTGGCGCGGGGAATGGGCATGGCGGCGACCCGGGCATGCAGTGCGAGAGAGTTGGACCGGCAATTGCGCGCGGCCTTGGCATCGGGGGGCCCCAGCCTGATCGAGGTATGCTTGTGAGTGGCTTATGGGGCAGCGCGACATGACGACGGAATTGCCTTTGCGGGGCGTGCGGGTGCTTGATCTTTCCCGGGTGCTGGCAGGGCCCTGGTGCGGCATGGTGCTGGGTGATCTCGGCGCGGAGGTGATAAAAATCGAGCACCCGCGGCGAGGCGACGATACCCGTGATTGGGGCGTCAGGGCGGACGATACCCGCACTGCCTACTTCAATAGCGCCAACCGGAACAAGCGCTCGGTCGGTATCGACCTGCAGACCCCGGCTGGCCAGGAACTGGCCTTGTCCCTGGCCAGCCGCTGCGACGTCGTGATCCAGAATTTCCGTTTCGGTGGCGCCGAGAAACTGGGGCTGGGTCACGCCCAGGTCCGCGCCGTCAAGCCTGACGTCGTCTATTGCTCCATTTCCGGATACGACCGTACCGGGGCCGAAGCGGCCCGGCCGGGCTACGATCTTGTCATCCAGGGCGAGACCGGATTGATGTCCATCAACGGCGAGCAAGGCCAGCGGCCGTTGAAATTCGGCATGGCGGTGGTCGATCTGTTTACCGGCATGTATGCCGCGCAAGCCGTGATGGCCGCGTTGTTCGATCGGCAGCGCACCGGCTCGGGCCGGCATGTCGAGCTGGCGCTCTATGACTGCGGCTTGATGATCAGCGCGTATTGCGGGCTGGAAGCGCTGTTGAACGAACGCGATCCTCCGCGCTATGGCAACTCGCATCCGTCCATCGTGCCGTATGGCGTATTCGAGGCGCAGGATGGGCCGTTGGTCATCACGGTGGGAAACAATGCCCAGTTCCAGCGTTTCTGCCGCGACGTCATCGAGCGTCCGGATCTGGCCGGCGACGAGCGCTATGCCACCAACACGAGCAGGACCGCGCATCGACAGGCCTTGCTGGAGCAACTGGTCCCGGAGATCGCCGCGCGCTCCAGGGGCCTGTTGCTGGAACGACTGTGCGAAGCGGAGATTCCCTGTGGCGAAGTGCTCGGGCTGCTGGACGCGCTCCAATCGGAACGGACGGCTTCAGGCGGGCTCCTGACGCCGCGCGCCGATGGCGTCGGCAGCGTGTTCGCGCCGCCTTATCGGCTGGACGGCGGCAGGCCGGAAGTCCGGCTGGCGCCACCCTCGCTGGGGGAAGGGACCCGGGATGTGCTGGGCGGGCTGCTCGGGCTGGATGCCGAGGCGTTGGAAGCGCTGGCGCGCCAGCAGGTCATTTGAGTTCGGCGGGATCGCGCCCGCAGGACGAAGCCGGAGCGAGCCTGACACCGATTTCCCTGAGGATGCCTCGCAGCCATTTGTGGGAAACCGAGTTGTGCAGGCGGTCGTGCCACAGCATGCTGATATCGACGCTGTCGACCTTGAACGGCAGATCCAGCAGGCGGATCGGGAGATGCCGCTGCGCCGACAGCGCCAGGCCCTCCGGCACGGCGGCCAGCAGCCTGTTCTTTGCGACGATCTGTGGCAGCAGCATGATGCTGGATACCTGCAGGGCGACCTGGCGGACGTGGCCGGTACGCTCGAGCGCCTCGTCCACCATCAGTTCCATCGAGGCATAGGGAACCGGCGCCGCGCCCCACGTCACGTGGGGAAGCGCGACGAATTGGTCGAGCGTCAGGCGGTCGCCGATATCGGGGTGCCGGGCGTTGGCGATGCAGACCAGGCGCTGGGGATACAGGACGGTTTGATGCAGGTCCGGCGGGGGATGCCGGATGAACGCCAGCGCCAGATCGATATCGCCGTCGCGCAAATATTCGCGGGCGCGGCGAAGGTCGCCGGGGCTGACCGTGAAGCGCATGTGCGGAGCGATCTCTCCGGCAATCGCCATCAGCTCGGGCAGGACGAGCCGCGAGATGCCATCGGACGCCATGATGCGAAAGCGGGTCGTCGCGCTGGCGGCATGGAAGGTTTCCTCGCCTTCTTCCCGGCCCTCCAGCAGGTCGGCCATGGCGCGGAAACGCTTGACGAGTTCCATCGCCCGCGGCGTCGGCTGCATGCCGGTACTGGTCTGGACCAGCAAAGGGTCTTTCAAGGTCGTCCTGAGCTTGGCCAGGGCGGTGGACATCGCCGGCTGGCCGATGCCCATGCGTTCGGCGGCCCGGGTGACGTGGCCTTCGGTGATCAGGGCTTCGAGATAGACGAGATGTTGGAGATTGAGCCGCTCGATCATGGCGCGCAGGGCCGGGACAATGGGTCGATGGCTTCTATTATAGAGAGCGGTGCGGGGCCCGCGCCGGGATCCGGGACGTGAAGGGACGCCGTCCACGCCGCGCGGCTACTGGGTGGCGATGCCGCGCTCCTTGATGATGTTGCCGAAGGCCTCGTAGTCCTGGCGGTAGACGGCCGCGAATTCCTGCGGGGTATCGCCCACCGGCTCGAAGCCGGTACTGGTCATCCGTTCCTGGACGTCCGGCATCTGGATCGCCTTCCGGAGCTCCGAACCGAGTTTTTCAACGATGTCCGCGGGTGTGCCGGCCTTCACGAACATGCCTTGCCATGCGAGCACCTTCGCGTTCGGGTAGACCGCGCCGATGGGGTCCGCCTGCGGGAATACCTTGGACGGCTTGCTGTCGGTGATGGCGACCGCGCGCACGGCACCGGACAGGATGTGGGGCTGGTAGTTCATCTGCGTATCGATGCCGCAGTCGAGCTGGCCGGATGCCATGTCGGGCAGGGCCTGGGCGAAACCGCGGTAGGGCACGTGCAGCACATCGATGCCCGCCGCTTTCTTCAGCATCTCCAGCGCCAGATGCGGGGGCGATCCCACGCCATAGGTCGAACACGAAAGCTTGCCCGGATGTTCGCGCGCGTAGTCCACGAAGTCCTTCAGGTTCTTGATCGGCAGGGTGGGCCGCACGACGAAGACATAGGCGGCCATCGCCGGCCGGGTGAGAGGAATGAGGTCGCGCAGGGGGTCGTAGGGTACCTTGGAGAGCCAGGGGGTGATGATCAGCGCCGACGTGTGGAACAGCATCGTGTAGCCGTCGGCGGCGGCGGAGGTGACGCCCTGCACGGCAATGCTGCCCGTCGCCCCGACCCGGTTCTCCACCACCACGGGCTGTCCCGTCGATGCCTGGAGCTTGGCGGCCAGGGTGCGGGCGATGATGTCGGTCGAGCCTCCGGCGGGAAATGCGGACAGAATCTTCAGGGGACGATCGGGGAATGACTCGGCGGCGGCGCTTCCCGCGGCCAACGTCAGGCCCGATGCGACGAAAAAGCAGGAAAGCAGGCTTTTCATGGTGTCTCCTAGGTTCTGGCCTATTGGGTCGCTGACTATAGGCGAACGGGAACGAAGGACGCCATGTCCCCTCCCTGATAGTTTCATTGCCGCTCGCAGATGGATGGCCCGTTCGTTGATGGCGGTATCACCGTGGGGACGATTGCCCGTCCGTGGTCGCCGTGCTCGAATGGACCTCGTTCGGAGGAGAGCGTCTTGATGCGAGCAAGAAAAATCCAGTTGTCCGGATTCGGCGGACCGGAAGTCCTGCAAGTGGCCGAGTTCGAGGTGCCGGCGTTGGGGCCGCGCGACGTTCTCGTCAGGTCGCACGCGATAGGAGTGGGGTGGCCGGATGTCTATGTGCGAACCGGCACCTATCCGTGGCAGCACCTTTTTCCCATGCCGGCGACGCCAGGCATCGAGATGGCCGGCCGGGTCGCCGCGGCCGGGGCCGAGGTGGCCGACCTGCCGGTCGGCCGGCCGGTATATGTCTCGTCGCGGCTCATGGGGTTCCGGGGCGGCTGCTATGCCGAGGCCATGGTCGTTCCGCGCGACGTGCTGGTCGAGCTTCCCGGGAATGTGGACCTGGATGTGGCGGCGGGCCTGGCCTACTACCAACTGGCCGTCGCCCTGCTGAGGGCGGCGGGCGCGGCCAGGCCCGCCGGCTGGGCGATGGTGTCCGGCGCCAGCGGCGGGGTGGGAACGGCGCTGGTGCAGACCGCCAAGGCCTTTGGATACAGGGTGCTGGCCTCGGTCGGCCATGACGACAAGCGTGCGCACGCGACGGCGGTGGGCGCGGATGCCGTGATCAACTACCGCACGGACGCCGCGGCTGCGGCGATAGCCGGCATCACCGGCGGCCATGGCGTCGATCTCTGGCTGGAGTCGTTCGTGGGGCCGGACTTCGGCCAGGTCTTCCGCAGCATGGCGCCATGGGGGAAGGTCATGCTCTACAACGCCGTGGGCGGTCATCCCGCGCCAGCTTTCTTCGACGACTGGCGGGCGGCGATGGGGAAATGCGTGTCGGTCCAGTACTTCTCCATGCATGTCTACGAGGACGATCCCCAGGCCATGCGCGATTTGCTGAGCGCGGCGATGCGGTTGATCGTGGACGGGGCGATCAAGCCGCCCGCCGGCACATTCTTCAAGCTCGAAGATGCCGCGCAGGCGCATCGCCTGCTCGAGAGCGGCACCAATCGAGGCCGCATCTTTCTGCGGCCGTAGGGGCGGGCGCAGTCAGTTCAGGCGTATGTTCCTGGCCTTGATGATCTGGCCGAATTTTTCATAGTCGCTTTGGACGAGCCGGTCGAACTCCTCGATGGAGAGATCGGAGGTTTCGAATCCGGCGGTCCGTATGCGCTCCTGGACCTTGGGGTCGGCCAGTACGCGGCGCCACTCCGCTATCAGCCGTTCGCGGATGGGGGCGGGGGTTTCCGCCCGGACGAAGATGGCCTGCCAACCCAGCACGACGCTTTCCGGATAGCGCCGGCCGACGGCATCGATGCCGGGGTACAGCGCCATTTTTCCGCTACCCGTATGCGCGATCGCGCGGATCCTGCCGCTGGCCACGTGGGGCGCGGGCATGGTCGGAGGATCGATGCTGCAGTCCAGCTGGCCGGACAGCAGATCGGGAAGCGCCTGGCCGAAGTTGGTATACGGCACGTGGACGATCTCCACGCCCGCCGCGCCCATCAACAGTTCCAGGGCCAGGTGGGGCGGCGAGGCGACGCCGTACGTGCCACAACTGAGCTTGCCGGGATGCTGCTTCGCATAGGCGATGAATTCGTCCAGCGAATGCACGGGAAGCTTGGGGCTGACCGTGATGACATACGGGGTGTAGCCGGTATAGGCGATGGGCGTGAACGCCTTGCGGAAATCGAAGGGCTGCTTGACGACCCAGGGAAGGATCGCCGCCGCGCTGGTGTTCAGCAGCAATGTGTAGCCGTCCGCGGGCGCCTGGGCCACGGCGGCCGAACCGATGGCGCCGGTCGCGCCGGGCCGGTTGTCCACGATGATGGGTTGGCCCAGTTGTTCCTTGAGCTGTTCGGCGTAGGTGCGCGACATGGTGTCCGGAGTTCCGCCGGCGGAGAAGGGCACGATGAGCTTGACCGGATGCGTGGGGTAGGTCGATTCCTGGGATCGGGCCGCAGGCGCCGCGATGAGCGCGATGGCCGCCGCGGCAAGGATCGCCGCCTGTTTCATGTTCGGCATGGTGTCTCCGGGTTTTTATGTAGGTTGGCAGCGAACGTCCGGTCAGGGGCGCAGGAAGATCCGGCCGACCTGGCGGCCGCTCTCCAGGAGCCGGTGGGCGTCGCCGGCCTGCTCCAGCGGGAAATGGCGCCCGGCGGGGGGGCTGACCTTGCCGGACGACATGAGCGCGACCGCGCGCTGGATGAGCGCCCTGCGCGCCGGCAGATCGTCTTCCCAGACATGCATGGAGAAGTACTGGATCGACAGGCACTTGGCCATGTGCGTGCGCCAGGCGTCGAAGAAACTTGCGGGCGGGTGGCCGCCCGTTGCGTTGTAGAGCACCAGCTTTCCCCAGGGCGCGAGGTGGGCCAGGGCATCGGCCAGGTTTTCGCCGGCATAGGCTTCGAGCCACAAATCAACGCCGCGGCCATGCGTGGCCGCCGCGATGGCAGGTCCGCAATCGGAGGTGCGGTAGTTGAGCACGCAATCGGCGCCCATTGCCTCCGAATGCGCTCGCTTGTCGTCGTGGCCCACCGTGGCGACGACGCGGTGGCCCAGTGCCTTGGCCACCTGCACGAGCGCGGTGCCCATGCCGCCGCTGGCCCCGGATACGAGCACCGTGGAGATCGTCTGTCCTCGTGAACACTCTTCGAGCAGGGCGAGCGCCACCTGGTAGTAGGCCAGGTTCGCCGCGCTGTCCAGGTTCAGCTCCGGCGGCAGGGCGATCAGCCGGTCTTCCGGTACGAGCCGGGCCTGCGCATAGCAGCCGCCGCGCATGCCGAGCATGCCGGACGATACGTAGACGGGCTGGCCGACGGCAAAGCGCTTCACGTCGGAGCCGATGGCGGCGACCGTTCCCGACATTTCCACGCCCGGTGTCGCGGGCATGGGAAAGAGATGCTGCCAGGGATACGTGCCGGTGCGCACATAGACATCCGGCCAGCCGACCCCGATGCTGTGGGCCCGGACCAGCACGTCGCAAGGGCCGGGAACGGGCGCCGGGACGTCGCGGACCTGCAGTACTTCGGGTCCGCCGAAGCGCTCGATTTCGATTCTTTTCACGGATAGCCTCCTTGGGGGAGGATTTCAGCACGCGTGGCGGCTTCCCGGCCATGTGCCGCGGGGAATACCTGCATCGACGGTGGCGTATGCGGCGCCACGCCGGCGCATCGCCATCGAAACCGGCGATATTCGTATCGACGGCCAATCATGGGCAGGGCGGACGAGGATGCCTAAAGTGGGCGCACCACAACATGCGAAGGAGAGCGCCGTGACGACCATCAACCCCACTCCCGAAGAAATGAACAAACGGATTGTCCGGGCCAAGACCATACAGCCGAAGAAGAAGCGCTTCGCCGCCGGTGGCGGTATCCCCTCGGAGGCCATGGAGTCGATCGCGGCGGATTCCATCTACCTGTACATGGCGCCCGAGACCGGTGTCGGGGCGACCAGCCAGAATCCCGGGGTCGTGGGTTTCCCAGGGCTTACCGTGAATGTCTGCCGATGCCCCGTCGGGCAGGGGCCCGATCTGCACTCGCATGCCCGCACGCTCGAGACATTCATGTGCCTCAAGGGGCAGTTCGAGATCCGCTGGGGCGATGATGGCCAGTATTCGACGCTCCTGGATGAGCAGGACATGATTTCCGTCCCTCCCAACGTCATGCGCGCTTTCCGCAACACGGGCCTGACGCCGGAAGCCCACCTTCTTGTCCTGATCCAGGGGCAGGCACAGGACATGGCCGCGGACATCCAATATGCCCCGGAAACCGGAGAGCGGCTGGCGCGGAAATTTGGCGACGACGTCCGCGAGAAGGTCGAGGCGTTGGGCTGGCGCTTCGACGCCGAGCTGGGCAGCCGCGAGCGGGCATGAGCCCCGGACGATAGGCATGCGCGGAGCGCCATGCTCCGCATGCCCGATCAGGTCGGTTGATCCTCGACCAGCGGCCGCAGGGCGAGCTGGCCACCGACATGACGCAGCGCATTGCGCAGCCATCGATGAGCCGGGTCGTTATGGCTGCGCTCATGCCAGATCATGCTGATGTCCGCGGCCGGAACCGCGAAGGGCAGCGGCAGTATCTGGATCGGCAAGGTATTGCGGGCGTTGAGCGCCAGGTGTTCAGGCACCACGGCCAGCAGTTCGCTGTTGGCGACGACGTCGGGCAGCAAAGTCAGGTTGGCAACCTGCAGGCTCGTCTGGCGGGCCTGGCCGAGCTTGCGCAGCACGTCGTCGACCAGTTCCTCGAGTGTCGACGGTATCGTGGCGGTGACGCCCCACCTGGCGTGCGGCTGGGCGACAAAGGTTTCCAGCGTGAGGCCGGCGGCGAGCGCGGGGTGCCCGTCGCGCGCGATGCACATCAGGCGCTGGGGGTACAGGACGGTCTGGTGGAGATCCGAGCTGGGGTTGGGGACGAAGGAGATGATCAGGTCGAAGTCTCCCTCGCGCAGGTACTCGGCGATGCGCCGGGGGTCGCCGGGCTGGACGGTGAAGTGCATGCCCGGCGCCTCGCGGCATGCCTGGCGCATCAGGCCGGGGAGTACGCTGCGGAGCGTCGAGTCGGACGCCATGATGCGCCAGCGCCGCGCCGCGGTGGCGGGGTGGAAATTTCCCCCGCCGGCGCCGCGCTCGTCGATGAGGCTGGTGATTTCCTTGACCCGCTGGGCCAGTTCGAGCGCACAGGGCGTCGGGGTCATGCCTTGCGCGGTCTTGACCAGGAGCGGGTCATGGAAGGTCTTGCGCAGCCGGGCGAGCGCCGCCGACATGGCGGGCTGTCCGATGCCGGCGCGCGCCGCGGCCCGGGTGACGTGCCGTTCTTCTACCAGTGCCTGCAGATAGAGCATGTGTTGGAAGGTGAGGCGGCCGAGGGGAGTCATGCGCTTCTTGTCCTGTGGTCACACTGCGCAATCTACACGTTTCCACGCCCTTTGCGCGGGAGGGGTTGCGCGAACAACCTGTGCACCAGCGCCCGCACCCATTGCAGCGAGGGATCGCTGGCCGTGTTGGCGTGCCAGATCAGGCGCACGTCGTAGCTGGGCGCGTAGGGCAGGGCCCACACCTTGAATCCGTAGCGCGGTTGCGCGTTGCGCGCGTAGGTGGTCGGCACGATGGCCAGCATGCGCGAGTTCATGACCACTTCCGGCAGGGCGCCGAAATGCAGGGCCCGCACGACAATGCGGTGGTCCAGTTTCATGCGGGTCAGCATCTCGCGCACGCTGTCGTGGAAGGTGGCGGTGGGGGAGGCCACGAGCAGCGAGGCCGAGGCGAGTTCGCTGGGGGACAGGATCTTGCCCTTGTGGCCGGGGAATGGCGTCCAGTCGGGCGCGGTGATGGCGACGTAGGGTTCGTGGAAGAGCACGTCGGCTTGTATGCCGCGCTGCTTGGGATGCAGGATGCCGATGGAGAAGTCGAGTTCGCGCGCTTCGAGCGCGGCGGCGACGTCGTCGGCGAGCACGGAGATGTTGGTGAGCTGGGTGTGCGGCGCTTCGGCGTGCAGGGCGGCGGCCAGGGTGGGCAGGAAGGTCATTTCGCCGAGGTCGGACATGGAGACGCGCCATTCGACGTGGCTGTGCTCGGGGTCGAATTCTTCGCGGCCGGTGACGAGGGCTTCCAGGGAGCGCAGTTCGGCGGCGACGGCGGGGGCGATGTGTTCGCAGACGCTGGTGGGGATGAGGCCGTGGGGGGTGCGCAGGAAGAGTTCGTCTTCGAAGAAGTAGCGCAGGCGGGCGAGGGCGTTGCTGGTGGCCGGTTGGGAGAGGGACAGCATTTTGCCGGCGGCGGTGACGGAGCGGGTTTGGTGGATGGCGACCAGGACGCGTAGGAGGTTCAGGTCTAGTTGGCGGAAGTTCATGGGGTTTCTGGTTCTTGGGACGGCCGGCGGCAGGGGCGCAGGCCGTGAGGGCGCAGCGAAGCCGGTCCCGGCGTTGCCGGGACTTCCCGGTGGCTGGGCAGCCGGCGGGGCGGGCGCAGAACTCGCGCGGGGACAGTCCCCCGGACTGTCCCTACTGCCGCGCTCAAACAGCTGCGCCCTTGCTCCCCCGCCGACTGCCCAGCCACCGGCGGCTCCGAATGCGCCCTCACGGCCTGCGCCCCTGCCGCCGGCCTGCGCCATCTGTCAGTGTGAGGGGCAGGCGTCCTGGATGAGGGGGGCGGGCGGGGTATCCGGGGTCTTTATGGGGATTCTACGGAATATTCAGGGAACAAATGAAGGGGGCTTACCCCTTCATTTGCCCTCGCGCAGCTTCGCCACGTCGCTGGCGGTGACCTGGCCTTCGCGGGTGGACCAGGTGGTGCGCATGTAGTTGGTCAGTTGGGCGACCTCGTCGTCGGTCAGGCGGTGGGCGAAGGCGGGCATGTCGCCGATGCGGGTGCCGTCGGGCAGGCGTTGCGCGGGCAGGCCGTCGAGGATGGAGAGGAGCAGGTTGCGGGGGCTTTGCAGGCGGACGGTGCTGTTGGCGGCCAGGGGGGGCATGCCGGGCGGGTGGCCTTCGCCGTCGACGCCGTGGCAGGCGGCGCAGGTGTTCAGGTAGACGCGGCGGCCGGGCGAGGGGGGGCCGGCGTCGGGTTGGGCTTGCGGGGCGGGGACGGGCTTGGGGGGCGTGTCGCCCAGCAGGAAGGCGGCCATGGCCTTCAGGTCGTCGTCGGTCAGGTACTGGGTGCTGTGCAGGATGACGGGGTACATCTCGTCGGCGGCGATGCCCTGGGGGGCGAGGCCGGTGCGCAGGAAGCGTTGCAGGTCTTCCGGCGTCCAGCCGCGTTCGGCCAATGCCTGCGGGGTCAGGGACGGCGCCTCGAAGCGGTTCAGGGTATAGCCTTGCAGCCAGTCGTCGCGGTGCAACTGGCCCAGCTTGCCGCGCGGGGTGTGGCATTCGCCGCAGTGGCCCAGCACGTTGGTCAGGTAGCGGCCGCGCACCCATTGCGCCGACTCGCCCTGCGAGGCGGCGGGCAGCGGGTCGTGGTCGAAGAACAGCAGGTTCCAGCCCGTCATCAGGACGCGCAGGTTGAGCGGGAAAGGGATCTCGGGTTTCTTGTTGGGCTGGGCATTGGGCCGCACGTTCATCAGGTAGGCGTAGATCAGGTCGGCGTCGGCGCGCGGGATGTCGTGGTACGCCGTGTACGGCATGGCGGGGTAGAGGTTGCGTCCGTGCGGGGCCTTGCCTTCGGTCAGGGCTCGGTGGAATTCGTCGGCGGTCCAGCGGCCGATGCCGTGGTCGGGGTCGGGCGTGATGTTGGTGCCGTACAGCGTGCCGAAGGGTGTTTGCAGCGGGAAGCCGCCGGCATAGGCGGGGCCGTCGGCGGTCTGGTGGCAGGCCGCGCAGTCGGCGGCCCGGGCCAGGTAGCGGCCCAGCTGCAATTGTTCCTGCGTGGCCTGGACCTGCTGGGGCGCACGGTCGGGTGGCGCGTCGCGGTTGCCCAGGACCGCCGCGGCGACGGCGGCGATGGCCAGGACCAGGATGACGAGGGCGACGATGGGACCGCGTCGCCGGGGGGACGGGCGGGCCATGTCAGCGCTCCTTGATGACGAGACCGGGGGTGGCCAGGATGACTGCCTTGGCCGCTTCGAAGTAGCGCACATAGCCGGTGCAGCGGCAGATGTGGCGGCCCAGGTGTTCGGTGATCGTGTCTTCCAACTGGTCGGCGCGCACGGGGTGGGCCTTGAGCCGTTCCATCAGCGCGGTCGCGCCGATCACGAAACCGGGCGTACAGTAGCCGCACTGGAAGCTGTAGTGGTCCAGGTAGGCCTGCTGGACGGGGGTGATGGCGATGACCTTCTGCTGGTCGTCGCGCTCGGCCAGGCCTTCTATGGTCCGGATGCGCTTGCCGTTGAAGTAGTGGGCGCCGGTGATGCAGGTGCGGATCTCCTCGGCGCCGCCGGGGCCGTCCAGCAGCACCGTACAGGCATGGCAGACGCCGATGCCGCAGCCGAAGCGCGAGCCGGTCAGGCCCAGGTATTCGTGCAGGAAGTCGACCATCATCAACGTATCGGGCACGTCCATGGGCCCGACCTGCTTGCCGTTGATGGTCAGCGCCAGGGGCGAGGTCGTGATCGTCATGGTTCCAGGACCTCCCGTATTTTTTCCGGCGTGACCGGCAGGTCGGTGAAGCGGTGGCCGATGGCATGCGCGATGCCGTTCACGATGGCGGCGACGATGGGGATCATGACGACTTCCGCGATGCCCTTGGGCGGATCGGTGTCCGAGATGGGCGGCAGGATGTCGCCGGTCTGGCGCCACACGGCCACGTCGTGCGCGCGCGGCAGGTGGTAGCGGTCGAAGTTCCAGGTGCCGTTGCCGGGGCCGTCCTCGTACAGCGGCAGGTATTCGTGCAGCGCGTGGCCGATGCCCATCGCGATGCCGCCCTGCAACTGGCCCGACACCAGGTCCTCGACCACCGGCTTGCCGCATTCGAGCACCGAGTGGTGCGACAGCAGCCGCACCTGGCCGCTGGTCGGGTTGACGGCCAGTTCGGCCAGGGCGGCGTTGGCGCTGTAGTAGGTGACGCCGGCGTTGTTGCGCTGGGTGGGCGGATAGAAGATGTTCGCGCGCTTGATGACGTCATAGGGATGGGCCGAGCGGCTGCCGTCGCCGTGGCGCACGGCCAGGCCGTCCAGCGGCCGCCGGATGGTCGTGCCGCCCACGTTGAAGTCGGCCTCGGCCCATTGCCAGCGGTTGAAGGTATGGCCCACCGCCGCGGTCACGAAGTTCGATTCGTAGGCGGTCTTGACCAGGCGCTCCAGCGGCAGCGGTTCCAGCCCGTTCGCGGTCAGGCCGCGTTCGGTCCAGCGCGCATCCTCGCGCCGCACCACCAGGGGCGCGGCCTGGCCGCCACCGATGCCGCGGCTCCAGATCGCCATCGCGGCCGGCCACAGGCCGTGCTCGAACACGACGCGGGCGGTTTCCTTGGTGGCGTGCCCGAAGAAGTAGACCGAGTTGCTGGCGCTGGAAGGCGAGGCGTGGACCGGTGTCCAGAGCGGATCGGCGGCCAGCCGGTCCTGATCTTCCTGCTTGACCGTATAGGTATCGACGTTGCCGACCATGGGCAGGTCGGACCAGTCGGTGACCGCGGTGCGCACTTCGTCGGCGGGGCGGCCGAACCATTGCGCGCACATCACGGCCTGCGAGGTGCTCATGCCGGTGCCGATCTCGACGCCGGTATGGTGCAGCACGATACGGCCTTCCGGGCTGAGCGCCACGCGCACGAAGGCGGCCTCGCCGCCAGTGCCGAAGTCTTTCTGCACACAGGCGAAGCCCACGCCATAGCGCTCGTTCGGATGGGCCGCCTCGTAGTCGCGCTTGCGCTGGGCCCGTTCGGTCCACAGCGGATGTCGGCGCGCGCGCTCAAGCACTTCGTCCACCCGCAGCGCGCCGCCCGCGATGGCACCCTGGGTGTTCTTCATGCCCGACAGCAGCGCGTTGCGGACGCGGAACTCGATCGGGTCGATGCCGAGTTCCCCGGCCATCTCGTCGATCATCATCTCGGTGGCGGCCATGCTTTGCAGCGTGCCGTAGCCGCGCGCCGAGCCGGCGTCCACGGCCCGGGTCGCCTCGGCCACGGCGATCAGGTCGTTCTTGGGGAAGTAGTAGATCGACTGCGCGGCGGTGGCCGCCACCATGACCACCGAGGGCGAGAAATTCGAGCGCCCGCCGCCGTTGCCGGTGAAGGTGCCCTGGAAAGACTGGAGTTTGCCGGTCTTGCGGTCCACCGCCATCGTGTATTGCATGTCGAAGGCGTGGCGCTTGAGCGAAGTCTGGAAATGCTCGAAGCGGTCCACCGCGAAGCGAACCGGATGGCCGTCGCCGTATAGCGCGGCGACCAGGCCGTAGAACGGCACGTTGCAATGGTCCTTGGAGCCGTACCCGACCGTGTAGCAGGGATGCACGAACAGGTGTTCCAGCGGGAAGCCGCTGTCGGCCACCATCGTGGCGGCGGCCTCGGCCACTTCCTGCGGCGACTGCGTGGCCAGCACCATGTGCAGCGAGCGGGTGGCCGGGTCGTACCAGCAGTTTGCGTTGTCCGGCTCGAGCGCGGCGGTGTCGACGGACTGCGTGGTGTAGCGGCGCTTCATCACCAGCCAGTCGGCGGGCGGCGCGGCAAGCTCCGCGCCGATCTGCCCGACCGCGCGCATGCCGCGCGCGTCGAGGCTGCCCTCGGGCGTGGCCGAGGGCCAGACCAGGGTTTTCTTTTCGGTGGGGAAGAGGGGGCTGTCTTTCAGGCTGGAGTAGGCGTCCTCGTCGTCCGGCGAAGCGCCGCCCACGCGGACGTAGCGGAACACGCCCCAGGGCTCGCGGTCGAGCGGCCCGGTCGCCGCGCCGTAACGGACGACATCCCGGGTGGCGCGCAGCCGTCCGCGGGCAAGCTGGTAGCGCGCGAAGTCGTGGAAGATCAGGATGGCGACCGCGTGCCCCAGGTAGGCCGGCGTCTTGCCGGTGGGCAGCAGCATGTCCTCGCCGTAGAAGCCGGGGAAGGCCAGCTTGTCGCGGGCCAGGTCTTCGGCCGTGACCACGCGGTCGGGCTTGAGGTCGTCCCCCAGCGACGCCAGGTCGAAGCCTGTGTAGGTCCGGTCGGCCAGCGTGGCGCGAAGAATGAACGCATGGGACTGTTGCTTGGGCCAGTGCGGCATGTCGGCGGCGCGGATGTCGCGGGCGAAGACCTTGCCACCCACCACTTTCTCGTGGCCGTCGATCCGGAAGCGGGTGTGGCCGTCGGCCGGGTTCCACTGCGCGCCGCGCAGGATGCGCTCTTCGAACAGGGCGCCGAACGCGGCGCTGTACAGCGGGGCGATCCACACCGTGACGCCGCCCACCGCGATGGCCTTCAGGAAGCCACGGCGGGACACGCTGGCGCCGGTGGCGCCCGCCGTCTGGTTCCAGCCAGGATCTTGCTTCACAGCACGCTCCTTGCGGCAAAACCGCAGATGCCATGCTGGCAGCAAAGGATGGATTTATCAATACCGGAAAAGGGCGGAAATCCACGCTTGCCCGATGCGGCATACATGGATTTTCCTTATAGGGATTCTACGAGGTATTCACCAAACAAATGTGGAATATACGAATAAACCATTAGCCCAGGGCCCGGTGCCGGAGAAGAATGATGCGCTGACACCAGGCAGAGGAGAACGGGACCATGGCGGAGCGTTCGTTCACGAACGAGGTCGGCAAGCTGAAGCTGGGCGAAGGCGAGGAATTCCGCGGCGAGGGCATCCTGGCCGTGACCAAGGCCCTGCTGCAGTCTGGTGTGTCGTACGTGGCGGGATACCAGGGGGCGCCGATCTCGCACCTGATGGATGTGCTGACCGACGCGAACGACATCCTGGAAGAGCTGGGTGTCCACTTCGAGCACAGCGCCTCCGAGGCGACGGCCACCGCGACCCTGGCGGCCTCGGTCAACTATCCGCTGCGCGGCGCCGTCACCTTCAAGTCCACCGTGGGCACCAACGTGGCCTCGGACGCGCTGGCCAACCTGGCTTCCGGCGGCGTGACCGGCGGCGCGCTGCTGATCGTGGGCGAGGACTACGGCGAAGGCTCCAGCATCATGCAGGAGCGCTCGCACGCCTTCGCGATGAAGTCGCAGGTCTGGCTGCTGGACCCCCGGCCGAACCTGGAAAGCATGGTGGGCGCGGTCGAACGGGGTTTCGAGCTGTCGGAAGCCAGCAATACGCCCGTCATGCTGCAATTGCGCATCCGCGCCTGTCACGTGCATGGCCGTTTCACGACGCGGGCGAACAAGCGGTCCTCGTACACGCTCAAGGACGCCATCGAGAACCCCGAGCGCGACGTCAACCGCATCGTGCTGCCGCCGGCGTCCTACCTGCACGAGCAGGAGAAGGTGGCCAAGCGCTGGCCGGCGGCGGTGCGCTACATCGTGGCGCACGGCATGAACGAATTCTTCGGCGCCGCCGACGCGGACATCGGCATCGTCATGCAGGGGGGCATGTACAACGGCGTGCTGCGCGCGCTGGAACTGCTGGGGCTGGCCGACGCCTTCGGCCAGTCGCGGATCCCGCTGTACGTGCTGAACGTGACCTATCCGCTGGTGGACGAGGAGTTCGTCCGCTTCTGCGCCGGCAAGCGCGGCATCCTGATCGTGGAAGAAGGGCAGCCCGACTACATCGAGCAGGCGGTCCACGCCATCCTGCGTCGCGCCGACCTGAACACGCGGGTCCATGGCAAGGACGTGCTGCCGATGGCGGGGGAATACACGGGTGGCGTGCTGCTCAAGGGGCTGGCGGAGTACGTGCGCCGCTATGAGCCAGGCTTGCTCGAAGGGCGGCGACTGCCCCGCGCCGCGCGGCCGACCGAGCCCGCGCGCATGCCGGACAATCCCAAGGCCTTCGCCATCCAGCAGGCTTCCGATCAGGTCCAGGGACGGCCGCCGTCGTTCTGCACCGGCTGTCCGGAACGCCCCATCTTCACCGCCATCAAGCTGGTCGAGCGCGAGCTGGGCCGGCACCACATCAGCTGCGACATCGGCTGCCATCTGTTCTCGGTGCTGCCACCCTTCAACCTCGGCGCCACGACCATGGGCTACGGCCTGGGGTGGGCCGGCGCCTCGGCGCTGAACACGCGCGAGACCTCCCGCCGCACCATCTCCATCATGGGCGACGGCGGGTTCTGGCACAACGGCCTGACCAGCGGCGTGGGCAACGCCGTGTTCAACGAGACCGACAACGTGCTGCTGGTGGTGGACAACGGCTACTCGGCCGCCACCGGCGGGCAGGACGTGCTGTCGTCCAAGGCCGAGAACCCGATACGCAGCACCAACAACCCCATCGAGAACGCGGTGCGCGGGGTGGGCGTGAAGTGGGTGCGGACGGTGACGCGTACCTACAGCGTGGCGCAGATGCGCGACACGCTGCGCGAGGCGCTGACCACCCGGGAGAAAGGCCCGAAGGTGGTGGTGGCGCAGAGCGAGTGCATGCTGAACAAGCAGCGCCGCGTGCGTCCGCTGATGCGCAAGGCCATAGGCGAAGGACGGCGCGTCGTGCGCGAGCGCTTCGGCGTGGATCCCGACACGTGCACCGGCGATCATTCCTGTATCCGGCTGTCCGGCTGCCCCTCGCTGACCATACGGGACAACCCCGATCCGCTGCGCACCGATCCGGTCGCGGCGGTGGTGGACAGTTGCGTGGGCTGCGGGCTGTGCGGCGAGGTCTCGCATGCCGCCGTGCTGTGCCCGTCGTTCTACCGGGCCGAGATCATCAACAACCCGGGGCGCTGGGACAAGTTCAAGGCGCGGGTCAGGAAGACCGTCATCGGCGCCTTGCAGCGCCGCATCGACCGTCGGCTGGAGGGATTGGCGGCATGAGCATGACGCACGATATCGATGGCGCGGGCACGCCGCGCGCATTGACCATCGCGGTGTTGGCCATGGGCGGCGAGGGCGGCGGGGTGCTGGCCGACTGGCTGGTGGACCTGGCCGAGCACAACGGCTACCTGGCCCAGACCACCTCGGTGCCGGGCGTGGCTCAGCGTACCGGCGCCACGGTGTACTACATCGAGATGTTCCGCGAGGCGGACGTGCCGCCGGGGCGGGCGCCGGTCATGGCGCTGGGCCCGGTGCCCGGCGAGGTCGATGTCGTCATCGCGTCCGAGCTGATGGAGGCGGGCCGCGCCTTGCAACGGGGCCTGGTCGCGGATGACCGCACCACGCTGATCGCCTCCACCCACCGGGTGTATTCCATGACGGAGCGCACGGCGATGGGCGACGACCGGGTCGATTCGGCCGCGCTGCTGGAGGGCGGGCAGGTGGCGGCGCGGCGCTTCGTGGCCGCCGATTTCAATCGCATGGCCGAGGACGCCGGCAGTCCCATCAGCCCGGCGCTGTACGGGGCGCTGGCGGCGACGGGCGCGCTGCCCTTCGGCCGCGCGCTTTTCGAGGAAGCGATCCGGCGCGGGGGCGTGGGCGTGAAGGCCAGCCTGCAAGCCTTCGCCGCGGGCTTCGACGCGGCCGCCGGCCAGGATGCGCCGGTGCTGCGCGAGACCACCGTGCGGCGCGAAGCGGCGGCCGTCGCGCCGGCCGGGGCGCCCGCGTCCAAGGGCCGGCTGCCCGCCGCTGTCGGCCCCCGGCTGGCTGCCCTGGACGAACGGATGGCGCGCGAGTTTCCGGCCGAGTGCCACGCGGTGTTGCGCGCCGGCCTGGTCCGCGCGGCGGACTACCAGGACGTGGCCTACGCCGGCGAGTACCTGGACCGGCTCGCGCCGCTGCTGGCCGCGTTGCCGGATCGCGGCGCCGCCAGCATGGAGGTCCTGTCCGAGACCGCCCGCCACCTGGCCTTGTGGATGACCTACGAGGACGTGGCGCGGGTGGCGGACCTGAAGACGCGCGGCACGCGCTTCGCCCGCGTGGCCGCCGAGGTGCGCCTGTCGCCGGCGCAACAACTGGAGATCAACGAATTCATGCACCCGCGGCTGGAGGAGCTGGCCGACGCCATGCCTGCCTGGCTGGGACGGTGGATGGTGCGCAGCGCCTTCGCGCGCGGCTGCATCGGGCCGTTCACGCGCAAGGGCAGGGTGGTGCGCACCAGTTCGCTGCGCGGCTTTCTGCTGCTGTACGCGGTGGCGGGACTGCGCGGCATACGCCGGGGCTCGCTGCGCTACCAGGTCGAACGCGAACGCATGGCGCGATGGATGGAGGCCATCGTCTCGCTGGCGGGGGGCCAGCCGGCGCTGGCCGTGGAGGTGGCGCGGGCGCAGCGGCTGATCAAGGGCTACGGCGACACCCACGTGCGCGGCTGGGGCAATTTCCAGCGCATCATGTCGGCGTTGCCGGCGCTGCGGCAGGCCGCCGACGGTCCCCCGCGCCTGCGGGCGCTGGTCAAGGCGGCCCTGTCGGACGACAGCGGCCGCGCGCTGGAGGAAAAACTCGCGACCGTCTAGGATGAGGCGGCGCGATCAAGCAGCACTTCGTCGGTACAAAAAGACAGGAGACAACGCATGAAATTTCCGCTCATCAAGGCTGCCGCCGCGTTCCTGGCCTGCACGGCCATGTTCGCCGGACCCGCCCAGGCGCAGCAGGCCACGCTGCGCCTGATCTCGGCCTTTCCCGAGAACGGCATCTACGTGCAGCACCTGCAGGCATGGGTCAAGAAGTTCAATGAAGAAGGCAAGGGGGTGCTGCAACTCAACTTCCTGGGCGGCCCCAAGACCATGCCCCCGTTCGAGGTGGGCAACGCGGTCAAGACCGGCGTGGTCGACATCGCGCTGAACACCGGCGCGTTCTACACCAACGTGCTGCCCGAGTCCGACTTCCTGAAGCTGAGCGACATCCCGGTCGCCGAGCAGCGCAAGAACGGCGCGTTCGACGCCATCAACAAGGTCTGGAACGAAAAGGGCAACATGCAGTACCTGGCCCGGATGGTCGAACACCAGCCCTTCCACCTGTACATCAACAAGAAGATCGACAAGCCCGATCTGACGGGCATGAAGATCCGCATCACGCCGGTCTACCGCGAGTTCTTCCAGGCCCTCAACGCCAACGTCATCACCACGCCCCCGGGCGAGGTCTATACCGCGCTGGAGCGCGGTGTGGTGGACGGCTACGGCTGGCCGATAGGCGGCATTTTCGACCTGAATTGGCAGGAGAAGACCAGGTTCCGCGTGGACCCGGGCTTCTACGATGCCGAGGTCTCGCTGATCATGAACCTGCCGGCCTACAAGAAGCTGACCCCGCCGCAACTGGCCTACCTGAACAAGCAGTTGCTGGCCCTGGAAGCGCAGAACGGCTTCTGGGACCGCTACGCCGAAGACGAGACCGCGCGGCAGGCCAAGGCGGGTATCCAGACCATCAAGTTCGACGACGCCACCGCCAGGCGCTATCGCGACATGGCCTACGACGTGGGCTGGGCCACCGCCACCAAGCAGAGCCCCGAGGTGGCGGCGCGTTTCAAGTCGCTGCTGTCCCGTCCGGCCGCCGGTAATCGCCCATGATCGCGCGCGTGTCCGCCGCCTACGGGCGGCTGCTGGCGGCGCTCGCCGCCGTGGGATGCGCGCTGCTGCTGGCCATGATGCTCGTCATCGTGGCCGACGTGCTGCTGCGCAACCTCGCCATCGCCGGACTGCCGCGCGGCCTGGCCTGGAGCAACGAGGTGTCCGAGGCCATGCTGTACCTGATCACGCTGTGCCTGGCGCCCTGGTTGCTGCGCCAGGGCCAGCACATCCGCGTCGACATCGTGCTGCAGGCCATTCCGCGCCGCCTGGCCTGGGGGCTGGAATGGCTCAGCGACGTCCTGGGCCTGGGATGCTGCCTGGTGATTGCCTGCTACGGCGCCCAGTCGGCCTGGACCAGCTACCAGTCGGGCGCCATGAACATCAAGACGCTGGTGACACCCGAGTGGTGGATGCTGGCGCCGCTGCCCGTGGTGTTCCTGCTGCTGGCGGTGGAAATGCTGTTCCGCATGCATCGCCTGCTGCATGCCGAGGCGGGTCCGCGCAATGAAGCGGTGAGCGCATCATGAGCTGGCAGATCGCGGCCTGGATCCTGCTGGGCGGGTCCACGGTGCTGCTGTTCATGGGCATGCCGGTGGCGCTGACCTTCATTTCCATCAACATCGTGGGCGCGTGGCTGTACATGGGGGGCGAGATCGGGCTGATGCAGCTCGCCCGCAACAGCGTCAGCTCGGTGGCGGCCTTCTCGCTCACGCCCATCCCGCTGTTCGTGCTGATGGGCGAGGTGCTGTTCCACACCGGCCTCGCGCTCAAGGTGATCGACGGTATCGAGCGCCTGATCACGCGCGTGCCGGGGCGCCTGGCCGTGGTCGCGGTGGTGGCCGGGACGGTGTTCTCGGCCATTTCCGGATCGACCATCGCCACCACCGCCATGCTGGGGTCGCTGATGCTGCCCGTCATGCTGGCGCGCGGCTACCACCCCCGCATCGCGACCGGACCCATCATGGCGATCGGCGCCGTGGACATGCTGATCCCTCCTTCGGCGCTGACCGTGCTGCTGGGCTCGCTGTCGGGCATCTCCATTTCCAAGCTGCTGATAGGAGGGGTGATGCCGGGCATCATCCTGTCGGTGGCCTTCGTGCTGTGGATCGTGCTGCGCGTGCGCATCACGCCGTCCTGGGCGCCGGCGTCCGACACCGGCGAGCGGCGCATCGGCTGGGCGCGGTGGAGCCTGTTCGTGGCCTACGTGCTGCCCACGCTGTCGATTTTCGGCGTCGTGGTGGGCGCGCTGGCGGCGGGCTGGGCCACGCCCACCGAATGCGCGGCGCTGGGATCCTTCGCCACCATGCTGCTGGCCATGCTCTACCGCCGCCTGACCTGGGAGGCCCTGGTCAAGTCGCTGAAGGGAACGGCCGCCATCTCGGGCATGATCCTGTTCATCATCCTGGGGGCCACGACTTTCGCCCAGATCCTGTCGTTCTCGGGCGCGAGCAATGGCCTGGTGGAGACGATCACCGGCCACGGGCTGTCCACCGGCATGATCGTGCTGGGCATGATGCTGATGCTCATCTTCCTGGGCATCTTCGTCGACCAGATCAGCATGATGATGATCACGCTGCCCATCTTCATGCCCATCGTCGGCGTGCTGGGCATCGATCCGGTGTGGTTCGGCGTCATGTTCCTGATCTGCATGCAGCTCGGCCTCCTGCTGCCGCCGCACGGCCTGCTGCTGATGACCATGCGCGGGGTGGCGCCGCCGTCGGTTTCCATGGGGACGATTTTCATCGCGGTCGTGCCCTACGTGGTCATGAGCCTGCTGTTGCTCGGGGCGGTGTTCTTCCTGCCGGGCATCGCCACCTGGCTGCCGAAAATGATTGGCTAGCCTGGGCTGAATCGACATTCATGGCATCCATGATGACGGGCCTCAACTGCGGGGATTGAGATCTTGAACCGTCCTTGATCGGTGGGGCGGGGCGGCCCGCTCGGGGGGCGCAGCGAAGCCGGTCCCGCTGCGCGGGACTGCCCGGCGAGGGCAGGCTTGGCGGGGCGGGCGCAGAACTCGGGCGGGCACAGTCCCCCGGACTGTGCCTAAGGCCGCCCTCAAACAGCTGCGCCCTTGCTTCCCCGCCAAGCCTGCCCTCGCCGGCGGCTCCGAATGCGCCCCCCGAGCGGGCCGCCCCGCCCCACCGATCAAGGACTACGGTGGTGATGAGTGACGATCGCAGGTTCAGAGACGGCGAGGGGTTTTTATCTTATCGACCAACACGACCGTACTGGCATTCACGGGGCTAGGTGACCAGCGGTGCAGGTCTTGTCCGGGGCGCTCCGCCCGCCCCCCGGCCCCGGCGCCCCGGACAAGACCGGGTAAAGAACATGAATGTCGATTCCGCCCATAATTGAATGTGATTTGCATCAAAAACGGGATAATGAGTTCCAGCCATGTGGCTATGCCCGGGCCGGGCAAATCCCTACCATCCCTCCGTCGCCCGAAGTTCGCGTGGCGTATTGGAGAATGCGATGGAGGCAGGAGAGGCGCTGGTCAGTTGGCCCAGCGAAGGCATCACCCGGGTGCCGTTCCAGGTCTTTTCCGACCGGGAGGTCTACGACCGGGAGCAGCAGCGGATCTTCCGCGGCCCGGTCTGGCAGTTTCTTTGCATCGAACAGGACATCCCCGAGCCCGGCGACGTCGTCACGTCCTGGATGGGCGAGACGCCGGTGATCGTCGCGCGCGACCACGATGGCCAGGTCAACGCCATGGTCAACCGCTGCGCCCACAAGGGCGCGCTGGTCGCGTTGAAGGCCAAGGACAAGGTCAAGAACCTGACCTGTGTCTACCATGCATGGTCGTACCGGCTGGATGGCCGGCTGCGGTCGATCGCCTTCCAGAACGGCGTCAACGGCAAGGGCGGCATGCCCGAAGACTTCGACGTCGAGGCCCATCGGCTGCAACCGGTGCGCGTCCAGGTCTTCTGCGGGCTGGTGTTCGGCACGCTGTCGGACGAGACGCCGCCGCTGGACGAGTTCCTGGGCCCGCGCATGAGCGCCTTCATCCAGCGCAACTTCGGCCGGCCGCTGAAGGTGCTGGGCCGGCATAGCCAGGTCATCCACAACAACTGGAAGCTGTACGCCGAGAACGTGCGGGATTCCTATCACGCGACGCTGCTGCATACCTTCTACACCACCTTCAAGGTGAACCGGCTGGACATGGACGGGGGCATCATCCTGTCCGACCGCAAGTGGCACCACATCAGCTATTCGAAGCGCGCCACCTTCAACCTGGACAAGGAATACCTGACGGCCGAGGTGCACTCGGCCAAGTACGGCGCGCAGCACGGCGAATCCGCCCTGGAAGGGCCCGAGCTGCTCGATGCATGGGAGGAGTTCGACGACGGCATCACCCACAGCATCCAGACCGTGTTCCCCAACGTGGTGTTCCAGTTCACGCTGAACTCCCTGGCCATCCGCTTCTTCGTCCCCCAGGGCGTGGACAAGACCGAGCTGAAATGGATATTCCTCGGCTACGAGCGCGATACGCCCGAGCAGTCGAAGATGCGCATCATGCAGTCCAACCTGACCGGCGCGGCCGGCCTGGTGGCCCTGGAGGACGGCTGCATCAACGAGTTCGTGCAGCGCGGCACGGCAGGGTCCGGCCGGCGCGCGGCATTCATCGAGATGGGCGGCCGCGTGGCCGAGTCGAACGAGTCGTCGCGCGCCACCGAGGCCTCCGTCCGGGGGTTCTGGCACGGCTATCGCGACATCATGGGATTCTGACGGAACGCTGATCATGCAGACCACCATTCGTACTGCTTCTTCCCCCGCCGTGCGCGAGGACGTCCACGCCGCGATCGGGCGGCTGATGGCCGACTACGCCCACGCGCTGGACGACGATGAGCTGGAGTCCTGGCCGGACTTCTTCACCGACGACGGCACCTACCGGCTGACCACGCGCGAAAACGTGGCGGCCGGCCTGCCGGTGGGCATCATCCATTGCGAGGGGCGCGGTATGCTGCGCGATCGCGTCGCGGCGCTGCGCACCGCCAATATTTTCGAGCCGCACTGCTACACGCACGTGCTGGGCCCCGGCCGCATCGTCGCGGTGGGCGACGGCAGCTGGCGCGTGCGCTCCAATTTCAGCGTCTATCGCACGTTCGAGACAGGCGAGTCCCGGCTGTACGGGGTCGGCAAGTACCTGGACATCGTCCATGCCCAGGCCGACGGCCCGCGCCTGCGGGAACGCGTGGTCGTGCTGGATTCGCGCTGCGTCGACGTGCTGACCGTCATTCCACTGTAGCGGGCGCGCTGCGCACCGGAGGAGACACATCATGAAGAAAAGCTTGAAGGCCGCGGGCCTGGCCGCCGCGGCATGGACCGCCTGTATCGCGTCGTCGCAGGCGGCTGACGGCACCGATTGGCCGAGGCACGCCGTGCGGCTGATCGTGCCCTACGCGCCGGGCGGCATCGCCGACCAGATGGCGCGCATCACGGCCGAGGCGTTGCAGGCCGCCTTCAACCAGCCGTTCATCGTCGAGAACAAGCCGGGCGCCAGCGGCAGCCTGGCGACGTCCTACGTGGCCAAGAGCAAGCCCGACGGCTATACGCTGCTGGTAGGCCTGGCCGCGCCCCAGACCTTGAACCAGTTCATCTACAAGCTCGACTACCATGGGCTGAACGATTTCGCGCCGGTGGCGCTGCTCAACACCAATCCGTTGATCCTGGCGGTGCATCCCACGCTGCCGGTCAAGACGGTGGGCGACGTGATCGCCTATGCGCGCAAGTATCCCGGCAAGCTGAACTTCGGCGGCGCCGGCGGCCTGACGCAGTTCGCCGGCGAGGTCTTCAAGTACGACACCAAGACCGACATGGTGCACGTGCCCTATCGGGGCGGCGCGCCTGCCGTGGCGGCCGCCGTGGCCGGCGACGTGCAGATGACCTTCGCCAACTACTCCGACGTGCAGCCCTGGATCGAGTCCGGCCGGCTGCGCGCGGTCGCCATCACCAGTCCCAAGCGCTATCCGCGCAATCCCGACCTGCCCACCATCGCCGAGTCCGGCGTGCCGGGCTTCGGCATGGACGGCTGGACGGGCTTGCTGGCGCCCGCCGGCACGCCACCCGCCATCGTCCAGAAGATATCGGCGGTGGTGCGCAAGGCGTTGAACGAGCCCGCGATGAAGGATAAGCTCGAAGCCATGGGCAGCCCGCCCGGGGACATGACGCCGGAGGCGTTCCGGACTTTCGTGGCCGGCGAGATCAAGCGCTGGCAGGGCTTCGTGGCCGAATCCGGCATCAAGGTGGAATAGGCATGGCCAACGAACGTGAAACGGCCCCGATGCCGTCCGGACCGCTGATCACCGCCTCCGATCTGGCCCGCGTGGCGGGCGGCGCGGGGGTGGTCATCCTGGACTGCACCAGCCACTTGCCCACGGAGCGGCGCGACGCGCGCCGCGAGTTCGAGACGGCGCACATTCCGGGCGCGCGCTTCGTGGACCTGGCCGAGATCAGCGATCCCGCCTCCGGCCTGCCCACGATGCTGCCCCCGGCGGCGCAGTTCGAGGCCGTCATGCGCAGGCTGGGCATCCAGGCCGGGGATCTGGTCGTGGCCTACGACACCCATGGCATACGGACCGCGCCGCGCCTGTGGTGGATGTTCCGGGGATATGGCCACGAACGCGTGGCCGTCCTGGATGGGGGATTGCCCGCGTGGCGGGCGGCCGGCGGCGTGCTGGAGCAAGGTCCGGCGGCGTCCGCGCGGGAAGGAGGCTGGCGCGCGACGCGCGAGCACGACGCGGTGGCCGATACCGCCGCGACGCGCGCCGCCGCGGCGCACGCGTCGTCCCAGGTGGTGGACGCCCGCAGCGCCGAGCGCTTCCGGGGCCTGGCGCCCGAGCCGCGGCCAGGGCTGCGGGCCGGCCACATCCCGGGCAGCGTCAACCTGCCTTATGAGCAACTGCTCGATCCGGTCTCGCATGCCTACCTGCCGGACGACCAGCTGGCCGAGGCCATGCGGACGCATGGGCTGGAGCTGGGGCGGGATACGGGCTTCGTCTGTTCCTGCGGCTCCGGCGTGTCGGCCTGCGTGCTGGCGCTGGCCTTGCACAAGCTGGGCGAACGCGACGTCCGGGTCTACGACGGCTCCTGGACCCAATGGGGCAGCGATGCGGCCCTGCCGGTCGAAACCGGGGACGGGCATGCCTATGCCCTGAAGACCTACGTGGCGGCCCCCGGCAAGTTCGCGGCCATGCGCGACCGCTTCCTGGCCTCGGCCGCGCCGCTGCTGGCTGAACAAGGGCTGCTGCTGGAACGGAGCTGGACGCCGCCCGAGGCGCCCGATACTTTCGTCTACCTGCTGAAATGGCGGCCGGGGGTGGATTTCGACCGGGCGTGGGACGCGTTCGCGCGGGATCCACGCTGGCAGGAGGTCAAGCGCCGCTCGGAAGCCGACGGGCCCCTGATCGCGCGTCAGGAGTCTATGATGCTGGGTATTTCGACAGGGGAGATGCAGTGATGAGCGCGCAGGGCAAGTTCGATGCGGGATCGGGCCTTTACTACACGGCGCAGGGGCCGTCGGCGGGCGAGGCGGTGCTGCTGGTCCATTCGATCATGTCCGATGGGGCCAGCTGGGCGCGGCAGTCTGCCTGGCTGGCACGCACGTACCGGGTGATCGCCATCGACCTGCCGGGCCACGGTCAGGCGCCCGTCGCCGGCGAGGTGACGCTGTCCGGCCTGGCCGACGCGGTCACGCGGCTGGCGGACACGCTCGGCTTTGCGCGCTTCCATTTCATGGGGGTCTCGCTGGGCGCCATGATCGGCTTCGACCTGGCCACGCGTCATGCGGACCGGCTGGCCAGCCTGGTGGCCTGCGACGCGCCGTCCAGCACGCCGGACAACTACGCGGCGCTGTGGGACGAGCGGATCGCGCGCGCCCGGCGCGAGGGCATGGCGGCGTTGGTGGACGAGACCCTGGCGCGGTGGTTCACGCCGCCCACGCTGGCCGGGGAACCGGCCCTGGTCGCGCAGGTCCGCGAGCAGATCCTGAAGACGCCGGTCGAGGGCTACGCGCATTGCGCGCGGGCGATCAGCCGCTTCGACTATCGCGACGGGCTGGCGCGCAGCCCGGTCAGGGCAACGCTGGCGGCGGGCGAGGCCGATGGGGTCATCGTGCCGGCCATGCGCGAGCAGGCGCGGGCGATGCCGCATGGCCAGTGGGTGGAGATCCCCGGCGCCGGCCACCTGCCCCAGCTCGAGAATCCGGCCGCCTTCGAGGCCATGATGGCGGGACACTTCGGCAAGGCGTAGGGGCCCCGGGGCCTGTGCGAGGTTCCTTTTCGCGTGAACAGGCCCTAGGCGTCCTGCGATTTGCGGATGGCGTCCGCCAGGTACTTGAGCATCGCCCGGGTGGCGCGCGGCACGCTGGTACGCGAGACGATGTAGGCGTTGAGCGGCAGGCGGGGCTCCCATTCGGGCACGATGCGCTTGAGGCGTCCGCCGGGTACGTAGTCGCGGCCCAGGATCTCGGGGATCAGTCCCACGCCGGTTCCGCAGGACACCATCTCGCGCAGCAGGCGGATGCTGTTCACGCGTGCCCGCACCCGTCCCAGCGCGGAGCGGCCGGCGCCCGACGGGAGGGTGTTCCACAGGCTTTGTCCGGATTGCAGTTCGGTCACCACCCAATCGAGCGCGGGCAGCGTGGCGAGGGAAACGGGATGGGGCAGGCCGGCTTCATAGGCGGGGCTGCAATAGAGCCCGTAGCGGATCTCGCCCAGCTTGCGTACCGTCAACCGCGACGGCTTGGGCTCGCCGAAGGCGATCAGGATGTCCACGCCTTCGCCGATCATGTCGATGGGACGCGTGGTGGTGTCGACGACGATCTGCAGGTCGTCGTGCTCCATGGCGAATTCCGAGATGGCCTGTCCCAGCCACGCGGTGCCGAACTCGATCGGCATCGCGACGTGGAGCGTGCCCGACATGCTGGTGGCGCTGCGGGCGATCTTGCGCGCGATGCTGTCGCGGGCACGCGCGATGTCCGCGCATTCCTGCAGCAGGTCCAGTCCCAGGGCGGTGGGCGAAACCTTGCGCGTATTGCGCTTGAGCAGCATCGCGCCGCAGCTTTTCTCCAGCGCGATCAGGCGGCGGCTGAGTGTGGCGCGCGGCACGCCAAGCTTGCTCGCGGCCGACGTGAGCGAGCCGCTTTCCACCACCGATTGGAACAGCATCAGATCGTCGAGATCGAGTGACAGCTGCATGACGCGGCCTTACCCCTTTAGCGCTATGTCCTATTGCGTATAGGCATGTTAGCGCACGCTACCTAGACTTCGTTCCTATATCCATGGCGGGGGGTGCCCGCTGCGAACGTGGAGCGCAAGCATGGGGCGGGCGAGGCGGAAGGGGAAGATCTGGGGCGGCGCGCGCGGAGCCATCTGCGCGCTGGCGCTCGGATGGGGGCTTCCCGTGGCATGGGCCCAGGAGTCCGTGCCGGATGCCGAGGTGGGGCAGGTCGCGCAAGAGCGGCTGGCCGATGCCGACACCCTGCTGGCGTTGAGCCAGGACGGCGCGATCCTGTATGCCCAGGATCCGGTCAAGCTCAGTGGCTACCAGTATTGCAGCCAGGCGGTGGCATTGGCCGAACAGGGCGAGTTCAGGCAGAGCGTGCGCGCAGCCAGCAAGGCGTTGCACCTGGCCCAGGCCACCAACGATCCCAACCTGGCCGCGCTGGCCAACCGCGACCTGGCGATCGCCTACAGCTACGCCGGGCGCCTGGACAAGGCGGAGTCCTTCGCGCGCGAGGCGCTGAGGCATCCTCCCAAGGAGCCCGAGAAGGTTCTCGGTCCGGTGCACAAGGTGCTGGGCGATGTCGAGGCCCGGCGCGGCGACTACCCTGCCGCGATCAATAGCTACGAGACCGCGCTGGCGAACAGCTCGGAACGCTACGCGCCCCTGGTGCGCGTGTCGCTGGTCAACGCGTTGGCCGAGACCGGCGACGCCGCGCGGGCGCGGCAGATGCTGGACGCTACCGCGCAGCCGGGCGATCCGGCCCTGGCCACGCAGTGGCAGCGCACCCGTGCCCGCGTCCTGTTGGCCGAGAACCGTCCGCGGGAAGCGGCGGACCTGTACCGTTCGCTCACGACGCGCAAGACCGGCGCCGACAGCGGCTACTACCAGCTGTGGGCGTGGGATGGCGTGGCGCGCAGCGAGATGGCGCTGGGCAACAAGCCCGCCGCCGCCGATGCGCTGGGCAAGGCGCTCGACGGCGTGGACGAGGTGCGCGCGAAGTTTCGCAGCGATGAGTTCAAGATGGGCCTGTTCTCGGACATGCAGTCCGTGTTCGAGCGCGCGATCGGCCTCTACAGCGACCTGGGCAATGCGCCGGCGGCGTTCGAGCTGAGCGAGCGCAGCCGCAGCCGCGCGCTGCTGGACGCGGTGCGGGGGCGGGGCAGCGTGCCGGACGCGGCCACGGCAACGCTGTCGCTGGCGGGCCTGCAACAGTCCCTGGCGCCCGACGAACGCGTGATCCAGTTCCATGCCTTGCCCGACCGCCTGCAAGCCTGGATAGTGGGCCCGTCCGAATTGCGGGAAGTGTCCATTGCCATCGGGCGCGACGACCTGGCGAAACTGGTCGACGCTTTCCGCGACCTGATCGTCAACGGCAAGCGTGGCGCGGTGGACGGCGCGGCCAAGGTAGGCGAGCTGCTGATCGCGCCGCTGGGCATCGCCGCCGGCCAGCGGCTGATCGTCGTGCCGCACGGACCGCTGCACTACCTGCCATTCCAGGCGCTGCGCCTGAACGGCGCCTATCTGATAGAAAGCCACGCGATGTCGGTGGCGCCATCGATGAGCATCGCCGTGCAGCTGGCACGCAGGACGCCGCGGGTCTCGCCCACGCTGACGGCCTTCGGCAACCCGCGTATCGAGGACCAGTACGACCTGCCCGGCGCGGAGCGCGAGGTGCAGGAACTGGCGCGGCTGTTCCCGCAGAAGAATGTCTTCATGGGCACGGCCGCCACCAAGACGCAGTTCAAGGAAGCGGCCGCCCGGGCGCCCCTGATCCACGTGGCCGCCCATGCGCAGGCCGATACCGTGGATCCGCTCTATTCGCGCATCCTGCTGGCCAACGAAGACGGCAGGCAGAGCTTCCTGGAGGCGCGCGAGATCCTGGGGCTGGACATGAACCATACGGCCCTGGTCACGCTGTCGGCGTGCGAGTCGGGGCTGGGCCGCATCGACCAGGGCGACGAGGTGCTGGGGTTCACGCGGTCGTTCCTGTCCGCCGGTTCGTCCAGCCTGATCGCCTCGCTGTGGCCGGTGTCCGATGATGCCGCGGAGCTGCTGATGAGCACCCTGTACGCCGAACTGGCCAAGGGCACCGACATCCAGAGGGCGATGCAGGCCGGCCAGCTTGCCGTCCTCAAACGCGACAAGATGGCGCATCCGTTTTTCTGGGCGCCGTTCAACCTGATCGGGAACTGGCGCCTGACGGTGGAGGGCTGAAGCATGCGGGGTGCCGACAAGACATGGAATCGCCGCGGCATCGCCGCCGCGGCGATGGGGCTGGCGTGGTCGGCCGCGCTGGCCCAGACGCCCGGGCCGCTGGCCCAGGCGCCGTCGCAGCGCCTGCCCGAGCCGCCCGTGCCGGCGGCCGCCCAGGCGGGTTTTCGGTTGCAGCAGGTGGTCTTCACCGGCGCTTCGGCCATTCCCGCGGACGAACTGCAGGGGCTCGCGGCCGGCTACGTGGGCCGCGAGGTGTCGCTGTCCGATCTGGAAGCCCTGGCGCGGGAAGTGACCGAGCTGTATCGCAGCCGCGGATACTTTCTTGCCCAGGCGCTGGTGCCGGTGCAGACCGTGCGCGACGGGCGGGTCGAGATCAGCGTCGTCGAGGGGCGGCTGGGCAAGGTGGACATCCAGGTTGCGCCGGATGCGCCGATCTCGGAAGGGCGTATCCGCGCCTACCTTGCGCCGCTGCAGCCGGGCCAGCCGGTCAGCACGCAAAGCTACGAACGCGCCATGCTGCTGCTTTCCGACCTGCCCGGCATCAAGGTGTCGTCCGGCCTGCAAGAGGGCAGCGAACCCGGCACGACGGACCTCGTGGTCGAGGTGACCCAGGCGCGGCGCGTGACCTTCGCCTTCGACGCGGACAACCACGGCACGCGCGAATCGGGCCGGGTCCGCGTGGGCGGCACGATGCGGGTGGCCAGCCCGCTGGGCCTGGGCGACAACCTGGACGCCCGGCTCATGATGTCCGAGGGCAACTCGCTCAACTTCGGGCGGCTGGGCTACGAGGCGCCCCTGGGCCCGGACGGACTGCGCCTGGGGGCCGGCATCTCGCGCGTGAGCTACGAGCTGGGCCAGCCCTGGTCGCAACTGGGAGCGAAGGGGCGGGCCACGGTGGCCGATCTGTCGCTGAACTACCCGGTCATCCGGCAGCGCGGCCAGAACCTGTTCCTGCGCCTGGGCGTGGATCACAAGGAACTGCGCGACGATCTGTCCATGTTCTCGTACTCGGCGCGCAAGAATGTCGTCGGCGTGGGCCTGGGCTGGAGCTGGGAGCGGCGCGATGAACTGTTCGGCGGCGGCTACTGGGCCAGTACCGGTACGCTGTACCACGGCCGCCTGGACATCAAGGACGATCTGACGCGGGCGATGGACCAGGGGCCGGCGGGCCACCGGACGGACGGCGGGTTCACCAAGCTGACCTGGCAGGTGTCGCGCCTGCAGTCCGTGCTGCCGCGCCATACCTTGTACGTGTCCCTGGGCGGGCAGCTCACCAACGGCAACCTGGATGCCTCCGAAAAACTGGCGCTGGGCGGCGCGCGCGCCGTGCGCGCCTTCCCGTCCAGCGAGCTGCTGGTGGACGAGGGCGTGCTGGGCGTGGTCGAGTGGCGCTGGTCCGCCACCGAGGACCTGACCCCCTATGTGTTCTACGACGTGGGCAAGGGCCGGATGTTCCATTCGCCCACCAGCCTCGACACCAACAATACCCGCAGCATGCAGGGCTTCGGTATCGGCGCGGTGTGGTCGCGGCCCGGCGACTTCATGGTGAACGTCTCGCTGGCGTGGCGCCGCAATACCGCGGCGCCCGTCACCGACGGCGGTGATCGCAAGCCCCGGATCTTCGTGCAGTTCCAGAAAGTGTTTTGAGGTTTCCGGGGCGCCCACGCGGCGCGGGCCGCGCTCCGGGACCAGGAGAATCACATGAGTGCAGCTACCCGTTCCCCCCGCAAGGTCCGCGGGCCCGCGGCCCAGTCGCCGGAGGCGCGCTGGAACCCCCGCCCGCTGGCGCTGGCCCTCGCGCTGGTCGGCACCGGCGCGGGCGCCCAGATGCCGACCGGATTCAACCCCGTGCAAGGCAGCGTGCTCGCGCCCGTCACGAGCGGCAACGTCATGTCCATCCAGCAGCAGAGCGACCGTGCCATCATCGAGTGGGGGACGTTCTCGATCGGCAAGGACAATGCGGTCCGTTTCCTGCAGCCCGGCGCATCCAGCATCGCGCTGAACCGCGTGCTGGGCGGGGATCTGTCCCGGATCTCGGGCGAGTTGTCGGCCAATGGCCGCATCTTCCTGATCAATCCGGCGGGCGTGCTGTTCGGGCAGGGGTCGAAGGTGGAGACCGGCGGTCTGGTCGCCTCGACGCTCAACATCACCAACGCGGACTTCATGGCGGGCCGCTTCCGGTTCGAGCGCGACGATGCCAACACCGCTTCCGTGACGAACCTGGGGACTCTGACGGCTCCGGGGTCGACCATCGCGTTGATGGCGGCGACGGTAGTCAACGGCGGCGACGGGCGGATCGTGGCCGATGGCGGCACCGTGGGGCTGGTGTCGGCCCGCCAGGTGACGCTGGACTTCCAGGGCGACGGCCTGACCACGTTCCGCTTCGCCCCGGGCGCCGGCGCCAGCATGGCGGCGGTCACCAATGAAAGCGGCGCGGTGCTCCAGGCCAATGGCGGCCGGGTGGCGGTGCTGGCGGATTCGACCCAGGTGGCGCAGCGGGTGGTCAACCAGCAGGGTACGATCCGGGCGCAATCGCTGACCGCGCGCAATGGTGAGATCATCCTGGGCGCAACCGGCCAGGCCGACGTGGAGGTGGGCGGCACGCTGGATGTGTCGGGCGCGGCGGGCGGGTCGGGAGGCACCATCCACGTCGACGGGGGCGGTATTCGTACCCAGTCGGGCCGTATGGACGCTTCGGGCGACGGCGGCGGCGGACGCATCGAACTGGAGGGCCGGCGCGCGGTCTCGATGGATGCCGGCAGCCGGCTGCATGCGGATGCGCTGGGTTCCGGCAATGGCGGGACCATCGACATCGATGCTCCGGGGCTGCATGCGGCGGGGACCATGACGGCGAATGCCGCGGGCAACGGCGCGGGCGGCGCCGTCACGACCTCGGGCAGCGTGGTCGAGATCGGGGCGGCCCAGGTCTCGGCGGCCGGCGCTGGCGGCGGCGCGAACGGCAAGTGGACGATTGCCTCGCAGGGCGACGTGAGCGTGGGCGCGGCGCCGGCGGCACGGCCCGCCACCGAGGTGTCCGTGGTCGATGACGACAGCCGGGTGTCGGGCGGCGCCGTGGGCGAAGCGCTGGGGAACCGCACCGACGTGACCGTGGCCGCCACCGGCTTCGCGCTCGACGGCGGCCGGGGGCAGAGCGGCAACGTGGTGTTCGAGGACGGTTCGAGCGTCGTCAAGACGCAGGGCGGGGCGTCCACGCTGCGCGTGGACGCCATGCGCAACATCGATATGTGGAACGGATCGCGCATCGAATCGCAGGCGGGTGCGCTGAATGTCGAATTCAACGCCGATTCCTCGGGCAAGGCCGCGATGCGCCGGCCGGAGGGTGCCAGTGATTTCGTCGAGGAGAGCGGCGGCAGCATCGATCTGGAAGGCGCCACCGTATCCACCCGGGGCGGGGACCTGCGCCTGTTCGGGCAAAGCGATGCCGCCGGCGGCAAGGCCACCGGCGGCACGTCCTTCGTGAATGGCCGGGCACAGACCCGCCGCGACGGCATCTTCGTCGGCTGGAGCGACGTGTCGCTGTGCGCCGACGACGCCTGCGCGGCGGGCGGCTCGCTGGCCGCGGCGGGGACCGGCATCACCACCGTCGATGCGACATCCAGCCGGGGCGTGGAAGGGGGAGAGGGCGTCACCTTCAGCGGTACCGGCGTGGCGGCGGGCGGCGATATCTCGATCACCGGCCATGGCGGCGTGGCGGCCGCCGGCGTGCGGATAGACGGGCGGCGCGAAGGCGGCACGCAGCACCCGATGACCGCCGCGGGCGACATCACCATCGTCGGCACGGCGGCGAATGCCACGCTGGACAACAATCTTCCCGCGGGAACCCCGGAAGCCGGCGTGGTGCTCCAGAGCACGGCATTGTCCGCCGGCGGCGACGTCACGATCGACGGCAAGGGTTCCAACCTGGATGCGCTGACCAAGTCGCCGGGCATCTTCGGGGTGCTGGGCTACGGCACGATCGATGCCGTCGATGGCGTGCGCCTGAGCGATACGCGGGTCCTGGCCGGACCGCGCCGCGACATCCTGATCACCGGCGCCGCGGGCGGCGACGGGTTGATCATCGACGGCGGATCGGGAGCGACCTATACCGCCATCGCCGCGCGCGGCGTGCGCATCGAGAAAAGCGTGGCGGCCCTGGGCGCGGCGGGCGGGACGGCGCCCGACATTGCCACCGATGGCGGGCGCATCCGCATCGTCGGCCGCGACAGCGACATCTGGCTGGCGGGCGAGCCGACCAAGGTGGGCCCGACGCTGCAGGTAGATGCCGGCAGCGCGGCAGGCCGGGGCGGCAGCGTCGAGGTCACCGGACGCAACGTGGGCGTGCTGGGCGCGACCTCGTTGCTGGCGGATGGTGCGACCGGCGGAGGCGGCGTGACGGTGCAGGCCGATGCGGTCGCGGCCGTGGATGATTTCGCGCACCTCCATGCCAACGCGACCGGCGCCAACGGCGACGGCGGCCGGATCCTGTTGACGGGGCAGGATGGCGTGCGCGTCCATGGCGCGCTCCAGGCGCGAGGCGCCGGCGCGGGGCACGGCGGGCGGATCGAGACCTCTGGCGGGGGCGTCAACGCGAGCGGCGTCCGTATCAACGCCGGAACCGGAACCGGCGCGGCGGGAACCTGGATCGTCGATCCCTATGATGTCAATATCGTCCACGGCACGGGGCCGGGCGCGCCGGTGGACAGTCCGTTCGAGGCCGTGGCCGACACCACGATCCAGGATTCCAGCATCAACGCCGCCCTGGATGCGGGCACGAGCGTGCGGATAGGGACCGGGGCCGGCAGCGGCACGGGGGGCGACATCAACATCGACAGCGGCGTGGAGATCCGCCGCACGGCGGGTACGGTGCCCCTGGAGTTCGCGCTGGATGCGTATCGCAGCATACGCGGCGGGTCGTTCAGCATCGTATCCGAGGCCGGTGCGCTCGATCTGGCGTTCAACAGCAATGCCAGCGGTACCCTGGCGGGCGACCAGTCCATCTTTTTCCAGAACGCGACGATGACCACCAACGGTGGATCGGTCAGCCTGTACGGCCAGAGCGACCCGCTGGCGGGCAGCGCCAGTTCCAACCGCGGGCCGGCCATCCAGCTGCTGGACAGCTTCATCGACACCCGCGTCGGCCAGAGCGATGCCGGAGCGGGCGGGAATGTCGTGCTGCGGGGAGCGGGCGATGGGGTGACCAGCGTGGACATCGAAGGCGGACGCATCGATGCGTCCGGCGGCAGTGTCACGGTGCGCGGCGTATCCTCCAGTTACGGGGCGGGCGTGGAGATGAGGGCGGGCCACAGCGGCGAGGCCACCATCACGACCACGGCCGGCAATATCGCCATCGTCGGCGTGGGCGGCGGCGATTCGTCGCTGGGCGCGGAAGGCGTCAGGATGGAAGGCGCGCACGTGCAATCCGGCGGCGGCGACGTGGACGTGCGCGGACTGGCGCAGGGAACGGGTACGACCGCTTCCGGCGTGATCCTGGAGGACGCCTCGCTGGTCGCGCAGGCGGGCCGGGTACGGGTGGCGGGGCAGTCCGCGGGCAGTGGCGCGGGCATCGATCTGCAAGGCGGATCGTCCAGCCTGTCGGCGCATGCGATCGACGGCCAGCAGGGCGTCGTCCTGCGGGCGGACAACGACGGCAGCGCCGACGCGATCGCGCTGGATGCCTCGGTCCGGTCGGGGGTGTCGATCAACCTGCGGCCGGGCGGCGTTGATGCCGCGGGCAATGCCACCGATCATGCCATGACCCGGATTTCGCTGGGGGGGGCGGGCGGCAACGGGTTCTCGCTGTCGAACGCCGACATGGGGAACCTGGATGCGCCCAATGTGATCGTCGGCAGCAACACCCATGCCGCCGACATCTCGGTGGACGGCGCGGTGGCGACGGCCGGCAACCTGACCCTGCAGAACGAAGGGGGTGGGGCGATCGCGCTGGGCGGCAACGTGACGGCGGCCACGCTGGCGCTGCTGGCGGGCGGGAACGTGACCCAGACGTCCACCGCCGCGATCGCCGCGAACGCGCTGGCGGCCCGGTCGGCCACGGGCGATGTCGTGCTGACGCACCCGGACAATGCCGTGGCCACGGTGGCCGGCGGCGCGGCGGGCGACTTCCGCTACGTGGATACCGACGGCATCACGATCGGCAACGTCTCGGCCCTGGGCATGGACGCCGCGACGAACGGCGTGCAGAACCGCGCGCTGGACGGGATCGCGGCCGACCGCGCCATCGTGCAGGCCCGCTCCGGGAACATCACGGCCAACGCCGCCATCACGGCGCCGACGGCCGCCACGTTGCAGGCGGATGCCGGCGCCATCCAGCTCAACCGGACGCTGGACAGCGGCTCGGTGGCGCTGCTGGCGACCGGCGCGATCGGCCAGCTGGCGGGTGCGTCCATCCACGCCGGCACGCTGGTGGCCCGGTCGACGGGCGCGGGCGTGACGTTGACCGACGCGGGCAACCAGGCCGGGGTTCTGGCGGGAGGCGCGGCCACCGATTTCCGGTATGTGGATGCCGATGGCCTGACCCTGGGGAGTGCCGCCGTCGTGAGCCACGATACCGCGGGTAGCCTGCAGACCCTTGCCGTATCGGGGGTTTCGGCCGGCACGACGCAGATCGCGGCGCGCAACGGCGATCTGGACGTCGCCGCCGCCGTGTCGGCCGTCGACCTGCTGAGCCTGCAGGCCGACGCTGGCGCGATCGGGGTGGGCGCGGCGGTCCAGGGGCGGACGGTGGCGCTGCTGGCCAGCGGCGACATCACGCAAACCACCGCGGGCGCCCTCGCCGGCGATGCATTGCTGGCGCGCTCCAGCGCGGGCGATATCCAACTGGCGGCAGGGACGAACGATGTGCGGACGCTGGCGGCGGCTGCCGCGGGCGATCTGCGCTATCGCGGCAGCGGCGACCTGGCCGTGGCGACGGTGGCCGCCGGCGCGCTGGATGCCGGTGGCGCGCCGCAGGCCGTCGCGGCTTCCGGGCTGACGGCGGCCGACGCGATCGCGCAGACGACTACGGGCAATCTGTCCGTCCAGGCAGCCTCGGCCGCATCGAACCGGCTGACCTTGCAGGCGGATGCAGGCAGCGTGCAGGTCGGGCAATCGTTGCAGGCAGGTACGGTGGCCTTGCTGGCCCGCGGAGACATCGTCCAACAGGCCGGCGCGGGCATCACGGCGGGCACGCTGGCGGCCCGGTCGACGGCCGGCGCGGTGACGCTGACCGCCGCCGGCAACGATGCCGGCGTGTTCGCGGGCAGCGCGGCCACCGAACTGCGCTATGCGGACGCGAACGCGCTGACCATTGGCGATGTCGTCGTGGCCAGCCAGGACACGGCGGGCGGACTGGCGTCGTCGACCCAGGCCGGCGCGCAGGCCGGCACGGTGCGGATCGCCGCGCGAACGGGAGATCTGACGGTGGCCTCGGGCGTGACGGCCATCGACGCCGCGTCCCTGCAGGCCGATGCCGGCGCCGTGGCCGTGGACGCCGTCGTCCAGGCCCGGACCGTGGCGCTGCTCGCAACGGGCGGCATTGCTGAATCGGCGTCCGGCGGCATTGCGGCGGATGCGCTGCTGGCACGTTCGACAGGCGGCGACGTCTTGCTGGAAGCCGGTGGCAACGACGTGCGCGCGCTGGCGGGCAGCGCGGCGGGCAATCTCATTTATCGCGGCGCCGGCGACCTGGCCGTGGCGAACGTGACGGCCGGTGCGCTCGACGCGGCCGGCGCACCGCAGGCGGTCTCCGCCTCGGGCGTGACGGCCGGAAACGCGTTCGTGCGGTCCACGTCGGGCAACCTGTCCGTCGCCGCCGCGTCGGCCGCCGCGGGAGCGCTGATGCTCCAGGCGGACACCGGCAACGTCACGCTCGGGCAGTCCGTGCAGGCCGCCACGGTGGCGCTGCTCGCCGGCGGCGATATCGGCCAGGGGGCAGCGGGGGCGATCGCCGCCGACGAGCTGCTGGCCCGCAGCTCCGGCGGCGGCGTCGGCCTGGACCAGGCTCCCAACCGCGTCGGGACGCTGGCGGGCGGGGCGCGCGATGCGTTCGCCTATGCGGACGTGGATGCCTTGCGCATCGGCGAGGTGTCGCTGCCGACCCTGGGAGCGGGGGAGGGCGCGCCGGCAGGTTCCGAACGAGGCATCGCCGCCGCCTCCACGTTCGTGCGGACCCAGTCCGGCGACCTTACGCTGGATGCCGACGTGACCGGCGGCACCGCCGACCTGGTAGCGGCGGCACGCTTCCAGAATCCGGACGGCGCGCGCATCGATACGTCCGGACGCTGGCGCGTGTGGGCCGATACCTGGGAGGGAGAGACGCGCGGCGGCATGGCCGGATCCGGGGCGCTGCCCAACCTGTACGGCCGCGCCTACGGCGCGTCCATCGCGGATGTGGACAACCACTTCATCTACCGGCAACAACCCACGGTGACCGTGACCCTGGACAGTGCGTCCCGGCCGGCGGGTATCGGCAATCCCGCATTGGGCTACACGCTGGCGGGCCTGATCCTGGGAGACACCGGGGCGGGCATCAGCGGCGCGGCGGGTTCGGCGGCCAATGCGGCGAGTCCGGCCGGCACCTACGCCGTCACCGCGACCACCCCCTTCGTCTCGGCCGAGGGATATCTCATCAATGTCGTCCCGGGCGTGCTGACCGTGAACAGCTATGCCTTGCCCAGCGTGGACCTCCAGCGCGAGATTCCGACCACCTATCTGTACGATCGCAACCTGGTGCCCGTGGCCATGTGTTTCGCCACGGGGCCGATAGCCGGCGACCGGGTCGAACAGGCGGGAGACGTACTGGCCAGGGAATGGTCCAGGGTACGGACGCGGCCGAACCTGAGCAACTGCGTGTCCACCGATCGCCGGAACGCCTGCTCGGATTTCTAAAGGCTGGCCGTCCGGCCGGCGTTGCGTCCGGCCGGCGTCCAGCGGCCCAGCAACGCGCGCAGCTTGGCGGGCGCGACCGGCTTGGTCAGCAGCGTGACCGAGGCTTCCCGGATACGCTGCAGGATGTCCGGCGTGGTCGTGCCCGATATCATGATGGCGGTGGCGTGCGGCCGCAGCTCCCGCGCCTGCAGCAGCAGGGCGAGTCCGTCGTCGCTGTCGCCCAGTTGCAGGTCGCACAGGATCACGTCGTAGCGCCGGGTGGCGTCGCGCAGCTTGCGCAGGGCGTCGTCGGCCGTGCGAGCCTGGTCCACCCGGCAGTTCCACTGCCGCAGCAGATGGGCCGTTCCTTCCAGGATGGCCTCGTCGTCATCGATCAGCAGGCAGTCCAGGTCCAGCGAGGTCGCGCCGGCGGCATCGTGGGGGGCGGCCATGGGCGCCACGGGCGGCGCGTCGGTCGTGGGAAGCCGCAGCGAGAACGTGCTGCCCCGGCGCAGCGCGGATCGGACGCGGATGTCGGTGTGCAGCAGGCGGGCGATGCGGGCGCAGATGGACAGCCCCAGGCCGAAGCCGTTGCGCCGGTCGCGCTGCGGATTGGCGACCTGGTAGAACTCTTCGAAAATGCGCGACTGCTGGATGGGCGCGACGCCTATGCCGTTGTCGCGGATCTCGATCCGCGTGCCGTCGCCATCGCGCCGCGCGGCAACCAGCACGCGGCCGCCTTCGCCGTGGCGCACGGCGTTGCGTACCAGGTTGTCGAGCACACGCATGACTAGGCCGGCATCCGTCAGGACGGCGCGGCCGCGGTCGCGCCATACCAGGTCCACTCCCGCCTCGCGCGCGACCGCCCCATGCATGGCGTCGAGCTGGTCGAACAGATCGCCCACGCGCACCGGGGCATAGGATGGCGACAGCACATTGGCGTCGAGCCGGGAAATGTCCAGCAGCGCGTCGAGCAGCGCGCTCATGACCTGGGTGCCTTCCTGCAAGCGTTGCATGGCGGGTAGCTGCGCCTGGCTGGCGGTGGGCAGCAGGCCGTCGATGAACAGGCCCATCGCGTGTACGGGCTGGCGCAGGTCGTGGCTGGCGGTGGCCAGGAAGCGCGTGCGCGAACGCGTGGCCTGCTCGGCCTGCGACAGCCGCGCGAGCGCTTCCTGCGTGGCGGCCTGGATGCGTTCTTCCTGCGACGAATAGGCGTCCTGCAGGCGCTGGGCCATGTGGTCGACGTCGCTGGCCAGGGTGGCGATCTCATTGCGGCCGCAGGGGCCGCAGCGGGCGTCGAGTTTTCCTGCCTGCAGGGACGAGACGGTGGCGGAGATGCGCTTGAGCGGCCGCGCGACGGCGCGCGCCATGTGCAGGGCCGAGAGCCAGGCCAGAAGCAGGGCGGTGCCGCCTATCAGGCCGCCGGCCAGCATCGAGGCGGCGCGCGCGCTCCGGTGTTCGGCATCGTCCAGGAACACGCGCACCGTGCCGATGTCCAGCGCCGGTCCGCCGGGGCGGGGGTAGTCGGTCAGGCCGCGCGTGGCGCGCAGGCGCACCGGCTCGGCGAAGGGGCGGGCATGTTTGAGCTTTTCCGACTCCGGGCCCGCCGCGATGGCGATGCCCGTGCCGTTGCCGATCTCGACGCGCGACGCGATGCCCTTGGCCACCATGTTCTCCGCCAGGTCGCGCAGCGTCTCCACGTCGCCGGCATACAGGCTCAGGTCGCTGGCCACGGCCAGTTGCCGCGCGATCGCCGCGCCGTTGGTCCGGAAGGCCTGCTCCAGCGCGTCCAGCCGTTCGTGGGTGAACCACAGGGTCAGCGCGACGGCGGCGGTGGCGCACGGCAGTACGCCCAATCGTATGAGATCGCGCTGCAGGCTGTTCGATCGAAGCGCGGCGGGGAGCATGGGAGGCATGGCGGCGCGGGCCCGACGCTAGTCCCTGCGCGCCACGGCCGCGGTCAGGGCGTCGTCCGGCGGCAAGGCCAGCCCCAGGCGCCTGGCCACATGAGGGTTGGTGCGCACCGTCAGCCGCCGGGGAGCCTCGACCACCGGCGGGCCGGGCGGGGATTGCCTGAGCCGCACGGTCAGGGCATGGGCCTGTTCGGCCAGTTGTGCGTTGCCGGGCACCAGCGCCGCCAGGGCGCCGGCGCGCACCATGGCCTCGCTGGTGGCGAACACCGGCAGATTGGCGGTGGCCGCCGATTGCAGCAGCGCCAGGGCGGCGGCGGATGTCGATCCCACCGGATCGGGCAGCACCAGCAAGGCATCGCTGGCGGGAACGACGGCCTGCAGGGCGCTGGTCAGGGCGTTGGCGTCGGGGGCATCGGCGGCGGCGATGGCCCAGGGCCGGCCGCCGCGCGACGGGTGCTGGGCAGGCCAGGCCAGGGCCGCGCTGGCCAGGTCGCGCATCAGCGGTTCTGCCTGGGGCGCGGTGACGACGCCGACCCGGCGCTTGCCGGGCAGCACGGCGTCGATCAGGCTGAGCTGCTCGGCCGCGGCCGGATCTCGCAACAACACGCCGATGGCACGCTCCGGGCGGCGCAGCGCGGGCAGGGCGCGCAGTTCCTCATACTCCAGGCGGCCCAGCAGGGCCAGCAGGATCGGTTCATTGCCGGCACGCTGGACGACGGCCCGGGCTGCCTTGGGTCCCACCGCTACCAGCACGCCCGGATCGCTGCCTTCGGCGCGGACCGGCTGGGGCGGGGAGGCCGGCGGACCCGTGTCGGGCAGCATGGAGCCGCGCGCGCTGCGCGTGCGCACGCCGGCCAGGACGGAGTCGCTGTCGTCCGGGCCGGATCGTGGCGCGGCCGCCTGCGCGTCGAGCTGCCGCAGCGAATCCAGCGGCAGGATGTCGACCCTGCCCTGGGTCAGCCGGTGCGAAGCGGCATTGACGCTGCGCAGCTGCGCGGCGAATTCGCCGTACTGCTGCGCCGTATCGTCCAGGATGAGTGTCATGTCGGCCGCCCAGGGCGCGGCCAGCGGCGCGGCCAGCCATAGGACGGCCAACCGGCGCAGGAGCAGCAACAGAGGCGGCGCGGAGATTCGGTGCACGTTGCAATAATTCGTGAAAGCTGTATCCGCAATCTACGTAAGCCCGGCGTCCGCGGCGATAGGGCAGAGGGCCTATGTCGCCGGCTGTCTCGCCGCCGGGTACGGCAGGTCCGGGCGCGACGGGATAGGCCGCTTGGCATATCGATACCGGCCGGGGATTTGCGCACACTATGGCATCCGCCTGTCCACCTTCCTGGAGTGCGCGCCATGAAAACCTCCGTCCGGCCCCGAGTCTTTCCCCCGGGTGTCCTCGCCGCCACCCTGGCGTGCGCGGCCGCCCTTGCGATCCCGCATCCGGTGCATGCCCAGTCCGGCAACTTCGGTACCGAAACGCCCTCGGTCAACCAGATCATCGATCAGCTCAAGAGCGGCGGCAGCGACGATGCCACCGCCGGCGTGCGCACGCGCGCGCTGCGTCCCGGTGCCTCGTCCCAGGCCACCGCGATGCCCGAAGCCGCGCCGGCGCCCGCCGCGCCCGCCGCCATTTCCATGCAGATCCAGTTCGCGTTCGGCTCGGACCAGATCGCCGAAAGTTCGCGCCGCTCCATCGACAACCTGGCCGCGGCGCTGGCTTCCAGTGAACTGAAGGGGCGTATGTTCACGGTGGCGGGCCATACCGACGGGGTAGGGTCGGCCGACTACAACATGCGGCTGTCGCAGCGTCGCGCCGCCTCGGTCAAGACGTATCTGGTGGGCCATGGTGTCGACGCCTCGCGCCTGCGCACGGTGGGCAAGGGCCAGACCGAACTGCTGAACCCCGTCGATCCGCGCGCCGCCGAGAACCGGCGCGTGGAAATCATCGCCACCGGCTCCTAGCCGCGCCGGCGGCCGGCGCGCCGCAGGAGGACCGCCATGGCCATGCACGTCGTCAACGGGGCGCTGCTGCAATGCAGCTTCGGCCTGGCCCCTTCGTCGCTGGTGGTGTTGCCCGTCAACCGGATGATGTCCTCGAACCAGCCGGCGGCCAACATCATGGATCACAAGCCGATGGTCAACATCATGCCTTTCGGCATGTGCGCCTGCCCCGCCAATCCCACCGTCGCCTCGGCCACCTCCGCCGCCCTGGGGGTGCTCACCCCCATGCCTTGCGTGCCGGCGACCAGTTCGCCCTGGGCTCCGGGCGCGCCCACCGTCATGCTGGCCAACCAGCCGGTCCTGAACAACACCTCGACCTGCATGTGCAACTGGGGCGGGGTGATCACGGTGACGATGCCAGGGCAATTCACCGAGATGGTTCCGTAGCGGTTTTCCCCGGGCGCCTCCCCCTTACCCGCTCAAGGTGACTTTGGCCACCTTGTCGATTTCGGGTTTTTCCGGGCGCTTGGCCTCGCAGCTCTTCTCCAGCGTGCCGGGGAAGGGGAGTTCGCCGGTGGGCGGGGCGTCGGCGTCGGCCCCGCCGGGAGTGTCGCCCTTCTTGCCGGTGGCCTTGTCCATGACGTCCTGCATGCCGTCGCGGCGGGCCTGGTCGACGTCGTCGACTTTGTCTTTCATTTCGTTGGCGCTCTTGGCCGGATCGAGGAAGTTGAACTGGTTGGAGCCCAACTTGCCGACCGCGTCGTCGACGTTCTTGCCGCTTTGCTTGGCCTGCTCGGCCGCCGCCAGCGCGTTGTTCTTGGTGTCCTGGACGTCCTTGGCCATGCCGGCCGCCTGGCCCAGCCGGTCGCGCACCGGGTTCCAGACGGTCCGGCCCACGGTGTCGCCCAGCCCGAAAGCCTCCAGCAGCAGGTTGAAGAGCGGGAACAGGGTGTTGCGCACCTGCAGGGCCAGCAGCATGGGCACGCCGGCCAGCAGCGCCTCCATGGTCATCGCCTCCTGGCACTTCGCGCGGTCCAGCAGCGTCTGTACTTCCTTTGTCAGCTCGTCGACGATGAAATCGAGGATCGCGTTCAGATGCGAGGCCTGGCCGGTCAGGAATTTCTCCACCAGTTCGGCGCCCTTGTTCATCAGTTCCTTGCGGCCCACGCTGACCTTGCCCAGCTCGGTCTCGCCCTGGGCCTTCTTGTTTTCTCCGGGGGGATCGAAACCCGCCAGCTTGAAGGCGAGATTGACCAGGGTGCCGCTGAGCGTCTCGCGCACCGACAGCGACACCAGCGCCGGTACGTCGCCCTGGCAGCCTGCCAGCAGCAGGTTGACATAGATGCGTTCCAGGATGGTGGCCGACACCTTGGCGATTTCCTGGACCACCGTGTCGACGAAGCCGGGCAGCGTCACGCCGACGCCCTCGGCGATGGCGCGCGACATCAGCGCCGGCGCGGGAACGATTTTCAAGCGATTCTTCGGATCGGTGCGCGGTTCGTCCCAGCGTTCGCCGCCTGACAGGGTGGCGAACGCCGCGGCCAGCGCCTCGCTGCCGGGACGGGTCCGGGCGCCGGCGGTCTCCAGCCAGTCGGTCAGCGACTCCTGGGCGCGCTTGGCCTTCTCGCGAGTTTCCTCGACCGTGTCTTTCGCGTCGTCCACCGCCTTTTCCGCCTTGCCCAGGGGGCCCGAGTAGGTCTTGGGCGGGGCGGCGGGCGCGGCCGAGCCTCCTGCTGCCGCGGCCTCGTCCTTGTCGGTCCAGATGAAGAACGTAGGCGTGCGCCCGTCCCGTATCGCGACCACCGAGAAGGCGCGGCAGGCTTCCTCGATGCCGGCCTCGTACTCGGTGCGGGCTGCCTGGAACATGGCCTTGTAGGTGTCCTGCACCTTGAACAGGTACTTGGGCACGTCGGCGATGAACCCCCCCACCGCGCCGACCGCGCCCAGGCCGCCGGGGATGGGCAGCGAGGGCAGGCCCGCGCCGCCGCCGGCCCCGGGCTTGAACGCGGAGGCGCACAGCGTCCAGTAGTCGGCCCGGGCCTGGTGCAGGTCCACGCCGGCCTGGTGCAGCGTGGTGTAGTCGATCGAGGCCGCGTTCAGCTTCTTGCCGGCGGTGGCGATGGCGACCATGATGGCCGTGAACTGTTGCGGGTCCACGGCGCCGGATTTTTTGCCGCTGCCCAGCAGCGAGCCCGCCGTTTCCAGCAGCGCGCCGACCGCGCCCTGGGTGTTGGTCTGCAGCACTTGCCGCGCGCAGCGGGCGAAACCGTGCAGCAGCATGGCTTCGCGCAGCAATGCGTCGCGGCATCCGGCACCGTGTCCCGGCGGCCCCTTGCCGGGGAACAGGTCGTTCATGTCGGCATGCGCCTTGCCGAAATGGATGAACTCGATGGGCATGGGGCGGCTGCCGCGATTTTCGTCCGAGGACAGGCTTTCGGAGCCCATGGCGGTGGGCTTGAGGAACAGTTTCTGCGGCTGGCCCTGTTTGTCGTTCAACGGTTCGCGGGCGTAGTAGTAGGGCGTGCCGGCACTAGCGCCGCCGGGCCCGCCGCCCAGCTTGCCGGCCACGTCGTCGATCAGCCCTCCCAGCGTCGATCCTTCTCCGGTCACGCTGTTGGCGGCGCCGGCCGCGGTTCCCGCCGCGCTTTCAAGCAGTCCCATCGTTCATTTCTCCTCGGCCGTCGTTCGAGGGGCGGCGTACTTGGGGAATGGCGTCCAGCGCACCGGCCCAGGCCGGATCAAGCAATCAACCCCGTACGGCAATTGGCGGCATTCCCTAGACATGAAGTTCTTCCAGCTTGGCGCGGGTGGCGTCGTCGGGCTCGCCGGTCGTGTCCAGTCCATACTGGCTCTGGAAGCGCTTGAGCGCGTCGCGTGTGGCATCGCCCATGCTTCCGCTTTCGCCGCCGCAATCGAACCCGAGGTTCTCCAGCCTGCGCTGCACGCCGGCCGTGTCGCCGACCGGGCGCAGCGCGCCGATGGCGATGTCGTAGACCTCGGCGCCTTCGGACAGCGTCAGGGTGGCGCTGCGCGTTTCGCCCGGGATGGGGTGTTCCAGCTTGCCGTCGCCGTCGGTCACGCCGTGTATCACCTTGTCGCCGAAGACCAGGGTGTACGCTTCCCTGGCGCGCGGTTCGTCCAGCACCGTCAGCCGCAGCTTCAGCTTGGTGGGCTCGCCCTTGCGCGTGAACGTGTGGCGGGCGTCGACCGGCTTGCCGACCGATTTCGTGCCCTTCTCGGGAATGAATACCTCGTCGCCCGGCACGAGCTGATTGGGATCCTTGCGTTTGGCGCGCAGACCGGCGTTGCTGCCGTGGTCCCAGATCGTCTTCCACAGGAATCCGTGGTCCTTGGCGATGCTGGCGATGCTGTCGTTTTCTCCCACCGTATAGTTGGGCATGGCTTACTCCCAGGCCGAGTCGTCCAGGCCGGGGAAGCTGATCTCGCAGTTCCCCGGGTCGAGGCGGGCCACCCGCGCCACGCCTTCCTGGTCGGTGGATCGGGTGGCGGTCTTGCCGTTGGGCAGCTTGAACTTCACGCGTTCTCCCGTCACGGGCTGGCCTTCCTCGTCCAGCAGCTGGACCTCGATGTAGTGCGTCTTGTCCTTGTTTTCTTCCGCCGTCTGGTCGTGCGTCGGCTCGTCGCCGTCCCCGCCTCCCTTGAAGACCTGGCCGGGATCGGCGTGCGTGGCCAGGGCGGCTTGCATCACCTGCATGGGGGACACGAGCGAGGCCGCGCTGCCCGAGGCCGGGCCGCCGCCGCTGTTGATCATCACCATGGGCGCCTGGATGTAGATGCCGCCCGCCGAGATGTCGATGAAGCTGCCGCCGACCTTGAGCGACAGCTTGGCCCCGGCTTCCAGCACCACGTTCATGCCGGCCTTCAGGTAATAGCTTTGCGAGACGGACTCGCTGTGGCTCTTGAAGGATTCGCCCACGCCGCCGTCCACCTTCACCGACTGCGACCCGGTGATGGCGACGGCCTGCATGCCGGTTATCTTCAGGTGGTCGTCGCCGCCGATCTCGGCCACGCGGTCCTGCTTGACCTGCTCGTGGCGGTGACGCTTGATCTCGTCCAGCCGGTCGCGTTCCACCACCAGGTGGTCGTCGTTGCCGATGGCCGTGCGCCGGTCGTTCCCCACGCGTACGTCCATGTCCTTCTCGGCGTTGACGAACAGCTGTTCCTCGCCTTTCTTGTCCTCGAAGCGGATCTCGTTGAAACCTTCGCCGCCCTTGCTGGACATGGTCTTGATGGTGGACTTGGTCTGGTCCGCGGGCAGCGCGTAGGGCGGCATGTTGTCGGCGTTGTAGACGCTGCCCACCACGATGGGCCGGTCCGGGTCGCCGTCCAGGAAGTCGACGATGACTTCCTGGCCGATGCGGGGGATGAACATCGCGCCCCATTGCCGTCCCGCCCAGACCTGGGATACGCGCAGCCAGCAGGAACTCTTTTCGTTGCGATGGCTGCGGCGATCCCAGAAAAAGTGGACCTTGATCCGGCCGTACTCGTCGGTGTAGATCTCTTCGCTCTTGGGGCCCGCGACCACGGCCGTCTGTGGCCCGTTCACGCGGCCGCGGGGCGTGCGCAGCGGCGCGCGGTAGGTGACCCGGTGCGGAATCACCGACAGCCGGTTGTTGTAGGTGCTGGTTTCCTCGCCGCCCAGGTCGCCCAGGTTGTTGGTGCCGCTGTGCTCCACCGATACGACCAGGTATTCCTCGTTCATCGCGTCGATGGGGTGGTCTTCCAGTTCGAATACGTAGCCCGGCGTCAGCGCGCGGACGTTGCTCGCGCCTTCCAGCGTCTCGTACTCGACTTCCTCGGCCTCGATCTCCACCCGGGTCGACTGGTCGCCGTCGGCCAGCTCGGTGTAGCCGCCGGGATGGCGGTAGCGTTCGAATTCGGCGTTGTTGCCGACGCGTATCAACGAATTGATCGAGACCCGCATGTCGGTGCCCGGCTTGGTGAAGTCGTAGTCATTGGACACGTAGCGGCCGGTGCGCGAGGCGAACCGGCGCGACAGCCACGAAATGCCGTCGCGTTCTTCCAGCAGGATCTGCTGGTGGAAAGGCAGGGTGGCCGTTTCCAGCTTGGGGTTGTTGTCCCGGTTGTCGGTCAGCACCATGATCTCGGCGTCTTCTTCGTGGCGGAAGAAGTAATGGATGCCCGCCCGCTCCAGCAGCCGCGAGATGAAGTTGAACGTGGTTTCCCGGTATTGGGTGCAATAGACCAGGTCCGGATAGTCCTCGGTCAGGTGGAGCTCGTAGTCCGAGAAGCTGAATTCCTTGAAGAGGGCTTCGACGATCCGGGGAATGCTCAGGTTCTGGAAAATGCGCGAGTCCTCATGCAGTTGCAGGAACCAGAACCAGGGCACGACGTCGCAGACATAGCGGGTACTGTGATTGTCGTCGTCGTTCTGGCGCGGCTCGCCGGCACGTTCGAAACTCGACACCCAGCCGGTCCAGTGGCGTTCGCCGTCTTCGGTGTAGACGCGCAGGGTCACGCGTTGGCCGAGTAGCGCGGACGGCTTGATGTCCTCCTGTTCCGAAGCCAGCGTCAGGTGGAAGCGGAAGGGCTCGGACAGTCGTTCGTGTCCCTCGAACCGTTCGACCAGCAACGCGTCGTCCCCCAGCGGGGTGGCGAGGTCGAACAGGCGTTCGGCGGTGGAGATAGCCATGGCCGGATCCGTCAGCGGATGGTGTAGGCGAAGCCGCCGTCGGCCCCGATGCCGGCGCCTATGTGGGAGATCGCCTCGGCCGCGCCCATGCGGGCCAGCACGAGATCGGCCACCTCGGGCAGCAGGGTGCCTGTCAGGATGTTGTCGATGTTGCGCGCGCCGGAGTCGACCTCGGTGCAGCGCTGCGCGATCGCGTCCACCAGCGCTTCGTCGTACTCGAATGCCGCCGCGTGGTTGGCGCGTATGCGCCGCGCGATCTTGTCCAGCTTCAGCCGCACGATGCGTTTCATGTTCTCGTCGCGCAGCGGGTAGTAGGGCACGAGCGCGCAGCGGCCCAGGAACGCCGGCTTGAAGGCCTCCTGCAGGTCGGGCCGCAGCAGGTCCAGCAACTGGTCCACGGGCGGCCGGGTGCGGCCGTTGTCGCTGGCCTGCATGATGACGTCGGTGCCGGCGTTCGAGGTCAGGATGATCAGCGTGTTGCGGAAGTCGATCTCGCGGCCTTCGCCGTCCTCCATGTTGCCCTTGTCGAATACCTGGAAGAACAGCTCAAGCACGTCGGGATGGGCCTTCTCGATCTCGTCCAGCAGCACGACGCTGTAGGGCCGCCGGCGGACCGCCTCGGTCAGGACGCCGCCCTCGCCGTAGCCCACGTAGCCCGGCGGCGAGCCCTTCAGGCTGGAGACGGTGTGCGCCTCCTGGTACTCGGACATGTTGATGGTGATCATGTTGCGCTCGCCGCCGTAGAGGATGTCGGCCAGCGCGATGGCGGTCTCCGTCTTGCCCACGCCGCTGGTGCCCACCAGCAGGAACACGCCCTTGGGCTTGTTCGGATCCTCCAGGTTGGCGCGCGAGGTGCGCACGCGCTGGGCGATGGCCTGCAAGGCGTGGTCCTGTCCGATGACGCGTTCGGCCAACAGCGTGTCCAGCCGGCGCACGGCCTCGATCTCGTCGGCCACCATGCGGCCCACCGGGATCCCCGTCCAGCCCGCGATCACCTCCGCCACCGCGCTGCCATCCACCAGCGCATGGACCATGGGCGCATCGCCTTGCGCGGCGCGCAGGTCGGCCCGAAGCCGGTCGAGTTCCTGCGCGGCGCCGGCGCGCTCGGGCGCATCGGCCGGCAGGCTGGCCAGGGCATCCAGGCGGGTGCCGATCTCGGCCACCAGCTTGCGTTCGGTCTCCCATTTTTCCTTCAGGCGGTCCAGGCTGGCCTGGACCTGTGCCGTGTCGGCCGCGATCTCCGCCAGGCGGGCCGCATGGTCCAGTCCCGTGGCGGCCTCCGATTCCAGTTGCGCGCGCTCGGTGGCCAGCGCTTCCAGCCGGCGCTGGGCGTCTTCCACCGCGGCCGGCGTGGCATGCTGGCCGACCGCGATCTTGGCGCAGGCCGTATCCAGCACGCTGACGGCCTTGTCCGGCAACTGGCGCCCGGCCACGTAGCGGGAAGACAGCTTCACGGCATCGGCCACGGCCTCGTCCAGGATGCGCACGCCATGGTGTTTCGCCATGGCCGCCGCCACGCCGCGCAGCATGCCGACGGCCTTGGCGTCGGCCGGTTCGTCCACCTTGACCACCTGGAAACGGCGGGTCAGGGCGGCGTCCTTCTCGAAGTATTTCTTGTATTCGCTCCAGGTGGTGGCGGCGATGGTGCGCATTTCGCCGCGCGCCAGGGCCGGCTTGAGCAGGTTGGCCGCGTCGTTCTGGCCAGCCGCGCCGCCGGCGCCGATCAGCGTATGCGCTTCGTCGATGAACATGACGATGGGCTTGGGGCTGCGCTTGACTTCGTCGATCACGCCTTTGAGCCGGTTTTCGAACTCGCCCTTGACGCTGGCGCCCGCCTGCAGCAGGCCGAGGTCCAGCGACAGCAGCGTGACCCCGCGCAGGACGGGCGGTACGTCGTCGGCCACGATGCGGGCCGCGAGGCCCTCGACCACGGCGGTCTTGCCCACGCCGGGCTCGCCGGTCAGGATAGGATTGTTCTGCCGGCGCCGTGACAGGACGTCCACCATCAGCCGTATTTCCTCGTCCCGGCCCAGCACCGGGTCCAGATGGCCTTCGCGCGCGCGTTGCGTCAGGTCGATGCAGAACCGGTCCAGGTTGGGGGTCGCGCTGGGCTTGCCGCCGGCGCCGTCGGCGGCCGGCGCCAGGTCGGCCGGCACGCCGGTATCGCCCAGCGCCAGGGCGTCCCGCGCCTCGGCCGACGCCGCGGCGATGGCGTGGAAGTTCTGCTGCAGCGATTCCAGGTTGATGCCTTGCAGCGACTTGATGGCGGGCGCCAGCAGGCGCTTCAGGTCGGCGTCGGCCAGCAGCGCGATCAGCAGGTGGCCGCTGCGTATCCTGGCTTCGCCGTATTCGACCGAGGCGAATACCCAGGCGCGCTCCAGCAGCAGCGGCAGATGGGGCGACAGGGCGGGCGTGCGCGAGTTGCCGGTCTTGAACGTGTCCAGGGCGCGATCGAGTTCCTTGCGCGCCTGGTCCGGGGCGATGTCGAACTGGCGCAGGATGCGCGCGACATCCGTGTTCTCCGTCTCGAGCAGCTTGGACAGCAGGTGCTCGATCTCGACGTCGTAGTGGGTGCGCGACAGGCAAAGACCGGCCGCGCCTTCCATCGCGCCTTTGCATACGCCGTTCAGGCGCCCCACCAATGCCCGCAGGTTCACCGCCATGACTGGCCTCCCGTTGCGCTGAATTGAAATTCGCAGTCGTCCGCCGGCCGCGGGCTGCGCCGTCCGCCCAGCCAGGTATTCCAGCCCAGGCGGGCGGCATCCGGCGCGGCGCCGCCCAGCCGCGCCGGCCGGACTTCGTCGGCGCGGACCGCCAGCCGGATGCGCAGGTCCAGCGCCAGTCCGGTCATGAACCGTGCCAGCTCTACCGTGCCGTCCATCCAGCCCGCCCGCTTGTCGGCCGGCGGGAGCAATTGCTCGAAATGGCGGCGTCGCAGCGGCCCCACCCGCAGCCGCAGCGTGCTCTGCCGGTCCCAGAAGCGGCTGCCGAGCACGCACTCCCGCCCCAGCGCCGCGGCCTGCCGGCCCAGGCGCGTGCGGTCGCCGGCGGGTACGTCCTGCCAGGTGCCGACGCAGCTTTCCACCGCGACCGGCGCGCCCAGATAGTCGCTCATGACCTGCGCCAGCGACCCGGCGCCGTGCGGCCGCTGCGACAGCAGGCCGGCGTAGTAGCCCAGCGCCGCGCCGGGCAGCGGACGCCGCCGCGCGCGGGATTCGGTCCCGCGGCGCGGAAACAGGCTGCCGTACAGGTGGGGCGTCCCCATGCCTATCAGGTCGTAGACGTGGCGGTGCACGCCCGATTCCGCGTCCGATTCCAGCGCCACCTCGGGGCGATGGCGCGCCCAGGCGCGCCAGAAAAGCTCGATCAGCCGGTGATTGAACAAGTCCAGGAAATCCTGCGCGGCCGGGTCGCGCGCCTGGCGCAGGGCCATCAGCCACTCGGTATAGTGGCGCGGCAGGACTCCGGAGGGGCCGGCCAGGCCCATGAAGTTCACCCGCATCAATTGCGGGCCGTCGGTGCCGGCCCATGCCGGCCGGGCGATGGAGGCGATCTCGTTGGGCGGGAAGAACAGTCCCAGCGTCGTGCCGAAGCGCAGCGTGCCGGGTGGGATCGCCCGCGTCCCCGCGGGTACGCCCGCGCCGCGCAGCAGCAGCCGCACGGCCTGGAAGAATCCATATCGTTCCGGATGCGCTTCCAGCAGGGCGAGGTGGCTGTGGACGGGAGCGGCCATGTCGCTACACCAGGTGCTGGTCGCCCGACCGCGGGGCGAAGGTGGCCATGGCGGCTTCGCGCTGCAAGGTGCGCACGGTCAGCCGGGTCCAGGAGTTCGCGGTGCAGTACAGCCCGAAGAAACGGTCGAGCACGCAGGCCAGCAGATAGACACCCGATCCGACGTACTGGCTTTCGTCGAAGGTCAGGGTGATGTCGGTGCCGCGCACGAAGGCCTGGCGGGGTGCCGCGCCCACGCGCGCGACCGACGGCGCGCCGGCCACGTCGACGATGCCGGCGATCTGTTTGCGCAGGCTGGCCGAATCGGTGAAGTTGTACAAGCTCAGGATCTCCAGCAGCGCTTCGCGCCCGTCCTCGACGATGGACAGATGGTTCAGTGCCAGATGGGAGATCAGCCGCCACTGGTTGGCGAGCCGCATGGGCGCGCGCCAGGTGGCGGTCGGCTTTTTCAGGAGGCGCGCGCCGGAAACGGCGCCGGCGTCTTCGAGCTGCAGGTTGCTGTCTTCGCCGCCGAAGGGCAGGAGCGCGGGCAGGTCGCGGTTGGTGCAGGTCAGCATGATGGACAGCGTGTCCACGGACGGCACGCGGGGATCCATGTCCTTGTCGACCAGTGCGATGCGCATGTCCGTTCCCTCGTCCGAAGGCTGCGGAGAAGGCACGCGGCGGGCGATCCAGTACGTGCCCGGTTCCTGTTCGATGCCATGCGCCACCGAGAAGAAGGGCAGGAATTCCCGCACCTGTTCCTGGGACACGCCGCGGGTGTGCCGGCGCACGCCGTCCACCGAATAGACCTCGAGTCCCAGCGGCCGCCGCACGTCGGGGATCACGGGATACTCGTGCAGTTCGTGCGTCAACCGTACCGGTTCGGCGGGCTGCGGGAACAGGTTGACGATGGGCGTGCAGTGGAGCTTGAAGGTATCGCGGCCCACCGTCTGCTCCAGCCGGCCCAGGCGCTCCTGGCGGCCGAAGGGCGCGAGCAGGAAGCGTATGTCGATGCCGCGGGCGTAGCGGCGCAGGTCCAGGCCGGTCAGGTCCACGAACAGGAATTTCTCCGGCAGGACGAAGTATTCCTGGATCAGCCGGTAGCCCAGGAACGAGCGTGGGTCGTAGTCCAGCAGCCCTTCGCCTTCGCCGAATCCCACCGGGCGCAGGCAGGAGGCGGGCAGCTCCAGCGGCTCCGCCGGGGGCTGCCCCTCGGCCGGCACGATCTGCACGCGGCTGGTGCTGTTGAGCAGCAGCTCATGCAGCGCATGCACCAGCGGGCTTTCGCCATCGAGATAGAAGCGCAGGGTATCGACGCCCAGTTGGGCGAAGCTGGCCTGGCCCCGGGTCTCCACGCGCACGCTGATGGTGGCGGCCGTCTCCGCGCCGCGCAGCGCGAAGGCCGACCGTTCGATGGACTCGCATCGGGCGGCCGTCACTTCCAGCGGCCAGACCTCCACCGGCCAGGCATTGCGGTAACGCACGGGCTCGCCCTGCACGGGACGGGTCAGCAGCGTGGTGCCGCGCTCGACGCGCTGCGCGCCGCTCAGTTCGGCGCCCGGCGCCAGCAGCAACTGGGCGATCGACATCGAGGGCACCGGCCGCAGGAAGTGCGGATACAGCACCGACAGGAATGCCTCGGTGATCTGCGGGAAGTCGTCGTCCAGCTTCTTGTGGATGCGCGAGGCGATGAACGCGAAAGACTCGATCAGGCGTTCGACGTGCGGGTCTTCGTAGACGTCGCCGTCCAGCAGCAGCCGCGCCGCGATCTTGGGATAGCGCGCGGCGAACTCCTTCGAGAGCTTGCGCAGATGCGTGAGCTCGTCTTCATAGTAGGGAAGAAGTTCCTCGAGCATGGGGAGACGGTCCGGCGCTTTGGAGTAGGCAGTCTAGGAGGGGACGGCGCCCCGGGCCATTCGCCGAATGGCCTATTACTCGTGGCATCGGAGCGCAGCCGGACCTTATTGCTCCACGCAATTGTCCGGATCGGGAACCACGCATTCGGCCAGGACCGCGGGCCCGCCCAGCGAGCGGGTGCGTACCGCCGCCGTCATGGCCGAGGTCTGGAGGTCGCGCGGGAGCAGCAGCCACATGCGGCCGGTTTCCTTCATGCGCGAAGCCCGGTCTCCCGCCGTGGGGCCGAAACCCCAGAAGTAATCGGCGCGCACCGTGCCGCGGATGGCACCGCCGGTGTCCTGCGCGAACATCAGCCGGTTGACGGCGCCGGCCGAGGGGGAGGAGCCGCCGGTGGAGACGAAGACCGGGTAGCCCAGCGGCGTGGTGCGAGGATCCACGGCGATCGAGCGGCCCGCCGTCAGCGGGACGCCCAACGCGCCCAGCGGGCCTTGCGGGCCGTCCGGGATCAGGCGGAAGAAAACGTAGCTGGGGTCGGGGATGCCGGTTGTCTGGCCGGTCCCGCCCATGGCGGCGGGCGAGGCGTCGCCGGGAGCGGAGGCGGGCGCCGGCGCCGGACTCGCGGCGGGTCGGGCCGATGTGTTTCCCCCCAGTGCCGCGATGATGGCGGCGACCTCCGGATCGGGAGCCGCCGGCCGGCTGGCCGCCGGGGCCGCAGGGGCCACGGGCGCCACGGGGGTTGAGGCGGGCGCGGCCGGACGCGCCGACGCGCCGCTGCCGCGTCCCTGCAAGGCGGCGATGATGCGCGCCACGTCGGGGTCGCGCTGGATGGCGGGGGCGGTTTGCGGGGTGGCCATCGGCAGCGCGGCCGATGAGGTGGCGGCGGCACTGCTGGCTCCCAGCGCCAGGCCGCGGGTCTTGATCGCGGCGCCGACGGTGGCGGTGTCGGCGCTCGATGCCTGGGGCAGGAAAGGATGGCCGTTCTGTTCGCCATAGGCGACGCGCAGGGTCTCGCCACCGGCCAGCCGGATCTTGCCGGAACCCTGGATCTGCAGCGAATACAGGGCATAGGCATCGTTCACCCAGGCGAGTACCTGGGCATCCAGCGCGCGCCGCTCGATGGCCTGGCGCGACCAGTAGGGCACGATGCGGCCGCCCTCGGCCCGCACGCGGTAGCGCTTGTCGCGGATGCCGGGCGTCAGGTCGCCCATGTCCACGTCGTACTGGCGGGCGCCGGGCGACCCGGGCGCGGCCGGCGTCAGGCGGCGGTCGTCCAGCCGGAGCCACTGCCGCTTGCCCGCGGCCGCCACCTGGGCGTCCAGGAACAGCAGGTCGGCGGGCACGCCATGGACGGGATAGGGATAGCGGGAACTGCGGGTGCGGCTGCCTTCCAGCAGCGGCTCGTAATAGCCGGTGATGACGCCTTCGTCGCTCTGGTCCGGGTTCTGCATGGAGTAGGCGTGGAAGCGCTGCTCGAAGAAGCGGCGGATGCCCGGGTCGTCGATCGTTTCGATGCGGCCGGCGGCGGCGCACAGGTCATCCCAGACCGGCTTCTTTCCCAGGGCCAGGCAGCTCTGGCGGAAAGCGTTCAGGCTTTCGCGCGCGGAGTCCGCGGACCAGCCGGGCAGGGCCGAGAACGGCACCGGCTCGAAGCGGGCATAGCGGGTGGAAAAAGGCGTTCCCAGGTCGTCCGGCGGGGTTTGTTCACGGGCAGGAGCGGAGGCGGCGTCGGGGGCCGCCGGCGCGGCTGCCGGCACCGGGCGCGCGGCACCCGGCGGCGCGGACGGCTTCGAGGACGTGGGCGGTGCCGAGGCGGCGGGCGCCGCGGCCGATGGCGCGACGGGTGCCGGCTGCTGCGTGGCCGGGCCGGTGCATGCGGCCAGCGCCAGCAGGCCGGCGGCAATTGTCGTCTTGGGCAGCCGGCCCCGCATGGGCCGCCGTGGCGGGCCGGTTCGAACATGGCTGGTCGCGGGCGTCATGGCGCTTCTCCCGACAGAATCCTGACCATGCAGTGTGACGCTTCGCCCGCGTCCGTTCCATACTACCTAGGGGGTATGACCTAGGGTGCGGGTGCGAGCCGCTGCCGCTGGTCCTCGTACTCGGCGGCGAGCCGCGCCAGCCGGGATTGCCGGGCCTGCTCCGATACCCACTGGCCCAGGATGGCCTGGCGCTGCGCGAGCTGGTATTCCAATCGCAATACCTGCAGCAGCATGCGGTTGTCGGCGGGCGGGAGGCCGGCCAGTCCGTGCAGCCGGCTCAGCACCACGCGTTCGGCGTCGCCCCGCGTGCCGGCGCTCTGGCCGTAGCCGCTCAGGAAGGTGCGCACCTTGTCGCGCATCGCGTCCGAGAAGCCCAGAAGCATGACGATGGCCCCGTGAGGAATGAGGTCAGACTCCCAGATGATCTTCAGGCGCGCGGCCTCCTGGGGGAAGTGGGTGCGGAAGCGGTCCAGGTCGGCGGTGTTGTTGGTGGCGACGTCCACGTCGCCGTTGGCGACGGCCAGCGCCGTGCCCTGGTGGCCATCGACGAGCTCGCTGGGGAAGTGACGTTCGATCGCGATGTTGCGGGGCGAGAACAACTGCAACTGGGGGATGACGTAGCCCGACATGGATTGCGTCTCGCCCAGGCCCAGGCGCCATTTGCCGGGCTGGTTCAGGACGTCGTCCAGGTCGCGGATGGGGCCGTCCTTGCGGACGATCAGGACCGAGCGGTAGCCGGGCAGGCCGTCCGGCCGCACGACCTGGTTCAGGACCGTCATGCCGTACTGCAGCACGGCTTCGAGCGCGAGCTTGCCCGACACGAAGGCCAGGTCGACCCGGTTCTCCTGCATGGCCAGGCGCAGTCCCTCGTACGAGGTGAAGGACTGGGCAACGACGGGGCGGCCCAGCGCGTCTCCCAGGTCGTCCAGCAGGGGCTTCCAGTCCTGGCGCGATTCCAGCGCGCCTCCCAGCGGCAGTACGCCGAAGCGAAGCGCGGCCTCCTGGGCCCCGGAGGCCTCCGGCAGGACCCCCAGCGCAAGACCGGCGAACATGAGGGCAAACGACATCCTGCGAACGAAAAACTGGGCGAACGTATGCACGATGGCGGGAGCGTGGACCGGGGCCAGGGATCATCGCATCAACACGCGAAGGCAGGAAGGGGGGGACATATTTGGCAACAGAATCCGCAAAAATCGAATTCGCTTGTCTTGGCGAACGGGCCTATCCACAATCACGAGACCTCCACTTCCCGTCTTCGCATGGCCGCGACGTCACGTTTCGCCGATCTTTCCCGCCGCTGGGTCGGCGGCATGCCGCTTGCCGTGCGGTTGATGCTGCTCAGCCTGGTGCCGGCGGCGGTAGCCATCCTGCTCGCGATGTCGGTGCTGGCGCGCCATCACCTGACCGAACTCACCCGCCTGACCGAGAACAACGCGCGGGCCGTGGCGCGCCAGGTGGCCACCTTGTCGCGTACGTCGCTGATGCGCATGGATCGCCGCGCCCTGCTCAACGCTGCCCGGGTCGGCAGCCAGCAGCCGGGCGTGCGGCAGGTGCAGATACGGACCCTGGATGGCGAGATCGTCGCCCAGTCGGGTTTCTGGACCAAGCCTACCGATCCGCCGGGACTCGAGGTGCTGGAGCCCATAGACAGCGAGGAGTCGGCGCGGGCGGGCGAGGTCATGGTGGAGTTCGACCTGGATTCCGTCGCCGCGGCGCGCCGCAACCTGTGGTCCACCCTGGCGGCGCTGCTGGGGGCCAGCCTGCTGGGCGTGGGCATCGCGGGATGGTGGGCGGCCCGGCGCATCAGCGCGCCCATACGCAAGCTGGCCGAGGTCGTCGACCGGCTGGGAGAAGGCGAGGAGGTCGAGGTCGAGACCGGCGCCACCGCCGAGGTCGGCCGCCTGCAGCACGGTTTCAAGGTGGCGGCCCAGGCGCTGGCGGACAGCCGCAGGACCATGGAAAGCCAGATCGCGCAGGCCACCCAGGAACTGGCCTTGAAGAATGCCCAGCTGGAAGCCGCCAACCAGGGCAAGACGCGCCTGCTGGCCGCGGCCAGCCATGATCTGCGCCAGCCCCTGCATGCGCTGACCCTGTTCGCGGACGCCCTGCGCTCGGACGAGACCGATCCGCCGCGCCTGGCTTGCATCGCGTCCATCCAGGAGTGCGTGCATTCGCTGGACCGCCTGTTCTCCGAGCTGCTCAACCTGTCCCAGATCGACGCGGGCGCGGTGCGCGTGCAGCGCGCCGTGTTTCCGCTGGACCGCCTGTTCGACGACATCAGCCGCAATTTCCGCCCCCAGGCCGAAGAACAGGGACTGCGGCTGGTGGTTCGCAAGACCGATGCCTGGGTCGATTGCGATTACGTCATGCTGTCCCGCATCCTGAACAACCTCGTCAGCAATGCGCTGCGCCATACCGCGCAGGGCGGCGTGCTGGTCGGGGCCCGCCGGGACGGGGCGGGAGGCATGCGCATCGGCGTGTGGGACACGGGCGTGGGCATCGCGCCGGAGCATCAGCACAAGGTGTTCGAGGAGTTCTATCAGGTCGATGCGTCCAGCTCGCGCGGATCGCGGGGGCTGGGGCTTGGCCTGGCGACGGTGCGCCGGCTGTGCGACCTGCTGGACATGCCGTTGCGGCTGCAGTCGCGCGTGGGCCGGGGCACGGTGGTGTCCGTGGTCGCGCCGGCGGCGGCGCCGGCCGAAGCGCCTCCGCCCTGCCCGGCGCAGGGCGCGCAGATCGATTTCACCGGCATGTTCGTGCTCGTGATCGACGACGAACCGAACATACTCGAGGGGCTGTCGCTCGTGCTGCGCAACTGGGGGGCCGAGGTGGCCGTGGCCGAGAGCCGGGCGCAGGTCCTGGCCCTGGCGGAACAGTGGGCGCGGCCGCCCGACGTGGTGGTCACCGACTTGTTGCTGCGCGATGGCGAGAATGGGCTCGAGGTGCTGCGGGCGCTCGACGCGCACCCTGGCATGCACGGCCGCCGCGCGGCGCGCCTGTTGGTCACGGGCGAGACCAAGCCGGATCGGCTGCGCGAGATTGCCGAAGCCGGTATTGCGGTCTTGCACAAGCCGGTGACCAGCGATGTGCTCAGGCAGGCGCTCGCGGCGGTGCTGCGCGATGCGCGCGGCCGCTACTTGACGGCGTAGGCCTGGGTATTGAGCTGGAGCACGGCGTCGAACTGGACTTTCTCCCGGTCGGGGCCCAGCGACAGCAGCGCGTCCACCTTGAATCGCAGCACGCGCTCGTACTGGCGGGGCGCCTCCAGTCCCACCCTGACCCGCGACAGGCGGCTCTCGTGCTGCGTGATGGCCGCTTCCAGCGCGCGCCGTATCCGGTCGCGATCGTGCGGACTGAGCAGGCTGTAGGACGAGAAGTCGGGAATGCCGTAGGTCAGCGAGGACTTGCGGCACTCGGCGTAGGCCTGCGGAATCAGGCGCGCTCCTTCCGAGCGTGTGTTCAGCAATGCTTCCAGGTCCCGCGAAACAGCGTCGCGCAACGCGTAAATATCGGCGCGGCCGCTGTCGGCGGTCGCCGATTCCAGGCGCTCGATCAGGCTTTTCATAGTGGGCCTCTACGCACCGCTGCTACATTCCAAGATAGCTCCACTCGATCCAGGATGCGGTGGATCCGGCTTTGCCGGTCCACCCGCATCGCCCCCTGGGGGGCGCGCGAAGCGCGTAGGGGGCCCTACACCTTCACATTCTTCTTCAGGTCCCAGCCGGCGGAGGCGTTGCCCGAAGACTTCCCGTCGATGCCGATCTTGCTGTAGGTCATCTCGATCTTGCCGAAGCCCAGCGCGACGGCTTCCAGCGGCACGTCCTGCGTGTTGTCGGCGGAGCCGTCGCGGTTGACCGACGTCACGATCACGTCGGTCAGCTTGTACTCCATGTATTTCTCTTTCTGTCCGCCGGCGCGATTCACGGTGATGGTCGCCTTGGGAATCGTGGCCCCGGTGCAGCAGTATTCGAACAGCTTGGGGCTGGCGATGTCCAGGTTGTGCAGGAAGGTGAAGTTCTTTACCTCGACCCGCGCCGACCCGAGGTTGCCCGACGACGATGCGGTGTTCGACTGGGGCTGGGCCGCGCCGAAGCCGTAGTTCTGGATCTCGATCCAGTCCTTGTGCTTCTCGTCGGTGCTTTCCCCCTTGATCCCTTCAAGCTGGATGAATGCGTCGAATGCCATGATTCAGACTCCTCGTGGTGAATTAGCGGGCCGATTGCGGAAGTTCGGCCACCAGGCGCAGCGAGACGCTCAGTTCGTCCAGCTGGTAGTGCGGGCGCAGGAAGGCGGCGGCCTTGTAGGCGCCCGGCTTGCCGGGTATCTCGGCCACTTCGATGCGGGCTTCGCGCAGCGGGAACTGGGCCTTGCGTTCCTGCGAGGCCATATCGTCCAGCAGGACGTACTGCGCCACCCAATTGTTCAGGTAGGTCTCGACGCTCGCCTTCGAGGCGAAGCTGCCGATCTTGTCGCGCATCATCGTCTTCAGGTAGTGCGCGATGCGGCTGACCGCGTAGATGTACTGCAGCTGCGACGACAGCCTGGCATTGGCGTTGGCGGCATCGGTGTTGTATTCCTTGGCCCGCTGCGCCGACTGGGTCGAGAAGAAGGCCGCGTAGTCCGTGCCCTTGCAATGCACCAGCGGAATGAAGCCCAGGTCCGCCAGCTCCTTTTCGCGCCTGTCGGTGATGGCGATTTCGGTCGGGCATTTCAGCGCGACCTCGCCGTCGTCGGTGGCGAAGGTGTGCGTGGGCAGTCCTTCGACCAGGCCCCCGCCTTCCACGCCGCGGATCGCCGCGCACCAGCCGTACCGGGCGAAGGCGTCGGTGATGCGCGCGCCCAGCGAATACGCGGCATTGCTCCACAGGTACTTGGAGTGATCCTTGCCCGTCACGTCTTCCTGGTAATTGAACGCCTCCACCGGCGCGGTGTCGGGCCCGTAGGGCAGGCGCCCCAGCACGTGTGGCATGGCCAGCCCGATGTAGCGCGAATCCTCCGAGGCGCGGAAGGACTTCCATTTGGCGTATTCGACCGTGTCGAAGATCTTGGCCAGGTCGCGCGGCCCGGACAGGTCGGTGAAGCTCTCGAACCCGAACAACTCGGGCGAGGCGGCCGATAGGAAGGGCGCGTGGGCGGAAGCGGCGATGTGCGACATCTCTTCCAGCAGGTACATGTCCTCGGGATGGCGCGTGAACTCGTAGTCGCCGATCAGCGTCGCGAACGGCGCGCCGCCGAAGGTGCCGTACTCCTCTTCATAGACCTTCTTGAACAACGCCGACTGGTCGAAATCCGAGGCGCTTTTCAGGTCTTTCACCAGTTCCTTCTTGCTGGCGTTGAACAGCTTGACCTTCAATGTGGTGCTGGTCTCCGAGCTGTCGATCAGGTACTTCAGCCCGCGCCAGCTGCCTTCGAGCTGCTGGAATTCCGGCGCGTGCATGACGGCCGACAACTGGTCGGACAGGACCGCGTCCAGTTGCGCGATGCGCGCGTCGATGGAGGCGATGGCGTCGCGCGAGATCGTGACCTCGCCGTCGGCGATCTGGCTGACCAGCTCGGCGATGAGGTCCCGCGCCCGTTCCTTCTCGGAATCGGAGCGGGCGACGCGGCTTTGCGACAGGATGGAGTCGAGCAGCGAAGCGGACTGGGCTTCGGCGGACGCGGCGGGCGCCGCGCCTTGTGGTTGGGTGTCGGCCATGGGCGGTCTCCGGTGGCTACGGTGCGTCAGGCTTTGGGGGTGTCGTCTTTCGCGACTTCCCGGGACAACTGGGCGATCTTGTCGGTGTTCTGCAGCACCTCGCTCAGCAACTCCTCGAACTTGTCGTTGCCCGCCATCTTGTTGCGCAGGTCGGCCAGCTTCTGGCGGGCTTCCAGCAGCTTGCGCAGCGGGTCGATCTGCCGCACGAGCCTCTCCGGCTCGAAATCGGCCAGGCTCTTGAAGTCCAGCGTCACGCCTATGCGCGACCCGTCGTCGGACAGCTTGTTGTCCACCTGGTATTGCAGGCGCGGCTTCATGCCCTTGAGCACGTCGTCGAAGTTGTCCTTGTCGACGTTGACGAACTTGCGGTCCTTCAACCGGGGTAGCGGCTCCTCGGGCTTGCCGCTGAAATCGCCCAGCACGCCCGCGACGAAGGGCAGTTCCTTCTTCTCGATGGCGTCGCCGATCTCCACGTCGTAGGTCAGCTGGACCCGGGGCGCGCGGACGCGGTCGAGCTTGTGCTGGGTGCTTTCCTTCTTGGCCATGATCGCTCTCCTTGGCATCGCCGGCGGTCGAACGGGAATGCGGTGCAGTCTAGAAAGCCGGGGCCGGCGGCGGTAGTAGCCAGACGGCCAGACGTGGAGATAGGCCGGAAGGGGTAGGGGGAGGTTGGACGAGATTGTCCTTGAGGTGCTTGGCGATGACAGGCAGATATCCGCAGAATCGCTCTGTCTTGCTTGTTTTTTGTATCCAAAAGGATACTATTGATGAACACTATCCTTGCTACGAAAGCGTTCGAAAAATGGCTACACGGTCTGAAAGATTTGAGGGCCAGGGCCCGGATCATTGCCCGGATCCAAGGCGCTCGAACCGGGAATTTCGGCAGCCATCGCGCGCTTGGTCGGTGGTCTACCTGTTGCATTGTGGCGGAGACAAATCGACCCAGGCCTGCGACATCAAGACAGCCCACAGACTATGGGCGACAAGAGAGGTCAATCATGAGGCGTGAAGTCAGGCCATTCGACGCATCGGAATACCTGGACAGCGAAGAGATGATCGCGGAATACCTCTCCGCAGCCATTGAAGAAGGCCCCGATGTTTTTCTGCTTGCCCTGGGGGATATCGCGAAGGCGGTGGGCATGGCCGAAGTCGCCCACCGTACCGGCCTGGGGCGGGAAAGCTTGTACAAGTCCCTGGCGCCGGGTTCCAAGCCGCGTTACGAAACCGTCTGGAAGCTGATTCAAGCATTCGGTCTCAAGCTGAAGTTCGAGCCGCTGCACGGCTGAGCCCGTCACCCCCGCGGCACCCCGATCCGATCCCGTATCACCCCCAGCACCGAATCGTCGTTCACCACTTCCGCCAGCCACTGATCCAGCGGCATGTCGGCCCAGCTCACCGCGCGTTCCAGCAGGAAGGACACCGGGCTGTGCGGCTCCACGCGCTTGAAGTGGGCGGCGATCTCGCCCAGGGTACGCAGCAGCTCGGCGCGGGCCTGGAAGTCTACCGCCACGCGCGGCACGGTCATCGTGGCCGTGGCCACCGGCATGGCTTGCAACGCGGGTTCCGGCGTCGCGGCAGGCGCCGTGGATGCAACGACCGCGGTTTCGCCCGCCCCCGGTTCCTGTCGGGGGGCGATGCCCAGGTTCTGCGCCGCGCGCGCCAGCACCTGGCGCGCGCGCTTGAGCCCGTCGCCCAGGTCGGCCAGGCTGGGCGCCTGGCGGCCGAAGCGCTGGTCCACCAGCGCCTGCAAACGGTCGAAGGCGGCCTGCGCCGTGTCCACGGCGGCCAGGGTCTCCGACACGAAGCCCGGGCCGCTGCCCTCGATGGCCTTGTCCACCGATTCCCCCGTGGGCTTGCCCGCGTCCAGTGCTTCCTGGTGGGCGGCGGCGTTCTGGCGCGCCAGGTTGTCGACCTCGCGCGAGTCCTGCCAATCGATCAGCGTGACGTAGGGTGCGGAAGCGGTCAGCGGCGCCTTCTTCAAGGCGAGCCCGCCATAGACGTTGAACCAGGCCAGTTTGCTGGCGCGTTCCTCCTGGTCGTCGCCATCGGGCCGCGGGTGCAGGCCGTCCCAGTAGGTGTCCAGCAGGCTGTGCAGCACATCCATCGCATCGGTGGCGCCGGCCAGTCCGTGACGGGCAATCAGTGCCTCGCCCAGCCAGACGGCGGCCTGCAGGTCCTTGCTCTGGCTTTGCAGCACTTCTGCCGCCAGGTCGGCGGCGGCCCGCCAGTCGGCGGTCTTCAGTTCGGTCTGCCAGTCGCCCTGCGACAGTGAGGGGTCGTCCGCGCGGCGCGCTTCCCGGATGCGGTCGTAGGTGTCCGAGAACGAGGCGTCCTCGCCGCAGGGATCGCCTCCGGCGATGGGTTGCATCAGTTCGGCGATATCGATGGCCATGGGAATCTCCAGGTCGTCATTCCAGGATGGAGGTAGGCAGTGCGGCGGCCGGTTCGGTCCGGGCGTTCAGGAAGCGCAGCATCTCGTCGGAAGGGCGCACGTCCATGAATACCCGGGCCTCGGTGAAGCCCTGCTGGGCCAGGCGGGCCGACAACTCCTTCCATTGGATGGGGCCGTACGAGGTACGGAAATCGGGCAGCCGGAAGGCGTGAGATCCCGAACGGAAATCGGAGATCAAGGTGGCGAAGCCTTCGGCGCCGGGGTAGATCAGCGTCAGCCGGGGCCCCAGGGGAGGCGGCGGAGTGGTGGCAGGCACGGGCGCGGGAACGGCTCCGGGCATGGCGCCAGGCGCGGCGGCCGCGGGCGCCTCAGGCGGCGCGGGCAGCGAGATGTGCAGGCGCGCCTCGATGCAGCTGTCAGGCGACCAGAACACCTGGGCCGTGGCTTCCGCCAGCGATTCCGCGCGGGTCGACGCGAGGTAGGTGCGCTCGCGGCAGACCACTTCCAGTACCGTGCCCTGCGGCCCCTCGCTGGCCGCGCCCATGCGGGTGGGCTGCGAGAACTGGAAGCTGCCGGCAAGAAACGGTTTGTTGACCTGGGTCGACAGGATGCGCCGCTCGGCCGCGACCATGCCCTGGTAGGCGGACGACAGCGGCAAGCCGATGCCGGCGATACGCGTGGGCGTGCGTTCGCGTTCGGTGATGAAAGGCTGCAGCCAGTCCTTCACGAAGGCCGTCAGCCGCCCTTGTTCGCCGTACAGCGCGTCGACCTGCTCCTTGGGCGGCATGCCGCGCAGCGCGGCGACCACGCTCTCGTTCCACCGGGCCTGGACGAACTGGCCGGCGCGCTGCACGGTCAGGTACAGCAGCAGCCGCGACGGTCCTTGCACCACGGACCAGGCGGCCAGGTCGTCGCCCTTGAAGACCGCGGCGAATTGTTCTCCCGGCTTGTCCACCGCGGACAGCAGGGCGGCATAGTCGGCCGCCGGCGGCTGCGGCGGCGCGCCCTTGGCGCGGAACAGCTCGGCCGCGATGTCATAGGCGTCCTGGCCGCTGGTGTCGGCGCGCAGGCGGAGATAGGCGCGCGCGTAGTCCGGCCGCCGAGGACGCAGCACCCGTTCGGTGGTGTCGATCTCCGCCAGCAGCCAGCTGGGGGGCTGGATGGGTTCGGCGCCCCACCAGCCACGGAACATCCCTGTCACGGCGTCGACCATGAATCCGCCCAAGGGCCGCCAGGCGTCCAGCCAATCGCCCTTCGCGCGGGCCCACGCCCGGGTCCAGCGCGTGCCCAGGGGCAAGGCAAGGTCCAGCCCTTGCAGGTCGCGATCGGTGACGGCGGCCAGCAGCAGGTACGGATCCTCGGCCGTGCCCGCGCGCTTGCCCATGGCGTCGAGCTGGGGGCGCCACAGCCTGGTGCCCTCGAAGAACCTGGCCTGGAAACGCCCCCATGCGCGAAAGTATTCGCTGAAGTACTGGGCTCGGAACGTTTCCAGGACAGGCTTGCGCTCGGGGACGGCGTCGGCGGCGGTGCGCAGCATGGGGGCCAGCACCTCCTGCCAGGTCTGGCGCGTGAACGCGGCCGAGACCGAAGGCATGGCGGCCGCTTCCACGCCCACGACCCGGTCCGGCGGCAGCCAGAAACCGGTCAGCGCGATCGGATCGCGGCGTTGGTCGGCCCAGGCGCGGACATCGTCCGGACGAGGCGTATGGGCCGCCAGCAGTCGGGCCAGGAGCGTGCGCAGGCGCAGGGCTTCCGCGTCCAGCGTGGCCGATTGCTGCCAGCGCAGGTAGCCCATGTAGGTGGTGAGCAGGGCGGCGGCGTGTTCGCGATCGGCCCGCGCGTCCTGCTCACCCGAGACAAAAGGGCTGAACGGCCTCGCGTCCTGGTCGAACGCCAGGTTGGTCGCCGCTTCCTGTTGGCACGCGTCGCTCTGCCGGCGGCAGTGGTCCAGCATGCGCAGCCGCTGGGAGACCGCCAGCAAGTGCTCCAGTCCCGCCTGGTTGCGCGCGAGGTCGGTCTCGATGATCTGGTCGTAGGGGGCCAGGATCAGGTTGGAGAAATCGCGCAGCACCTGTTCCTTCATCCGCTCGATGTCGGCGTCGGCCCGCCGCAGGCCGAATCCCAGGCCGGTATCGGCGCGCGCCACCTCCAACTGCTCGATGGTGCGGCCGCAGCGGGCCAGCCAGCCAATGCGCGCGGCCGCCACCGCGTCGCTGGGTTCGCGGCAGGCCGTCTGTGTCTGCGCCAGCAGCCTGCCGTCGTCCTGCCGGGCGTTGACGAAACCGTAGCTCAGCATGGCCGACAGGCCGAGCATCGCGCCCACGCCTACCGCCGCGATCGCCATCTTGCCGGCATTGCCCCGGAAGCTGGGCGAGGCCAGGGGCTGGTCGGCGGGCAGGAAGCGGGTGAAGAGGTCGTCCAGGAAACCGCCCGCGGCGCCGCTCTTGCCAGCGGCGGTCTCGGGCGGCGAACCGGTCAGGAACAGGCCGCGCCAGCGGGGCGTGCGCTGGAAAGGATTGTCTTCCAGCATCAGGCCGACCAGGGTTTCCAGCCCGGGCTCCAGGGCCCGCACGTGCTCGACGAATTCATAGATGGCCCGGCGCCCCGCCGGGGTGGCCTGGCCGCGCAGCGCGGTGATGCGCAGTGCGTGCAGGCGCCGCACGATGGGGGCATAGAGTTCTTCGAGCCGGTTCCCGGTCGCCGCGCTGATCTCCTCCGTATCCGAGAGCCGGTGCCCCACCGCCTGCGCCAGTGCCTGCTCCGGCACGACGGCGGCGAAGGCGCCGTAGCCGGGTACCTGGTCCAATCCGGTGACCACCAGGTACACCGGAAGCTGGACCTGCAGATGCTCCAGGGCCTCGTCCACCAGCCGCCGCAGCCGCATCGCCACCGGCCGCACCGCGTCAGGGCCCGCCAGCAGCGTGCGCGCGCCCATGCAGACGACGATGCCGTTCAGCGGCAACTTGTCGCGTTCGGTGGAAAGCAGCATCAGCGCCTGGTACCACAGCCCCCGCTGCACGCGGGCCGAGGCGTCGCAGACCGCCGAGGGCGGCGTCTCGATCGCGATCATGGATTTGAAGAACCACCATCGCCAGTAACCGTCGGGCTGGGGATCGGGAGGCGGGAAGGGCGAGACCCGGTTGGCCGCGCGCAGCAGGCCGTCCACGCCCGCCTGCTCGTCGCCCACGAACAGCATCCAGGGGATGCGGTAGAGCGGGTCGCGGCCCCTGCCGATCTCGGGCGAGCGCTGGATGGTCTGGCGCGCCTGCGCGATGGCGGTGCGCATGCGCTCCAGCGCCACCTTCTCGTCCTCGGGGTTGCCCGGGCCCAGGTCGCCGATGCGCTTGCGCGCGAACCCCCGCCGCGAGAACCGCTTCGCGCCCGAGGCGAACCACCACAGCACGGCGAAGGCGACCAGGCACAGCGCCAGCACCTGCCAGAACCGCGCAGGCAGGAGCGGCAGCACCAGCATGGCTACGAGGGCCAGCAGCACGGCGGCCAGCAGCAGCAGGACGACGGCGGTGGCCACGCGGACGGCGCGTTTCTTCATGCCGGGCAGACGTTCCAGCGGCTGGGCGATACGGTCGAGGAAACTCATGGCGTCACCGCTTCGGTTCGGTTTGCAGGAACAGGAAATTCGCGGCCAGCTTGTCGTTGCTCTGGTGCGCATCCAGGAACTCGCGCAGCTTGGGCAGGTAGGCCGATGCCGGTTCGTACTCGGGCCGCTCCGCCGTGTACAGCGGCGACGGCGAACTGACCACCGTGATCAACTCCTGGCCGAAGGGCGGCCCGACGATCCAGCCCTCGGGTATCTTTTCGCCCACGTTGAATTGCTCGCCCGCGCGTATCAGCCGGCCGTTCTCCGGTTCGCGCTTGTTGGGATACAGATGGATGACCGAGCCGTCCACCGTGTAGTAGTCCACGTACAGGTAGCCGTCGTAGTCGGCCTGGCCCAGCTTGACGGTGACGCGTTCGCCTTCGGTGAAGCGATCCGAGTGGCCGGTGGTGGGCGTGACCTGCAGGCCGTGCCGGCGATCGAGGTTCCGGGCGCGGTAGGGCTTGAGCAGCGCCACCACCTCGCAATGCGGCCAGATGCGCACCTTGACGTCGAAGGCGGGCGACTTCACGCCCTTGATGGCGGCGATGTCTGTCTGCACCCGCGCGATGTCCTCGGGCCGCGAGACGAAGCCGCTCACCGTGGTCGCGCCGCTTTCGGCCACCTGTCCGGCCAGCTCCGAGCACGCGTAGGTCTGCAATTGCCCCTGCACCAGATCCGCGACCGAAGGACCGGTGTCGCGCGGACCCGCCACCAGCAGCCATAGCAGATAGCCGACCGGGATCAGCAGGGCCACCGCCGCGCCGGCCTTCAGCAGCAGCTTGTCCCACTGCTTGGGATAGCGCGGTCCGGCCGGATCCTTCATCAGGTAGGGCTGCGGCGTGATGGGTTCCTCGCGCAGCGTGTGCAGGGCCGCCGGCGGTACGGGTAGCTGGCGGCCGTGCAGTTCCTTGAGCTTGCCCAGTTCGCCGGTGTCCGCGGTCTCGAAGTAATACTGGCCGACGAATCCCAGCAGCAGCGCGTGGTAATAGACTTCGCGCACCTCGTCCTCGTCCGACTTCAGGATGGACAGGTGGTGGAAGAACTCGTTGCCGGCGTTGTTGGTGTTGAACAGCGCGACCTGCAGCGGCGTGACGCTGTTCCAGTAGGCGGGGTTGCGCGTGATGATCTCGTCGAACCAGGACACCACCGCGAAACAGGCCGATTCCACGTGTTCGGGCCGCTTGCCGGCCGCCAGCGCCGCCGCCTTCGCCGCGGCGATCAGTTTGCGCGCGTGCTCTTGAACCTCGGCGGCCCCGTTGCCGGCGGTGCCGGCGGCGATCCGCTCGTCCAGCTCCAGGCCGAACGAGAAGACCGGTGAAAAGAAATCCAGCAGGCGTGCCATGGATGACTCCTGGTTGGGCGCTTGTTGCTATTCTTCTGCGCCGACGGGGAACAGCTTGATGACCGTCTCGTCTGCGGGGAGATCGGAAAAGATCGAGATGTTTCGCCGATCCTTGATGAATTGCCAGAACTGGTGCCGGGTATCGATCAGGAAATACGTCGTGTTCGGCGTCTTCTGCGGCAACTCCTCGGGCGGTACCGGCAGCAGGTCGATCTTCAGGCCGAAGAGCGCCGCCTGCAGCAGCCGCGGCATCTCCTCGCTCGAGGCGATCTTGCCGGTGCGTTGCAGCCGCTGGGCCAGCTCCATGCCCTGCACCGATGATTCGAAGGCCAGGTAGAAGCGCGTCTTGTCCGACGCGAACAGGCTCACCGGCAGGTCGGCCTTGTGGAAGCGGCCGTCGTAGGCCAGGGTGATGCCGACCTCCGCGCCCACCGTCAGCGCCTTGATCAACATTTCCGCGCGGGTGAAAGCCAGCTTGAAGCAGCGCCGCAGGTCGTCGTGGTCGTAGACCGGCAGCTCGGTTTCCGCGGGGTTGGGCTGCAGTCCCCCGGCGTAGCCGATTTCTTCGGAGAACACCGAGAACTCCGCCACCAGCCGCCGCAGGTCCTGGTACAGCGGCCAGGGCGGCACCATGCCCAGCCGCACGTGTTCCTGCAGCAGCGGGATGTAGCGCGCGAAGGTCTGCATCATCAGCACCCGCATCACTTCCTGCGCGCTGGTCGAGGCCGCGCGTATGCCGCGCTGGCGCTTGGCCGAGGCGAAATCCTGGCCGCGCGACACGACCAGATCGCGCAGCGCGCGCGTCCAGCGAGCGAGGTTGGACGACGCGTTCAGGGACACCAGCGGCGGCACGTAGTCCGGGGAAGGCTTGAAGCGGCCCGGGCCATTGGGAAGGATCTCGGCGAATTTGCAGGACTCCGCGCCGCCCAGCAGCGCGTCGGCATGCTCGTCCAGGCTGCACACGATCTGCGGCTGGCAATCGACGAAGTCCACATCCACCGCGGGCGCCTGCGGATCGAACGGATCGGCCACGTGCTCCGTGCGCAGCGCATGCCGTGCCGGCAGCAGCGACTTCTGCGCCGAGCCCAGCCCCTGGACCGTGGGGTCGAGCGCCAGCACGAGATAGAGCGAGATCGGATCGTTGCCCGCCACCGTCATCTCCAGCAGGCTGCGCTCGGGAACCTGGGCGTTGCCCGGCGCCGGCGCGCCGGCCGAGCCGCCGCCCACCCAATGGCCATCGGCCGTCAGCAGCGCGTAGCGGGAAATCCGGACCACGCCGCCCGCCAGCGCCTGCTCGTCCAGCTCCAGCACTTCGAAGCCGCGCGGATAGGGCGAGTGCAGCCCATGCAAGGCCCACCCGTAGGCCCGCGCCCATTCCTCGTGACATTGCAGATGCTGCGGGGCCAGGAACGCGCCCTGGCCCCAGAAAACCTGCTGTCGGTTCAACATTCCGGTGTCCTCCCCGTAGCGTGCCGTCGCCCGTTCACAGCGGTTCCGCCACGATCAGGAAGCCGCGCTGCCTCAGCCGTTCCAGCAGGCCGGCGGCTCCCGTCAGATGAATGGCGCCCACGGCCACGAACATGCCACCGCGTCGCAGCAGCTCGTCCAGCCTGGGCAGCCAGCGTTCATTGCGCGCTTCGATCAGGCAGCGCCGCGCCCGTTCCTCGATGGGGCGGGCACGCGCGTCCAGCCCCACCATCGCGTCGATCTCGTCCAGCCACGCAGCCAGATTGCGGCTGCGGTAGTACTCCAGCACCCGGGCCGACTGTTCACCGAAGAGCCAGGGAGTCCGCAGGCGTTGCGCCAGCACCAGCGCCTGCTCCGTCGACGGCACGCAGTCCAGCGCCGCCAATTGCTCGTCCAGTGTTTCCAGATGCTCGGTGCGCAATTGCATGTCCGCTGCCCAGCGTTCCAGCCGCCGATCCAGCGTCTGTTCGCCCGCCACCTCGCCGCGCGCCTCCAGCAGCGCCAGCGCCGCCCAGGGTTTCAGGCGGTACAGCAGGGCGGGCGACACCGCCGGCAGCAGCCGCTGCAGCTCGGCGAACGCCTGCTGGCCGATCAGGCCGGGCAAGCCGGCCTGATCGGCCAGCAACCGATAGCGTTCCTTCGACGCATCCCAGTGAGCGTCGTTGCCTGCCTCGTTGACCAGCATCCGCGTATGGCGCATCGCCTCCCGCATCACGCCGGTATCCAATGCCAATTCCTCGGGATCGCCGAAATGGATGGTGCCGAAGATGAAATTGACGGGTTCCTCCGTGGCGGCGCCTCGCGCGTCGTCGGATGCCGAGGCGGCCGATGGCGGCTGCACCCGGAAGAGGACGCTGCGCCACTGGCGCCAAGCCTCCGCCGGCGGCTCCTCCTCGCGTTGCGCCGCGCCAGGCTGCGCCGACGCGAACACCGGAACCCCCGCGGCGCAGGCCAGCGCCAGCAATAACGATCGCAGCGCCGACCATAACCCTGGCATGGACCGGCACGGGGGGCGGGAGTGCAGTCCCATGGTCCGCGTCCTCGTAGAAAGTGATGGCGATTCTTTCAGACGGGATATATCCGGGCCATATTCCGAGCGGCCTATATCGTTGGTGCAGGCCACGGGTCCTTGCTTAGCGGGGGCGGGCCGACTATCTTTACGATGTCAGGGATATGGGGGGAATATGAAGATCCTGATCGCTGATGACCACAGGCTGGTCATCGAGGCTGTCAAGGTAAAACTGGCCGAACTGGGGCCCGATGTCGAGTTCAGGATGGCGCTCAAGGTCGAAGACCTGCGGCGGGAAGCCTCCGACGACCTCGACCTGGCCCTGATCGACCTCACCATGCCCGGCGCGGAGGGCTACAGCCATATCGCCGAGCTGCGCGAGCGCCTGCCCGCGCTGCCCATCATCGTGCTGTCCGGCGTCGAGGATCCCGACGTCATGCGTGCCGCCATCGACCTGGGGGCCCTGGGCTTCATCCCCAAGGCCTATTCGCCCGACGTCATGCTGTCGGCGGTGCGGCTGGTACTGGCCGGTGGCGTGTTCGTGCCGCAGATGATGCTGTCCGGCATGTCCCACCAACCGTCCGGCGCCCCCCTGGCCGCGGCGGACGCCGCCGGCGGCGCCCGCTCGACTTCGCTGGACCAGTTGCGCGGCCTACTGACCGAACGGCAGGTCGACGTGCTGCGTCTATTGTCCCAGGGCAAGCCCAACAAACTCATCGCTCGCGACCTGGGCATCAGCGAAGGCACGGTCAAGATCCATCTGGCTGCCATCTTCCGCGCGCTGGACGTGCGCAATCGCACCGAGGCGGTGGTCGCGGCCCGCGGGCTGGCGGGCCTGTAGCCCGGTCAGTCCTCCACCCACCTTATGGCTTCGTCCACCGCGGCCCGCGACGTACGGAAGCCGTTGGCGGGATGGCCGGGATCCGCGAAGCCGAACGCAATCCCGCAGACCACCTTGCGATCCCGCGCGATGCCGAAATGATCGCGGATGAAGGGCGAATATTCCGCCAACGCAGCCTGCGCGATCGTCGCCACGCCCAGGCTGCGCGCCGCCAGCATGAAATTGCCCACGTAGGCGCCGCAATCCACGGCCCCGTATACGCCCAGCGCCTCGGGCGTGGTGACGATGGCTACATGCGGCGCGCCGAAGAACCGGAAATTCTCCGCACCTTGCCGGGCCGAGGCCTCGCGGTCTCCGCGCTGCACGCCCACGCTCGCGTACAACTGGAAACCGCACTCCCGCCGCCGTTCGCGATAGACGCCGGTGTACTCGCGGGGGAAGGGAAAGTCGGGATGCGTCTCTGGCTGGGACATTACGTGCTCGAACAAGGCCTGCCGGAACCGTTCCGTGCCCGCGTCCGCCGTCACGACCAGTTCCCAGGGCTGCGTGTTGCACCAGGAGGCGGTGCGCTGGGCCAGCGCGAGGATGCGCTGGATGGTGTCGCGGGGCAGTTGCTCCGGCAGGAAGCCGCGGCAGCTCCAGCGGTCCTGGAGCAGGCGGGTGAGCGAGGCGTGGTCGTCGGCGTGTGAGGTCATGGAGCGTTTCCCGAACCAGTATTGCCCGTGTTCCGCGGCATGCGGGCGATGCCGTCCATCATGCGGTCGGCCTGGCCAGGTACCATGCCAGCGTCTTTCGCATCGCGCCGTCGAAGTCCTCCCGCGGCGTCCATCCCAGCTCATCCCGCATCCGCGCCGCATCGATGGCATAGCGCCAGTCGTGTCCCGGCCGGTCGGCCACGAAGCGGATCAACCGGCGGTGCGGCGCGCCTGCGGGACGATGTTCGTCCATCAGCGCGCACAGTTTTTCGGCCACCTCGATGTTGTTCAACTCGCAGCCGCCGCCGATGTTGTAGGTCTCGCCCGTGCGCCCGTCCCGCAGCACCCGGTCGATGCCCCGGCAATGGTCGTCCACGTACAGCCAATCGCGCGAGTTTCCTCCGGTGCCGAACACCGGTATGGGCTCGTCCGCCAGGCAGCAGCGGATGATCGTCGGGATGAACTTCTCGTCGTGCTGATAGGGGCCGTAGTTGTTGGAGCAATGGGTCGTCACCACCGGCAGTCTGTACGTGCGGTGATAGGCGCGTACCAGGTGATCCGAGGCTGCCTTGCTGGCGGAGTAGGGCGAATTCGGCGCGTAGGGCGAAGCCTCGGTGAAGGGCGCGTCGTCCGGACCCAGCGAACCGTAGACCTCGTCCGTGGATATATGGTGGAAACGCCGCCCCTGCGCGGACGGCCCTTCGGCCAGCCATGCCTGGCGTGCCGCCTCCAGCAGCACGAAGGTCCCGTCCACGTTGGTCCGCACGAAATCGCCCGGCCCGGTGATGGAGCGGTCCACATGCGTTTCGGCGGCGAAGTGGACGATGGTATCGACGTCATGCTCGCGCAGCAGCCGCCCGACCAGCTCCGCGTCGCAGATGTCACCATGGACGAAGACATGGCGCCCGCTGGTGTCGAAGCGGGGAAGGATGCCGGGATCGGCCGCGTACGTCATCAGGTCGAGATTGACCACCCGCACGCCAGGATCGCCGGCCAGCAGATAGGCCACGAAATTCGCCCCGATGAAACCGGCGCCGCCGGTGACCAGGACATGCCGGGGAACATGACTCATGCCGCGTCCTTCCATGCGGACAGTACTTCTCGCAGGCCTGCCTGCCAATCCGGCGGTGCCAGGCCCAGGGCCTCGCGCGCCCGTGTGCCGTCCAGCACTGAATAGCGCGGGCGCCGGGCCGGGGTTGAGTAGTCGTCGCTATCGACGGCGGCCACTTCAGGTATCGAGTCCAGAAGACCCAGTTCGCGCGCACCGGCCAGGATCGACCGGGCGAAGCCATGCCAGGTCGTCGCCGGGCCGCCAGGATAATGATAGGTTCCCCAGGGAAGTTCATTGCCGGCCCTGATACGCGCCGCCAGCTCCAACAAGGCCAGGGCGATCGCGCCCGCGTGGGTGGGCGTGCCCGCCTGGTCGGCCACCACGCGCAGCGGCTGGCCCTCGCTGGCCCGCCGCAGGATCGTGCGCACGAAATTGCCGCCGTGCGCGCCGAACACCCACGACACCCGCAGCGTCAGGTGGCGGGGCAGGAGGGCTGGCAACAGCCGTTCTCCCTCCCACTTGCTGAGACCGTAGGCATTCAGCGGCGAGGGGACGTCATTCTCGGTGTAGGGGGTTTCTTTTCCGCCATCGAACACATAGCAGGTCGACAAATGCAGCAGCGCCGCACCCCGGGCCGCGCAGGCCCGGGCCAGGTGGCCGACGCCATCCCGGTTTACCGCCCAAGCCTGCTCGGGTTCGCCCTCCGCCTTGTCCACCGCCGTATAGGCGGCGGCATTGATCACGATATCGGGGCGATGCTCGGCCATGATGCGGCGGGTGGCGCCGGCATCGGTGATATCCCACTGCCCGTGATCCAGCCCCACGACGCCCAGCGCCGCGCCGCGCAACACCAGCTCGTGTCCCAATTGCCCCCCGGCACCCGCGACCAGGATGGTCATGGCATGGCCCGGTAGACCGGCAAGCGGTCGTGAGGCAGGTCCGACAGCAGCGGGTGTGCGCCATCCTTGGCCGACAGTGTGTAGGGGCCCGCGTCGGGCCAGGCGATGTCCAGCGCGGGATCGTTCCAGCGCACGCCGGCCTCGGCGGCCGGGTCGTAGTAGGCCGTGCACTTGTAGACGACCTCGGCCTCGTCCGACAGCACGCAGAAACCGTGTGCGAAGCCAGGGGGAATCCATACTTGCCGGTGGGCGTCGCCATCCAGCTCCGTGCCGGCCCAGGCGCCGAAACGGGGCGATCCCCGCCGCACGTCAACCGCCACGTCGAAGATCCGGCCCCGCGCCACCCGCACCAGCTTGCCCTGCGCGTAGGGCCACTGGAAATGCAGCCCGCGCAGCACCCCGCGCCGCGACAGCGACTGGTTCTCCTGCACGAACCGGGCTTCGATGCCGGCTTGCTCCAGCCAACTCGCCCGGAATGTCTCCACGAAATACCCGCGTGCATCGCGCCGCACGTCGGGCGCGAACACCAGCACTTCCGGCAGGCGGGTTTCCAGCACGTCCACGATCACACCTCTTGCCGGCGGGCGATCAGCCCGGTACCTGATACTGTTGGCAGGCCACCTGCACCAGCCTGTGGTCCTCCAGGCGCGCCGCGGTCAACTGCCCGCCCCAGACGCAGCCCGTATCCAGCGCCAGCAGACCAGGGCGTTCCAGCAGGCCCAGGGTCGACCAATGCCCGAACACTACGGTGACCGATTCGGTCGCGCGCCCCGGCACGTCGAACCAAGGCATGAACCCGTCCGGCGCGTGCCTGGCGCTCGCTTTCGCCGCGAACTCCATCGTGCCGTCGGCCGAACAGAAGCGCATCCGCGTCAACGCGTTCACGATCACCCGTAGTCTGTCCGCCCCTTGCAGCCCATCATGCCAGGCCGTCGGCAGATTGCCGTACATCTGTCCCAGGAAGTCCCGCCAGTCCGGCCCGCGCAGGGTCGCCTCCACCTCGCCGGCCAGCGCCAGCGTCTGTGCTGCCGTCCAGCCCGGTAGCACGCCCGCATGGACCAGCAGATGCCCCAATTGGAAATGCGCCAACGGACGGTGCCGCAGCCAGGTCAGGATATCGGCGGCGTCCGGCGCATCCAGGATCTCCTGGATCGTGTCCGATTTTCCCGCCTTGCGCAGCCCGGCGGCCACCGCCAACAAGTGCAGGTCGTGATTGCCCAGCACCGCCACGGCCCGTTCGCCCAGCGCCATCACCCTGCGTATCGTCGCCAGCGAAGCCGGGCCACGGTTGACCAGATCGCCCGCGAACCAGAACCGCGCATCGGCATCGCCGGCGATTTCCGGCTGCGAGAGCAGCGATTCCAGCGGCGCGCAGCACCCCTGCAAGTCGCCGATCATCCAGATACTCATGACGCGGCACCCGCCGCCTGCCGCCATCGGGCGCGCAGCAAATTACCGTACTCCATCCCCAGCATCGCCAGCAGCGCGACTCCCAGGGCCAGCGCATTGGGCGCGACCGCCGTCACCCAGGCCGGCCAGCGATTGAGCATGCCCACGTTCAGCGACAACTGATTCAACATGAAAAAGCCCACGCCCAGCAGGATGCCCAGGAAAATCTTCACCCCGACTCCCCCGCGGCGCGTCTGCATGAACCCTATGGGCGCGGCGATAGTGATCATCGCCAGCAGCGTGAACGGATAGATCAACTTGCGCCAGATCGCCACGATCTGCCGGTCGGACGTCAGGTGGTTCTTGTTCAGATAGCCCACATAGTCCAGCAGATCCGTGAACGACATCCGCTCGGGCGTCAGCACCCGGGCCAGCAGCAACTCCGGCGTCAACGTCGTGGACACGGTTCGCTCGGCCTCCCGGGTGACCACCACCGGGGCCTCGGTCGCCCGTGCCCCGCCATGCAGCGACGACTCCAGCGAGGGAGAGATCGCCGTGATCGCCACGTCATGCAGACGCAGCTCATTCGTGCCGAAACTGGCCGCCTTGGCCTGCGTGATGGAGGCCAGTTGCCGCGCCGACGTGAAGTCGTACAACGTGACGCCCGAGGCGCCACCACCGGCCTGCAGCGTTCCCACGTTGATGATGCGTTCGCCGCCGGGCGTGTCCTCCTTGAACCAGTAGCCGCTGCGCAGCACCCCTGACGACCGCCCGCCCGCGCTGCCGGTGATCGTCAACCGTGTCTCGTTCAACTTGATCTCGGCCGCCGGTGTCAGCCACTCTGCCAGCATGATCGCCAGGATCATCACCGGTACCGATACCAGCCACAGCATTCCCAACAACCGCATCCCGCTGACCCCCGACACCCGCAGGATCACCAGTTCGTGCCGCTGCGCCAACCCGGCCAGCGCCAGGATGGCCCCGATCAGCAAACCGATGGGCAGGATGTCGTAGATCCGCGTCGGCAGCGCGAGCAACTCCAGGAACAGCAGGTGGTACAGCTTGAAGCCGCCGCGGCCCACCTGGTCCAGGTCGTCCACCAGGGCGAAGAACGAGAACAACCCCACCAGCGCCATGAGGACGACGGACGAGGAACGATAGATTTCGGTGGCCAGGTAGCGGCGGGCGGTGTTCACGGCGTATCGGAAAACGGGCAGGCCGTTAGTGTAAAGGATGGCCGGCGGGGGGAAGGCCGGCCCCGCCGCAAGTTACTTCACCTCGAAACCGTGATACTTCTTGCCCAGCGCCATCGTGGCTTCGAACAGCCCCGTCTTGCTGCCGCAGTCATAGCGCTTGCCATCGTAGCGATGCGCGAACACCTTCCGCTTGGCCTGCATCAGCGCCGCGATCCCGTCCGTCAACTGGATCTCGCCGCCGGCACCCTTGCCCAGCGTACGCAGGTGATCGAAGATCTCGCCTTCCAGCACGTAGCGGCCAACCACCGCCAGCGTGGACGGTGCGTCCTCCGGTGCGGGCTTCTCTACCATATTGAATACCTGAGCCGTCTGGCCCGAGGCGTCCCGCGTATCGACGATCCCGTACTTCGACGTGTCCTGCCGGTCCACGTCCTGTACGCCCAGCACGCTACCACCATTGGCCTGGGCGGCGTCGACCAGTTGCTTTGTAACAGGTACGTCTGCATCGATCAGGTCATCGGCCAGCAGCACCGCGAACGGCTCCCGGCCCACCACCGGCTCGGCGCACAGCACCGCGTGGCCCAGACCCAGGGGAGCGGGCTGCCTAATATAGATACAGTTCACCGATGGCGGGATGATGTTCCTGACCGTGCGCAGCAGTTCGATCTTGTGCTTGGCCACCAGCTCGGCTTCCAGTTCGGGCATCGAGTCGAAGTGATCCTCGATCGCCCGCTTGTTGCGGCCCGTGATGAAGACCATCGTCGAGATCCCCGCCGCCACCGCTTCCTCGACGGCGTACTGGATCAAGGGCTTGTCGATGACGGGCAGCATCTCCTTCGGCATGGCTTTTGTTGCAGGAAGGAAACGCGTGCCCAGGCCGGCGACAGGAAAGACAGCGGTGCGGATGGGTTTCATAGAAGAGACTCGAGAAAAGGTGAGAATGCTGTGTTGCTGGGCATGTTACTCGACTTGCTTCTCGTTCCGGGACTGCTGGAGGGCGGAAATTGAGTGGAAGGAAAAGGGAAAAAGCGCCTGTTACCGTTGATCAAACTCTGGTAACGAGGGCTATCATGTCGACTCCTGGAGAGCAATCAGACATTAGTGAAACCTTCCATCGCGGGATGATCGCAAATTTGTTATAGAAATTAAGTGCGATATGGAGGCTGAGGGTTTCATGGTATGTTTGCTCGCCTTTGCCTCTTCCATGAAACCAAGGGTTTACCCTTGGTTTGCTGTGGGTTGACCCCTCTCCTCGACGCCTATCGTGCACAAAAGTGGTCTGATTCGTTTGGATTCGCCAATCGGCAAGCATGTCATTCGATTCATTACTGTAAGCCTGCTGGGGGCCGGTGTCTTCACGGCGGGCTCCGGTGCCGCCTGGGCGCAGAATGCCGCGATGATCGAGGCTGGCAACCAGGATCTCAGGGAGGACATTCAGTGGCTGGTCGACCGAAGGATTATCGGCTACGTGTCTACATCCACGTGGCCTATTCCGGTGTCCGTATTGGAAACCGCCATGGAGGCCCGCAAGAAGAAGGGGCTGACGCGAGCGGATGTGCATGCGATCTTGTCAGTACGGCGCTATCTGGACGATCAACGGAAGGCCAGTTTCGGGGTTATCGCCCAGGTCAATACTGACTCTTTGCCGCAATTGGGATTTGCGAGCCAGAGTCGGGCGGCTGCCACCGGGAGCGTTTACCTGCAGGGCGGAAACGACACCGTGGCGGGCAAGCTCCAGGTCAACGGCTTGCTGGATCCTTTGACCAGCAAGCAGTCTAAAGGCAACTTGGAAGGCAGCTATGTGTCGGCTCGCTTCCTGGGCCAGGCCTTGTACGTCGGGCAATTGGCCCATTTTTGGGGTCCGGGTACGGACGGCAGTCTGAATTGGGGAAATGCAGCGACTGCCATACCAGGTATTGGAATTCAACGGGCGACACAAACAGCCCCGGAAAGTAGCTGGCTCTCGTGGGTTGGGCCATGGGGTTACGACGTTTTCCTGGGGCAATTGCAGCACGACAAGACCGTACCAAACGCCAGAGTGATAAACATGCGTGCTTTCTTCCAGCCTATCCCGGGCCTGGAGTTGGGAGCATCGAGATTTATCGAATGGGGCGGAAGCGGAAGAGATAACGGTTGGAGCGCGTTGTGGAACGCATTGAGCGGCAATTCCAACGAATATGCTGCTGGAAAAGACCCCAGCAACGAGTTGTCGGGGTTCGATGTGAGGTATACCGTCAATATCGGCGGCAATCCTTTGACGGCCTATGCTCAATTGGCCGGCGAGGATGAGGCGGGCGGACTGCCCTCCCATTACCTGGCGCAAGTCGGGACCCAGTTCAAGCATATGGTAGGCGCAACCAGGGTTCAATGGAACGCGGAAGCGGCGGATACGACGGCCAGCAGGGTTTTTGGATTGGGAACAGGGATTATAGGGACCGCCTACAACCATGGGACCTATCGCGACGGGCTCTATCACGATGGACTTCCGATCGGACACCCCATAGGCGGGACTGGCCGGATGCTGTCAGCAGGGGTGTCTGTCGTGCCTGACGATTTCCGTTATTTCTCTCGCTATGCCTTCCGCATGCTGCAGGCGGAAATCAATACGGCGAACAGATCCACAAATTACGTGTTTCCGAAAGAAAGTAAATTGATGGGAATGGAGTTTTCGTATTCATGGCGAATCAGGCCCATGACATTCCGGGCTGGAGCGGTTGTTTTGCGACGAATTTCTGGTGCTGCCGATAACGGTTTCAGTTTGATGTTTTCCATGAACATGCCATTGAATGGAATATGAAAACTGGCGGTGGCAGTTCGTGGAATCTTTGCGTTTTTTCATAGGCTTATGTTGTTAGACTCCAATGCGCCAGTGCTCTTGGTGATGTGCACGGGAAACGTGTGCCGCAGCCCGATGGCCGAAGCCCTGATGAATCATTACGTAAGTAATTGGGGCATCAGTGCCAACGTGATTTCCAGAGGGTTGGCCGCGCCGGTCGGACGATCTCCACATCCGCATGCAATCCGTGTGGCAGAAGCGCACGGCATACCATTGGCGCCGGATAAACGCGCCGCGCAAGTCAGCAGCGCGGACATGGCGATGGCGACAGCTATATTCATCATGGACTCGGACCATCGCCGGGAAGTACAGAAAGCTTATCCGACCGCGTCGGGGAAGACGTTTCTGCTGGGACAATGGCAAGGCCAGGAAATTGCGGACCCCATCAACGAACCGCTACCCAAATTCGAAGATGCCTGGGTGCAATGTGACCAGGGTGTTCAGGAATGGCTTAAACGCCTGCGTGATGCCGATATCGTGCGTTTCGTTGAAAATGTATGAACTAAAAGTGCGTGCAAATCATTGCCGCGGTGAGTGAATTGATAGGAGTTTTCGAAGTGGCGAAGCCTCGCATTCGTTTTTCGTTATGTGCTTTGGCGCGGAGCAGCGTAATAGCGTTAGTGCCAATGGCAGGATGCTCGCTTGTACCAGGTCAATATCTTGGAATAACTCCGAAGATTAACGAAACTGACCGTGCTTATGCATATGACACGACAGGAATTGAATCGGTAGAAGAGCGAGCGGATATTTTTTCAATCACTTCTACAGCAATTCTGGAGCAGGAAAAAGAGCGGGACGCCGCGCGGAAAAAAGTAGAGGCGTTGCGGGCGGAAAGTGAGCGTCAGAATAAAGTCGGAACATACGATTATTATGTAGGTGTCCAGGACGTATTGCTCGTCACTGTCTGGAATCATCCGGAAATCAACAACCCTGGTGGTAGCGTCAATGCCGCGGTTTCCGGGCGAGTAATCAATGAAGACGGGACGTTCTTTTTCCCCTACGCCGGCAAGGTCAACGCCGAAGGCAAGACTGTTCAGCAGATCAGAGATGAGTTGACGAAACGGCTTTCCAGGGTTCTCGTGGAACCGCAGGTTGATGTTTCTGTTCTGCAATACCGCAGCAAGCGGGCCTTCATTTTAGGCCAGGTGGAAAAGCCGGGAATAATTCCCTTGACGGGAATACCTCTGACCGTAGCGGACTTGATAACCTCCGCAGGTGGACTTAAAACGGATGCTGATCTTCGAAGAGTCAGCCTGGTACGTCCCGGTAGCGCTGCTCAAACCCTCGATCTATATGCCTTGTATTATGAAGGCGACCTTTCCCAGAATATGTTGCTCCGGCCCGGCGACGTGGTCACGGTACCCGAAAATCGCTACAACAAGATTTTTGTTCTAGGCGAAGTCGGTAGGCCCCAGTCGTTTGCATTGCCTGGTGGACGCTTCAGCCTGGCCGATGCCATCGCCGACGCGGGTGGGTTTAATCCCCTGTCTTCCAACGCCGGGCAATTGTATGTGATTCGAAATGGGAAGAGCAATCGGCCGCAGATTTGGCATCTCGATGCCGCGAGTCCTGATGCTTTGGTCCTGGCCGATGGGTTCGAGTTGGAACCGAGGGATATCGTATACGTAGATCCCGCTGGGGTCGCCCGGTTCAGCAGAGTGTTGAATAACATCCTGCCAACCGCTGCCGTCGCGCGGCCTGCTATTCAGAATTAATTACAATCGGCTCAATCCATGGATTCCGCAAAAATTGACGGCGACTCGTCGTATGAAATAAATCTTGGGGCACTTCTTGATATTTTGCTCCAATATGTCTGGGTAATTGTTTCAGTTTTCGTCGTTATCTTCGCGATTGGCGTAGGTTACGTCACGTTCGCTACGCCCATATATCGCGCGGACGCTCTGATTCAAGTCGAAGATAACAAGCCGTCGATGTTGAGCGGTATCCAGAATATTGCGAATGCGTTGGGAACCAGCTCGAATCCCGTTACCGGGGAAATTGAGATTCTGTTGTCCAGGGAAGTGTTGTTCAAGGCAATTTCTGGAATACAGGCGGATATTCAGATCCACCCCAAATTTTTCCCGGTCGTCGGTGCGTGGTACGCCAGGGTCTTTGGAAAGAATCCTGCCGACAGTACTGCGCCGTTCAATCTGAATGAATATGCCTGGGGTAAAGAGCGGCTGAGGCTGGACAGTCTTGAGTTCAGCGACGGCAGTGCGGGAGGGGTTTTTTATTTTCGTGCCCGCGAAAACGGCTTTGATATCGAGGATGAGTCGGGCAAGGTCCTGACATCCGGCCAGGTTGGTCGCATGTTTGAGTTCAAGACCGATAACGCAACGGTAAAAGGCTCGGTTTCGTTGTTGAATGCCAGGCCGGGGGTCGTATTTCAAGTCGAGAAAGTTTCTCCCGTCAAAGCATACAAGGCGATCTCCTCCCGCTTGAAGATCGACGAGGCAACACGGCAAAGTGGGATCATCCGGGTCAGCTACGAAGACTCGGACGCCGATTTTGCCCAAAGGCTGGTGAACGCCATTTCCAAGGCCTATCTGCTGCAGAACGTCGAGCGCCGCAGTGCCGAGGCGGATCAGAGCCTGCGGTTCTTGAACACTCAAATGCCTGAAATCAAAAAGAGTGTCGAGCAATCTGAAGATGCTCTCACTACTTTCCGGACAAAAACAAATACTGTCCGGGTTGAAAAAGAGGCAGATGGACTGCTTGCCCGGTCTATCGACGTGGAACGGGGGCGCCTGGAGCTGCAGCTGAAGCTGGACGAGATGCGGCAGCGCTTCAAGTCCGATCATCCTCAGATCAAGGCCTTGGAATCCCAAATTGAAGAGACCAAACGAGAGGGTGGTCGCGTTAACGAGCAGGTAAACCGTCTGCCGGCGGCACAACGTGATCTGCTGCGCTTGGAGCGTGATGCTACGGTCAACAGCGAGCTGTATATCGCGTTGCTGAACAACGTCCAGCAGCTGAAGGTTGCCAAGGCGGGAACCATTGGAAACGTCAGGGTCGTGGATTATGCGATCAGGGACGATGTCCCCGTAGCTCCACAGAAGTCCCTGGTGCTGGCTATCGCGGCCTTTGCCGGGATTGTTCTGGGAGTCATTGCCGCTGTCGTTGCCCGCTTGCTGCGGCCAACGGTGCGGGATGCCGCGGAAGTAGAAAGAGCCACTGGTTTGGTATCGTACGCCAGCGTCCCCGAGAGCATTTCCCAGGAAAAACTGGATTCCCATCTCCGAGACAAGCGAGGGCGTAAAGCCATTGTCGAGGGGAGGAATCAGTTGCTGGCGCTGATAGCGCCGGAAGATCCTGCAATCGAGAGCCTGCGTTCGTTGAGGACCGGCTTGGCATTTGCGCTGATGGGAGCTGGCAACAAGAATGTCGTGATCACCGGCCCGACCGCAGGGCTGGGGAAGAGCTTCATTTCTGCGAACTTGAGCGCTCTATTGGCGGCCAGCGGCAAGAGGATTCTTCTCGTTGAGACGGATATGAGAAGGCCGCAATTGGGAACATATTTCGGCTACAAGGAAAAAAGAGGGCTGGCAGAGATACTGGTGGGCGCCCAGCGTTTTGATGACGTGGTTTATAAGGTGGATGTCCTGGATGGAAATCTGGACGTCCTGCCTGCCGGTTCGATTCCGCCCAATCCTGGCGAACTTCTGCTGAACGAGAGATTCACCGAGCTGGTTCGTTCGATCCAGGATCGCTATGATTATCTGATTTTTGACTCTGCTCCCGTATTGCCGGTCGGGGATACGCTGGCCGTTACCCGCATAGCCGATGCTGTTTTCATGGTGGTTCGCTCGGAGTGCAGCACGTTCGGTGAGGTCAGGGATGCCGTAAGCAAGCTTGAATCCGTAGGTAGCTCGGTGAAGGGCATGATATTCAATGGTGTCAAGCGGCGGCGCATCGGGTATGGCTACGCTTACCGCTACTATTACAGCTACGGACGAGACTGAGTTTACCAATGGATCGGAGAGCGGGCGCAGGCTGCGCTCTCCGTGCGTTGACGAGTGACGTGAATGTTTCTTGTAGTGTTGCTGCTATAAATTACTAAACTGACGATTTATTGGCCTTATGCGGGCAAGCCCTCGATATCTGTTGAGTTTTCTATTTTTCTGTTCGATTGCCACACTGCCGTTGTATTTGTGGTCTTCGGGTTTGCCACAGCTGACTCACGTCCTGCTCCTGATTTTTGCCCTGTTTCTATTTTTCGGGTATAGCAAAAAAATATCTTTTAAGCCCCATGAGCTGTTGATTCTTGGGCTCATGTTATTCGCATTGTTCCGGGAGTGCGTGGCGATTATCGGAGGCTCGGGGGCCGGGGGGCTGAGCGAAGTCGCATATCTGGCGTTCAATCTGGTTGTCCTGGTATCGGTCAGATCGTGCCTGGAAACGCAGAATGGAATGGCCCCGTTGAAATGGGGCTATATCACTGCCTTGCTGCTTGCCGTCGCCGGACTGTGGATCATGGGGACGAGCTTCACTGGAACTCAAGTTACCGAACGCGCGATCGGGACATTCAATAACCCAAATCAGCTGGGTTATTTTTCGGTGTGTTCGTTTTGTCTCTTCGTGATTTTTTTCAAATACAGGATGCTCAATGCAATTCAATCCATCGTGATAATTGGGTTGATTGGGGTCTTGTCCGTATCCTCTCTGTCAAAAGCCGCGAACATAGCAATTGGCTTGGGCGTTGTCTTCCTGCTTTTGTCCACGTTGTTTTCCAGGTCAAATTGGTCTTTTAAAATACTGACCCTTGTCGCCCTGCTGGCGATAATGTTTATCTTTGCCGGAAGCTATCTGGAGCTGGACGACCTGCTGATTACCCAGAGATTGCGATCCATTGGATCGGATAGTGATGACAGTCTCGAGGAGCGGGGGACCTTTGCACTTTTCGATGCGGGCGCCAATGTTCTGGAGTATTTGTTCGGGATTGGATACGGCAGAAGTTTCGCCATTGTCGGGCACGAGATTCATAGCACTCTGGCAGCGAATCTTGTGAATTACGGCTTTTTCGGGGGCGGAATATATCTGTTATTTCTGGGGTATTGGGCCTGGAAGTCCTGGAAGAAATATGGGATCTGGCTGGGGTCGGCCATGGTTTTGCCACCCATGGTTTATGGAATCGCCCATAACGGAACGCGGTTCACGGTCTTTTATGTGGCCATTGCCGCTTCTCTGGCATCGATTTCCAGGCACTATGCCCAGTCTGGAAAGACAACCGCGGAAAAAAGCGTAAATTCTTGATGGCGAGATTTTGTGAGTAAGAAAGTAATCATCGCTTTGAACGCGACCTGGAATCTTGTTAATTTCCGTGCGAATTTGATTCGTGCCTTCATAAACCATGGTTACGAAGTTGTCGCTGTTGCTCCCAAGGACAAGTATATCGAGCAATTGCTGGCGCTGGGGTGCCGGTTTGTCGATCTGCCGATGAATTCAAAGGGGAAGAATCCATTCATGGATATCCTCTTGTTGTTCAGGTTCTGGTCCATCTTGCGTCGTGAGAAACCCGCTGTTTTTCTTGGTTATACCGTCAAGCCGAATATCTATGGCTCGCTCGCTGCCCGAAGCTTGGGAATTCCCGTAATCAATAACATTGCGGGACTAGGGGCCGTTTTTATCAAGAAAGGGTGGCTCACGGCGCTCGTGCGTTTTCTGTACGGTTTGGCTCTCAAGAAATCGAAAAGAATATTCTTCCAGAACAAGGATGATCTCGCGCATTTTGTCGACGTCGGGGTCGTCAAGAAAGATGCGGTGGACCTCTTGCCGGGCTCAGGGGTGGATCTGGAGAAGTTTTTTCTCGCGCCCTATCCTGAGAACACGCGGCCTCGTTTCTTGTTGGTGGCCCGGATGCTGTGGGACAAGGGCGTCGGGGAGTTCGTCGAAGCTGCAAAGATAATCCAGGCCAGAGGGTTGTCCGCTGATTTCTGCCTGCTGGGATTCTTGGACGCGAAGAATCCAACCGCAATTTCGCGGGCCCAGATGCAAAAATGGGTTGATGATGGATCCGTTCAATATCTGGGTAGCAGTGACGATGTGCGCTCTGAAATCGCAGTAGCGGATTGCGTTGTCTTGCCTTCTTATCGAGAGGGTACGCCGCGCTCGTTGCTGGAAGCTGCATCCATGGGGAGGCCGATCATAACTACCGATGCTGTTGGCTGCCGTGAAGTCGTTGATGATTCCATGAACGGTTTGCTATGTCGGGTAAAAGATCCCATTGATCTGGCCGATAAGATCCAGATGATGATAGAAATGTCTCCTGGCCAAAGAAGAACTCTCGGAGAAAGAGGACGCCAGAAGGTGGAAAGAGAATTCGACGAAAAAATCGTCATAGAAAAATATTTGAATGCGATCGAGCGCGCTTCGCGCTGATGCAATAGCCCGTCAGAACCTGCCCCGGCACAAGCCACCGATGCAGCCGGTGTTTTCAATGCCATCCCGATGGGCGCATCGTACGCTTGGCGCGCAGGTCACGCGTTCGATCACGCATTTCGTCGCGCGTGGGGCGGCGTGATGAACAAGCGCAATCCGTAGCTTGGAACCAACGCCGGCTAGCCGCGATTCGCGAGGGCGAGGCCGTAGCCGGGCCGAGGCGGGAAGGGGGCGACGAACCCGGACGGCGGAACCGGGCAATCAGGACCTGTTCCGGGATGTGGTCGGCGGCGCAGGCCTTGCCGCATGGCGTTCGGGTAAGGCAGACGAGCACCAGCGCCAGCCTGGCCGAATCGTGACGGCCTGCCCCGGGCCCGACGCAAGTCTATAAGCCGTTTTCCGGCCCGCCGTGGCCGTCAGCCACCGCACGTCTGCCAAGCGCCATCAGATGAGCGGTCGATCGCCAATGAGGGTGACTCCTCATACCGTAAAGCCTTGTCCCTGGATTCCTGGCGGTTGGCGTCGTTCACTTCTCTTTCCCCGCGGTAGCGGGGCAATCTTTTCCCGCGCGGCTCCCGCAGCATTCGATGCACCTCCTTCTGCTTCGTGAGCCGGCGCTCGGACCATTCCTTTCGATCCCCTGCCAGGGGGCCGGGAGGCACGCTTCATGGCGCGCCTGGCATCATCGATCCGCCGCTCGACCGGGGGGACGGCAACCGGTGCCCGCGATCGGCCTCGAGCGCTGTCGCGTTTCCATGGATGGTGTGGGGCTCCGGATCATCCTTGCGTTCGACGGTGTGGTGCTTGATGTCTTCTTCCATTTCCGTGCGCACCGTCGCGGTTCCCTCCGTCATGCCGGGAGCGGACCTCCACCGTGGCAGGACACACCCGCGGCATTTGCCAAAGCTCCAGACATTGCACCGGTGCGAGAGGCGCTGGGCCGATTCACAGGCTCTGCGGGGGAAATACGCTTGTCTATCGTCACGGAAAGGCGTACATGGGTTTTCGCCGCCCATTACGCCCCGTGTTGAGGCTCACACGGAACTGTTCTGGATGACTGGCAGTCCTAAATGAAAGCGGGAACCGGCTGGAAAGTGGCCGTAAAGAAAGCATGATGGCCCCATAGCGTCTGAAAATATTCGTACCGCATATTTTTCGAGAACCAGTGTCTTGCGGGAGGTCGTATGCAACGCCGCCATTTAATCTCCGGGGTCTTGTCCGGCATTGCCGCTTTTTTCGCCACGTCTGTCAAGGCACAGACAAGTCCGGTAAACCCCGTTGACGCGGGTGACCGGAAAGAGGGGGCTTTTCTTGCCTCCCCCTTTGAGGTAGCGAATGTCGATGCCTTGCGAAAACTTGTCCCGAACAGCAAAAGAATGACAGTCCTGCTACAGGGATATTGGCAGGCAGGCGACGGAGGCGGGGGATTGTTGCAGTGGATGCCCGGCAGCACCAACGATGATGACGGAGTTTTTGTATTCCGTCCGATGGAAAATAGTGCGCGTGGGCGATGGGAACGATCCGCCGAAATCGTGGATGTGAAGTGGGCGGGCGCCAAATCCGATGGATACAGCGACGACAGTTCAGCTATCCAAAATGCGGCTTCGGTCGCTCTGCGTAGAGGGTTGCCGTTGTATTTCCCGGCTGGCACCTATCTTCTCGCAAGGAAAGGGAAAATCCAGGTCTTGCTGGAAGATATGGAGAGTTCTTTACGAATATACGGAGCCGGGCCGACGACAACGTTGAGGCTGGGAAGCGGGGTCTGTTCGTCTGATTTCGTTTGTATGTTTTCGGTCAGGTCGAAAAAGGGAGTCAATATAGAATTCTCGGACCTGACTATCGACATGAATGAAGCTGAGAATAAGCTTCTGGGCGGGTCCAGCTCGCTGGAGCATTGCCACGCAATACAGATACTCCCGAAATCGATAAACGGATTCGATAGCGTAATTATCAGGAACCTGTTCTTTTCAAACCTGATCGCCGACGGTGTGAATGTCGGCGGTTCGACAGTGGAATGTGTGAACCGGATCAGCGTGGATGGACTCTACGGTGGAGAGCGGAAAAGAAGTCGCAGCGACATTGCGATCACATGCTCCTACACGAAATTGAATCTAATAAACTGCATTACACACAACATCGAGGTGGAGGTGAATGTCGACAAAGGAAGAGTCGCCACGCCGAGCTTTACTACGATCAGCAATGTTTCCGTGTCCGAGGCGGACTTCATAACGGATGCGAGGGGCGAGCACTGGCTGACGATGTCAAATGCCAATGTTCTGGCTTTTTTCAATATGAACGGATACGTGGCGAACATATCCAATTCAAATTTCCTGGTCAGCAGCCTTGTTCGAATATCTGATTATTCGCATGCTTCCAGTGTATTCTTTGTCGGTTGCCAGTTCAGGACAAACAATGACTACAAGGATGACTATCTGTTTTTCTTTGGAAAGAAGGAAAACGGTCCGAAAATTGTTTCATTCGTTTCCTGCCAATTCGATATTTCTGCTTCGCTGGCGAAGGGAATCATCGTGGATCGGAACTCCGGAACCGGTCCGGAAGATTACTTGATAATAAGGGATTGTAACTTCTCTGCCAAGGACGTGGAGATCTTCATCAATGCAAATGGAAGAAACATCATAATTGTTGGGAACGATTTCATCGGCCTTCCAAAGAACAAGAATTCAATTGTAATAAGCAACGAAAATAGCAACTCGGCATATGATTCATATATCGAGATAAAAGAGAATAAATTTCTCTCGGCAGGCCAGGTCGCGATCAGTCCTTGCAATTCGGCTTCTTCGAGGGTCATATATTTTCTTGGAAAGAACTATGTCCGTGATCCAGCTCTCATGTTCTATCTGAGAGAGGAGAAATTCACGAATATAGATTTCCATTCCCCAATGGAGATCTTCGTTGATGAACCGCCAACGAGTGGTTTTACAATATCGGGAACTCGTTATTTATATAAGAACCCGGCATCATTGGGAAAGTTGGGAGTCGTGGCCGGACTCACAGGAGACGTTTCAAAGAAAAAGAAGATTTTCAATGAAATGCCTATCTCTTATTGAGTTCTCGGATGAGATGCTTGGAGCCCCGGCCCGGCTTTGTGGCGGGAGACGTCTTGGAGCACGGACAATTTCCAGGTAGGCTGGTCGATCACGGGAGCCTGGGTGGAGCTTGTCCATACCCGCTGTAACGCTGTCGAGCATCTCTCCTTGGTGTCCGCGGCCAACGCAGGGGTGACCTGGATTGGCGGCCTGGAACGTATCGGTTGCTTCCCGACTACCTTTTGTCTTGATCCGGCAGGCGCTGAACTTCCCGGCGGCTGGCTCCAGGTGGTCTGGCGTCATCGATCTGGCGTCGGAACTCCGCGGGTGACCGCTTCTATGCCTGGCTGGCCTTGGGCTGGCGCCTTGTCCTGGATGATGTCAGGCAACGGCGCGCTCTTGAGTTTGGCTGTAACGGCGTGGTCTCTATCTGTGTGCTCGTCGTCACGGCTCTTCCAGCCATGACGTGAGTACGCCTTTACCATGCCGGACACCTAACGGGTCTCTACCGGCCCGGCAGAGGCAGCAAGTTGCTTCATGCGAATGATTCTGCAGGGGTTTCCGGCCGCGACACAGTTGCTCGGAACATCCTTCGTAACTACGCTACCTGCCCCGATCGTGACGTTGTCTCCTATGGAAACGCCCGGCAAGACAATGGCGTTCGCCCCGATCCACACGTGAGAGCCTATATGAATAGGCCGGGTGGGTTCAGGTATCAGCATGTCATCATCGCTATGGTTGGCGGAGATGATTTTTACCCCAGGCCCAATCTCGACGCAGTCTCCAAAGACGATGCCGTTGAAGGCTTGAATGTAGTTCCCCAGATTGTCGCCGGGATCGCAATCGTGCCCCTTCTTTATATTCTTGTAGCCCAGGACAACCGATGTAAAGTGAACCGGCCATGGAACTCGCCGATTGAAGCCCACGATTTTCTGCAGCAACCCGTACTTGAGTAGAATCGAAAAGGAACTCTTGTAACCGGGGCGTCGAAAGTACTGGGGATAAAGAATGCGAACGAGCCATCCCAGCAGGAGCTTGTCCATCCTAAGAATATTCGTCTTTAATCTCTGGTTCATGGGCGGTAGGAAGGAGTCAAAGAAGTTCTTCAGCCAGTAGGTAAATAAGCCAAAAGAATGCAAGCGGGAGAACGGAAAGCTTCAGGCTTTTCGCCTTGCCTGATCCGGCGGTTCTGAAAATGAAGAAGCTGTATATGGCCAGGGAAAGTGAGCCAAAAGCAGAAAATCCCAAGATCGCCATTTGGAAATTGCCAGTCATTCCGCCCAGCAGTACGCCAGAAACGCGAAGGGAAAAAATAAGGATTGTCAGTAAAAAATCCAGTCGTTGGTTGCCCGTGGCTGGAAATATATATGAGAGAGGGCCGGTGACAAAAGAGATCAGCAGCCACGGAGTCAGTATGGCGGCGATATGGCCGCTTTCCCGCCATTCATCTCCGAAAAAAAACTGGAATCCAACCTCTGAACATAGCAGAAAAATCAGAAAGATCGGCGATGCATATAACCATGATCGAGTCGCAAGATTTTCTGTAATCTGCGCAACATTGGCGTCGCTCTTGGTTATTTCGGAGTAGTAGGCCTGGCCGATCGATGTGGTCAGGTAGGTGATTGGAATGGAAACGATGCGATGAGCCATCAGGTAATGGCCAACCGCGGCAAGATTGAATTGGTAGCTGAGTATGAAAATGAGGATGTTGGAAGACAGGGCCGCAAAAAAAGACGCCGGCATGTGATAAAAGGGAAAATTCCGGTACTTTCTAAGAAAGCCTGAAAATTTCAACCGATTGGGGCGGCGTGAAAGAATGCTCCGTGGCCAAATGGCTATGACAGAAATAAACAGTCCGGCCAAATAACCCAGGATCAGCCCGCTCTGAGCGCCAAATAAAACCAATTGAAGCAGGACGACGCTAAGAGATTGGATCAGCTTTGAGGATGATGTCCGCTTGAAATCACCCATTGCAAGCTGATATTGGGTGCAGACTTTATAGAGCGAATAGAAGAAGGTCGAGAAAACTATCGCCACGAGCAGGCCCAGGGAGATCTCGGTGCCGTGAATGGTCCTGCCCGAAACGAATAGACCGACAAGGAGGATGCCGGTCGCCAGAAGCGTGAAACTACCCAAGAATGCAAATAGCGCCGACGAGTGAACCGTACGGCTGCGACTGAGCATGAAGGTGTTCTCAAGGCTCAACGTGGCCAGATGGGAAAGGATCATTCCGCTGGAGAGAATTACCCCAAAAATGCCGAACTGGTCTGGGGTATAAAGGCGGGCGAGCGGAATGGAGCCTAGCGCGAGGATAAGCTGAGCTGAGACATTGCCAGCAAGTAGCGTTCTGATTTTTTTCTTGAATGAAGCCACGAGAAGTTTTCTTAAGAAGAACCAGATCTACATCGATGGTTTGTAGTCAGAGATGATCCGTATCTCTGTTTCAAATCGTCGGGGCCAGGGCAGGATCAACCGAGAGATGTCCGACTTTGCTTCCTCGATCAGTTCCTGCGTTGATGCGAGATCGGACTGGATCCACGTATTGATTTTTTCCGCAATGTCTTCCGGGAACTTGTCCTCTGCACCCACCAGTGAGTTTTTCTTATGAGAGAAAATAGTTCCGGTATCTCCGGTGCTTCTGACGGCTATCAAACGGCCCGCATAGACTGCTTCCCACAGCGAGTTTCCGAGGTTGCTGTTGTCATAACAGAAGAGGCAAACGTGAGATCTCTGCAAGGCCTCAAGGTATCCAGATTGCTGCTGCCCGGGCGTAATGGTGACGAACTCTTCCAATCCGAGGTCTTTGACGCGGGCTTCGAGTTTTGATCTGTCAGGTCCATCCCCGAGGATTTCGAGGTGGGCATTCAGTTTATATTCCTGTACCAGAATTCTTATTGACTCCAGTGCCAGGTCATGTCTCTTCCAGTGGCTCAGCCTACCGATGGACAGGATTTTCAGCACGTCTCCCCGGGTATATGAAACAGGAGGCAGCGCACTCAATTTCTCGTGAAAGGCCTGGTCAATTCCATTGTAGAGGTGATAGAAAACCCCTTTTCTTCCTGCGAATTCCACGAGCGCGTCGTATTGAGTACCGTCGTTCGTGGAAATCAGAATATCCCGTCCGAACCTGGCCGTAAGATATTCGAGAAGATGGCGAGAAAAAACCTTGGAATATCTCTTTTTCTTGACGAAATCAGATGCCAGGGAGCCAAAGACCCGGCATACCGTTGTTTTTGCGTATTGCTTGCCGAGCAGGCTGGCTATGAGACTATAGTTCGCCATTCCATAAATCACATCAAAATTTCCCTTCCTGATGTGCTTGAGGGCGTAGATGTACGAAATTGGCAGGCAGAGAAGCCTGAAAAGAATCCTGTTTTTTACGGGTATTTTGTAGAGATGGATCTTGGAGCCATTTTCAAAGGATATGACCCGGGAAATATGGGGGTTTACTACAATGGCTTCAAACCGATGGTCGGCGGAGCGTCCGAAATATTGGAAAAAATTATAGACCGCGGGCATTCCCTTGGGGGGGGCTCCACTTATGAACCAGGGCAGGAGCCCGGAAAAAATATCGCCCAGAACAAATAGATTCATTTTAATGACGTTCCTGGAATTCAATGAAATCAACTCTTGTCATTGATTTTCTGTAGTAGTTCTTCGTAGAGTCTCTTCATTGAATTCGTGGATACACCCGCGTCGGCAAAAATACTGTTGTGGAAATTGTAGGTGATGGCCGTACCGGATTGATTGGCTTGGATGAACGAAAAAAGCAGTTGTTTCGCCTTGTCGACATCGTACGCTGCTTCCATCAGCAGGGGCCCGTCCATTATCACCAGTGGGATCTCCTTGACATCAAGCTCCTGGCGCAGGTCGAGGTCGAAGATGGAAAATTCCATGCCGGTTCCGCATCGAAAGCCAATCTTGTCAGCATATCCGAGTGTGTAGTCCCTGCGGATCTTGTTTTCCTGCAAGATCCTTGGCGTTTCACTCACGGAGTATCGAAGAATGTGCTGCCGGCTGCTGGTTATCTCAGTCCTGGCGCCAAGAGCCAATGCTGCTCTTTCCTCAGCCAGTTGGCCGGAGTCCTTGTAGGTGACATAGCTCGGGTGCAGGCCAATCTCATATCCGTTTGAAATTGCAAGGCCGATGGCTTCTCCAGCTTCGGCATCTGAAAGCGAATACAGGTTGTCGTACCTGGTGCGCCCACCGCTCATGAAAAAGACGACGCGATCCTTGGTCCGGTTCTTTGAAAAAAGCCACTCAAACGTGTCGAACGGATCCTTCCCGGTTGAGCGAAATTCGAAAAATTGCCGAGCCAGGGAAATTGTCTTTTTCAGGTTTTTTTCTTTCAGGAAAGTCCGCGCAAATGCTCGAATGATCCGTTTGTTTGAACCAAATTTCCTCAGGCAGTCGATGTCATGAGTGAGGGTGTGCTTGGTGGGCCAGTTGGAGATGCTGGTTCCCAATGTCTCCAACAGCGCCAATCTAATATGATCTACCACCGGAATGCGATGGAGCTCTTCCTTGACCAGGAACTGAGCCTCGCTTCGCAGCCGGCCATGTTTGTCCAGAGAGTCGTCGGACGCGTACCACTCTTCATATCGCGTCAGATGGAAGAAGGTCGCTTCCAGGACATCGAAATGAAGGGCTTGATTGGATGCAAATTGACCATCAGGCCGCTTGTGCTTTTCTACCGAATATAAGAATCTTGAACCGTGGGCGTACCTGTTCGAAATCAATGAACCCGGTATTGGACGGTCGGAGCCATTGAAGAGAATGCGTTGCCGTGGAATGGACAAATCAACATCGGGAGGGATCGTGTCTCCGTATGATATTCGATAGTCTGCTTCGAAATTTTCATCGTTAAAGCCCAACTCGAACTCATGCCCCTCGACGGAGCAAAAGAGCTGCCGAACGGTATATTCAATTTCCCGGCTGAACTCGGGGCTGTCGTGAAGGAAAAGTATGCGCGTTTTCATTTTATTTTTCCACGAGCCAGATCAGCCAGTTTGAAGAGAAAATTTCTTTTTTGGATTTCAAAGTATGGGACTTGTTCGGCGCCAAAGGCGCGAACGAATTTCTCCACGGGCTTGATCATGCTGCCTTCGAAATCGAAGAATTTGGCAAATTTCTGGCAGTATTCGATGGCATCCCAGAGGAGCAGGGACGTGGCGCCGCTGCTTCTCAGCGAAGGATCGGCACCGCCCCAAAGATAGTACGCTGTTTCGGCATCCCAGACGATATAGACAGCCGCATGGACCTGTTGGGTCGCCGTGTCGACTGCCAGGGTGATGCGACGCATCTTTCTCTGGGAAAGCTCTTTGTCAAGCCGTCGTACGAAATCCAGGGAGTATGGAATCTCTTTGTTCTGGCGAAGAAAGCTCTTTTTATTGATTTCATAAAAAGAGTCAATGTCATCGATTTCTTTGATGGAAACCTTGGATTGAGCCTTTTTTATATCGGTTCTTATATTCGACTCCAGCTCTTTGTGGAGGTTTTCTATCGTTGGTGACAGGTCGAGTCGATATGTATAGAGAGTTGTTTGCGCATAGCCGCTCCAATAAAACGGCATCCAGTTTTTCAGGGAAAACCTGAATTTTTGCTTGAAAAAAGAAAAACGGGGAATCTGTTCGATAAGATTCTCCAGGGCTTCCTTTTCATGGGCGATTTTTTTTGCAGGCCTGTTGCTGGAGGCTGGAGATATCCAAGGGCCCAGAAACTGGGTTTGCTTTGGCATGCGGCTGATGTAAATGCCGAATTTCTTCTCGACTGTATAAGGCCAGACAGCTTTGACGCTGCCGTCCTTGTTGTGAGAAAAAACAGCGTTCCAATTGCCATTTGTCGCGGCCTCGATCCACCACCATTGAAGGAAGATGGGGACGGCATGAGCGTTCTCAGACCATTCTTTGTATTCTTCTTTGTTGTCCTTTGCGAATGGTCTATGCGGCTGAAATAAATTAAGAATTCTCATGGGCAAAGAAGTGATGGTGTGATGAGGCCACAATGTAAATATGGGAAGATTGAACTCTGGAACGAAGCGAAAAAATGCTCAGGCTCGTGAGCTTGTCATTTCGCAAGGCACGAGGCTATTTTTTCGGAGGCGAAACCTTCACCGTACGGGCTGTGAGCGACTTGAATGATTGAGCCGAAGCTTTGGCGCGCACTTTTTATGATCTGCTCTTCATCTGCGCCAGCCAGTGTATTTGCCTTGATTTCGACGAGTTCTACCCATTCCGTTTGATCACGCATGGTGATGCAGGGTTTGCGGAAGAAAAAAGCCTCTTTCTGCAAGCCGCCACTGTCGGTCAGGACAAGACTGCAGCTTTGTAGCAGGTCGATCATTTCCAGGTATCCCACTGGATCGATCACGGATATTTCCAGTTCGACGCCCAGGCGTTGAATGGCAGCCCGCGTTCTTGGATGAACGGGAAGCAGAACAGGGGCGATATTCTTATGTATGTGGTTGAGTGCATTGATGATGGATCGCAGCCGATTTTCATCATCGGTGTTTTCCGCGCGATGCAATGTCGCAAGTGCAAAGTCTCCCTTCGGCTTGCTTTCGATGGTGGCGGAAGCATTCTGGGCGAAGAAGAGGGCGGCATCCTGCATGACATCGCCAACGTTGAGCATCGTGATTGGCTTCGAGCAAAAACCTTCTCTTTCCAGGTTCTTGATCGCCGTCTCTGTCGGGCAAAAGAGGAGGTCGCTTACATTATCGGTAAGGATGCGGTTGACCTCTTCCGGCATCTGCATATTGAAACTGCGCAAGCCAGCTTCGATGTGCGCGACGGGAACGTGCAATTTGATGGCAGCCAGCGCGCCGGCCAATGTCGAGTTTGTGTCGCCATACACAAGAACCCGATCGGGTTTTTCGTCGAGAATGATGCGTTCGATGCTTTCCAGCATACGGGCTGTCATTTGCCCGTGGGTTCCGCCATGGATGTCCAGCTGAAAACGAGGCTTTGGTATGCTCAGCTGGTCAAAGAAAATGCTGGACATGTTCGCGTCGAAGTGCTGGCCGGTGTGGAGAAGCACTTCCTCTATTTCATCAGGCCTTTTTGCCAGAGCATGGGAGACAACGCTGGCCTTGATGAATTGCGGACGGGCGCCAATGACAGTTAGTATTTTCTTCATTTAGATCCGGGGTGTCTAAAAAAATATTGCCTCACATGGGAGGCATGGAGGCAAATATTAGAAATTCATCATTTCAGCTAAGCGAAGATTTTATACTATCTGCTATTCTGTTGATGTGTTCTAATGTAATGTATGGGCTGAAGGGCAGGCTTAATACCTGTTCCGCTGTCAGGTCGCCAACCGGCAGATGCACAGCGGTATCCTGTACCGCTGGCTGTTTGTTCAGCGGTATTGGATAATGAATGGCTGTGGGGATCCCCTGCTCATGCAGGGCGCGCTGCAGTTTGTCGCGTTCAGAGACCCGTATCGTATATTGCGCCCAGGAACTGATGTTGTGGGGCTCGACATGGGGCGTTGTTTCTATTCCCCGCTCAATGAGGGCTTCGGTATACGCAGCAGCCAGTTTTTGGCGGGTATCCATTTCGTCAGAAAAAACGTCCAATTTCGCGAGCAGGACGGCTGCTTGTATCGTGTCAAGGCGGCTGTTCACGCCGACGCGAATATGGTGATATCGGCGGTCCTGGCCGTGGCGGGCGATCTGCCTGATTTTCGTGGCCAATTCTTCATCATTCGTGAATATGGCCCCACCGTCACCGTAACAGCCCAGAGGTTTGCTCGGGAAGAAGCTGGTGCACGAAATATCGCTCAAGTTGCACGAGTTGCGCCCCTTGTATTGGGCTCCGAAGCTTTGCGCTGCATCCTCTATGACTGTTATGCCGTGCTTTTTCGCAATCTCGTTGATTGGGTCAAAATCGGCGCATTGCCCATAGAGTGAAACCGGAATTATTGCCTTGGTCCGCGGTGTAATGACTTGTTCCAGGAGCGCCGGGTTTATGTTGTAGGTTTTTGGATCGATATCCACATAAACAGGTTTCGCGCCTAGCAGGGCGACGGTCTCCGCGGTGGCTATATAGGTGAACCCAGGGGTGATGACTTCATCGCCGGGTCCTATCCCGATGGCCATTTGTGCTATTTGAAGCGCATCCGTGCCATTGGCGCAAGTGACGCAATAGCGTGCTCCGACCGCCGCGGCGAGTCTCCCCTCCAGTTCGGTGACCTCCGGGCCGAGGATATATTGACCATGAGCCAGCACGCGCTGTATGCCCTGATCGATTTTTTCCTTCAATCTGAGCTGCTGTGATTTCAGGTCGCAGAATTCGATTTTCATTTATTTGTCCGCCTTTGTCAGTTGGCTATCAGAGAGTGAGTAATGGTCACCGGTATGCGGGCAGGTAAAATTACCTTGGCCATTTACCGGCAGGGGAATTCGTTCACCGTACTCGCTCATCCATCCGATTTGCCTGGCGGGGACGCCGGCCATTAGAGCGTATGCCGGAACGTTTTTTGTGATAACGGCTCCAGCCGCGATGAATGCGAACTCACCCACCGTCACGCCGCACACTATCGTACTGTTCGCACCAAGAGTCGCTCCACGTTTGACGAGCGTGTTCCGATACTCATTCTTGCGATTGACCAGGGCCCGCGGGTTGTATACGTTGGTGAAAACCATGCTGGGGCCGCAGAAAACGCCTTCTTCCAGTATTACGTTGTCATAAACCGACACGTTATTCTGGATTTTGCAGTTGTCGCCAATGACTACCTTGTTGCCGACGAAGACATTCTGGCCGAGGGAGATATTGCGCCCGAGCTGGGCGTCGCCGCAGACATGTACAAAATGCCAGATGCGGCATCCGTCGCCGATTTGCGCCCCGTCGTCAATGATTGCCGACGGGTGGGCGGTATAGTTGCGAGATGTTGACATTATTCTAGAATCCTCTTTGCTGCTTCTTCGCCTTCAAGCAACGCGGTCGTCCATTTCCCACCGTAAATATGCAGGACATTGTCGACCTTCTCAAAGGCCCACTCGCGCGTGGCATTCGTCGGGTCGTCCGCACTGAAGACGAGGGGGCGAACTCCCGCGAAGGAGCCAATGATGTCGTCCGTGCCTGCATGAGGCGAGAGGTAATGGTTGTAAACTTCAAGCAAATATTGGATTTCGTGTTCGCTGGGCCCCGGATTCTCTGCTTCGCTCTGCCGTATTTCGGTTGTCCCGAGAAGCGTAGCTCCTTTGTATGGCAAAACAAAAACAACCCGCTTTTCCCCCGGCACCGGTAGCAGCAATGCAGTTTCAATGGGGCGTTTAAGCAGGATATGACTGCCACGAACCAGATCCAACTTGTAGGCGGATTTTCCGGGTTGTGTTTGACGCAGTGACGCGACCCAGGGCCCGGTTGCATTGACGATTCTGTCAAAACTGGATAACTGATTGAAATCGGTGATTTCGCATTGCGTGCGAATATCAACGCCCTCAGCCGCCAGTTGGCCGACAACCCAGTTTCCTAGCGCATAGTCGTCCATCTGGGCATCATAGAATGAATATGCTCCCAGGAGGTCGGATTGTACAAGGCTGGGATGGCGGGCCCCGACCTCGGCCGCGGTGAGCCACCGGCTTTTCGGAAAGCCGCTGCCGCGCGCCAGAAGGTCATATAGCTTGATTCCAGTCGCGATGATCCATCGGGATCGGGAGCCATCTTGGTAGATAGGCAAAAGCAGCTCAAGCTGCTGGCAAAACTGGGGGGCTCTTTGTAGCCAGGTCGTTCTTGCCAGCAGAGCTTTACGCACCAAACGGAATTGCCCTGTTTCGAGATAGCGCAGGCCGCCATGCAGCAGTTTGGAAGACGCACTGCTGGTCTCTTGCATGGGGCGGCCGCGCTCGAAAAGCGTAACTTGAGCGCCCCGCTTCGAGAGAGCCCAGCTTGTGCAGGCTCCGACAATTCCCCCGCCTACTACCGCAATACGCATTGCAGGACAGCCTTTAAAACTCGAGCGGCAAGGCGACGCGACGGCCGTCTCGAGCCGACAGGTACAGGGCTATGAGCAACTCGAGGCTTTTCAGCCCTTCGCGACCGTCTGTTTCGGGCTCTTCTTCCCCGCTCAAGGTCTTTATCACGTTGTCGTAGTAGAGGGGATGGCCAAATCCATACACCGATGTGGTCGAATAACTAGCCGCCTGAATGGCCTCATCCTCAGGAAGGGCCTGGTCGAATTCCCAGTGTTGGATCTCGTTGACAGCAACGCCGCCAATGCGGACCGTGCCCTTCTCGCCGAGGATGGTAATGCTGCCTTCCAGATTCTTGGGGTACGTGAGCATGCTGACATTCAGAGTGCCCATGGCCCCGCTCCGCCAACGGAGTGCAGCCGCGCCGCTATCTTCGACCTGTATGTTCCGGGCCAATGTGCCCGTATATGCCATGACACTTTCGAGAGGGCCGATCAGCCAATCCAGCAGGTCGATGTAATGGCTGGCCTGATTCATGAATGCCCCGCCGTCGAACTCCCAGGTGCCGCGCCATTTGGCGCTATCGTAATATTCCTGGGGACGAGTCCAGAAGACATTGATTGCAACGTTGTAGATGCGACCAAACCTCTTCTTGTCGATGGCTTGCTTGAGCAATTGGAGCGTGGCGTTGCGCCGGTTTTGTTTCACGACGAAGAGGCGCACGTCTGCCTTGTCGCAGGCGTCCACCATGCTCAGGCCATCTTCCCAACGCGTGGCCATCGGCTTTTCGGTCATGACGTGCAGGCCAGAGCCGGCAACCTTGATTGCTTGAGATGCATGCAAGCCACTGGGAGTGGTCAGAATGACGCAATCGGCCGTCGTCTGTTCCAGCATTGCGGTCAGATTGCCATGGCCGCGCGCACCGGTTTGGCTGACGGCTCGTGCCAGGGCGTCTTCGTCAATGTCGCATACGTCGACCAGTTCGCATCGGTCGGCGTGCTTTTCGATGGAGGAAAAATGATTTTGAGCAATTCTTCCACAACCCACCAATGCGAAACGGATTTTTCGTTCAGATACGGGCGTAGTCTTTTGCATATGAGAACCTGTTTAAATATATCTTCCCGGATTGAGCCAAACCAAGACTTCAATCCCGGTGAGAGCTTAGGTACCAAGGCATTGCCGCGATAATGCCCTGGGAAATGTCATGTGTCGGCGAATATCCGAGAAGGTTCCTGGCCTTGTCTATGTTCGCCTGGGAGTGCCGCACATCGCCCGGGCGAAAATCGCAATATTCCGGGGCAAGATCATAGCGGATATCGTGCGAAGCCAACGCGCCTCGAAGCATCTCGAATAGCTCATTGAGCGTGGTCCGTTCCCCGACTGCGACGTTGTATATCTGATTGCGGGCGTCGCTTTGAGAGTGAGCGGCCAGGATGTTCGCCTGGACGGCGTTATCTATATAGCAGAAATCCCGACTGCTTTCGCCGTCGCCATTTATCCTGACGGGCTGGTTTTTTATCATCGCGGCGATCCACTTGGGAATGACTGCCGCGTATGCACCCTCAGGATCCTGCCTGGCACCGAAGACGTTGAAATAGCGGAGCCCTATGCTGGAAAAACCATAGTTTTTCGAAAAGACATCAGCATAGAGTTCATTGACCAATTTCGTGACCGCGTAGGGAGACAGCGGCTTGCCTATCGTGTCTTCCGTCTTGGGGAGCGCCGGGTGATCGCCGTAGGTCGAACTGCTGGCTGCATACACGAAGTTCCTGACCTCATTGTCCCGGGCCGCGACGAGCATGTTCAAAAAACCGTCTATGTTCGAGGCATTGCTGGCGAGAGGATCAGAGAGACTACGGGGTACGGAGCCCAGGGCCGCTTGATGCAACACATAGTCAATGTTCCGAGTCGCCTGGGCGCACGCCGCGACGTCGCGGATGTCGCCCTCAAGGAAATCAAATCGAGCCCATTGCTCGGGTGTAACGAGTGTTTCGATCTCGGCCAGATTCCTCGCGTGGCCCGTCGAGAAATTATCGAGGCCGACGACATCCTGGTTTAGTTTAAGAAGCGTTTCCAGAAGGTTGCTTCCGATGAAACCGGCGACTCCCGTAATCAGCCATCTCTTTGGTTGCGAGATCAAAGAGGCGCGTGCGGTTGCGTAATTCATGATTCTTCAGAGGCGCAGGTCAGATGCATCGCGAGGCAGGACATACTTCAAGTCATATATGACGTGGTCTTTCTTGCCCAGAGCCCGGATGGCATCTTCCGACAGCGCTTTGAATTGTTCGTGGGCAACGGCAAGGATGATTGCGTCGTAGGCCCCCTCGGCCGGCGTGTCTATCGGGGTTATGCCGTGCTCATGCTCGGCTTCGGCCGCGTCGACCCACGGATCATAGACGTCGGCGGTAATGTTGTATGCGCCAAGTTCTTTGAGGATGTCGACGACCCGGGTATTGCGCAGGTCGGGGCAATTTTCCTTGAAAGTCAGGCCCATGACCAAGACGCGCGCGCCCTCGACATGAATGCGCTTGTGCAACATGGCTTTGACCAGTTGCGAGACGACATAGGCTCCCATGCCGTCGTTCAATCTGCGCCCAGCCAGGATGATCTCTGGGTGATACCCGATGCTCTGAGCTTTGTGGGTAAGATAATAAGGGTCTACGCCGATGCAATGGCCACCAACCAGTCCCGGCCGGAACGGCAGGAAGTTCCATTTGGTACCGGCTGCCTTCAACACGGCCTCGGTGTCGATACCCATCTTGTTGAAAATGATGGATAGCTCGTTGATCAGGGCAATGTTGAGGTCGCGTTGTGTGTTTTCAATTACTTTGGCCGCTTCCGCCACGCGGATGCTCTCGGCCTTGTGCGTGCCGGCCGTTATGATCTGGCCGTATAGCTGGTCTACGAGAGCGGCGACTTCCGGCGTGGAGCCGGAGGTAATCTTCTTGATCGTCGATACGCGATGTTCTTTGTCACCGGGGTTGATTCTTTCCGGGCTATAGCCGGCATAGAAATCCACGTTGTATTTCAACCCCGATACACGTTCGAGGACCGGGACGCAGTCTTCTTCAGTGGCCCCGGGATAAACCGTCGATTCGTAGATGACGATGTCCCCTTTCTTGAGGACTTTTCCGATCGTTTCGGATGCCTTGATCAGCGGCGTGAGGTCCGGGCGCTTGTGCTCATCGATGGGGGTGGGAACCGTGACAATGAAGACGTTGCAGGACATCAAATCTTCGATTTGCGAGCTATAACGCAATCCGGTGGCGGATTGCAGTTCTTCGTTACTCACCTCGAGGGTTGAGTCGTGCCCGGCTCGGAGAGCTTTTATTCGCTCGGCGTTGATATCGAAGCCAACAACCGGTTGTTTCTTCCCGAATTCTACCGCGAGTGGCAAGCCGACATAACCAAGACCAATCAGTGCGAGTTTGATGTTTGAAAGTTGCATAGCGACTTTTTTGTCAATGAGCGTGAAGTAGGAATATCTGTATGGGTAGTTGAAAAGGCCGGCGTTTTGCGCCTTGTTCTTGAACTGAGGTTTGACTCTGACTTTCGTGGTTACGCTACTCTACGCTTCTTCTCAACGAAATTAATATTCTGCTGCGGGCCAGGTTCTTCGATCTGGTGCCGGGGGCCGGTTGCGCAAGCGGAAACCATCTCCGCTGCACCTGCCCGCCGTGCCCATGTACCGAAAAAACAGCCTCAAGTATTGGTGATGTCCGTGTCAATCGGGAGCGTGTTCCCAGTTGCCTGGGGGCCAGGCGGCAGTAGGGAATGAGACGCCCGGACGCTAGGGTTGTTGCCGGACAGGCGGCGATTTTCCCTGCGCAGGGCTATTTTCCCGCATTCTCTTGTGGAACGGGGACAAGACCGTGCGCAGCAATCGGAGCGCCCGTTCCCGCTTGGCCGTAACCCACCACCACAGGCCGCAGCAGACGACGAATGTTGCCAGCAGGGTGACCGCGCTGAAGTCGTGCCTGAGTGCCTGAGCCGCGATGAGTCCCGTGAAGACACTGAACAAGGCAAGCAGCACGACGGTTTGCATCGGGCTGGCCCCGGCATCCCGCATGAGGTGGTGTATATGGTTGTGGTCGGCCTTGAACGGTGAAAAACCGCGACGTACTCGATGCAGCATCAGGACCAGGCAATCAATCAGCGGAACAGGAATGAGCCACAAGGCGAGCGCTGGCGTGACAGGGTGATCGGGGGTCTGGGTGAGTCGGAATGACACCCAGGCAACAGTGAAGCCAAGAAAGGCGCTGCCGCCATTCCCCATGAATATCTTGGCGCGATTGCGCCATGGGAAGCGGAAATTGAAAATCAGAAAGGCGAAAAGTGCTCCGCAGATCGGAGCGATGTCGGAGGTGAGCGCCGCGTTGCCCGAATAGCTGGCAGCCGCAGCCAGCATTATTAGCGCGACCAGGCAGAGAGAGCCGGCAAAGCCGTCCACGCCATCGATCATGTTCAGCGCATTGATGAGTCCGACCGTGGCGAAGACCGTGAACGGAATTGACCAGATGCCTAACGAGACGTCATTGAGGCCTAGAAGCGGCCCCAGGTGTTCGGCTCTTACACCGCCCCAGGTCGAGGTGATCAGCGTCGCTATTATCTGGACGACGATGCGAAACCACCATGGCAGGTCGAATTTGTCATCCAGCTGCCCTACGACGATCAGAAGCCCCCCGGCCACGGCAAAAGCCAGGAACTGAGAGAGAGGAGCTTCCGGGCGTAGACCAAAAAAAAGATAGCAGCCAATAATGCCGATAATCATCGCCAATCCACCGACTACGGGAGTCGGAAGGCTGTGGTCTTTACGGCCTGCAGGAAAATCAAGCAGTTGAAATTTTCTGGCTACAGGAATTAGGCTGGCTATGGCCACTGTAGTCAAAATGCCTGCTGCGAGTCCTTTTTGCCAAATAGAAAAATCAATCATTTGTCATAGAGATTGTTGCGATAGTGTATGATTCCCTGCGCCAAATGCAGGGTTCTCGCCGGGGTAAGAGTTTATAAAAAAATCTTGTTCCTGGTCACGGATTGGCGAGGAGCTGGCGCGGGAAGCGGAGATAGGTACTCACTTGGATAGGCAAAGTCGAAAGGTGGCTGCGCGGCGGGCGACATGTCGGATCGTAGGTGGTAAGGTGGAGCTTCAATGGTGCTGTTCCGGGCGCCGACCGATATTTCTCGTTGTCGAGGCCAGGAAAAGAAAAGGGCATGTAGGTTCGTCTGCATGATTGCTTGTTCCCCGTTCAATCGAAGTCCGCGAGTCTAGTCCCCCGGGCGCAAATTTCCCTCGTGGCTCGTTGCCTATCGGCCGCTAGGCGGCCAGGCAGGTTGCATCCAGCAGCGCAACGGCGGCATTCTGATCAGCATGGCGGGCCGTATCAATCCCCCATAGAGGGGATTGCGGAAAGCCGAAATGCCGTTTTTTCAATGAATTCGAGGCGACCTTTAAGGTTAGCATGTCGTGATGTTCCTATATCAGGAAAGCCCTGACAAAGATTGCGTCGGTTTGTACATGCAAAATCAGTTATTCACAAGATTGTGAATTACGGAAGAAAGCGATCAAGGAGTCGGCAAGGTCGGTCTTTCGTTTCCGCAGTGGTTGGCCATGGAAATTTCCCTGGTGGGTAGGCGGGGTGAGCATCGTTGTCCGGTTCAGCGGGAATCGCCGAGGAGCCTCAAATAGAAAGCGTAGATCCGGGATCAGTTCAAGCTCGTCGCCAGTCTGTCCACGCACCGAACCGCCAGCATTTCTTCGTCCGCCTCCACCATCAATCGCAGTTTCGGCTCGGTACCCGACGGCCGGATCAAGACCCGGCCGCGGCCTTGCAGCGTGGCCGACACCTCCCGGTAAGCGGCGGCGAGGCCAGGATGGGACTCCCACTCCAGGTCAGGTTGCAGCTTCACGTTCACCAGTTTTTGCGGCAGCAGCCGCAGTTCGGAGGTCAGGGCCGGCAGGCCCTTGCCGCTGCGGCGTATGGCGGCGATGACCTGGAGCGCGGCGAGGACGCCGTCGCCGGTGGAGTGGCGGTCCAGGCACAGGATATGGCCCGAGCTTTCGCCGCCGAACAGCCAGCCTTTGTCCTGCAGGGCCTGCATGACGTTTTTGTCGCCGACCGGGGTGCGGACGAAAGGAACGCCCAGGTCGGCCATGCGGCGCTCGAAGGCGTAGTTGGTCATGACGGTGCCGGCCACGCCGGCCACCGGGCCTTGCGTCATGCGGTCGCGCACGATCACGTAGAGCAGTTCGTCGCCGTTGTACATGCGGCCGCTCGCATCCACCATCTGTAGCCGGTCGGCGTCGCCGTCCAGGGCCACACCCAGGTCGGCGCGATGTTCCCTGACCTTTTCCGCCAGGGTTTCGGGGTGGGTGGCACCCACCTTTTCGTTGATGTTGAAGCCGTTGGGTTCGCAGCCGACGGGAATGACCGTGGCGCCGAGTTCCCGGAAGACGTTGGGGGCGATGTGGTACGCGGCGCCGTGGGCGGCGTCGACCACGATCCGGAGCCCGTTCAGGTCCATGTCGGACGGGAAGCTGGCTTTGCAGAATTCGATGTAGCGGCCGGCGGCGTCATCCAGGCGTTTCACGCGGCCCAGTCCTTCGGAGGGGGCGCAACCCATGGGTTGGTCCAGGGCGGCTTCGATGGCTTGTTCGGTCTGGTCGGGGAATTTGCTGCCCTGGGCGGAGAAGAACTTGATGCCGTTGTCGTCGAAGGGGTTGTGCGAGGCGCTGATGACGATGCCGGCGGACAGGCGCAGGGCCCGGGTCAGGTAGGCGACGGCCGGGGTGGGGATGGGGCCGGCCAGGACGACGTCCACGCCGGCGGCGGAGAGGCCGGCTTCCAGCGAGGACTCGAGCATGTAGCCGGAAATGCGGGTGTCCTTCCCGATCAGGACGGACGGGCGGTGCCCGCGCGGTGCCTGGGCCAGGAGTACCAGGCCCGCGGCATGGCCCAGGCGCAGGGCGAAGGCGGCATTGATGACCGCTCCGCCCACTTTGCCCCGGATGCCGTCGGTGCCGAAATATTTAGTTTGTGTTGCAGCCATGATTTCTTCCGTGCTTTCTTATTGCTTCATGCTTCTTTGCTTGTCTGCAGGGGAAAGCGACGCCTGGCGCTCCTTGGTCGGGAGTTCCGGTATTGACAGGCCACCATGATTCCCCACTACGGCTTTTATTGAAATCTGCCGTTTAGCCAGCGCAAGCTACACGGACGACAGCATAGGCGGGGAAGTATGACACTCCGCTTCCGCTATGTAACAAAATACGGAGGATGGTCGCTAGAATGGGGTAATGCCCGGGTGGCCGCACGCGGGGCCGCTCGGAGTGACAGCGCTTACAAATTGTTACGCTGTTTAACTAATGTTCGGAGATTTGCGGCCTTTGCCCATCTGGGATAGTCGTCCCGACGGCAGGCTTATTCTTTTGCCCGGTGCAGCACCAGCCACCGGGGGGTACGGAAGCGCACGATGGCTGTATACAGCCAAGTATAGACAGCGATGAAGGTCGCGAGGAATAGCATTAGTACTACCCCCCGATCCCAGAATACCGTGGCCGGCACGATGGCGACGAGGCTGAGCGCCCACAGGTAGGGGGACGTGACCGCATTGCGCTGGGTCAGCAGCCGCGCGTTGCGGGTGCCGATGGCCCACCGTATCACCCGTTTATAGATCAGCATGTGCAGATGCACGCCGTCCGGCATGCTGGGAGACATGCCGCGGAGATATTTCTTTCGATATATGGAGAAAAGCGTTTCAAAGATGGGATAAATGAACAGCAGGGCGGGATACCAGGCCGAGACCACCGGGTTGCGGACCACCAGCAGGATGCCCAGCTCGGCCAGCATGAAGCCCAGGAAATAGGCGCCGCCATCGCCCAGGAAGATCAGGCCGTACGGGTAGTTCCAGACCAGGAATCCGAGGATGGCGCCGATCATGAGGAGCGAACCGCCCAGGATGAGGGGGTCGCTGACCTTGAAGGCGACGTAGCCCAGCGAGGCGAACATGGCCAGCGCCGCGGCGGCGGCCAGGCCGTTGAAGCCGTCGATGATGTTGACCGCATTGACCATCGCGCCCACGCAAACGACCGCGGCCAGGCCGCCCACGAGCGGGATGGCCAGCCAGGCATCGATCAGGGGAATGTCGACGCGCGTGACGGTGGCCTGAAGGAGCAGGGCGGCCAGGACGGCGCCGGCAAACGCGCAAAGCAGCCGCACCAGGGGCCTGATGCGCTTGGTGAGGTCTTCCGCCAGCCCGATGCCGAATACCACGGCCGAGCACAGCAGCAGCAGGCCGAGATCGATGGCCAGGGGGAGATCGCGCGAAGTCAGGGCGGCGACCGCCACGGTACAGCCCGCGACGATGCTCAGGCCGCCTATCCGCGGTACCGGCCGGACGTGGAATTTCTGGATACCGTCCAGATCATGGTCCGCCGTGGCGCCGTCGCGATTGGCGACGCGCACGATGAGCATGGTCACGAGAAGGGAAACTATGAAACTGATCGTCAGATTGAGCATGCACGCTCGTCGCAGGTGAGGGCCAGTCCGCTGCCGGCGGAAAGAATTGTTTAGCTTGCTATGGGTATATCCGACAACCGATGGCGTGTCACGCGATTCCAGGTTTCGCGTGGTATCGCATAATTATCGTGCCGTTACGCTGCGTTACGTCGTGCAAGAAAACAGGGCTGTCGCATGGCAACTTCATCTATAGTCCCAGTGAACTTTCCGGGGGTTGCACCGGACTATATCGCCGGGAAGGCCGGGCCGGGCGCAGCCGCCAGGACGGCTCGTGGGTACCGAAGAATGTTAGTGAGCGCTTATCTTCACTTGCCCGCAACCGGCCGTGGCATCGTACTGGCTCGGCCCATCATCAAATCTGAATCAGGAGTACCCCGTGGGGACCAACGTCTCATCTTCACCCGTCGACATCGCCGCTTCCGCCTTCAAGGCCTATGACATTCGCGGTGTGGTCCCGTCGCCTCTCAGCCCGGAGTTCGCCCGCCGCCTGGGCGCGGCGCTGGCGCTCGAAGCGCGCCGGGCCGGCGTGCGGCAGGTGGCGGTCGGCCGCGACGGGCGGCTGAGCGGACCGGATTTGTCGCAGGCGCTGCAAGCCGGCCTGATGGCCGGCGGCATCGACGTGCTGGACGTGGGCATGGTGCCGACGCCGCTGGTCTATTACGCGGCCAATGTCAGCGGCACGGGGTCGGGCGTGGCGATCACCGGCAGCCACAATCCGCCGCAGTACAACGGCTTCAAGATGATGCTGGGCGGTACGACGCTGTACGGCGATGCCATTACCGCGCTGCGCGAGCCCATGGTGAAAAATGCCGGCGGGGACGCGGCCACTCCGGGTTCCCGCAAGGAGTGGGACGCCGTGCCGGAGTACCTGCAGCGCATCGTCGGCGACGTGAAGCTGGCCCGCAAGATGAAGATCGCGGTGGATGCCGGCAACGGCGTGGCCGGGCCGGTGGCGGTGCAGCTGTTCAAGGCGCTGGGCTGTGAAGTGGTGGAGCTGTTCTGTGACGTGGACGGGACCTTCCCCAACCATCATCCGGATCCCGCCGATCCCCACAACCTGGAAGATCTGATCCGCTGCCTGGCCGAGACCGATTGCGAGATCGGCCTGGCCTTCGATGGCGACGGCGATCGCCTGGGCGTGGTGACGAAGTCGGGGCAGATCATCTGGCCCGATCGGCAGTTGATCCTGTTCGCGCGTGACGTGTTGTCGCGCAATCCGGGTGCCGAGATCATCTATGACGTGAAGTGCAGCCGCTATGTGGCGCAGGAAGTGACGGCCACGGGCGGCAAGCCGCTGATGTGGAAGACCGGGCATTCGCTGGTCAAGGCGAAGCTGAAGGAAACCGGTGCCCCGCTGGCCGGCGAGATGAGCGGGCATATTTTCTTCAAGGAGCGTTGGTACGGTTTCGACGATGGCCTGTATACCGGCGCGCGGTTGCTGGAGATCGTATCCCGCTCGGACGATCCTTCGGCGGTGCTGGAAGCCTTGCCGCAGGCCAAGTCCACGCCCGAGCTGAAGATGGAGACCGCCGAGGGTGAGCAGTTCGAGGTGGTCAAGCGCCTGCAGGAGCAGGGGCAGTTCACCGGTGCGCGCGAGGTGATCACGATCGATGGCGTGCGGGTGGAATACGCGGACGGCTTCGGGCTGGCCCGCGCCTCGAACACGACACCGGTGGTGGTGCTGCGTTTCGAGGCGGATGATGACGCCGCGCTGGCGCGCATCCAGCAGGATTTCCGCACGCAGTTGCTGCGCGTCGCACCCGACGCCAAGCTGCCGTTCTGAGGAGGGGAGACCATGCAGGAAGGGGCTCCCGCCCATCTGGCGCCGTTCACCGCACCGTTGGCCGAGACGGCCGAGTGGCGTGCCTTCGTCGAGGCTGCCCGTCGGGCGGACCGCCGAGCGGGGACGCTGCGGATGATCGAGGCGGCGGGCTTGTCGGTGGACCTGAGTACACAGGCGCAGTCCGACGAATTGTCGGCCGCGGGGGCGTTGCTGCTGGCCGCGCGTGATTTCGAGGCCGCGCGGGCCCGCCTGCTGGAAGGCGGCATTGCCAATTGCACGGAAAACCGCGCCGCGTGGCACACCGCGCTGCGCGCGGAAGAGCCGCCCGGGCGGGTGGCGGGCCGGGTGCTGGCCGAGCGGGATCGCGTGCGCGCCTTCGTGCGCCATGTGGATGCGGAGGGGCGCTATGACAGTGTGGTGCACATTGGCATCGGGGGCAGCGATTGGGGACCCAAGCTGGTGGTGGCGGCGCTGGGCTATGCGGGAACCCGCCGGCAGATGCGCTTCGTTTCCAATATCGACGGGCATGCCATCGAGGCGGGGCTGGTCGGCCTCGACCCGCTGCGCACGCTGGTGGTGGTGTCGTCCAAGTCGTTCAGTACGACCGAGACGCTGCATAACGCCGACTGCGCGCTACGCTGGCTGCGCGAGGCCGGCGTCGCCGATCCGTGGGCGCAGGTGGTTGCAGTGACGGCCAACCCCGAGGCGGCCCGGGGCCTGGGCGTGGCGCCCGAGCGCATCTTTACCTTCTGGGACTGGGCCGGAGGCCGCTATTCGGTCTGGTCGGCCATCGGGCTGCCCATTGCGCTGGCGCTGGGCGCCGAGGCGCTGGACGGGCTGCTGCAGGGCGCGGCCGCGATGGACGGGCATTTCTCGACGGCGCCGCCGGCGGCCAATGCGCCGGTGCAACTGGCGCTGGCGGGGCTGGCCAACCGCAATGTGTTCGGTTATCCCTCGCTGAATATCGCCCCCTACGATGCGCGGCTGGTCCATCTCGTGCCCTATCTGCAGCAGTTGGAGATGGAGTCGCTGGGCAAGTCGGTCGACCTCCAGGGGCGGCCGGTCACGACGTCGACCGGGCCCGTGGTCTGGGGCATGCCCGGCACCGATGGCCAGCACACCTTTTTCCAGTGGCTGCACCAGGGGCCGGAGGGCGCCCCGGTGGATTTCATTGTTTGCCGCGAGGCGGACCACCCTTATCCGGAGCATCACCGGCTGCTGGTGGCCAATTGCCTGGCCCAGCGCGAGGCGCTGCTGCGTGGCAAGCCGGTGTCCGTGCTGGAGGAGGAACTGGCGCCCAAGGAAAGCGATCCGGCGCGAGTATCCTGGCTGGCGCGCCACAAAATGCATCCCGGCGGCCGGCCGTCCACGCTGATCGTGCTGCCGCGCCTGAGCGCGCATGCGTTGGGCGCACTGCTGGCGCTGTACGAGCACAAGGTGTTCGTGCAGGGCCTGGTGTGGGGCATCAATCCCTACGACCAGTGGGGCGTCGAATACGGCAAGGTCCTGGCCACGGGGATCGCGCAAGAGCTGGCGGGGCTGGCATCGGCCGGCGGTCACGATGCGTCCACTGCGTACTGGGTGGCGCAGTGGAGCAATGGCGGGATGTAGGCTGGCCGCTCAATCCAGCAGTGCTGGATCCCAGGCGTGGACGACCTGGCGCTGTTCGCCCAGGCCGGGGATCCCGAGCGTGATGACGTCGCCCGCCTTGAGGTAGACCGGCGGCTTCTGGCCCAGCCCGACGCCGGGCGGCGTGCCCGTCGCGATCAGGTCGCCCGGTTCGAGCGTGGTGAAGCGGCTGATGTAGCTGACCAGGAAATCCACGCCGAAGACCATGTTGCGCGTGCTGCCGTCCTGGCGGCGCTTGCCGTTCACGTCCAGCCACAGGCGCAGGTCCTGCGGGTCCGGTATTTCGTCGGCCGTGACCAGCCAGGGACCGATCGGGCCGAAGGTGTCGCAGCCCTTGCCCTTATCCCATTGGCCGCAGCGTTCGAGCTGGTATTCGCGTTCCGACACGTCGTTGATGACGCAGAAGCCGGCGATGTGCCGCCGGGCGTCCGCGGGGTCGACGTAGCGGGCACGCGTGCCGATGACGATGCCCAGCTCGATTTCCCAGTCGGTCTTGGTGGAGTCGCGCGGCATGACGATGGGGTCGTCGGGACCCTGGATGCAGCTGTTCCACTTGGCGAACAGCACCGGTTCTTCTGGAACGGGTTGGTTGGATTCGGCCGCGTGGTCGCTGTAGTTCAGCCCGACGCAGATGAATTTCCCCGTGCCGCTGCAAGGCGCGCCCAGCCGTGTTCCGGCCGGGACGATGGGCAGGCGCCCGGTATCCAGCGCGCGCAGGCGGTCCAGTTGCGCGGGGGACAGGGTGGCGGCGGTAATGTCGTCCAGGTGCCCGGACAGATCGCGAAGCGTGCCGTGCTCGTCCACGAGGCCGGGTTTTTCGTGGCCCTTGGGGCCGTGGCGTAGAAGTTTCATGGGTGATGGATGATGGGTTGCGGCCGGACCGTCAAAGCGAAACGCGCGGGATGTGGGCTTGTTCGATGACGCCGGCCCATTTGCGGATTTCCTGGCGGGTCTTGTCTTCAAGCTCTTGGGGAGTGGAACTGGCGGCGATGGCGCCCTGCGCACTCAGCTTTTCCTTGACCGACGTATCCGCCAGGGCGAGCGCGGTCTCGCGGGCGAGGCGGTCGACGATGGCGCGTGGCAGGCCCGCGGGGCCCACCAGCGCCGTCCAGGTGTAGGCCTCGAAGCCGGCCATGCCCGATTCGACGAAGGTCGGGACTTCGGGCAGCGAAGGCAGGCGCTGGTCGGCGCCGATGGCGAGCGCGCGCACCTTGCCGCTCTTGATGTGCTGGTAGGAGGCGAGCGCATTGTCGAACATCACGGAGACTTGTCCGCTGATCAGGTCGGCCAGGGCCAGGCTGCTGCCTTTGTAGGGGACATGCACGATGTCCAGTCCCTGCTGGCTCTTGAGCAACTCCATGGTCAGGTTGGGCGGGGATCCGATGCCGGGCGAGGCGTAGTTCAGCTTGCCCGGGTTGGCCTTCACCCAGCGTATGAATTCCGCGAGAGTCCTGGCGGGGACCGAGGGATGCACGTTCAGTACCAGCGGCAAGATGGATGTGAGCGAGATCTGCGCGAAGTCCTTGAGCGGATCGTAGGGCATGCGTTCGAACAGGCTGATGTTGACCGCATGCGGGCCGTTGCCTGTCAGGAGCAGGGTGTAGCCGTCCGCGGGTGCGCGGGCGGCGGCCTCCTGGCCGATGATGCCCGAGGCGCCGGCCCGGTTGTCGACGATGAAGCTCTGGCCCAGCGACGCGGACAACTTGTCGGCCAGGATGCGGGCGATGATATCGGTGGCCCCGCCGGCGGGGAAGGGGACGATCATGCGGACTGGCCGGTTGGGCCAGTTGTCTTCCTTGGCGCGGGCGGCCTGCATGACGGGGGCCATGGCCGCGGCAGCCGTCAGTCCGAGAAGCGTTCGGCGTTTCATGGTGGCGGTTTCCTTGGTGGTCGGGGCGCGGTCCGCGTCAATGCCCGGCAGGGCGGTAGAACGGCGCATCGCCCTGGATCGTCGTACGCCGCATCAACCGGCGGTGGGTGTTGTCGAAGTCGGTGGCCCGATGCATGGTCGACCGGTTGTCCCAGAAAACGAGATCGCCCGGCTGCCACTTGTGGCGGTACACGAAGGCGGGCTGGGTGGCGAACTCGCTCAGTTCCACGACCAGGCGGCGGCCTGCCTCGTCGTCCATGCCTTCGATGCTGCGGGTCAGTCCCGCGCCGACGTACAGCGCCTGCCGGCCCGTGGAGGGATGGGTGCGCACCAGCGGATGGGCGACAGGCGGCGTCCTGGCTTCTTCTTCCGGCGTGAGCGGCTGGCGGTGGCCCAGGTAGGTGCGGTAGTGCCAGGGGTAGTCGTGGATGCCGCGCAGGCCGGCCAGTTGCTGCCGCCTGGCGGCGGGGAGCGCATCGTGGGCCGCGAACATGCTCGCGAATTCCGTGTCCGCCCCTTGTGGCGGGCACTCGACGCCGTACAGCAGCGATCCCATGCTCGGGCGGGGCAGGAAGGACATGTCGGAATGCCAGAGCATGCCCGCCCGGTCGGCACCGATCTTCTCCCCTTTTTCATTGGTGATGTTGGAAAGAATGGTGACTTCCGGGCAGTCGGCCATGTTGAAGCGATTGACCACGTGTCCGATCAGCGGGCCGAAGTGGGCGCTGAAGTCGCGGTGGGCGATGGGCGGCAGGTCCTGGTCCCGGAAGATCACCACGCCATGCCGTTCCCAGGCGTTCCGGATGTCGGTGACGGCGTCGGCGGAGATCGGCCGGGAAAGATCCACGCCTTCGAGCTGGGCGCCGACGTGCTCGGCAAGCTTGCGGACGGTAAGGCCGCTGGGGGTGAGATAGCTATCTGACAGTCTGCTTTCGTTCATTTCGTCTCCTTTTGTCTGATTGTCGACAATATATGATCGGACTGTCAAGATACGGATTTACCCTCTGGTTTTGCGGTGGCTACGCGGTCATTCGCGTGGAAAAACCAGGGGCTGGCTACTTCGTTTGTTTGTCGACAATGACTGCCGGGCCGGTGAGGCGGTGTGGCGGCGTCAGGGCGCGAGTACGCTCAACGCATAGGCCAGGTTGTCATGCACCAGCTTCTGGCCGCACCGGTTGGCCGTGTCCTGATCCTGCTTGCGCAGCGCCGCGAGCAGGTCGCGCCAATTGTCCAGCGACTGCCGGCGGCGCGAGGCGGCGGACAGCCCCAGGTTGGTGTAGCGGGCGATCTGCAGCGACATCTGGTTCAGCATGCTGGCCAGCTTCTTGTTGCCGCAGTGTTCGCAGATCAACTGGGCCATGCTGGCGGAAAGGGCCGCGTGCTCCAGCGCCTGAGCCTGTTCGTCGGCGCCGTCGAGCGCCGACATGCGCGCCAGCGTATCTTCCAGCCGGCGCAACAGGGCGTCGGTACGGCAGCGCGCGAACAAGTCGCAGGCCACGCCCAGCAGCGCGGCGCGGATCTGGTAGATCTCGACCATTTCATCGTGGCTGAGCGCCGTGACCTTGGCGCCATGGCGAGGCTGTATGGATACCACGCCGTCGCGTTCGAGAATGCGGAAGGCCTCGCGCACGCTGCTGCGGCTGACCCCGAAATAGCCGGCGAGCGGGATTTCGCGCAGGCTGGCGCCGGGCGCGATCTCGTTTTTCATGATCGCTTCGGCGATGGCTTCGGCGACCTGCTCGGGCAGGCTCGTGAGATTGGGAGGGGACCGTAGCAGCAGGGAGTCGAGAGCCATGAAGCGATTGCTCGTTGGAATGGGAAGTAGTCGGTCAGCCCGGCGCGGGCGGCTTGCCGGGGTATTGTCCGACAAATCGGTGCCGGCGGGGCCCGCGGCACGAGCGTCCGTTTTCGGAACCAGGCCCTCTGTTGATGGCGGGGGGCGCGCACCGGTTAAAATCCGCCCTTTCCACGCAGCCGGTTCCGCACCGGCTTCCGTCCGTGCCCCGCATCCTCCTCGTCAAGACCTCGTCCATGGGCGACCTCGTCCATGCGCTGCCCGCCGTCTCCGATATCGCCCGCCACATGCCGGGCGCGCGGATCGATTGGGTGGCCGAAGAGGCATTCGCCGCCATTCCCGCCCTGCATCCACGCTTGAACGCCGTCATTCCCGTGGCGCTGCGCCGCTGGCGCAAGGCCTGGTGGTCGGCGTCGGTGAAGGCCGAGCGAGCGGCTTTCCGCAGGCGGCTGAGCGAGCATCGGTATGACGCCGTGATCGACATGCAGGGGCTTTGGAAGTCGGCCATGGTGGCGCGCCTCGCCAACGGGCCTCTGCATGGCTGCGATCTGCGTTCGGCGCGGGATCCCTTCGCGTCTTTTTTCTATCGCTATCGCCACCGGGTGGTGTTCGAGCAGTCGGCGGTGGTGCGCATGCGGGAACTGGCGGCCTTTTCGCTGGGGTATGACCTGGCCGGCGCGCCGGATTTCGGCATCCGCGCCGAGCCGCCCGCGGGGCTGCCCGCGCGTTATGCCGCGATCATGCCGTCGGCCAGCCGGCCGACCAAACTGTGGTCCGAGGCGTCGTGGCGCACGGTGCTGGAGCGGCTGGCGGTGGCCGGGCATGCGCCGCTGGTGTTCGCCGGCACCGAGGACGAGGCGGCCCGCGCGCAGCGCCTGATCGCGGGCATACCGGACGCCCGGGCGCTGCCGCGCATGGGGCTGGCCGAGGTGGCCGGCGTGCTGGCGGGCGCATCGGTGGTGGTGGGGCTGGACAGCGGGTTGACGCACCTGGCGGGCGCGCTGGGGCGGCCCACCATCGGCATCTACGCGGATTACGACCCGGCGCTCGCGCCGGTGACGGGTTCGGCCTATACGGCCAGCCTGGGCGGACGGGGGACGCCTCCTTCGTGCGAGCAGGTGCTGGCCGCCATCGGGCAGGCCCTGCCCGCCGGCGCGGCGGTCTCCGGAGCGGCGCGTTGATGCGGGGCGCGGTGTTGCAGGCCGTGTATTCGCTGGTGTGGCGGCTGGCCACGCCCTTTCTGTTGTGGCGCATCGGGCGCCGCGCGCGGCGCGAACCCGTGTACGGCGTCCATCCGGCGGAGCGTTTCGGCTTCTACGGCAGCGGCCGGCATGCGCCGGCGCGCGGCGGTTTCCGGGCGGCGCCAGTCTGGGTGCATGCGGTCAGCCTGGGCGAGACGCGCGCGGCGCAACCGCTGATCCGCGCGCTGCTGGATCGTGGCCTGCCGGTGCTGCTGACCCACATGACGGCAACCGGCCGCACCGAGGGAGGGCGCCTGTTCGAGCAGGACATCTTGCAGGGCAGGCTGCGCCAGGCCTGGCTGCCCTATGACATGCCGGGCGCCGTGCACCGTTTCTACCGGTATTTCGCGCCGCGTTGCGGCCTGCTGGTCGAGACCGAGGTCTGGCCCAACCTGGTGTCGGGCGCGCGGCGCTACGCCGTGCCGATCGCCCTGGTCAGCGCGCGGCTGTCGGCCTCGTCCGCGCGCAAGACGATGCGGGTGGCTGGCCTGGCGCGACGCACCTACGGGCGTCTGGACGCCGTGCTGGCGCAGACCCGGGCCGATGCCGAGCGGCTGCGGCGGGTGGGCGCGCGCGATCCGCAGGTGGTCGGCAACCTGAAGTTCGACCTGCAGTTGCCCTATGACCTGATGCAGGCAGGCGCCGCCTGGCGTCAGCGGCTGGGCCGGCCGGCCATTGTCTGGGCCAGTACGCGCGAGGGGGAGGAAGAGGCCATCCTGGCCGCGTTGCGCGAGATGCCTCGCACGCGGGGAGGACTGGCGCCGCTGGCCGTGCTGATCCCCCGCCATCCCCAGCGTTTCGACGAGGTGGCGGCGATGGTGCTGGCGTCGGGGCTCTCCATGCGGCGCCGCTCGACCATGCCCGGCATGCCGTTCGGCTGGGTCGATCCGGAGACCGCCGTGCTGCTGGGCGACAGCCTGGGCGAGATGCCGTTCTACTACACCGCCGCCGACGTGGCCATCGTGGGGGGCAGCTTCGCGCCGCTGGGCGGGCAGAACCTGATCGAAGCCGCCGCCTGTGGCGTGCCGGTCATCGTCGGTCCGCATACCTTCAATTTCGCGCAGGCCTCGGAAGACGCGATCGAGGCCGGTGCCGCATTGCGCGCGGACAGCGCCCAGGCGGCCTGGCGTCTGGCGCTGGAACTGATCGACGATGGCGACCGCCGCGCCGGCATGCGCGCCGCCGCGGGCCGGTTCAGCGCCACGCACACCGGCGCGACGCAGCGGGTGATGCGGGCGGTGGGGCCCTGGCTGGGGTGAGCGCCTAGCGGGCTTGCAGCCCCGCCGCTGCCTCTTCCAGGCACGCGATCATCAATTCCGAGCCGGGCGTCAGTCCCCGATTCCGGTTCCACAGCACTCCGCGCGGCCGCATCAGATGAGGGAAGCTCAGCGGCAGCACCGTCAGGGGCTCCGATGCGTCGGCCGCAACGGCCCCGGCCATCACGGCGATCGCGTCGGTGACGTGCAGGTAGGCACGCGCCAGGTGTGTGGACAAGGTTTCGACATAGTTGTTGGGCAGCGTCATGCCATGTTCTTCCAGCGTGCGCTCCAGCGGCGCGCGCAGGATGCTGCCCGTCGGCGGCAGGATCCACGGATAGGGTTGCAGGTCCGACCATTTCAGGCGCCTGCGCCGGGCCAGCGGGTGCTGGTGCCGCGTCATGAGCTGCACGGGGTCGTCCAGCAGTTCCTTTTCCTCGAAGCCGTCGGCGGCGCTGCGCAGGGGCAGCCGGCCAACCACGAGATCCACGCGGCCTTGCCAGAGTTCGGGCAGCAGGGTCTGGGCGGTGCCTTCGGTGACCAGTACGTTGGTGTGGGGGGAGCGCTGCTTGAGGATGGCGATGGCCTGCGGAAGCAGCATGGAGGTGGCGGCGGGGAAGGCACCGATGTGGATCTTGCCCACCGCGCCCGAGCTGAGCGAGTTGAGTTCGTCGCGCGCCTGGTGCAGTTCGGTCAGCAGGGTGCGGGCATGGCGCACCAGGCATTCGCCGTAGGCCGTGGGGCGCAGGCCCTGGGCGGTGCGGGTGAAGAGTTCCAGGCCCAGGCCTTTTTCCAGTTCGGCCAGGGCCTTGGAAACCGCGGGCACGGTGACGTGCGAGCTTTCGGCCACCTGCTTGAGGTTGCCGTGATCGTACAGCGCCGTAATGAGTCGGAGGTGGCGTGCCTTCAAGTTGATCTGGAGATACCAGTCGATCTGCGTCATGCCGCCCCCAGGGATAAAGTCTGCTGCCGGTTGTTCAAGCCGGGGGATTTTACTCAACCGGCCCCGGCGTGCCGTGTAGGCTCGGCCTAACCGGAAGTTAAGGCCGAGCTGGCGATTACTGGCGTTGCCGGCGGCCGGGCGCACCGAACGAAGCCTGCCCCTTGATGCCGGCCGCCACGGTTTCCACGTGGCGCACGAGCGCCGTGGCCTCGGGCGAGAGGGGCCGGAGCGCCGAATAGTACACCTCGGTCCAGAGCACGATGCGAGGCCGGAAGGGGCGCAACACGATATCGGAGAAGATGCCGCCCGCGAGCAGCAGGGGGTTGATCAGGGCGATGCCGACCTGCTCGCGCACCAGGGCGCACGCCGCCAGCGAATTCCTGGCCAGCACCGGCGCGCGCACGCGCACGCCGGATTCGCTGAGCGTGGCTTCGACCAGGATCGTGGTCGGCGAGTCGTCGGGCAGGGCGATCAGCGTTTCTCCCTGGAGATCGTCGGGCCGCACGAGGGCCCGGCCGGCCAGCCGGTGTCCTGGCGGCAGCGCCGCCACCAGGAGATCTTCCGATATCGTCCGCCGTTCGCACAGCTCGAGGTTGCTGGCCGACTGCGGCAGCGGCTGGTTGGTGACGCCTACGTCGATTTCCTGGTGGGCGACCAGTTCCAGCGTGTCGTGCGGCGTCTCGACCCGCAGGTCCACCTCCACGTCGGGCATCTCGCGCCGCAGCCTGCTGACGGCCTGGGGCACGATCGCGATCAGTGGCGGCGCGTGTGCGGCGATGGTCACCCGGCGCTGTTTTCCGCGCTCGAGTTCATAGGCCATGTCCAGGGCGAAATCCAGTTGCTGGGCCGCGCGGTTGGCATGGGGCAGCCATTGCTTGGCGGCCGCCGTGGGCCGCAGGCGCCCGCCGGAGCGATCGAACAAGGCCACTCCCGTTTCGCGCTCCAGGAGCCGGAGGATCTTGCTGACCGCGGGCTCGGACACGCCAAGCTTGAGGGCGGCCTCGGCCAGGCTGCGGCTTTTCATGACCGCCGCGAACACGCGCAGGTGGCGACTGGTCAGGACACGGGGCATGGAAAATTCGCCTTAACTGAAAGTTAAGTAAATGTAGGCAAAACCGAGGTGGAGGGCAACCTACACTGGTTTTCCCCACACGCCCCGCGGCATCGGCCGCTGAACCAGGAGTCGCCATGCCAGCCCGACTGATCGGCTTGTTCTTGTTCTGTCTGCCCTTTTCCCTGGCCGCCCAGCCCTCGGCTTTTCCCAACCGCCCCCTCAGCATCGTGGTTACGACGGCGGCCGGCGGATCGGTGGACGCCATTGCCCGCGCGATTGCCGCCGACCTGGGCAAGACGCTCGGACAGCCCGTCGTGGTCGAGAACCGGCCTGGCGCCAATGGCAACATCGCCGCCCAGCATGTGAAGGCCTCGGCACCCGACGGTCATACGCTGCTGATGCTGAGTTCCAGCACGTTCACCCTCAATCCGTTCGTCCTGGAGCGCGTGCCCTTCAACCCGGAGAAGGACTTCGTTCCGGTGGCGATGACGGCCGGGCTCAACATGGTGCTGGTGGTCGCGCCGGGCACCCGGGCGGGCACGCTCGAGGAACTGGTTGCCGCGATGAAGGCGCGGCCCGGCGAACTGAACTACGGGTCGTCCGGCAACGGGTCGCTGCCCCAGGTCGCGGCGGAGCTGCTGGCCATACGGACCGGCACCCGCGCGACCCATGTTCCCTACAAGGGCATCGCGCCGGCCTTGAACGACTTGTTGGCGGGCCAGATCGATTTCATGTTCGACTCCGGTACCGCGATGTCCCATATCCAGGCCGGCAAGCTGCGCGCGTTGGCCGTGATCGGCCCCAACCGGCTGCCCATTTTCCCGGACGTGCCGACGTTCAAGGAAGCCGGCGTGGCCGGCATGGAAGTGGCCGCCGGCTGGCACGGCATTTTCGCGCCCGCCGGCACGGATCCGGCCGTCGTCGATCGGCTCAATGCCGAGATCAACAAGAGCCTGCGATCGGCCGCCATGCGCGAGCGGATGAACAGCATGGGGTTCGAGAGCGTCGCGCTGCCGGCCGCCGGGCTTGGCCGTGCCTTGCGCCAGGATTTGCAGCGGTTGGGGCCGATCGTGAAACAGGCCGGCATCACCGCCTATTGAACCGGCACGGAGCGCTTCACCATGAATCGCGACGTCCGCGTCCCGTTGGTGCTCATTCCCGGCCTGCTCTGCAACGACGTGCTGTGGGCGCCCCAGCGAGTCGGCCTGCACGACTGCGCCGACATCTGGATTCCCGACCTGTCGCGCGCCGCCAGCCTGCCCGAGGCGGTGGAGCGGATGCTGGCCGATGTCCCGTTCGAGCGGTTCGCGCTGGCCGGGCTGTCGATGGGAGGCTACCTGGCGGCGCTTGCCGCCTTGCGTTCGCCCGACCGAGTCGAGCGGCTGGCCCTGTTGAACACGCGTGCCCATGCCCTGGAGACCGAGGCGGGACGCCAGCGCCGCAACGCCCAGATCGAGTTGGCCCGCCGGGACTTCGCGGCGCTGGTGGAGCAGTTGCTGCCGGCCCTGCTGCGTCCGCAAGCCCTGCGGGACGCGGCGCTGGCGCAGGGCGTCCGGGACATGTCCCTGTCATTGGGCGTCGATGTGTTCATCCGCCAGCAGGAGGCCAACATGAGCCGGCCGGCCATCGCCCACAGGCTGGAGCACATCGCCTGCCCGACCTGGATCATCGGTGGCGACCAGGACGCCATCGCGCCACAGGAAAGCCAGCATGCCCTGGCTCGGGCCATCGCGGGTTCCCATCTGCGCATATTGCGCGACTGCGGGCATCTGTCGACGCTGGAGCACCCCGGCGCGGTGACCCAATTGCTTAGGCAGTGGCTCGACAGCCCGGGCCTGCCATCCCGACCCTACCAAGGAGCAACACCATGACGTCCCTTTCCACGGCGCCCTCGACGGACCTGGGTATCGAGCAGATCGGCCAGCGCCAGGTGGCGCGTTTCCGCGACCGCAAACCCGACTGGGAGGCATTCGAAGACGCGAAGCTCGACGGTTTCCGGCGCGCCCAGCATCGCTTCATCGGAGCGGGCGGATCCGCCAAGCATGGCGATCCCAGCGTGATCCCGCCGCTGGGCTTCACCCTGAGCATCATGTTCGTGCCGCCCGGCCAGGGCAATGCCGCCCATACCCACGAAGTGGAAGAAGTGTTCTTCGTGCTGCGGGGCTTCCTGGACGTGTTCCTGGAGGACGCGGCCGGCAACCGGTTCGAGACCCGTCTGGGCCCCTGGGAATGCGTCTCCTGCCCGCCGGGCGTCATGCACGGCTATCTGAACGCAAGCCTGGAGCCGGTCTATTTCCAGGTGATGCTGGGCAAGTCCCGCCCCGGCGCGCTGAACTACCAGGATGAAGCCCTGCGCGCCGCGGTGGCGGTCAATCCAGCGCGCCGGTGACGTCGTCGAACAATTCGTCCACAGTGAACCGGCGCGGAATGATCTTCTGCTCGTACGACCACTCGATGGCCATCTCCAGGCCTTTGCGGTTGGCTTCCAGGCCCAGCGGCGGCAGGGTTTCCAGCGCGGCGGCCGGGGCAAGCGCGCGGCTTTCCCCGATCATCCGGTAGATCTCGCGCACGGCCTCGGGATGCTTGCGCGTGATGTCCTGGTGGATGGCGAAGACGTGGTTGATGGGCACGACGCCTTCGCGCTGGTACCAGGCCTTGGCGGCCGCGATGGGCTCGGGAACCAGGGTCTGCACGCGCGGATCCTTGGGCATGTCGTTGCCGAGGATGGCGGCGGCCAGTTCGCCGTTCAGCATCATCTCGGGAATCGACGAACCCTTGGGCAGCATGTGGCAATTGGGCGGGTCGCGGTATTCGGCCAGGTGCGATTCGTCCACGGTGTACCACTCGACCTTGTTGGGATCGACGCCGTATTCGTGCTGCAGGATGCCGCGCACCCACAGGCCGGTGGTCTGCGCATAGGTGCGCACGCCCACTTTCTTGCCTTCGATGTCCTTGGGGTCGAGGTGGCCGAGTTCCTTGTTGAAGCCTATGCAGTGGTGCTGGAAGCGGCCGACCATGGGGGCGGGCAGGATCACGTACGGCTTGCCGTAGGCCTTGGCCTGGAGGTAGGTGACGATGGCCAGTTCGCCCGCGTCGAAGGCGTTGTCGCGGATCATCGGCTTGAAGCCGTCGTGCGCGGTCTTGGGGCCGCAAAAGTCGAGCTGGACGATGTCCGAGGCGACGCGGCCGTCCTTCATGGCCGCGGCGACCGGCGAGTCGGCCAGGTTGGTTTTCAGCGTGACGCGCGTGGCGTGTGCGGTGGTCATGGGGTCAGTCCTTCAGCACGGGGTAGAGCTTCTGCGCGGTGCCGGCCATGATCCAGTGCTGGTCGGCGGCGGGCAGGAAGGCGATGTAGTCCTTGAACGCCTTGACGATGTCGGCCAGGCTGTCCTCGGCGGCGGGGAAGTTGGAGCCCCAGGCGATACGGTCGGCGCCGAATTCCTGGACCACGCGGCCGAAGAAGGTTTCGGGGGTGGCCTTGCCGGAATACGCGGACTCGGTGTTGCGGCTGCTGAGCTTGAGGTACAGGTTCTTGAAGCGGGCCAGGTCGAACAAGTGCTGGGCGCCGGCATAGGGCGGGCCGCTGGTGATGTCCGGCTTCATCATGTGGTCGACGATGGCGAGGGTGTCGGGGAAAGCGGTCAGCAGCTTCTCCAGCGCCGGGATGGCGGCCTTGGTGATCTGGACGCACACGGGGATGTTCAGTTCTCCCGCCAGGCGCCAAGCCGGATGCAGGGCGGGGTCTTCCAGCGTGGGCGCCTGGCCCGGCATGGTGCTGCCGGTGGTGAAAATGCGCAGCCCGGCCAGGCCGCGTCCGGTCCAGTAGCGGATCTTCTGCGTGGCGTCGGGCGCGAGCATGTCGACCGAGTAGACGCCGGCGAAGCGCTTGGGCTGCTCGGCGACCGAGTCGGCCACGTAGGCGTTGTCGAAGCCGTAGGTGGTCGACGAGTGGACGATGGCGGCCTTGTCGATGCCGGCGGCGTCCATGGCGGCGGCGTACTGTTCGAAGGTGGCGGGCCGGGTGGCGGACCAGCCCGAGCGCTCGCCGCCCAGCGGGTCGAGCGGATAGCGGGTGGTGTCGGGCGAGATGATGTGCGGATGGATGTCGATCAGGCGTGTGGTCATGGCGGTGTCGCGCAAAGGGTGGATGTCGTCGGGAGGGCCGCGCCGGGTCAGGCGCCGACGTCGATGAACATGTCGTCGACGGCGTAGCGCTTCTTGAGCAGGCCTTGCTGGTGGCAGTAATTCATCATGGCTTCGATGGACGGCCGGTTGGCCTCGATGCCGTAGGGCAGGGGGTCGCCCACGATGCGGCCCATGGCGCGGTAGTGTTCGTCCTTGTCCGACACCGATTCGCCAGCGGCCAGTTGGCGCGAGTAGATGTTCTTCGAGGCCAGGAAGGCGTCGTACAGGGCCTTGCCCACCCACGGGTGCTTGGCCAGCACTTCGTCCTTGACGGTGATCAGGCCGTGCACGGGGTAGATGCCGGTCTTGCGGTACCACTCGGCTTCGAGCCGGTCGGCATCGGGGAACATTTCGCGGTATTCCGGCGGCTTGATCCGCCCGCCCGCCTGCCAGCCGTCGGCCGGCGCGCCGGCGCGGCCGATGCCGGCGTTGTCGGTGAAGGCGGCCGACAGGTAGCCGCTGGCCATCAGGTCCACCAGCGATTTGCCGTCCCTGGCCTGTTCGACGTTGGGCGGCAGCTGGAGCGAGGAGACGTGTTCCTCGTCGTCCACCACCCAGGTGATGCGCGAGTTGTCGACGCCGTAGTCGTTGGTCAGGATGCCGCGCGTCCAGATGCCGGTGGTGACCGAATAGGCGCGCACGCCCGCGCGCTTGCCTTCGAGGTCGCGCGGCTCGCGGATGCCGGCGTCGTCGCGGTAGACCAGGCCGGCATGGTGGAAGCGGCGGAAGATGAAGACGGGCAGGGCCTTGAACGGGGCGCCGGCCTCGCGGGCGATCATGTAGGTGGCGGGGGCCATTTCGCAGACGTCGAACTCGACGTCGCGCACCATGCGCCGGAAGGCCGCGATGATGGGCTTGATCTCGACGAAGTCCGGCTGGACGCCGTCGATGGGAACGTCGCCGCGCTTGAGCGCCGCGGTGTGGCCGTAGGTGGCGATGGCGATCTTCAGGGGAAGGGGCTGCTTGGATGTCATGGCTGCTTGGTCGGAGGGAAGGCGGGAATGGTGCGACGTGTCAGTTACCTATGGCCCGCATGGGATGAAACGGATGTCACGCGGCCGAGGACGCCGCGGATCCGGCTCCGCCGGTCCGCCAGCGTCGCCCCCTGGGGGGCGCCCGAAGGGCGTAGGGGGGGTCATATCTCATTGTCGACGTAGAGGAGGCCGGCGGCCTCGAGGCCCTGGCGCATGTTGGCCACGTCCAGCGACAGTTCGCCGGCCAGGTAGCGCTCGCGCGATTTTTCTTCCTTGGCGGTGCGCTGGCGCGCCAGTTCCAGCGTGCGGGCGATCTCCAGGCGGGGCACGACCACCACGCCATCGTCGTCCGCCACGATGGCATCGCCCGGATTCACGTTCATGCCGGCGCATACCACCGGCAGGTTGACGTGGCCCAGCGTGGCCTTGACCGTGCCGCGCGCCGAAATGGCGCGCGACCACACGGGAAAGCGCATCTCGGTCAGGGTGCGCACGTCCCGGCAGCCGGCGTCGATGACCACGCCCTGGATGCCGCGCGTCTTGAGCGAGGTGCAGATCAGGTCGCCGATCATGCCGTCGGTGTTCTCGCACATGACGCCCACCACCAGGATGTCGCCCGGCCGGCATTGCTCGATGGCCGCGTGCAGCATCCAGTTGTCGCCCGGCGCGGTCAGCGCGGTCACGGCGGAACCGGCGATGCTGGCGCCGGCGTAGATGGGGCGCAGGTACGGCGCCATCAGGCCGGCTCGTCCCATGGCCTCGTGCACGGTGGCCACGCCGTGCACGGCCAACTCGGCGATGAGGTCCTGCGGGCCGCGCGGGATGTTGCGTACGACGACGTTCTTCATGTTGCTCTCGTTCAGTTGATGGGGATGTTCGCTTTCTCGATCACCGCCTTCCATTTGGCGATGTCGGCCTTCATCAGGGCGCGCGCTTCGTCCACGCCCAGGGCGTAGGGTTCGGAATTCATCTCGCGCAGCTTCTGCGCGACTTCGGGCGAAGTGACGGCGGCCACGAAGGCCCGGTTGAGCTTGTCGATGATGGCGCGCGGCGTGCCCTGGCGGATCGATACGCCGTTCCACGACGCGACCACGTAGCCGTCCAGGCCGCTTTCGGCGGTGGTCGGCACGTCCGGCAGGTTGGGGTTGCGGCCGTCGGCCGCGATGGCCAGCGCGCGCACCGCGCCGCTCTTGATCGAGGACAGCATGGGCGGCACGAAGTCGAAGCCCACGTCGATGTCGCCGGAGCGCACGCCGGTCAGCAGCGCGGCACTGGTCTTGTAGGGAATGGTCTCGGCCTTGATGCCCGCCACCGATTTGAACAACTCGGCGCCCAGGTGCTGGCTCGAGCCGACGTTGGTGGTGCCCAGGCTCAGCTTGCCGGGGTTGGCCTTGGCATAGGCGATCAGCTCCGTGAGGTTGCGAAAGCGCGAATCGGGCTTGACCGTCAGGATCAGGTTGAACCTGGACAGCGTGGCGACCTGGGTGAAGTCGTCCACGATGCTGTAGGGCAGGTCCTTGACCAGCGTCTGGGTGATGGCCGTGCCGTTGCCGCCCTGCACGAGCGTGTAGCCGTCGGCGGGCGCCTGCAGGCCGGCCTGGAACGACTGCACGCCGCCCGCGCTGGGCTTGTTGTCGATCACGATCTGCTGCCCCAGGATCTCGCTGACCTTCTGCGTGACCACGCGCGCCGTCAGGTCGCCGATGCCGCCCGCGCCGTAGGGCAGGTACATCCGGATCGGCCGCTCTGGATAATCGGCCGCCGAGGCGGGAGAGAGGATGCCGGCCGACAGCGCGGCGGCAACGATGACGGCGGGGTACCGCCGGATTCGCAATACGGGGAATGTCACGACTAGTCTCCTTGTCCCGGCGTGCAGGGCCGCCGATGTCGTACTGCCGGGGATGGTTGCACGCGAGGCGCCACGGGGTCTATTGAGTAAAACTTCCGCGGGGTTGAGCGGTTGGTTAAGGCGGCCGCGCGGGACGGCGGGGGTTGAGCGTTTCCTCAAGTCAGCGGAAGCATTACTCAATGGGTGCGCACGCCTGGCCGCCGGCAGAATGCGGAATGCCTGCGCGGGCCTGGCGCCCCGCACCAGACCAGAAGACCAAAAGACCCAGGAGACGTCATGCAACCCAGGAATATCCCTGCCCGAGCGGCCGGGGCGGCGGTGCTCGCGCTGGCCGCGGCGGGCGCGTGCGCCCAGGGCCAGCCTTATCCTTCCAAGCCGATCACCATCGTCGTGGCTTTCGGTCCCGGGGGCGCGGGAGATCTCGTCACGCGCAAGGTGGCGCAGGGCATGTCGGCGCGCATCGGCCAGCCGGTGGTGATCGAGAACAAGCCGGGCGCTGGCGCGGCGGCCGCGGCCGTGGCGGTGGCCCAGGCGCGTCCCGATGGTTATACGGCACTGCTGACGGGGAACGGCACCGCCATCAGTTCCGTGCTGTTCAAGAGCCTGCCCTACAGCCTGTCACGCGATTTCCGCCATGTCTCCTCCATCGCCTCGTTCGACCTGGGGCTGGTCACCGACGGCAACTCGCGATTCACGTCCGTGGCCGATGTGATCGCCTACGCCAAGGCCAATCCCGGCAAGCTCAACATCGGCACGTCGCGCATAGGCAGCACCCAGCATCTGGCCGCCGAGCTGTTCAAGTCCATGGCCGGCATCGATGCCGTCAGCATTCCGTACAAGACCACGGGCGACATGATCGCGGCCGTGCGTGCCGGCGATGTGCAGGTGGCGTTCGAAGTGCTGTCGCCCATCCTGGGCCAGTTGTCGGCGGGCAGCATCAAGGCCATAGGCGTGACGTCCGCCCGGCGTTTTCCGGGCCTGCCGGACGTGCCCACGGTGGCGGAAAGCGGCGTGCCGGGTTTCGAGGCATCGTCCTGGGCCGGTATCAGCGTGCCGGCGGCCACGCCCGCGCCGGTGGTCGAGCGCCTTGCGCGCGAGATCCGCGCGGCGGTGGAGTCGCCCGAAGTCCAGGCCTCGCTGCAAGCCATGGGCTACGTGGGCAGCGCCAGCACGCCGGCCGAGATGACCGAACGCATCGAGCGCGACGCCGCGAAGTGGAAAACCGTGATCGAGACCGCCGAAATCCCGCTGCAATAGGCCGGGATCCGGATCCCAACCCGTCATCCAGGACAGGCATCGCATGAAGCGCAGAGTCGTAGATATCCACCCGCACATCATCAGCACCGATACCCAGGCCTACCCGCGCGACCCGCTCTGGGGCCGGCAGTCGTCATGGTCGCAGGAGCGGCCCGCCAGCACGGAGCAATTGCTGCGGGCCATGGACGAGGCAGGCGTTGCCCGGGCCGCCATCGTGCAGGCCTCGACCTGCTATGGCTACGACAACAGCTATGTCGCCGATGCGGTGGCGGCGCATCCCGATCGTTTCACCGGCGTTTTTTCCGTGGACATGCTGGCGGCGGACGCGCCCGCGCGCATTCGACACTGGGCGGGCAGCGGGCTGACGGGGCTGCGCCTGTTCACCGCGGGCAGCACCGTGGAGGGGCAGATGCCCGGCCTGGACGATCCGCGCAGCTTTCCCGCATGGGACTGCGCGGCCGACCTGGGGCTGCCGGTGTGCGTGCAGATGCGCATCGCCGGGGTGCCGCAACTGCGCGTGCTGCTGGCCCGTTATCCGCGCGTGCCCATCGTCCTCGACCATTTCTTCGCCCTGCCGCTGGACGAGGGGCCGCCCTATGCGTCGGCGCAGGAGCTGTTCCGCCTGGCGGCCCACCCGAACGTTTATTTGAAGCTGACGCCGGTCATCCTGGGCAAGGCGCGCCTGGGCCAGGCCAGCCCGCAGTCCTTTTTTTCGCGCGCGCTGGCCGAGTTCGGCGCCTCGCGCATCGCCTGGGGTTCGAATTTCCCCGCCACGGCGGGATCGCTGAAGACCCTCCTGGAGGAAGCGCAACAGGCGCTGGCCTGGGCGGGCGGCGATGACCTCGCATGGATCTTCCACCGGACGGCGGAACGCCTCTATCCGGCATTACGGGCCGATGCCGGCCCGGCCACGACTCACGACGACAGGAACAAGGAGTCCGCATGATCATCGATTGCCATGGGCACTACACTACCGCGCCCGAAGCCTTGAACGAGTACCGGCGCTTGCAGGTGGCGGCCTGCGAATGCGGCAAGTGCGAAATATTTCCACGCCCGGTCGTCTCGGACGACCAGATACGTGAAAGCCTGGAGACCAAGCAACTGCGCATCCAGCGCGAACGCGGCACCGATCTGACGATCTTTTCCCCGCGCGCGGTCGGCATGGGCCACCACATCGGCGATCTGCAGACCAGCACCGAGTGGGCTATCGTCTGCAACGACCTCATTCATCGCATCTGCCAGATGTACCCGGACAATTTCGCCGGCGTCTGCCAGTTGCCGCAGAGCCCGGGCGTGGAGCCGGCCAAGTGCATCCCGGAGCTCGAGCGCTGCGTGAACGAGCTGGGCTTCATCGGCTGCAACCTGAATCCCGATCCCACGGGCGGCTACTGGAAGGATCCGCCGCTGCATGACAAATGGTGGTATCCGCTGTACGAGAAGATGGTCGAGCTGGACGTGCCGGCCATGATCCACGTCAGCGGCTCGTGCAACCCGCATTTCCACGCGACCGGCGCGCACTACATCAACGGCGACACGACGGCCTTCATGCAGTTCCTGACGTCTTCGTTGTTCAAGGACTTCCCGACACTGAAGTTCATCATCCCGCACGGCGGCGGCGCGGTGCCCTATCACTGGGGACGCTATCGCGGACTGGCGCAGGACATGGGCCTGCCGCCACTCAAGGAACTGCTGTTGCAGAACGTGTTCTTCGATACCTGCGTCTACCATCAGCCAGGCATAGACCTGCTGCTGAAGGTGATCCCGCCGGAGAACATCCTGTTCGCGTCCGAGACCGTGGGAGCGGTGCGCGGCGTGGATCCGGAAACCGGCCATCACTTCGACGATACGCGTCGCTATATCGACGCCGCCGAACTCGCTGGCGCCGACAAGGAGAAGATCTTCTCGGGGAATGCCTACCGGGTGTATGGCCGGCTGAAGGGCCGCGCGTAGCGCGCCCGGCTGCTGCGCGGCTAGCGCAGCAGCGCGTTGACCAGCCTCACGTCGTCTTCCGACAGGATGCCGGAGGCGGCCTTCAGGCGCAGGCCCGACAGCAGCGCGTCGTAGCGCGCCTTGGCCAGGTCGCGTTCGGTGGAGTAGAGCTGCTGCTGGGCGTTCAGCACGTCGATGTTGATGCGCACGCCCACTTCGTAGCCGGTCTTGTTGGCGTCGAGCGCGCTGCGGCTGGAGACCTGCGCTGCTTCCAGCGCGCGGACCTGGGCCAGTCCGGCGTTCACGCCCTGGAACGCGATGCGCGTGTTCTGGACGGCGGCCCGGCGGGCGACCTCGAGATCGTTGCGGGCTTTCTCGGACAGCGCGACGGCTTCGTCCACCTTGGACGTGGTGCCGAAACCGGCGAAGATGGGCACCGAGACCTGCACGCCCACCGAGCGCGTGGTGTAGAAGTCGTTGACCACGGTCTGCCCGACCAGCCCCCGCGTGCGCGCCACGTTGGCGGTCAGGTCGAACGAGGGGTAGTGCCCGCTCTTGGCGATCTCGATGCCGCGCTGGGCGATCTCGCTGTTGAGGGTGGCCTGCGCGACCGCCAGGTTGTTGGCGGTCGCCTGTTCGGTCCAGGCGTCGATCCGTGCCGGCTGCGGCGCCGGCACGTTGACCGCGGGCGGCAGCTTGGCCAGATCGCCCGAGGGCGCGCCGATGATCTGCTGCAGTGCGCCGATGCGGACCGCGAGGTCGGACTCGGCCTGGATCTCCTGGGCCTGGGCCAGGTCGTAGCGGGCCTGGGCCTCGTAGGTGTCGGTGATGGTGGCCGTGCCGATCTCGAAATTGCGCTTGGCCGATTCGAGCTGTTCCGAGATGGCGATCTTCTGGGCGCCGATGAACGCCAGATTGTCCTGTGCCGAGAGCACGTCGAAATAGGCCTGCGCCACGCGCAGGATCAGGTCCTGGCGTCCCTGGGCGAGCTGGGCCTCGCCCACGGCGAGCTGCAGCTTGGATTGTTCGTAGGTCTGCCAGCCCGACCAGCGGAACAGCGGCTGGATCAGTTGCAGCGTATAGGTCTCGTTGGTGTAGGTCACGCCCGGCAGGCGGGTCGTGGAGGCCTCGGCGCGGCTGCCGGCGAGCGAGATGGCGGGCATGAGCGCGGCGCGCGCCTGGGGGAGTTTTTCAAGCGTGGCGGTATAGGCCGACCGTACCGACGCGAAGGTCGCATCGTTGGCCAGTGCCGCCTGATAGGCCTGCTCCAGGTCCAGTGCCGCGACCGCAGGAACGAAAACGCAGGCGCCGAGCAGCGCGCACAGCGTCTGGACGTGGTACGACCTGGCGCGCATGGGCACGGAACTCCGCCTAGAACTTGAATTTGGAAACGGTGATGCCGCGCAGGGGCTTGACCAGGGTCTCGAACAGCGAGGCTGTTTCGAAGCTGGCGGCCGTGGTGCGGGTGATGAGCAGTGTGGTCATGACGGGGGACTGCCCGACGATGATCGCCAGCCGGCCGCCCACGCGCAACTGGTACTTCAGGCTGTCGGGTACCTCGGGTACCGAGCCGGTGACGACGATGGCGTCGTATTCGGTCGAGCCCCAGCCCTTGCTGCCGTCTCCCACCTGGACCGTGGCGTTGGCGATGCCGGCGCGCTTCAGGTTGGCCTGGGCGAAGGCGGCCAGCTTGGGCAGGATCTCCACTGACGTGACCGTCTGGGCCTGGCTGGCCAGCAGTGCCGTCTGGTAGCCCGAACCCGTGCCGATCTCCAGCACGCTGTCGGTGGACTTGAGCGCGAGCTCTTGCTGAAGGCGCGCTTCGACCTTGGGCGCGAGCATGCATTCGCCGCTGTCGTAGTCGTCGATCCGCAGCGGGATCTCGGTGTCGGCGAAGGCGAGGGTGCGCAGCGCGGGCGGCACGAATTCCTCTCGCTTTACCTTGAACAGCAGTTCCAGCACCTTGGGGTCGAGGACGTCCCAGGGGCGGATCTGCTGCTCCACCATATTGAAGCGGGCGTGTTCGACGTCGGGAAGGGAAGCAGCGTTCATGGCAGGATTTGGACAGGAAACCTTAACAAAACGAGCAATTCTAACCGGGTCAGAAGGGCTTGGCGACCGTGGTCGCGTGGCGGACCTCGGGCGGCTTGGCGAAGTAGTTGCCCACCAGCGCGCGCCAGGCCTTGAAGTCGTCGGATCCGCGGAAGTGCACGGTGTGGTCTTCCAGCGTTTCCCACTGCACCACGAGCAGATAGGCGTTGGGATCCTCCAGCGTCTGGTGCAGCTCCATGCCGCGGCAGCCTTTCGCCCGCTGGAAGAGCGGTGCCGCTTCCTGGACGCCGGCCTCGAACTTTTCCTGGGTGCCGGGCTGGATTTCGATGTGCGCGAGTTCGTAGATCATGGTGGGCCTTCCATAGAACGGCCTGCTATGTTACCTGCGTTCGGACGGGGCGGACATGGCGGCCGGAGCGGGCCGGCGGGCGGACTATACTGGCGGCGTGCGTCGCCCGCGGGGGCGGCGCGTTTCGTTTTCCAGAGGATCGCCATGTCTGCCGTTCGCCCCATTCCCAAGGCCCTGACCATCGCGGGCGTGGACCCCTCGGGCGGCGCCGGAGTGCTGGCCGACGTCAAGGCCATGAGCGCGCTGGGCGCGTACGCCTGCGGCGTCATCGCGGCGCTGACCGCGCAGAATACCCAGGGCGTCACGGGCGTGTTGCCCATCGATCCCGCCTTCGTCGCGCAGCAGATCGACACCTTGTTCGCCGACGTGCCGGCCGACGCGGTCAAGATCGGCATGCTGGGCAGCCGGCCCGTCACCCAGGTCGTGGGCGAGCGGCTCGCGCACTGGAAGCCGCCGCACGTGGTGCTCGATCCCGTCATGATCGCCAAGAGCGGCGATGCCCTGCTGGCGCGCGACGCCATCGGCGCGTTGCGGGAAGTGCTGATGCCGCAGGTCACCATGATCACGCCCAACCTGCCGGAGGCCGGCGTGCTGCTCGAGCAGCGGCCGGTGGAGACCGTCAAGGAAATGCGGCGCGTGGCCGAGCGGCTGCGCGAGCAGCTTCCCCACAACGGCCATCGCTGGGTGTTCCTGAAAGGGGGGCACCTGCCCGGCGACATGGCCATCGACTTGTTGCATGACGGCGACCGGATGATCGAACTGGCCGCACCGCGCATCGAGACCCGCAATACGCACGGCACGGGCTGCACCCTGTCGGCCGCGCTGGCGGCGCTGCTGCCCCAGGCGCAGGACGTGCCCGAGGCGGCCCGCCGGGCCAAGCATTACCTGACCGAGGCCATCCGCCATGCGGACCGGCTGGGCGTGGGGTCGGGGAACGGGCCGGTGCACCACTTCCACGGATGGTGGTAGAAGCCCGGGTCACGTCGCGGCTGCGGCTGGCGCCGTGTCCGCGCCGGGCGCCTGCTCCTGCGCCCGCAGCCGGATCTGCCGGGTAAGCATCCCCATGAAGGCCGCCGCCGCCGGATTCAGCGGCCGGCGCGGATGGACGACCGACACCACCTGCCGGATCAGCCGGGGCGAGACGATGGCGTGCGCTTGCAGGATGCCGGCCCGCAGCCGGTCATGCACGGCGATGCGCGGCAGGATCGTCGCCAATTGATTCTGCTCGACCAGCTTGACCACGGTTACCAGGGAATCGACTTCCAGCGATGGAGCGAGCTCGACGTTGTCGTGCTGCGCGAAGCTGTCGATGATGTGGCGCAGGCCGTGGCGCCGGGTAGTCAGCACCAGCGACAGGTTTTGCGAGGCGATCTGGCCCAGGGTGAGCCGCGCGGGAAGATTGCCCGCATGCCGCGTGCTGGTGATCAGCACCAGTTCCTCGTCGACGATGTGATCCACGCTCAGCGCCAGCGGCCGTCGCGGCTTGTTGATGATGGCGGCGTCGAGCTGCCCGCCGGCCACCCAGTCGCTGAGGGTGGCGCTGTAGCCGTCGGCCACCGTGACGGAGACCTTGGGATGGCGGGCCGAGAACGTGGTCATGGTCTCGGCCAGCACGCCTTCCGTGATCGACGCGATCAGGCCGATGTTGACGTGGCCTCCGATTTCGCCGTCGTTGCACAGCACTTCGTCGCGGGCCTGGGAGAAGTCGCGCATGATCGGCAGGAACAGGCGGTACATGTGGCGCGCCGAGGCGGTGGGCAGCATGCCCTGGGGGCTGCGTTCGAACAGCCGCTGCCCGATTTCCTGTTCGAGCTTGGAGATCTGCATGCTGAGCGCGGGCTGGACGATGTTCAGCCGGCGCGCGGCCTTCGTGACCGTGCCTTCCTCGAACAGGCAGATGAAGTATTGGATTTGCCGGAATTCCATGCCAAGTCCGTGTATTCAGTTTTTCTGATGAAGATCATAAAAAGCCATGAATGAATGGCTGCCGACAACGATCTCTGTCTGGTGAATTATCGCCACTCTACGCTAGGAGAAAAGCGTATTTATCTCGTCTTTATATTCAGAAAAATTGATATAGACAATAATTAAATATTAATTGAACTGATTATGACGCGATCTTAGACTTTCGCTCCACAAGAAAGAGAAGTGGAGACGCGACATGACCCGTTCCCCCCTGCGCCGGCGCGCCTTGTTGTCGGTGGCCTTGGCCGGCCTGGCCCTGGTGCTGGCCGGGACCGCCACGGCGGCGGCCGATACCTATCCTTCCAGGGCCTTGCGCATCGTCGTGCCCTATCCGACCGGCGGCTTCAACGACACGCTGGGGCGGCTGGTGGCGGCCAAGCTGCACGAAGCGTGGGGGCAGCCCGTCATCGTCGAGAACAAGCCGGGCGCGGGTACGCAGATCGGTTCGGCGGCCGTGGCCCGCGCGCCAGCGGACGGCTACACCCTGCTGGTCGTGCAATTTCCGTTCGCCGCCAACCCCTGGCTGTACAAGCGGCTGCCCTACGATACGGTCAAGGATTTCACGCCGGTGATACTGGCCGGGCGTTCGCCCATGCTGCTGGTCGTGAATGCCGGGTCCAGCCTGCGTTCCGTGGCCGACGTGCTGGCGGCGGCGCGGGCCAGGCCGGGCAGCCTGAACTATGGCACCTCGGGCGACGGCTCTTCCAACCATCTCGCGATGGAGCGTTTCACCGGCATGACCGGCGTGAAGATGACGCCGGTGCCGTACAAGGGGAGCACGCCGCTGTTGACGGATCTGGCCGGTGGCCAGGTCGGCCTGGCCTTCGATGCCTTTCCCCATGCGCTGCCCTTCATCCAGTCGGGCAAGATCCGGCCGCTGGCGATCGCCGATGCGCAGCGGTCGGCGCTCATGCCGGAACTGCCCACTGTTGCCGAGGCGGGCGTGCCGGGCTACGACGTATCGTCCTGGCACGGATTCGTGGTGCCGGCCGGCACGCCCCGCGCCGTGGTCGACAAGCTCAATGCCCAGCTCGATGCCATCCTGGCCATGGAGGACGTGCGCAAGGTCTTCCGCCAGCAAGGCGTCGTGCCCGATGGCGGAAGCCAGGAAGCGTTCCGCGGTTTCATCGCGGGGCAGATGGACCTCTGGAAACAGGTGGTCCGGCAAGCCGGGATCGCGCCGCAATGAAGGCGCTCGCTTCGCCCTGTCCGGTGGCCGCGCCCCTGGTCGTGCGCGATGTGCAGGCCTTCGCCACTTCCTTCCCGGTCCCCGCCGCCAGCAGCGTGACGCTGGGTGTCGGGCGGGTGGTCAAGCGTGATGCGGTGGTGGTCAAGGTGACGACCGAATGCGGGCTGGTGGGATATGGCGAATCGCATCACGGGCGCGCCCACACCACCATCGCCCATTTCGTGAACAGCGCGCTGCGGCCGTTCGTGGCGGGCCGGGACGCGGCCGACGTGAACGGGATCTGGCATCACATCTACATGCGCCAGCTCGCCAGCCACGGCCTGGGCGCCGCCTGCGCGATGGCCATGAGCGGCATCGACATGGCGCTGTGGGACATCCGCGGCAAGGCGGTGGGCTGGCCGCTGCACCGGCTGCTGGGCGGCGCGGCGCGGGCGGTCCCGGCCTACGCCGGGGGCGTCGCGCTGGGGTGGCAGGATCCCGCCGCGCTGGTTGAGGAGGCGCGCCGCCACGTCGAGGCGGGGTACCGCGCGGTGAAGCTGCGGCTGGGCGACAGCGTGGCGCGCGACCTGGCACGCGTGCGCGCCGTGCGGGAGGCGTTCGGCGGCGAGCTGGTCATCCTGGCCGATGCCAATACCGCCTATGGGGTGGATGATGCGCGCGCCGCGATGCCGGGGCTGGACGAACTGGGCGTGGGTTGGCTGGAAGAGCCTTTCCCCCCGCACGATCATCGCAGCTATGCGCAGGCCCGGACCTTCGGGCGAGTGCCGCTGGCTGCTGGCGAGAACCACTACACCCGCTACGAGTTCAATCGGCTCGTGGACGACGGCGTGGTCACCGTATTGCAGCCTGACCTGTCCAAGGCGGGCGGCATCACCGAGACGCTGCGTATCGCCGCGATGGCGTCGGCCCACAAGCTGCGGGTGCACCTGCACTCGTCGATGACGGGCATCAACCTGGCCGCCTGCGTCCACGTGCTGGCCGCCGTGGACAACGGCGGGTATTTCGAGGCGGACGTCTCGCGCGTGAACCTGTTTCGCGATCGCCTGACGAGCACGCCGTTCGAGATCGGCGACGACGGCTGTGTCCGGCCGCTGGAGGGGCCGGGCCTGGGCGTGGAGGTGGACGAGGACTTCCTGCGCGCCCATCCGGCCATAGAAGGGCCGGCCTACGTATGACGCAGCAATCCATCAAACAGACAAACGGAGACAGAAACATGCACTTCACGACGTGGATCGGGATCGCTGCGGGCGCCGCGGCACTGGCGGCAACCGCGCCCGCCCTGGCGGACCGGGTGGCCGACGCCTACCCGGAAAAACCCATACGCATCATCGTTCCCTATACGCCGGCCGGCTTCAACGACGCCATGGCGCGCGTATTCGCGCGCAAGCTGCAGGAAAGCTGGCATCAGCCGGTCATCGTCGAGAACAAGCCGGGCGCGGGCACCATCATCGGGACCGAGCACGGCGTCCGCGCCGAGCCCGACGGCTATACGCTGGTGGTGGTCGGTTTTCCGCTGGTGGCCAACCAGTTCCTGTACAAGAAGCTGCCCTATGACTCGGTCAAGGATGTGGCGCCGGTGATCCTGGGCGCGCGTTCTCCCAACCTGCTGGTGGTCAGCGCGAACTCGAGCATGCGCAGCGTGGAGGACCTCGTGGCCGAGGCCCGGCGCCGCCCGGGCAAACTCAACTACGCGACCGCCGGCAACGGCACGTCGAACCACCTGACCATGGAGTACTTCAAGAGCGTGGCGGGCATCGACCTCGCGCAGGTGCCCTACAAGGGCAGCGCGCCCATGGTGACCGACCTGCTGGGCGGGCAGGTGGACGTGATGTTCGACAACATGCCGCACGTGCTGCCCCACGTGCGCGCGGGCAAGATGCGCGCGCTGGGCATCACCGGCGCGAAGCGCTCGACGCTCGCGCCCGATCTTCCCACCATCGCCGAGCAGGGCTATCCCGGCTTCGAGGTCGCCGTCTGGTACGGCCTGGGCGCCCCGGCCCGCACGCCGCCCGCCATCCTGGCCAAGCTGAACCGGGAGCTGAACCGGATCCTGGCGACCGACGAGGTCAGGAAGATCTTCGCCGACCAGGGCGTGGAGCCGCTGGGCGGATCGCTGGAGGACTTCTCGGCCTATTTCAAGGAGCAGTCCCAGCGCTGGTCCAAGGTCGTGCATGACGCCAAGGTGTCCCTGGAGTAGGGGAGCCGGCGCAATTGACGAGGAAAGGAACGATGACAGGCAAGAACAGGCCCCGGGACATGCGGCAGTGGCTGGCGCACCTGGCGCAGACGGACAGGCTCGCGGTCCTGCGCGAGGGCGTGCCGCTCAAGCACACGCTGGCGGCCATGGCCAAGCTGCTGGACGGCCATAAGGCCGCCTATTTCCCGCGCCCCGGCGGCCACGCCATGCCCGTCGTGTCGGGCTTCATGGCGCAGCGCGCCTGGATCGCCGAGGCCCTGGGGGTGGAGTCGGCCGGGCTGCTGGAAGCGTTCCGGAGGGCTGCCGAGTCGCCGCTGCCGTGGCGCGAGGTCGAGGCCGGCGCGGCGCCTTGCCAGGAGGTCGTGTTGCGCGACGTCGACCTGCTGGCGCAACTGCCCATTCCCACCCACAGCGAGTTCGACAGCGGCCCGTACATCACCGCCGGCATGGTGATCGCGCGCAATCCCGTCACGGGCGTGCAGAACGTCTCGATCAACCGCATCCAGGTGCATGCGCGCGACCGCATGGCCATCCTGCTGCTGCCGCGGCATCTGCACGCGTTCTACCAGGAGGCGGAGGCGCGCGGCCTGGAATTGCCGGTGGCCGTGGTGATCGGCGCCGACCCGCTGACGCTGCTGGCATCGCAGGCCATTACGCCCATCGACTACGACGAGCTGGAGATTGCCGGCGCCCTGCACGGCGAACCGCTCGAAGTCGTCAAGTGCCTGACCAACGACGTGCGCGTTCCGGCCCGCGCCGAGATCGTGATCGAGGGGCGGCTGCTGCCGGGCGTGAGGGAAGAGGAAGGACCGTTCGGCGAATTCCCGCGCTACTACAGCGCCAAGGAAAAACGCGAGGTGATCGCGGTCGATGCCATCACGCACCGGCGTGGTCCCCTCTTCCACACCATCGTGCCGGCCGAACTCGAACATCTGCTGCTCGGATCCATCCCGCGCGAGGCCACGCTGCTGTCGCACCTGCAACGCAGCTTTCCCGGCGTGCTGGACGTGCACCTGAGCATGGGCGGGGTCGGGCGCTACCACCTGTTCGTCAAGTTCAGGAAGCGCCGCGAGGGCGAACCCAAGAACGTGCTGCTGTGCGCGCTGGGGGCGCACTACGACCTCAAGCAGGTGATCGTGGTGGACGACGACGTCGACGTGCACGATCCCAAGCAGGTCGAATGGGCCGTGGCCACGCGCTTCCAGGCCGACCGCGACCTGATGGTGATAAGCGGGGCCCAGGGATCGGTGCTCGATCCTTCCACCACCGTGGGCGTGGACGACATCGAGAACCTGCCGCCGGCCCTGCAGGGCATCGGCGCCAAGATGGGGCTCGATGCCACGCGGCCCATCGCCTATGCGGGTCATGTCTTCACCAAGGTCAGGATCCCGGGCGAGGAGGAGATAGACATCGCCGCCCAGATCGTGCCCAATGCCGTGGTCGACTGGGAAACCGGCGCGGTCGGTTAGCGACGTACGAGGAATGGCGATGACCCTGGCTTCCATCCTGTCCACCGGCGACCTGGAGCAGGCCGCGCGGCGGCGCCTGCCTCCCAGCGTGTACGGCTATGTCTCGGGCGGTTCGGAAACCGAAAGCGCGCTGCGGGGCAATCGCCGGGCCTTCGACGCGTGGCGGTTCGTGCCGCGCTTCCTGGTGGACGTGTCGCGCCGGTCCCAGGCCAGGAGCCTGTTCGGCACGCAGTATGCAGCGCCGTTCGGCATCGCGCCGATGGGCGTTGCCGGTATCTGCGGCTTCGACGGCGACCTCGCGCTGGCACGCGCGGCGGCCGCGGCCCGGGTGCCCTTCGTGTTGAGCGGCGCGTCGACCACGCCCATGGAGCGCGTGCTGCAACAGGCGCCGGGAAGCTGGTTCCAGGCCTATGTCCCGTCCAATCGCGAACTGATCGGCGCCTTGCTGGCGCGCGCCGAGCGGGCGGGAGTCCCGGTGCTGGTGGTGACGGTGGACGTGCCGATCGCCTCGACGCGCGAGGTGGAGTTGCGCAACGGCTTCAGCCTGCCGTTGCGGTTCACGCCGCGGCTGGTGGCCGGCGGCCTGGCCCGGCCCCGCTGGCTGACGCAGACCTTCCTGCGGACGCTGCTGCGCCAGGGCATCCCGCGATTCGAGAATTTCTCCGCGGCGCGCGGCAACCGCATCATCACCGCGGCGTCCGGCGACCACCGCGCGGGACGGGCCGCGCTGTCGTGGGACGACCTGGCCTGGGTGCGCGACCGCTGGCGCGGCCGGCTGGTGATCAAGGGGTTGCTGCATCCGGAGGACGCCGCGCGCGCCCAGGCCATCGGTGCCGACGGCATCATCGTTTCGAATCACGGCGGCCGGCAGCTCGATGGCGCGCAGGCGCCGCTGGACGCCTTGCCCGCCATCGCGGCCGAGGCGTCCCGGCTGGCGATCATGGTCGACAGCGGCTTTCGGCGAGGTACCGACATCCTGAAGGCGCTGGCGCTGGGCGCCGATTTCGTCTTCATCGGCCGCCCCGCCATGTACGGCCTGGCCGTGGGCGGCCAGGCGGGCGTCGCCCATGTATTGACCCTGCTCAAGCGCGAGATCGACGTCGACCTCGCCCTGCTGGGATGCGGCGACGTCGCGGACCTGGATCGCAGATACCTGGCCCGGCCGGGACCGCCACCCGAATTCCGCACCCATTCCGGAGATTGCACATGCAGTTGCTCGACGCCCGCCATCTGATCGATGGACACTGGCAGCCTTCCGCCGACGGCCGCACGGCCGCCAGCGCCGATCCCGCCACCGGCGAGGCCATCGGCACGCTGGCCGATGGCGGCCGCGCCGAGGCGCAGGCGGCCATCGCCGCCGCCCGCCGCGCCTTCGACACGACACCCTGGGCGCAAAGCCCGCGCGTGCGGCAGAACGTCTTGCTGCAATGGGCCGACCGGCTCGAACGCCGCGCCGATCTCGCGGCGCTGCTGACGCGCGAGAACGGCAAGGTGTTGCGCGAGGCGCGCGGGGAGATGGCCGGCGCCATTTCCGAGATCCGCTACTACGCGGGGCTGGCGCGCCACATGCCCGGACATTTCATGGAAGTGGAGCCGGGGGCCTACGCGGCCACGCTGCGCGAGCCGGCCGGCGTGGCGGGGCTCATCATTCCCTGGAACGCCCCGGCCGTGCTGTTGATCCGGGCGCTCGCGCCCGCGCTGGCGGCCGGATGCACGGTCATCGTCAAGCCGGCGATGCAGACCGCGCAGATCACGGCGGCGGTGCTGCACGAGCTGGCGCAGGTGCCTGGCCTGCCGCCCGGCGTGGTGAACCTGGTGTGCGAGACCGGCAGCGACGCGGCCAGGGAGCTGGTCGCTTCGCCCGACGTGGACGTGCTGAGCTTCACCGGCTCCAATCTGGTCGGCCAGCGCATCATGGCGGCGGCCGCGCCCACCATGAAGAAGCTGTCGCTGGAGCTGGGCGGCAAGTCGTGTTGCCTGGTCTTTCCCGACGCGGACATCGAGGCGACCGCGCGCCAACTGGCCGCGGCGGCCACCATCATTTCCGGACAGCAGTGCACCGCCGCGCGGCGCGTGCTGGTCCATGCGTCGCGCCTGGACGAGATGAAGCGGGCCCTGGCCGCGGCCCTGGCAGCCGTCGTGGTTGGGCCGGGATCCGATGAGGCCTCGGGCATGGGGCCGTTGATCGACGGGCAGGCGGTGCGCACGGTGGATGAAGCCGTGCGGCGCGCGCTGGACGAGTGCGACGAAGTCCTGCTGCGCGGCGAGCGGCCGCGGGGGGCGCTGGCGGGCGGCAGTTACCTCACGCCCACGCTGGTCGCGCATCGCGACAGTTCGGCATTCTTCTGCCAGGAGGAAATCTTCGGCCCCTTCGTGGTGCTCGAATCCTTCGATGACGAGCGCGAGGCGGTGGGGCGCGCCAATCACACGGTGTACGGGTTGTCCGCCAGCATCTGGACGGCCGATGGCGACCGCGCGCTGCGCGTCGCGCGCGCCCTGCGCAACGGCACGGTCTGGATCAACGACCACAATCGCCTGTTCGCCGAGGCGGAGACCGGCGGGTACCGCCAGAGCGGACTGGGCCGGCTGCACGGCTACGAAGGCCTGGGCGATTTCCTGGAGACCAAGCACATCTACCGCAATGCCGGTGTGGCCTGAGGCGCGCCGGACGAAATTTCAAGGAACCAACATGAGTGGAACATCCGAGGCACGCAGCGGCGGCCGGATCCTGGTGGATGCGCTCAGGACGCACGGCGTGGATACCGCCTTCTGCGTACCGGGCGAGAGCTTCCTGGCCGTGCTGGACGGGTTGTACGAGGCGCGCGATGCCATACGGCTGGTGGTGTGCCGCCAGGAGGGCGGGGCGGCGCACATGGCGGAAGCCTATGGCAAGCTGACCGGCGAACCCGGGATCTGCTTCGTGACGCGCGGACCCGGCGCGACCAATGCCAGCATCGGCATCCATACCGCGCGGCAGGACTCGACGCCGCTGATCGTGTTCGTCGGCCAGGTGGCCCGTGGCGACATGGGGCGCGAGGCCTGGCAGGAAATCGATTTTCGCCACATGTTCGGCACCCAGGCCAAGTGGGTGGACCAGATCGACGATCCGCGCCGCATTCCCGAATACGTCAGCCGCGCCTTCCACGTGGCGACCTCGGGCCGTCCTGGCCCGGTCGTGCTGGCGCTGCCGGAGGACATGCTGGCGGAGATGGCGGTGGCGCACGACGCTCCGCGCTACCGGCGCGTCGCGCAGGCGCCCGCGGCGCGGGACATGGCGGATCTGGCGGCCCTGCTGGCCGAGGCGCGCCGGCCCATGATGCTGCTGGGCGGCGGGGGCTGGTCGCGCGCCGCCTGCGAGGACATCGAACGCTTCGCGCGCGCGTTCGACCTGCCCGTGGCCTGCACCTTCCGGCGGCAGGACTTGTTCGACAACCACGATGACCGCTATGCGGGCGAATCGGGACTGGGCATGGATCCGCGCCTGGCCGGCCGCATCGGGCAGGCCGACCTGATCGTCGCGGTCGGTGCCCGGTTGGGCGAGACCTCCACGAATGGCTATGCGCTGCTCGATGTTCCCCGGCCGCGCCAGAAGCTGGCGCACGTCCACCTGGACGCGGGTGAGCTGGGGCGCGTCTACAGCGCCGACGTCGCCATCAACGCCGACATGGCGTCCTTCGCCGCGGCGGCCGCGCAACTGGCGCCCGCCGCGCCGCCGGCCTGGGCCGGCTGGACGGCGCAGGCCCGCGCGGATTATCTCGACAACCTGCGGCATGCGCCCATGCCGGGCCCGGTGGACCTGGGCGAGGTCATGGCCCACCTGCGCGAGGTGCTGCCGCCCGGGTCCATCATCACGAACGGGGCCGGCAACTACACGCTATGGGTGCAGCGTTTCTACCAGTACCGGGGCTGGCGCACGCAACTGGCGCCCACCAGCGGGACCATGGGCTACGGCGTGCCGGCGGCCATCGCCGCCAAGCTCGTCCATCCCGACCGGCCCGCGGTCTGCTTCGCGGGGGATGGCTGTTTCCTGATGAATTCGCAGGAGATGGCAACGGCGGTCCAATATGGCGCGAATGCCGTGTTCATCGTGGTGGACAACGGGATGTACGGCAGCATACGCATGCACCAGGAACGCCATTATCCGGGCCGGGTGCATGGCACGGACCTGCGCAATCCGGATTTCGTCGCGCTGGCGGCGTCTTATGGACTGCACGCCGAACAGGTCCCGACGACCGCGGACTTTCCGGCCGCGTTCGCCCGGGCCTTGGCGGCCGGCAGGCCGGCCCTGCTGGCATTGAAGACCGACCCCGACGTGATCTCGCCCCGGACGACGATTGCCCGGCTGCGACAAGGTTGACGGGGCCGGGCGCCGCCTTATGACTGGATAAGCCCGGTCGTCGGCGAGCTGGGCGATCCGCTGTACAGCTTCTTCGGCATGCGGCCCGCCAGGAAGGCCTCGCGCCCGGCTTCCACGCCTTTCTTCATCGCGCTGGCCATCAGGACGGGATCCTTGGCCGCGGCGATGGCGGTGTTCATCAGCACGCCGTCGCAGCCCAGCTCCATGGCGATCGCCGCATCGGAAGCCGTGCCCACGCCCGCGTCCACGATGATGGGTACGTTGGCCTGGTCGATGATCAATCGCAGGTTCCACGGATTCAGGATGCCCATGCCCGAGCCGATCAGCGAGGCCAGCGGCATGACCGCGATGCAGCCGATCTCTTCCAGCATGCGTGCCTGGATGGGATCGTCGGTGCAGTACACCATGACCTTGAAGCCGTCCTTGACCAGCGTTTCCGCCGCCTTCAGGGTTTCAGGCATGTTCGGGAACAGGGTGTGCGAGTCACCCAGCACTTCCAGCTTCACCAGGTCATGCCCATCTAGCAGCTCGCGCGCCAGGCGCAGCGTGCGCACGGCATCGTCGGCGGTATAGCAGCCGGCGGTATTGGGCAGGAGGGTGTATTGGCTGGGCGGCAGGTAGTCCAGCAGGCTGGGTTCGCCGGCGTTCTGGCCGATGTTGGTGCGGCGGATGGCCACGGTGACGATGTTGGCGCCGCTGGCGTCGATGGCCGCCTTGGTTTCGTCGAAGTCCTTGTACTTGCCGGTGCCCACCAACAGGCGCGAGGAATAGGTCTTGCCGGCAAGGGTGAATGTGTCTGTCATGGTTGGATCCTAAAATCTCTATCGATCATGCCCCGGCCCTCAGCCGTGGCATTACGCCAATTCAACGGGCTCGGCCCGGCCGGCGGCGCCGTGGCATTGGGCCGGCCGTGATTCGGGCGGGATTCGGGGAAGCAAGGGCGAAACTGTTTGAGCGCGGCATTAGGGACAGTCCGGGGGACTGTCCCCGCGCGAGTTTTTCGCCCGCCCCGAATCCCGCCCGAATCACGGGAAGTCCCGGCGGAGCCGGGACCCGGACCTCTGCCGCGGCGCCGCCGGCCGGGTCGAGCCCGTTGCGTCAGCAAGAAACGCTCTCAAAGCAGTGTAACCAAGGTGGCTTACGACCGGTGATAGATCTCCGCCCCCTTCTTCACGAACTCCACCGCCTTCTCCTGCATCCCCTTGTTCAGGGCCTCGGCCTCGCTCAAACCCTGCTGCTCGGCGTATTCGCGGACGTCCTGCGTGATCTTCATGCTGCAGAAGTGCGGGCCGCACATCGAGCAGAAATGGGCGACCTTCATCGAGTCCTTGGGCAGGGTCTCGTCATGGAATTCCTTGGCGGTGTCGGGGTCCAGGCCGAGGTTGAACTGGTCGTCCCAGCGGAACTCGAAGCGGGCCTTGGACAGCGCGTTGTCGCGGATCTGCGCGCCAGGGTGGCCCTTGGCGAGGTCGGCGGCGTGGGCGGCGATCTTGTAGGTGATGATGCCGTCCTTGACGTCCTTCTTGTTGGGCAGGCCCAGGTGTTCCTTGGGCGTGACGTAACAGAGCATGGCCGTGCCGTACCAGCCGATCTGCGCGGCGCCGATGCCCGAGGTGATGTGGTCGTAGCCGGGGGCGATGTCGGTGGTCAGGGGGCCGAGCGTATAGAACGGCGCTTCATGGCAGTGCTCGAGCTGCAGGTCCATGTTTTCCTTGATCATGTGCATGGGCACATGTCCCGGGCCCTCGATCATGACCTGCACGTCGTGCTTCCAGGCGACCTGGGTCAGTTCGCCCAGGGTGCGCAGCTCGGACAACTGGGCATCGTCGTTGGCGTCGTAGATCGAGCCCGGACGCAGGCCGTCGCCCAGCGAGAAGCTGACGTCGTAGGCCTTCATGATGTCGCAGATTTCCTCGAAGCGCTCGTACAGGAAGCTTTCCTTGTGGTGCGCCAGGCACCACTTGGCCATGATGGAGCCGCCGCGCGAAACGATGCCCGTCATGCGCTTGGCGGTCATGGGCACGAAGGGCAGGCGCACGCCCGCATGGATGGTGAAGTAGTCCACGCCCTGCTCGGCCTGTTCGATCAGCGTGTCGCGGAAGATTTCCCAGGTCAGCTCCTCGGCCTTGCCGTCGACCTTCTCCAGCGCCTGGTAGATGGGTACGGTGCCGATGGGCACGGGCGAGTTGCGGATGATCCATTCGCGCGTTTCGTGGATGTGCTTGCCGGTGGACAGGTCCATGACCGTGTCGCCGCCCCAGCGGATGGACCAGGTCATTTTTTCCACTTCCTCGGCGATGGAGGAAGAGACGGCCGAGTTGCCGATGTTGGCGTTGATCTTGACCAGGAAATTGCGGCCGATGGCCATCGGCTCGATTTCCGGGTGGTTGATGTTGGCCGGGATGATGGCGCGGCCGCGCGCGATTTCATCGCGCACGAACTCGGGCGTGATGCGCGCGGGTATCGAAGCGCCGAAGGACTGACCGGGGTGCTGGCGGCCCAGCAGCTCGGCCAGGCGCTGGCCCTGCGGGCCGCTGGCGCGCAGCGACTCGATGTACTGTTCGCGGCGTAGGTTCTCGCGGATGGCCACGTATTCCATCTCGGGCGTGACGATGCCTCGGCGCGCGTAGTGCATCTGCGTCACGTTGGCGCCGGCCTTGGCGCGGCGCGGGGCGCGGTGCAGGTTGAAGCGCAGCTCGGCCAGCTTCGGGTCGGCCAGGCGTTCGCGGCCGTAGGCGCTGCTGGGGCCGTCGAGCTGTTCCGTGTCGCCGCGTTCGGCGATCCAGGTCTCGCGCAGCGGCGCCAGGCCCGAGCGGATGTCGATCTTGGCGTCCGGGTCGGTATAGGGGCCGCTGGTGTCGTAGACGGTGATGGGCGGGTTCTGTTCGCCGCCGAACATGGTGGGCGTATCGGCCTGCTCGATCTCGCGGAAGGGCACGCGGATGTCGGGGCGCGAGCCTTGTTCGTAGACCTTGCGCGACCGGGGCAGCGGCTGGATGGCGGCTTGGTCGACTTGTGCCGTGGCGGCGATGAACTTGGGATTGGCGTTCATGGAAGCTCCAAGAAAAGGTTTCCGGAGCCGAACGAAGGAAGGGATTTTCCGGGTGGCCTCCCGGTGATGCCCGTGTACGGGAAGGGAGGAGGGCCGTGGGGCCGCATGCCGGGAACGCGAGGTTCCGCCGGAAAACGCTCCCTGCATCGGCATTATCCGTACAGGTGCTGAGGGTGTCATCTCAACCCACGCCGAACCGGCGATGAGTACCCCTGCGTCACGGGCGTAAGTATAGGCTGGCGGCCGCCAATGTCCAGTGCGCGCCGTGCCGCGACGCAGCATCCCGTGGCGCGGGAGCATGGGTCATGCGGCTTTTTCGTCACGGGCAGGCATCGGAGCGCAACAGCGCCAGTTGTCCGACCAGCCGTATGAGGTCGGACTGCCGGCGGGTGTGCGTTTTCTGGAAGATGGCGCGCAATTGCGTACGCACCGTATTGAGCGAAAGTCGTAGCTGTTCGGCCACGGCCGGCAACGGTTCGTCGTGCCGCATCAGGTGATGGACCAGCCGTATCTCGGCGGGGGTCAGGCCGAACATGGCGCGCAGCAAGGTTCCAGGAGGAGGCTTGCGCCATCGCGGGCCCTGGATGGCCACCAGGGCAAGGGCATCGTGCCAGTGCACCCCGCCATGCGCGCACAGGGGTAGGGTCACGAGGATGTCGTCGTCGGCCAGCATGAGCGAGCCGCTCGTGGGTTCTGCGGTGTCGCGTCCGCAGGCCTGCTCAAGAAGGCGGCGAAGCGTGGCCGGCACGGGGATGGCGTTGTCCGAGAGCGGGCAGCCCGGTGTGCGCAGCCACCGCTGGCCGGCGGTGTTGCCGGTGACGACCCGGCCCTGGGGCGAACAGGCCAGCAGGGGAAAGCTCAGTGAGTCGAGCGTGCTCTTGAGGATCAGCGACTCGGCCCGCTGGTGCCGCAATTGCTGGCGCAAGGAGAGGGCATTGCGCAAATGCGGCTGCACCGCCTGCATGAGCTGGAGTTCCCGGGGGGTGAAGGTCCGGCGGCCGGCCTCGCGCTGGATGGACATGACCGGAAGGTATTCCGTGTCGCCCGCCACCGGCAGCAAGGCGTAGTGCCCGATTCCGAGCGGAGCCAGGAAGTCGCGGTAGAAGGGCATGCGCTGCAGGCTGGATGCGCCATGGAAGTCATGGTCGACGTAGATTTTTCCCGCGGCCAGCAGCGGAACGGCCGCGCGGGCCGGATCCACTTCCTGCATGGCGATGAAGCCTGCTTCCAGGTCGGGAATCAGCGCGCCGGCATAGTCGATCGTCAACTGATTGGTGGGGCGGTGCAGCGAAACGAGCGCGGCGCTCGCGCCGCCCAGGGCCGTGTTGACTTGCTGCAGGGCGGCCTGCCATTTTTCCGGCGAGGCGACGCCGGCGTACAGGCCGTCCAGCAACTGGAGCGCGGTCTGGTCTGAAGAGCTTGGGGGCATCGGGCGATAAGGGCCGTCCTTGCGGGGACGGGGCATGACCTCGGGCGTATGTTCTTGACAAATATAGTTGCAAACCCGGAGTCGTGACCAGTCTCTCGGGCCGGGTCAGTTCCGCATGCCCGGCGTACCCAGTTCCGCCAGCATGCGTTCCTGCACACGCTGCGACGTCTCCATCACATGCTTGCGCATGAGCCGCGCGGCTTCTTCCGTCTGGAGCGATACGGCCGCCTGGAACAGTTTTTCGTGCTCGTTCTCGCGTCCCTTGCGGACCTCGGCGTTGACGCGCGAATAGCGGCGATAGTAGATCGAGGCTTCGAACATCTGCGTGCAGTAGTCGATCATCCAGCGCGAGCGGCAACCGGCGATGAGGGCCGTGTGGAAGTCGCGGTGGGCCGTTTCCCAGTCGGGGTTTTCGCGCCTGCCCGGTTTTCCGTCGAGATAACGTTCGAGCCGGGTCAGGCGGTGGTAGGCCTGCACCAGGCCTTGCACCCAGGTCTGGTCGGCGTACTCGATGGATGCTCGCAGGGCGATGTCGTTGAGCCAGCAGCGCGTGCGCGACAGTTCTTCCAGGTGGGCGCCGCCAAAATTGGGGACCGCGAAGCCGCGGCGATCGTGCTGCACGACCAGGCCCTCGCGCGACAGGCGGGTGAGGGCTTCGCGCAACGGCGCGAGGCCGACCTCGTAGCGCTCGCTGAGCTGTCGAGTGCCCAGTTTCTGCCCGGGAGCAAAGTGGGCCCCGACGATGTCCTGTCGCAGGCGTTCGTAGGTCTGGGAGGCCAGTGTCGCGGGTATGGCGCGTCCGGTCGCAAGGGGGTCGTCGAATTCCAGCATGGTCGAGTACACGATTTTATCGATAAATCATACACAGGCTGCCGCCCCTGGGCGATGGCGCGGACCTCGGGTTTCTCCCTGGTTTTCCTTTTCTTTCTTGATCGATAAAAATTAAAAAAGAAAAATTTTTATCGATAATTTTGCGAGGAGAGAAGCATGAGGTCATTCCGGTGGATGATCCTGGCGGCCGTTCTGGCAGCTGGGCCGACGGCGCAGGCGCAGACCTATCCGGCCCACCCCATCCGGCTGGTCGTGCCGTTCGGCGCGGGTGGCACCCCCGATACGGTGGCCCGCCAACTGGCGGCGGAAATGGACAAGCGGCTCAAGGTGCGGGTGGTCGTGGACAACAAGCCCGGCGCCAACGGCGTCATCGGCGCGGCCGATGTGGCCAAGGCCGCGCCCGATGGCTACACCTTGCTGCACGTGACGACGTCGTTCGTGATCAACCCCTATGTCTACAAGAAGCTGCCCTACGATATCGGCAAGGATTTCGTGCCGGTGGTGAACGTGGCGACGGGCACCGGATATCTGCTCATGGTCAATCCCGCGCTGCCGGTGCGCACGGTGGCGGAACTGGTCGACTATGGCCGCAAGGCCGCCAAGCCGATCACGTACTCGTCGCCGGGCATCGGCAACACCCTGCACCTGGCCGGCGAACTGTTCGCCGCGCGCGCCGGCATGGCCATGCTGCACGTGCCGTACAAGAGCGCGTCGCAAGCGCTGAACGCGGTGGCGGCGGGCGACGTCGACATCATGTTCATTCCGCCGACCATCGCGCTGCCCTATGTCCAGTCGGGCAAGGTACGCACGTTGGGTTTTACCGGCGAGCAGCGTACGCCCGAGTATCCCGATGCGCCGACCATGGCGCAGGCGGGCATCGCCGATTTCGTGCTTCCGGCGGCGTGGCAAGGCTTGTTCGCGCCGGCGGGAACGCCGCAGGCGGCGATCGACAGGATTGCCGCCACGGTTCGCGACATCGTCGCCCAGCCGGCTTTCGCCAAGATGCTGCGAGATGGGGGCTATGAACCCGACCCGCGCGCCGGGCAGGCGTTCGCGGAACTGGTGCGCGCAGATTCCGTCCGCTATGCGGAAGCCGTCAAGCGCGCCGGCATAGAAGCCCAATGACCCGATGACCATGATCGAACGAGGAGCCAACATGGATGTACTGAACCTGCACGCCGGCGCGACCGAGATCCACCCGCCCGCCGGTTTCCTGCTGCCCGGTGGCAAGCGTATCGGCGTGGTTTTCCGCATGGCCTACGAGTGGTGGTCGGACGGGGCGTGGCCCGGCATCGGCCCCATGGGCAATCCGCTCAAGGGCGGCATCCCCGACCTGAACGCGGTCGGCTGGGCCGAGTACGGCCACCGGCGCGGCGTGCATCGCGTGCTCGAAGCGCTGGCCCGCAATGGTGTCAAAGCCTCGATCCTGGTGAGCGGGATCATGGCCGAGCGCTATCCGGAAGAGGTCAAGGGCATCGCCGAGGCCGGCCATGACCTGGTCGCGCATTCATATGCGATGGACGTGATCCCCGCCTATCTGGACGAGGCGCAGGAGCGCGACAACATCCGGCGCACGACCGACCTGATCGCGGCGGCGACGGGCGAGACGCCGTCCGGGTGGATCAGCCCGCGCGGTACGCCCAGCCACCGCACGGCTCGCCTGCTGGCACAGGCCGGCTATCTCTGGCATGGCGACACGCTGAACGATGACATGCCCTATCTGGTCGACTTCGGCGACCACGGGATCGTGGCCGTGCCCGGCACCATGGAAGTGAACGACCTGCCGCTGGTGATGCGCCATGGCCAGCCGCCCAGTGCGATGGTGGACATCTTCGAGGACTGGCTCGACTACGTCCGCAAGTGGGAGCGCGCGCCGCAGAAAATCGATCCCACGGTGCATGCCCACGTATGCGGGCGTCCGGCGGGGATGGCGGCGTTCCAGCGGTTGCTGGAGATCGCCACGGCGGCGGATGACATCTGGATCGGCACGCGCACCGAGCTTGCCCGGCACCTCATGCAGGCCATCGGCAGGCCGGCAGCGCTCCACCAACAGGCATAGGCGGGAAGACTCATGGATCTGCAGATTCGCGGCCGCAAGGCCATCGTATGCGCTTCTACTCGCGGGCTGGGGCGGGCTTGCGCCGCTTCGCTGGCGCGCGAGGGGGTGCATGTCGTGATCAACGGGCGGTCGCCGGACTCGGCCGCCGCCGCCGCGCAGGAACTGGCCGCCGAGACCGGCGGCGTCGTGCGCGCGGCCGCGGCGGACATCAATACCGATGCGGGGCGCGCGGCGCTGGTGGCGGCGTGTCCGGACGCCGACATCCTGGTGACGAACAACGAGGGGCCGGCGCCCGGCCGCTTCATGGATTGGGAAAGAGAGCATTACCTGCAGGCGATCGAAGCCAACATGCTGGCGCCCGCCATGCTGATCCGCGCGCTATTGCCCGGCATGCGGGCCAGGGGGTTCGGCCGCATCGTCAACATCACTTCCGCCATGGTGAAGTCGCCCAGCCCGGCCATGGGCTTGTCGACGTCCGCGCGCACGGGCCTGACCGCATTGTGCAAGGCCATCTCGCGCGAGGTGGTCGTCGACAACGTGACCATCAACAATCTGCTGCCCGAGCGCTTCGACACCGACCGCCAGCGTTTCATGGCCGAGCGCATGGTCCGCGAGCAGGGGCTGAGCTACGACGAAGCCCGGCAGCGCATCGTCGATACCATCGCGGCCGGCCGGCTGGGGCAGCCGAGCGAGTTCGGCGATGCCTGCGCTTTTCTCTGCAGCGCGCAGGCCGGGTATCTGTCAGGGCAGAACCTGCAACTGGACGGCGGTTCGTATCGCGGCGTGTTCTGAGGAAGGAACGACCTGGCTACACCGGACTGCCCAGCTCCCCCAGCCGCGCCGCGATCATGTCCACGCACGCCTGGACGATGGGGCCGGTCTCGTCGACGTACCGGCGGCTGGCCTCGTCCGGCGCCCGCCGGCGAACGATGAACAGCGTGATGTGCATGTCCGGGTCGGTAATGGGGCGAGCCACGACCTCGCCGCGTTCCAGCTCGCGGACGATGGCGCCCAGCGGCATGACGGCCGCCGCCGCGCCGCGCAGCACCAGGTCGCGCTGGCTGGTGATGGAATGAGTCTCGCACTGGATGCGGGGCTGCGCGCCTTTCCCGAAGGCGCTGGCCTCGACCAGCCGGCGCGCGACGTCGCGCTCGTTGCCCAGCACCAGCTCATGCCCCAGCACCTCGTCCATCGTGGCGGGCCCGGTGGAAGTCGCCAGATCGGCCCGGACCGTCAGCAGCAGTCGTTCCTTGAGCACCGGGGTCGTGGACAGGCCGGGGCGTGGCGCCACCGAGTAGGCCAATGCGGCATCGATGTCCTTGCGCTCGAGCGCGTCGACCAGCAGGAAGCTGGGGTTTTCGTAGAGTTGCAGGTCGATGTGGGGATACCGGCGCTTGAGCGTCAGGAGCAGGTCCGAGCCGATCAGCAGCATGATGCTGGAGGTCAGTCCCAGGTTGAAACGGACCGGCGCGGCCTGGTCGGCGCGCCGCACGTCATCCTGCGTCCGGGCGACCAGTTCGAAGATCTGGCGCGACCGTTCGAGCAGCAGGCTGCCGGCCGGCGTGGGATCCACGCCGCGAGAATGCCGCGACAGCAGGGGGACGCCGAACGTCGCTTCGAGCTCGCGCATGTGGGTGCCCAGGGCCGGCTGGGCGATGTGGAGCTGTTCGGCGGCGCGGGTGATGTTTCTTGTCTCCACGACCTTGGCGAAGTATTCGAGTCGCTTCAGCGTGATCATAGGCGGCAGACATGAGGGGGCTCCGGCCTATAGTAGGCCGATTCCGCCGCGGCCGGCACCACGGCGGAAAACGCCGGGGCTACTGGGTCCCGGCCAGCCCTGCACGCTGGACCATCCCGCCGAATCGATCGATTTCGCGCCGCATGTAGTCCCCGTATTCGGCCAGGACACGGCCGTCGGGAACGATGCCCAGGTCGGCCAGCTTGCGCCGCACGTCGGGCTGGGCCACGGCCTGGCGGGCGGCATCGGCCAGCTTGCGCAAGTGCTCGGGCGGCGTCCCGCGCGGCGCGAGCAGGCCGATGTCGGCGGTGAAGACATAGCCGGGCAGGCCGCTTTCCTCCAGCGTCGGCACGTCGGGCAGTTGCGCGACGCGCGCCTTGCTGGTCACGCCCAGCAACCGCAGGCGGCCTGCCCGCACCAGCCCTTCTATCGACGGCAGGCCGGCCAGCAGCATGTCGGCGGTTCCCGCCGCGACCGGGGCGGAAGGCTGTTCACGGAACGGGACGTGCATGATGTCGATGCCGGCCGAGCGCCGGATTTCCTCGAACATGACGTGGTGCAGCGAACCGATGCCTATGGTGCCGTAGGTGAGCTTGCCCGGGGCGGCCTTGGCTTGCGCCACCATTTCCTGGAAAGAGTTGGCCTTCAGCGAGGGGCCGGCCGTCAGGAAGAGCTGGGCCGCACCCAGGAAGGCGATGGGCTCGAAACTGTCCATGCCCTGGTAGGGCAGCTTCTTGTACAGCGTGGGGTTGATGGTGAGCGGGCTGGAGTCGGCCACCAGCAGGGTGTAGCCGTCGGGGTTGGCCTTGGCCACCGATTCCAGGGCGATGATGCTGCCCGCGCCGGTCTTGTTCTCGACGGCGATGGGCTGCCCCAGCGAGACGGACATGTGCTGGCCCACCAGACGCGCGATGACGTCGGGCACGCCGCCGGTGGGCGCGGCCACCACCATCTTGATCGGACGGTTGGGAAACCCGCCGTCGGCATGGCCAGCGGCGGGAGCCATCGCCAGCAGCAGGGCGGCGAAGAGACCTGGCTTTTTCATGTCAGGCCTCCACCGGTTGCGCGATGCGGGAAAGATGGGCGATGACCTCGTCCAGCGGGACGACGTCGCCATACTTCGCATCCATGTCGAGCAGGCTCTGGCGATGGGCCGCGCCGGACCGGTCGCCCACGGCCTCGGGTGCCACGATCGGGCGGAAGCCGCTTTGCACCGCGTCCACGACCGTCGCCCGCACGCAGCCGCTGGTGGTGCAGCCGGTCACGATGACGGTGTCCACGCCCCGCGAGACCAGGCGCGCGGCCAGGTCCGTGCTGGCGAAGCAGCTCGCGTATTTCTTGGACATGATGGAGTCGCCGTCCACCGTGTCCAGGCGCGGATCGAGCCGGACGTTGTCACTGCCTTCAAGCAGGCTGGCCATGCCGCCCATCTTCCGTTGCCAGACACCGGCGTCCGACAGGTCGGTCCGGTAGCCCACGGTGAAGAAATGGATGGGCGCGCCGATACGGCGGCAGGAGGCGATGAGACGGTTGGTGGCGAGCACCGCCTGCTCCAGGTCGGCGCCGAGCGGCTGCGCCGGGTCCGTGAAGCCGCGGATCATGTCGACGATGATCAGCGCGCAGTGGCGGCCGAAACCGATGCGCTGGCCGAAGCCTTTTTCCTTGAACAGCGGGTCGTCGATCTGCAAGTCCTGGTCCATTTCTCCTCCATGGAATGTGAATGGCCACTCGGTGGCTCTGGAGGAGAATTGGACCGCGCGGGGGGCGGCGCTGTCCAAGACGGGTTTCGGCTGGAAGCCATACGGCGGGGGTATGGCTGGCGCGGCGAGCCGCGCCGCCCCGCTGCTAGAACTTGTACGTCGCGCTGGCGATGACGCTGCGGCGGGCGCCGTACCAGCAATCCCCGCGTGACAGGCACGTCGCCACGTAGGTCTTGTCGGTCAGGTTGTTCAGATTGAGCGCGTAGCGCCAGTGATCGGTTTCGTACGAGACCATGGCGTCGAACAGCGTGACCGACGGGGTAGTGGGGGCGACACCGTCGCGGAACGAGCTCATCCAGCGGACCCCGGCGCCCAGCGCGAAACCGCTGACGTCGCCCACGGCGAATCGCCACTTGCCCCATGCCGCCGCCTGGTGGCGCGGCATGCCTTCGAGCGACTTGTCGAGAGCGATGTAGTTGTAGTGCGCGATCAGGTCGAAGCTGCGAGTGATCGCGCCGCGGTACTCCAGTTCCAGGCCCTTGGTCCTGGTCGCGCCCACCTGGACGGAATAAAGCGGGTTGGTCGGGTCGCCCGCCAACTGGTTCTTTTCCTTGAGCTGGTAGAGCGAGGCGGTGGCCATCCGCCGGCCATCGGCCGACTGGTGCTTGACGCCCACTTCCCACTGTTCGCCGCGCAAGGGCTTGAAGCGCGCGCCACCCTTGTCGGAGCCGGGAACCGGCGTGAACGATTCGCTGTAGTTGATGTACGGGGCCAGGCCGTTGTCGGCCACGTACATCACGCCCAGGCGCTTGGTCGTGGCATTGTCCTTCTCGTCGGCGCTGCCGGCCAGCCCGGCCGTGGTGCGATCGTGGCGTATGCCGGCGGAGACGATCCAGTGCTTGCCTATCTTCATCTGATCCTGCAGGTACAGGCCCGCCTGGCGCAGCGTGTAGCGCGGCTCGTCGGTCAATGCCGGCGGCGTGTAGTTGCCGTAGACAGGATCGTAGGCGTCGATGGTGCCGCCGTCGGCGACGCCGCTGCGGCGGTCGCGGCGGTAGCGCGTCCAGTCGAAGCCCAGCAGGACCTGATGCCGCACGATGCCGGTCTGCAGCCTGCCTGTCAGGTGCTGGTCCAGGGTGTCGATGCGCACCTTGGTGAGGGCGTCGTCCGCATAGCGGCCGATGCGGCGCTGGTTGACCGGGTCCGCGGCCCAGCCGCCGGGATCGGTGAACGAGTCCGCATAGTGGGTGAGGTAGTCCACCTTGTTGTTGGCATGGCGAAAGCCCTGGCTGAAGGACCACTGGTCGTTGAAGCGGTGCTCGAACAGCCAGCCGAGGGAAGTGCGGCGCGAATCGTAGCGGTCGTGGCCGGGTTCGCCGATGAAGCGGCTGGTGGGGATCGTGCCGTTGGGGTTGCCGGTGCGCATGCCCGACCATGGCATGAACTGCGCGGTCGACCCGCTCTCATCCTTCTGCCACAGTCCTTGCAGCGTGAGCGAGGTCGAGGCGCTGGGACGCCAGGTGAGCGAAGGCATGACCAGGCTGCGGTTGTCCTTCACATGGTCGACCTGGGTGTCGGCATCGCGCTTGAGCGCGACGAGGCGATACAGCCACTGTCCGTCGGCCGTCAGCGGGCCGGTCAGGTCCACCTGGGCCTGCTTGCGGCCGCGGTTGCCCAGCTGTATGCCCGCTTCGCCCTGGAATTCGGCCTGCGGGCGCTTGCTGACCATGTTGATGAGGCCGCCTGTGCTGCCCTGGCCGTACAGCATGGCCGCCGGCCCGCGCAGCACTTCCAGGCGCTCCAGCGTATAGGGTTCGATGCGGGTGGTGCTGGTGTAGTAGTCGTAGTGCTGGCGCAGGCCGTCCAGGTACAGCGTGGGTTCGGTGCCGCGTATGCGGACCGAATCGGCGCGTGAGTCGATGCCGTAGGCGTCGGAGCGCACGCCGGCCGCATAGCCAAGTGCATCCTGGAGGTTGGTGGCGCCCTGATCCGTGAGCTGATCGCGTGTGATGACCGTGACCGACTGCGGAGTCTCGAGCAACGGTGTGTCCGTCTTGGTGGCAGTGGCCGAGCGCCTGGCGGTGTAGCCGTAGACGGGGCCGGTGGCGGTTTCGCGCTCGGGGCTGGCTTCGACGCGGATTTCCCGCAAGGTGGCCGGCTCGGTGGTCTGCGCGCAAAGCGCGGGGGGAAGCGTGGCCAGCGCGGCGGCCAGGCCCGCATGGCGAAGGGGGATGGATAAGGGTGGCATGGGGGCGATATCCAAGTTTTGTTAATAAATCTTGTAATGATAATCATTATCAACATTATTTCAATGAAAAGATTGGCAAGAACCGGATTGGCCGAGGCTGTTTGGCGAAGGCGAAAAAAAAGCGGCCTGGAAAGGCCGCCCGGGGGACGCGCGTGCAAGAGCCCGGCGGCGAGGCCGGGCCGGTCGTCACGGTTTGGCGTTGGGGAAGAACAATTGCTGGCCGTCGATCTTGTAGCTGGCGATCGTCTGCTGGCCGGCGGGGGAAATGACCCAGTCGACGAATTTCTGGGCGGCCGCGGTCTTGACGTGCGGATGCTTGGCGGGATTGACCACCATCACGCCATACTGGTTGAACAGGCGCTCGTCCCCTTCCACGAGCACGGTGAGGCTGCCCCGGTTCTTGAAGCTGAGCCAGGTGCCGCGGTCCGACAGCACGTAGGCGCCGGTGGACGACGCCATGTTCAGCGCGGGCCCCATGCCGCAGCCGCAGGCCTTGTAGCCGCTTCCCTTCTTGTCGTCCAGGCCGGCTTCCTTCCAGTAGCGCAGTTCGGCCGAGTGCGTGCCGCTCTTGTCGCCGCGGGAAATGAACTCGGCGTTTGCCGCCGACAATTTCTTCAGCGCCTGGACGATGTCCTTGCCCTTCACGCCGGCGGGGTCGGCGGCGGGGCCGATCAGCACGAAGTCGTTGTACATGACCGGGTAGCGCTTCACGCCGTAGCCATCGGCGATGAATTTCTCCTCGGCGGCCTGGTCGTGCACGAACAGCACGTCGGCGTCGCCGCGCCGGCCGGTGTCCAGCGCCTGGCCCGTGCCTTGCGCCACGACTTTGATGTCGATGCCGCTGGCCTTCTTGAAAGCGGGCAGCAGGTGGGCGAACAGGCCGGATTGTTCAGTGGAGGTGGTCGACGCCATGACGATGGTTTCGGCGGCCGCGGGCAGGCTGGCCAGGGCGGCGGCGGCGGGCAGCAGACAGCCCAGGACGAGCGGGCGCAGGCGGTGGAAGAGCTTCATATTTTTTCTCCTTTGACGAAAAGGCCGGCTTCCTCGGGCAGCGGCCCGTTGAAGAAGGCATGGACGGGAAGGTCCGCCAGGATGCGGCCCCGTTCCAGGTAGATCACCCGGCTCGCCAGGCGTTTGACCTGGCCCAGGTTGTGGCTGCTGAACACCATGGTCATGGTGCGGCCCGAGCGCGGCTGCGCGAATGCCTGCATCAAGGCTTCGACTTCGCGCTTGGCGTGCGGATCGAGATTGGCGGTGGGCTCGTCCAGCAGCAGGGCGTCGGCGTCCAGGGCCCAGGCCTGGGCCAGCGCCACGCGCTGTTGCTGCCCGCCGGACAGCGCCTTGGCATTGCGGCCGCCCAGTTCGGCCATGCCGACGCGCGCCAGCGCTTCCACGGCCGACTGCCGCGCCTGGCGCCAGCCCAGGCCCCGCAGCCACAGTCCCAGCGCGACGTTGTTCTGGGCCGAGGTTCGCAGCATGTGCGGCCGCTGGAACACCAGCGCCTGCCGGTTGCGCGGCAGGCAGGAGACGGTGCCCGCGGTGGGCGCGAGCAGGCCGTGCAACACCCGCAGCAGCGTACTCTTGCCGCTGCCGTTCGTGCCGACCAGGGCAACGCGTTCGCCGGCGTGGACGGACAGATCGACGCCGTGCAGCGCGCGCACCGGGCCGTAGCACAGGTCGACGTCGCGCAGGGCGAACAGGACTGGGTGGGCGGCGGGGTCCGGTACGCCTGGCGGTACCGGGATCAAGGCCGCCATGTCCGCGTCCAGGGGCAGGATCGAGGCCGCGCGCTTCATGCGGCGGGATCCGGCATGCGCAGCCAGGCGGACAGGCCCGCGTCGCGCCTTTCGCGCCAGCGGCGCACCAGCGCGATCAATGTGTTGAGCAGCAGGACCACGGCCAGCAGCACGATGCCCAGCGCCACGGCCAGGGGCAGGTCGCCCTTGCTGGTCTCGAGCGCGATGGCGGTGGTCATGACGCGCGTATAGCCTTCGATGTTGCCGCCGACCACCATCACGGCGCCCACTTCCGAGACCGCGCGGCCGAATGCCGCGATCAGGATGGTCAGCAGCGCGAAACGTTCATCCCAGATCAGCAGCAGCCCGCGCATGAAGGTGCCCGCGCCCAGCGAGCGCAGTTGTTCGCCATGGCTGCGGTCGGCATCTTCGACCACCTGCCGCGTCAGCGCCGTGACCACGGGCAGCACCAGGATGGCCTGCGCCACCACCATGGCCTGGAACGAGAACAGCCAGCCGAGGAAGCCCAGCGGCCCCGAGCGCGACAGCAACAGATAGACCAGCAGCCCTACCACGACGGAGGGCAGGGCCAGCATGGTGTTGAGCAGGGTCAGCACGACCCCCCGGCCGGGAAACCGCGCGACCCCCAGCCACGCCCCCAGCACCAGCCCGCCGCCGCAGGCGAGCAGGCAGGCACAGGCGCTGACCGCCAGCGACAGCCTGACGATGTCGAGCAAGACAGGATCGAGAGAAGTGATGAGGCGCAGCGCTGTGACCGCGCTTTCCGCAAGAGTGTTCATGCCGTCTTCAGATGTGCCGCCCCAGCGTAGCGGAGTGCGCCCGACGAGGCGATATGAAGTAGTGTGCATAGGCATCCCCTGGGGGAACGCGCTTCCCCAGGGCTATACTCCAGCAGTGCATCAAGTCGAACTCTCCTACACTTTCGGTGTCCCGCGCGCCAATGCCGCCACCATCCGCAATCCGCTGATGGATCTGCTGCATGCCATCCGCGAACATGGTTCGATCTCGGCCGCCGCCAAGGCCCTGGATCTGTCCTATCGCCACGTCTGGGGCGAACTCAAGCGCTGGGAGAAGAACCTCGGGCACGCGCTGGTGATCTGGGACAAGGGCCAGCCGGCGCGTCTGACGGAGTTCGGCAACAAGCTGCTGTGGGCCGAGCGGCAGGCCCAGGCGCGGCTGGCGCCGCAGATCGGGGCTTTATATGCCGACCTGGAACGGGCCTTCGCGGTCGCGTTCGATGACGCGGCCCATGTGGTCGCCCTGCATGCCAGCCATGACGACGCGCTGGCGTCGCTGCGCGAGCATTCCGTGGCCAGCGACAAGCTGCATCTGGACATACGCTTCACCGGCAGCGTCGATGCGATCAAGGCATTGAACGAAGGCCGATGCGTCATGGCGGGGTTCCACGCTCCCGCCGATTCCCCGCCGGGGTCGCTGGCGGAGCGTACCTACAAGCCGCTGCTGCAGCCCGGCCAGCACAAGATCATCGGTTTCGCCCGCCGCAGCCAGGGATTGATGGTGGCGCGGGGCAATCCGCTCGCCCTTGCTTCGTTGGACGATCTCGTCCGGCCCGGCGTGCGCTTCGTGAACCGCCCGCTGGGGACGGGCACGCGGGTGCTGCTGGACGAGTTGCTGGCCCGGCACGCGCTGTCGCCCGCGGACATCGAGGGCTATGGCCACACCGAGCCGTCGCACGCGGCGGTGGCGCACGCGGTGGCGTCGGGTGCCGCGGATGCCGGCCTGGGCATCGAGGTCGCCGCCCGGACCAGCAGGCTCGATTTCATCCCCCTGGTGTCCGAAAACTACTTCCTGGTCTGCCTGAAATCCACGCTGGAACTGCCATCCACCCAGGCATTGCTGGGCATCCTGCGTAGCGAGGCCTGGCAGCGCAAGCTGGCGGCGACGCCGGGATACTCGCCGCAGCAAAGCGGCGAGGTGCTGTCGATGCGGCGGGTGCTGCCCTGGTGGAATTTCCGCATGCCCAAGTCCGGCAAGCGGGACTGAGGCGATCGGTCAGGCTTCTTGCGGCATGGGCCGCGCGGGGCGGGGCGCTCCGGCCAGCCCGGGCTGCATGGCCAGGCGCCAGGGTGCGGTATAGCAGAGGAAGTGCTTGTTGGTGGCGCGGCCGATCGCGCACAGGCCCAGGCGTTCGGCCAGTTCGAAGCCCATTTGCGTGATGCCGCTGCGCGAGACGACGATGGGAATGCCCATCTGCGCCGCCTTGATGATCATTTCGCTGGTGAGCCGGCCCGTGGTGTAGAAGACTTTGTCATGGCCGGCCATCCGGGCCTGGTCCTGCAGCCACATCCAGCCCGCGATGGTATCGATGGCGTTGTGGCGTCCGACATCTTCGACGAACATCAGCATGCGCTCGCCCTGGAACAGCGCGCAGCCGTGCACGGAGCCGGCGGACTTGTAGGTGGTTTCCTGCAGGCGGATGGCATCCAGCAGGCCGTAGAGCTGGCCCTGGGTGAGCCGGGCATCCTCGGGCAGGCGGATGTCGTCGATCTCGTCCATCAAGCCGCCGAAGACGCTGCCTTGGCCGCAGCCGGTGGTGACCACGCGCTGGGACGTGCGGGCCTCGAGGTCCTGGATGCCGCCGCGCGTCTGGACGGCCGCGGCCTGGACTTCCCAGTCGACGGTGACCGCCTCGACTTCGTCCAGGGACCGCACCAGGCGCTGGTTGCGCAGGTAGCCCAGCACCAGCAGCTCGGGCATGGCGCCCAGGGTCATCAGCGTGACCAGTTCGCGTTTGTCGACGTAGACGGTCAGCGAACGCTCGGCCGGAATGGAAACGGTATCGCGCACGCCATGTTCGTTGACCACGGTGATCTCGCGCGTCAACGGCGCGCGGGCGTCGGTCAGGAAAGGGCGGTGGCGAGGCGGTGCGTTCACTGCTTGGGCGCGGCGGCGTCGGGCGCCGCGGTATTGGGCGGTGCCTTGGCGGTTTCCGTGGGCGAGTGCGCGCCGGCGGCTTCCAGCGGCTTGGCCTCGGGCGGCGCATAGACGAAGGGGCCGGGGTCGGCGCAAGGCGGCATGGAGGCAGGCTCGTGTACGGTCTTGCCGGCGGCGCGCGCGCTGGCGAAGTAGGCGGCCGCGGTCTTGTTCTGCGCCTGGCAGAGCTTGTAGCCGTCGACCTTGCCCGCCCAGGCGGCGCGGGCGGCGGCCTCGGCCGCCTTGGCCTGGGCCTCGGGGCTGGGCGGGGGCAGCTTGGCAAGGGCCGCGGAGGAGAAGACGGCCAGCAGCAGCGCGAGAGCGGTTTTCATGCGGGATCTCCTGGTCGAGGCCGACGGGTTCAGGCGTTCGCCGGCCGGGTGTCCGGCTTCTTCTGCGCAGGCTGGGTGCGCTGGGCGGGGATCTTGCCCGCCTTGATGTCGTTGTACCAGAGTTCGTGGTGCTCGCGGGCCCAGGCCTCGTCCACGTAGCCGGTCTTCATGGCCTTGTAGGCGCCCTTCATGCCCAGGGTGCCCAGGTAGATGTGGCCCAGGAACATGCACATCATCAGGATGGTCGCCACGGCGTGGACCATGTGGGCGATCTGCATGGTGCCGCGGGTGTAGACCAGGCCGGGGATGACCCGGTCCAGCACCAGCCCGGACCCGATGACGATGAAGCCCAGGAACAGTACGCCGCCCCAGAATACGAGCTTTTCCCCGGCGTTGAAACGGCCGGTGGGTACGTGCTGGCCGTTGAACAGCCCGCCGCCCTTGCGCAGCCAGACCATGTCGTCGCGTGTGGGCAGGTTGTCGCGGATGAAGGTGAAGAAGACCACCACCAGCGAAACCGCGAACAGCGGGCCCACGAAATTGTGGGCAGTCTTGAGCAGCCAGGTCATCCAGCCGAACAGGGCGCTACCCATGATGGGCAGCAGGAAGAACTTGCCGAAGGCCATGATCAGGCCCGAGATCGCCAGGACCACGAATGCGGCGGCATTGACCCAATGGGCCGCCCGTTCGAAGTACGTGAAGCGCTCGATCTTGCGGCCGGTCTCGGCGCCGTGGACGGTAAGCGGGCCCTTGGTGAAGTAGAACAGCGCGATGGCCACCAGCACGATCAGCAGCAGCGAGCCGCCGTAGGGGATCAGCCAGTTGTTGCGCACCTGCCGCCAGGCTTCGCCGGCCGAGGTGTACTTCGAGCCCGGATACTGCACGAAGCGCTGGATCAGCACGCCGGCTTCCGGGGCTTCGCTGCGCGGCAGGCTGCTATAGCCGGGCTGGCCGGAATTGACCAGGCGCCAGTTCGGCGCGTTGTTGCCCGGCTGGACCTTGGCGCGCTCGGCGTTGGTCTGGTCGGCATAGCCCGGATCCTGGCTGGCGTCGGGCTTGACCTCGAAGATGTTGGCACTCTGGATGGCACCCATCGAGGTGCCGGCTGGGGGCTGCGCGGCATCCGCCGCCTGGGCGGCGGGGGATGCCAGCATGGCGCCGAACAGCGCGAGCGCGGCAAGTAGCGACCGTATCATGGCGACCTCCGGTCAGTTCACCCGGTTGTATTCGTTCTGGCCTTGCTGGGCCCGGGTCTTGAGTTCCTGTTCCCAGCTGTTCCGGTCTCCCGGGGTCCAGCCCGGCGCGGTGAAGGCCGAGACGCCGGTGCCCTTGTAAGCGGGCTCGCCGTTCTGGACCTTGCCCTGGTAGAGCGACTGGTCCCGTTCGGTGCAGGCGGCGGTGCCGAAAACGAGCAGGATGGCGAGAAAGACGCTGGCTTTCATCACTTGCCTCCGGTGGTGGTACCGCCCGGCTGGGGATTCTGCGGCGGCTGGCCGGCCTGCTTGGAGCCGTAGGCGGTACCCCAGCCCCAGACCTCGGCGCCCTTGCCGCGCGCGACCACGCGGGTGCGGAAGATGTCGGCGATCACGTCGCCATCGCCGCCCAGCAGCGCCTTGGTCGAGCACATTTCGGCGCAGGCCGGCAGCTTGCCTTCGGCCAGGCGGTTGCGGCCGTATTTCTTGAACTCTTCCTCGCTGCCGTGGGCTTCGGGGCCGCCGGCGCAGAAGGTGCACTTGTCCATCTTGCCGCGTACGCCGAAGGTGCCCTGCGACGGGAATTGCGGGGCACCGAACGGACAGGCGTACGAACAATAGCCGCAGCCTATGCAGGTGTCCTTGTTGTGCAGCACCACGCCTTCGTCGGTGTGATAGAAGCAATTGACCGGGCAGACCGCCATGCAGGGCGCGTCGCTGCAGTGCATGCAGGCCACCGAGATGGACTTTTCGCCCGGCACGCCGTCGTTCAGCGTGACCACCCGCCGGCGGTTCACGCCCCACGGGACTTCGTGCTCGTTCTTGCAGGCGGTGACGCAGGCATTGCATTCGATGCAGCGCTCCGCATCACAGATGAACTTCATTCTGGCCATGGCGCGCTCCTTATGCCTTCTCGATGTTGCAGATGGTGGTCTTGGTTTCCTGCATCATGGTGACGCTGTCGTAGCCGTAGGTGGTACCGGTGTTGACCGCCTCGCCGCGCACGATCGGAGCCGCGCCTTCGGGGTAGTAGTCCAGCAGATCCTTGCCCTGCCAGCGGCCCGCGAAGTGGAAGGGCATGAACGCGGTGTCCGGTCCGACCCGTTCGGTGACCAGGGCCTGCACGTTGAGCCGTGCGCCGGTGGGCGTGACCACCCAGCAGCGCGAACCGTTGGTGATGCCCCGTTCGGCCGCTGCCTTGGGGTTGATCTCGACGAAGCTTTCCTGCTGCAGCTCGGCCAGCCAGGGGTTGGACCGGGTCTCGTCGCCCCCGCCCTCGTATTCGGTCAGGCGGCCGGAAGTGAGGATGATGGGGAATTTCTCGTAGAGCTTGTCTTCCACGTTCTTCTGCTGCAGCGACTTGTACAGCGTCGGCAGGCGCCAGAAGGTCTTCATGTCGTCGTGGGTCGGGTACTTGGCGACGAGATCGGGGCGCGTGCCGTAGATCGGTTCGCGGTGCTGCGGGATGGGATCGGGGAAGTTCCAGACCACCGCGCGCGCCTTGGCGTTGCCGAAGGGATGGCAGCCGTGGTTCTTCATCACCACGCGGATGATGCCGCCCGACAGGTCGGTCTTCCAGTTCTTGCCCTCGGCCGCGGCCTTTTCGGCGTCGGTCAGTTCGTCCCACCAGCCGAGTTTCTTCAGCAGCACGTGGTCGAATTCCGGATAGCCGGTGGGGATGTCGGCGCCCTTGGAATGCGAGCCGTCCTCGGCCAGCAGGTTGACGCCGTTGCGCTCCACGCCGAAGTTGGCGCGGAAGTTGCCGCCGCCGTCCATGACGTGCCGGGAGGTGTCGTACAGGTTGGGTGAGCCGGGGTGTTTGAGCTCGGGCGTGCCGAAGCAGGGCCAGGGCAGGCCGAAGTAGTCGCCCTGGATGTCGTAGCCGGTTTCCTTGTCGACCACGCTGCCCTTGGCGCGCAGGGTCTTGACGTCGAAGGCGTGCATCAGCCGCATGTGGGCCTTGAGCCGCTCCGGGCTCTGGCCGGTGTAGCCGATGGTCCAGTTGCTGCGGTTGATCTCGCGCAGGATGTCCTCGATGACGGGCTCATCCATGCCCTTGACCTTCTGCATCTTGTAGTTCTTGCACAGCTCGGCGCCGAAGCCGAGTTTCTGCGCAAGCTGGTACATGATCATGTGGTCGGTGCGGCTGTCCCACAGCGGCTCGATGACCTTCTCGCGCCATTGCAGCGACCGGTTCGACGCCGTACAGGAGCCGCTGGTCTCGAACTGCGTGGCCGCGGGCAGCAGGTAGACGGCGCGGTTCGGGTTCAGGTCCTCGCTCTTGCCGGGCATGGCCGCCATCGCGGCGGTGGCCGAGGGGTAGGGA
>Ga0182747_1000028_pt1 | contig 167546 bp, 168 predicted proteins | sample eDN3rd30CBELigBY_FD_128526 | JGI IMG/M metagenome (GOLD analysis project Ga0182747, IMG submission 128526) | Enriched backyard soil microbial communities from Emeryville, California, USA - eDNA 3rd pass 30_C BE-Lig BY (version 2) (version 2) | ecosystem: Environmental > Terrestrial > Soil >...
GGACTGGTGAACGGTGCGATGACGAACGGCGACCACCGGGAAACGGCGCGGAACAGACCTCAAAACATCGCGCGCGGAACGCCGGAAGTCCGGCAATTTCCGTGGCGACGACGTCTGTGCGCACTACCAAAACCAACACGCGCACAGAGTCATGGGGTTGTTGGGCCCCGGCGTTCCGCGCGCCCTCGTTCTTGAGAGGGCGATGGAAATGCGAATTGGGAATGCGGCCTGCCCGGGGCCGACCAAACAATGCGGGCGATGACGCATGCCTGCGAAACCGACCAAAGCGCCGCTCATGGAACTCCACGCGAAGAAGTTCCACATGCAACCGCTTAACGTCTCTTCAATCGCACCGCCGCTAGGCTTTGCCGTACACATCCAACGGAGGGCCGTTCATGCTCACCCGCCTGATCTATCACTCGGAAAATCATCTCGGCGCCAAAGGCGGCATGATCGACGACCTCAACGCCATCCTCGCGGCCTCCCAGCGCAACAACGAGAAAGCCGGCATCACCGGCGCGCTGATCTTCGACACGATGTGGTTCATCCAGATTCTCGAAGGCGAGCGCGATGCGGTGTCCGCCACGCTGCGCCGAATCATGGCCGATCCGCGCCACGACGAACTCGTCATCATGGACTGCCGCCCCGTGGAAGAACGGCTGTTCGGCAACTGGTGGATGGGCCTCGCCATGCTGCGCGGCGACAATGGCGCGCTGTTCGCGCGGCACGGCCTCGGCCCGCGGCTCGATCCGCGTGGGCTCGGCGGCGATCACATCGTGGCGCTGGCCAGCGACCTCGCCAGCACCGGGCTCGATCGCAAGGTCGCGGCGTAGAATTACGCCGCCTGAACCGCGCGCAGCTTCGGCGCCGGCTCGGCGCCCTGCTCCGTCAGCCGGCGAATGGCGGCGACGATGTCGCCCAGCGCCGCGCCGGTGCGGTTCACGAGATCGACGCCCTCGGCGACCTCCTGATTGCTGCGGCCAATGAGAGCGTTGATGTCTTTCGCCGCATTGGCGGAACGCTGCGCCAGATTGCGCACTTCGGACGCCACCACGGCAAAGCCGCGCCCGGTCTCGCCGGCGCGCGCCGCCTCCACCGCGGCATTGAGCGCCAGCAGATTGGTCTGCCGCGCGATCTCGTCGATGACGCCGATGATGTCGGAAATCTTGCGCGACGATTCTTCGATGCGCGCCATCGCATCGACGGCCTTGGCGACCACCGTGCCGCCGTTCTGCGCCGCCGCGGCCTCGATATCGCCAAGCGTGGCTGCGGTCTTGCCGAGCAACTCGTTGATCGCGGTGGCCAGATTGAGCATGAAGCCGTGCTTGCCGCCGGTGCCGATACGCTTCGACAGATCGCCGGCGACCGCCGCCTTGATCGCCGCATTGACCTCGGCCTCGATGGCCTGCTCGGCGCGCTTGGCCTCGGTGATGTCGGTGGCGAACTTGACGACCTTGCAGGGCTGCCCGTCGGCGTCGAGCACGGGGTTGTAGCTCGCCTGAATCCAGATCTCGCGCCCGCCCCGGCCGATGCGCCGATACTGCCCGGCGTCGAATTCGCCGCGGCCGAGCTTGGCCCAGAACGCCGCGTAGTCGCGGCTGTTGCGGTAGGCGGGATCGACGAACATGGAATGATGCTGGCCGACGATCTCGTCGAGGCCGTAACCGAGAACACACAGGAAGTTGTCGTTGGCCTTGACGATGGTGCCGTCGAGGGTGAACTCGATCATGGCCTGCGAGCGGCCGAGCGCGTCGATCTGGCCACGGCCCTCGAGGTCGTTGGCGATCTCGGCCTCCTTGGCGGCGGTGATGTCGGTGGCGATCTTGACCACGCCCGTGACCCGGCCGGCCTTGTCGATGACCGGATTGTAGCTCGCCTGAATCCAGACCGGCTGGCCGTCCTTGCCGAAGCGCCGGTACTGCCCGGCGTCAAACTCGCCGCGGCCGAGCTTCATCCAGAATTCGCGATAGGCCGCGCTGTCCGCCTCCTCAGGATCGACGAACATGGCGTGATGCTGGCCGACGATGTCCTCGATCGCGTAGCCGAGCGTATTCAGGAAGTTCTCGTTGGCGCTGACGATGATGCCTTGCGGCGTGAACTCGATGATGGCCTGCGAACGATCGAAGGCCGCCATGATGTCGTTGCAGTGCTTGTTGCGCTTGCTCGCGCCCCGTCCCGGAAACCACATCGGCTTTCCCCCAATATTCGGCCCTCGGCTGCCGTGGCCGTTTCCGGGCCTCGTGCCGCATCGCAGTCGTCTTACGCAGAAATTGGCCGCGCGCTATTCCGGAGCGATTCCCTGTGCGGCCTGGCCATGACGGTACGGGCCGCCGGCTTAGAGCGCGTTAAGTCCGGGATCAAACATCCTGATAAGCCATCAGTTGAAAGGCGCCATCAGAACCGGCCTGTCCGCCCCTCAGTCCTAGACCCAGCGCTTGATCGGCCCGACCTGCGGCGTCCTATGGTCGAGCTTGACCACGGTCTCATCGACATAGCACCAGCCCCATCCTTCCGGCGGGTCGTAGCCCTCGATGATCGGATGGCCGGTCGCCTTGAAATGCGCGGTGGCGTGTTTGTTCGGGGAATCGTCACAGCAGCCGACATGGCCGCACGTCCGGCACAGCCGCAAATGCACCCACCAGTCGCCGGTCTTCAGGCATTCCTCGCAGCCCTTGGCCGAGGGCGTCACATCGTGGATCTGGTCGATATGGGTGCATTTGAGCGCCATCGTAATTCCCTTTGCGCAGCGTTCGGCGATACCGCCTCGACACCTTGCCAAAATGCTAGCGTGGTCACAACGAACAACACGTCCAGGGCGGAAACCATGTCGTCGATGTCCGGCGGGCCTTCGATTTCAGGCAACCCAACTCCCGTGAAGTCTGTTTCCGGCAAGACCGACCCGGTGGTGTGCGCCATCACGGCGCGCGACGTCGTTGAATCGCTGGCCGCGGGCCTGCGCGATTTCCAGGCGGCACCGCTGATCGGGCTTGCCTGCGGCGCGATCTACGCCTTCGGCGGCATCGCCATCGTGCTCAGCGTCACGGCTTTGAGCCTGAGCTACCTCGCCTACCCGCTGGCGGCCGGCTTTGCCCTGATCGGGCCATTCGTCGCCATCGGGCTCTACGAGGTCAGCCACCGGCGCGAAACCGGCGAGCCGATATCTTTCGGCGCGGTGTGGCGCAAGGTGATGAGCCGCAGCGAGATCGGCTGGATGGCCTTCGTCACCGTGTTCGTGATGCTGATGTGGATGTATCAGGTGCGGCTGCTGATGGCGCTGCTGCTCGGCGTCAACGCCTCCTTCGCCTCGTTCGAGCAGTTCATCACCGTGGTGCTGACCACCAATTCAGGGCTGTTGTTTCTCGCCATCGGCAATATCGACGGCGCGGTGCTGTCGCTGGTGCTGTTCTCGCTCACCGTGGTGTCATTCCCGCTGCTGCTCGACCGCGAGGTCGATTTCATCACCGCCATGATCACCAGCGTGCGCGCGGTGGTGGCGAGCCCGGTGCCGATGATCGGCTGGGCCGCGGTCATCGTGGTGCTGATGATCGTGTCGGCGCTGCCGGCCTTTCTCGGCCTGATCGTCACCCTGCCCGTGCTCGGCCACGCCACTTGGCACCTCTACCGCCGCATCGTCGCGCCGGTGGCGGCGGAGGATACCCAGCCGGCCTGAGCCCCGCCGGTGGTTGGTACAACCATTCGGTAACCGACGCGCGTCTAGCGTCGGCGCATGAGCACCGTCACCCAGTTCGGCCGCCGGCGCCGCCGCGTCCCGCGTTTTGCGGCGCTGGTGGTGTTTGCGCTGATGCTCGGCGGCCTCGCCCTGTTCCAGGCCTGGCAAAGCCGCGCGGTGGTCGCCCCGCCGACGGCCCTGCTCGCGGTCCAGGCCGTCGATGGCGATACGCTGCGGGCCGACAGCCAGCGCATCCGCCTCAGCGGCATCGACGCGCCGGAGCTGGCCCAGACCTGCCGCGATGCTCGCGGGCAGAAGTGGTCCTGCGGGGCGGCATCGCGCCAGCATCTGGCGGCGCTGGTGGCCCGCGGCGTCACCTGCACCAGGAACGGCGAGGATCGTTACGGCCGCATGCTCGCCACCTGTTCCGCCCCGGGTGTCACCGACATCGGCGAAGCCATGGTGCGCGACGGCCATGCACTGAACTACGACCGCTACACCTCAGATTATGCGAGCGCCGAACGTGAAGCGCGCGCCGCACGGCGCGGCCTGTGGCAAGGCGAGTTCGACAATCCCGAAGACTGGCGGCACGCGCGCAAGCGCTAGAGCCTGCCACCTTTGGCACGAATCGCCGTCAGGGATAGCCTGACCCTCGCAAACGCTCCATCATGAGGGAACGCGCCATGGCCAAGCGAACGACGTTGTATTCATCCAAGGGCAAGAAGCTCTATGCGGTGCGCGACAAGGACGGCAAGTTCAAGGACATCCAGACCTACAAGCGCGCGCATACCCTCGACATGAAGCGCAAGTCGAAGGCCGAACTGGCAACGGCAAAGAAGAAAAAGAAGAAGACCGCCAAAAAGGCGAAGAAGGCCGTGAAGAAGAAAAAACGACTCTAGGCGTCAGCCGAGCGCTCGCGGGCGTCGTAGACTTTCACGTCCAGGCCGGCATCTTGCCGTTTCAGCGTCAGCCCGGCGGACAACGCCTGGGTCAACGAACCGAACTGCGACACGCAGCGGCCGCCGACTTCGACGACATAGCTCGGCTCCACCGCCGGTGCGGAGGGCGGCGACGCCGTCATCGGCAGATCGGTGGCAAGAGTCGGGCGCGGAGCGGTGTCGGGCATGGCAGCCTCGTTGCGAACGGCCCGGGATTGTCGCCCGGGACCGCCGGCATCATTCCGCCGCCCCGTTAAGATTAGCTGAAAGGCTAAAAAGCCGAATAAGATCAAGCGTGTTGGCGGTCGCCGTCGATCGGGATCACCTGCCCGGATATAGACTTCGCCGCCGGAGAGGCAAGGAATACCGCCAGCGCCGCAATGTCCTTCGGATCGACGAACGTCTTGATCGACTGATACGAGAACGTCTCGTCCAGAATCTCGTCCATAGTGCGCCCGGTGAGCTGCTGCTTGCCGCGGAACACGCGCTGGATGCGGTCGCCTTCGACCAGCCCGGGTGCGATGGCGTTGGCGCGGATGCCCCACTCGCCGAGCTCGATGGCCAGCGTCTTGGTCAGGCCGATCACAGCCCACTTGGTGGCGGCGTAAGGCGAGCGATTGGGAATGCCGAAGCGCCCCGCGACCGACGACAGGTTGATGATCGAGCCGGCCTCCGACTGTTTCAAATACGGGATCGCCAGCCGCGTCGTGTCAAACATCGAGGTCAGGTTGATCGCCATCACCTTGTCCCAGTCGTCCGGCGGGTAGTCGGCGACCGGCAACGTCATGCCGGCGATGCCGGCGTTGTTGATGAGCACGTCGATGCCGCCGAGCGCCTCAGCGGCTGCCGGCACCATCTTCTCGATCTCGGCACGCACCGCCATGTCGCAGCGTTTGGCGACGAGGCCGGGGATTTCCTTGGCGATGGCAGCGAGCGCGGCGTCATCGATATCGCAGACGAAGATCTTGGCGCCCGTGGCGGCGAAGGCACGGGCGAATTCGCGGCCGATGCCGGCGGCACCGGCGGTGATCAGAACCTTCTGTGGCATGCGTTTCCCCGCAAAATTTGTCATCACCGGGCATAGCCCGTCGGAAGACGGGCGTAGACGCCCTTATGTCCCGGTGATCCCGCTTATAATTACCCGTAGCGTCCCTAAGCGGGATGGCCGGGTCAAGCCCGGCCATGACGGAGTAAAGCTACTCTTCCTTCTCCGTTGTAAAGTACAGCGGATAGCCGTTCATCTTGCCGAGGTCGGTCGCTTCCTTGGCCTTGGTCTCGGCAACATCCCGGGTATAGACGGCGATGACACAGGCGCCCTTCTGATGCGCGGTCATCATCACCCGATAGGCCTGACTTTCGTTGAGGCGGAACACGCCCTTGAGCACCTGCACCACGAACTCGCGCGGCGTGTAGTCGTCGTTGAGCAAGATCACCTTCCACAAAGGCGGTCGCGCGACCTTCGTCCTGGGCTTGGTGCGGGGTTTGGTCGTGGTGGCGGGATTGCCGGTTGGGCTCATGCGGACGCTCCGTCAGTCGCCATCCGGCGCCGTGTTTTCTGTTGCCGGCGCCATTCCCCCGATTGCCTATCTTTGCAAGTCCTGCCTAGAAGCAAAAGCCCCCGCAGCGACAGGGGCCAAAAAACGCACGCCCCGAGGAAATGCCGCATGCCCACCGTCCTGCTCACCCATACGCCCGACATGCTCGCCAATTATTATGGCGACCGCGCGCTTGCCGCGCTGCGCGAACTCTGCGACGTCCGGCTCAACGACACCGGCAAGGCACTCGATACGGCCGCCCTGGTGAAGCTGTCTCAAGGCTGCGAAATCATCGTCTCCGACCGGCTGGCCGCGGGCCCGGCCGAGTTTTTCGCCCAGGCGCCCTCGTCGCTCGTGGCCTTCCTCCGGGTCGCCGTCGACATCCGCAATATCGACGTCGCCGCCGCCTCCAAGGCCGGCATTCTGGTCACCCATGCGACGCCCGGCTTTCTCGCGTCAGTCGCCGAGCAGACCATCGGCTTCATGATCGACCTCGGCCGTCATGTCTCGCGCTACACGGCAGAGTATCGCGCCGGTCTCGACCCGACACCGGTGATGGGGCGACAACTGGCCGGCGCCACGCTCGGCATCCTCGGCTATGGCGCCATCGGCCAGTATCTCGCGCGTCTCGGTGTGGCCTTCGGCATGAAGGTGATGGTGTCCGATCCGTTCAAGACCATCACCGACCCGGGCATTACGCAAGGCTCGTTTGAAGACGTGCTTGCCGCCTCCGACTTTCTCGTCTGTCTTGTCATCGCCAACGAGGAGACCGAGAACCTGATGAACGCCGCGGCCTTCGCGCGCATGAAGAAGTCGGCCTATTTCATCAACATGTCGCGCGGCAACCTCGTGGACGAAAAGGCACTCGAAGACGCGCTCGACCGCAAGCTCATTGCCGGCGCCGCTATGGATGTCGGCCGCGCGGCGGATCAGAAGCCATCGCTGTTTCTGGCCAAGCGGCCGGACGTCATCGCCAATCCGCACACCGGCGGGCTGACACCTGACGCCGCCGAGCATCAGGCCTTCGACACCGTCAATCAGGTCAGGGATATCCTCGCCGGCAAGATGCCGCCCGGCGCGGCCAATCCTGATGACGCACATCGGCTGGCCGTTTTCCGCAAGTAGCAGGTGATTTTCCGACGATATGGCGGCATTGGAACTTTGTTCCGCCGCCGGCGTTGAGTGGGTCCAAACTTCACAGGGGGCCTGCCCAATGAATCGTAACGTCCTCGTGCTTGCCGTTGCCGTGCTCTGCGTTGCGGTCGGCGCGCTCGGCTACAAACTCTACGAAGAACAGCGCGAACCGAAAGGCGTGCAGCTCAATATCGGATCGCAAGGCATATCGGTGGAGAAGAAGTAGCTTTCTTCCAATTCCATAACGAGCCTGAAACGCGCTCGCGTCCTTCCCGGGACGCGAGCGCGACTCTTTCGCGCAGCGGCACGGTATATGTCAGCCTTACTGCTTCAATTGTCCGTCACCGCCTATACGCTTGCTCGCGACGGTGTGGGGAAAGTGAGGGATACTGGCTGGCGTTAATTACGGCAATGACAACCGTAAACGCGGCCGCAGCGAAGGGAGGACACGATGAGCCCGCACGCCCGAAGCGACATCAACATCCTTCGGAAGTCCCCGCGGTATCGCCCGGCCAATATATGCGCGCAGTGCGGTGACGCGCTTTATATGCCGGAGTACTCCGAGTGGCTGGACGCCGGCTACGCCAGACATCTGTGGCAGTGCGACGCCTGCGGTTACGCTTTCGAGACCACCGTTCGATTTGCAGCGGCGTAGTGCGCTGGGACTGGCAGGAGTGGCCCCGGGCCCGGCCCGGCGAGGCATGATTGGGCCCTGCTGGTCGCGCACGCGCTAGAAAGGAACCGGCTTAGACGCACGCGCCCTCGCCCCTAGAGCAACCCAGCGGCGCAGAAGCGGTAAGTCGGTTCCTTTCGCTGTTTCGCACTCCGGCAAAAGGTGATCTCATCTTCACTGGAAAACTCGAGCGGAGAAATTCGCCTTCACGGGAATTTGTGGCGGACTTTGCCGGCCTGCCGCTAAACTTGCGCGCATGATGATGCGTCGCAATCTGCTCCTTGCCATGGCCGGCCTCATTGCCGCGCCCCGCACCGTGCTCGCACAGACGCCGGCTCCCCCGCAGGCTCCCATGTCGCAAGCGCCGATGTCCCAAGTGTCGGCCTATGCCTTCCGCTTCGACGCCCTGAGCGGCGATGCCATCGCGCTGGCCGACTTCGCCGGCAAGCCAATCCTGGTCGTCAACACCGCGTCGCATTGCGGTTACACCCCGCAATATGCCGGCCTGCAGGCGTTATGGGCGCGCTACCGCGAACGCGGCCTCGTCATCATCGGCGTGCCGTCCAACGATTTCGGCGGTCAGGAGCCCGGCGGCGCTCCGGAGATCGCCAGGACCGCGCAGGACGAATACCACGTCACCTTCCCGCTCGCGGCCAAGGCCGTGGTCAAAGGCGCCGGCGCGCATCCGTTCTATCGCTGGGCGGCCAACGAGCGGCCGCGCGATACGCCGCGCTGGAATTTCCACAAGTACCTGATCGGCCGCGACGGCCGGCTCAAGGCGGCTTTCACCTCGGCGGTCGATCCTTCGGATCCCGGCCTGATCGTCGCGATCGAGACCGAGCTTCGCGCGTAGCCTGTACGGCAGAAAATCAGGCCGCGGCGACGACCCGCGCCGTGGCCACATTGTCGCCGAGCGCATCCATCGCTTCCACCAGGTTGAGGAAGGCGCTGCCCGGCAGCGGTGGCGCGAACACATAGCCCTGCGCCGCGCGGACGCCGATCTCGCGCAGATGCATGACCTGTTCGAAATTCTCGACGCCTTCGGCTACCACGTCCATGCGCATGTTGTGCGCGAGGTCGACCAGGGTTTCGACGATGGTCGTCGAATTGCGGTCGGTACCGATTGAGTCGATGAACATCTTGTCGATCTTGATGATGTCGACGCCGAGCTTGAGCATATAGGACAGGCCGCTGTGGCCCGTACCGACATCGTCGATGGCGATGCGAACGCCGAGGCCCTGCAGCGCGGCGATGATCTGGCGGGTCGCGGCGAAGTTCTCGATCGGGTCGCGCTCGGTGACTTCGAGCACGACCTGGGTCAGCTTGATCGGTGACTTGGCGAAGGCTCCATAAACGTCCTTGACCACCGCTTCGTCCGCGAAAAGCCGGCTGGCAAAATTGAAAGAGACCTTCAGGCCCGGCCGCTCGCCCAGCGCCTTGCCGGCCTCGTCGCTCACCCTCTTCATCAGGTCCAAAGTCATAGCTCGGATCAGGCCGCTCGATTCCGCCAGCGGAATGAATGCGGCCGGCGGCACCAATGTGCCGTCAGGCTTCCTCCAGCGCACCAGCACCTCGGCGCCGCGCAATTGCCCTGTCGTGATGTCGACGATCGGCTGATAGTACGGCACGAATTCGCCGGCGGCGAGCGCGCGCTCCATCTCCACGATCGGATTGTTGGGACCGCGGCGCGCGACAAGCCCGATAAACAGGCCGAGCGCCGCCAGCACGAGACCGGTGACAAACAGACCGAGCCATTTCAGCTCGGCGCCGTCGCTGTTGATCAGCTTGCTCGGCACCACGACCTGAACCTTGAACCCGTATTTGCGCGACCGGTGTTCGGCCGCATAGCCATCCGCCACCGCCGTGCTCGGCCGCTTGCCTATTTCGGCAAGAACGACATGGCCAGGCGTCTCGATCGCGGCGTAGAGCCCGCTCGCCGCACGGTTCGACCGGGTGTTGTCGTTCAACTCATCGCGAAGGTGCTGCTCGAAGGCATTGACAGCCACATGAGGCAGGAACATCCCCGACGGGACCAGCGCGGCTATCGCATTTGGACCGGAGCCGAGCGGCCGTCGAAGCCTGACGATCGATTGTCCCGCAGGCAGATTGACGACGTCGAGAGAATAGCCGGGCTCACCCTGCAAAGCTTCGGTCGACAGGATCCGCCGCATGGGATCGCGTTCGGCGAGGACAACTTTCTGCTGGGACGAGCACAGCATCCGTCCGCTCACGTCAAGGATGGCGATTTCCTTGACCGGGATGGTCTCAAAGGTCGCGCGCTGCATCGCATCCAGCGCGGCTGGCCCGCAATCGGCAACGCCTGCGGCGCTCAAGGCGTCCAGCGTCCCGACCACCTCTGCCGTGCGGCGCTCGGCGAGCGCGATGATCTGCCGGGCCGAGACATCGGTTTGCTCCCGGCCCTGCCTCTCGATAACGCCGCCGAGCCAGAAATTGAACGCGACCAAAGGCGCGCCGGCAACCAGGATGCCAACTGCAATCGCAACAATATTCTGACGCGAAAACCCTCGCGCGAAAAAACTCATTACCGGATCGTCCGCCCATTCTGGTGCGGTCTTCAGTGAAGCCACGGCCGCGTAAAAAGCCGCTTAAGCCGAGCGCCCGGTGCCGTAGAAAGGGCACCAAAATACCACTCATGGATTGCATGGTTAATGGCGATCTAAATTGGAACCTCACCTGGATGCAGGAACGACTAAAAGCCCCTGGCGAAGCGGAAGACGCCGTCATGACTTGTCCGTCGAGCGGTATTAACGTGCACCCAGCAACCACGAGCCACAGGAGCAACGCATGAGCTTTTTCCCCGGAAAAGACCCCGAGGCCGGCGATGCCTACGGCTGCGATGCCCTGGCGCATGTCGTGGTGCCGCGCACCGTGGACCTCGGCGACGGCTTTTCGGTGCGCCGGGCCCTGCCCTCGGCGCGATCGCGCATGGTCGGGCCGTTCATCTTTTTCGACCATTTCGGCCCGGCCGAATTCCGCGCCGGCACCGGGCTCGATGTCCGCCCGCACCCGCATATCGGGCTCGCCACCGTGACCTATCTGTTCGACGGCGAGATCATACACCGCGACTCGCTCGGCACCGCGCTGGCGATCCGGCCCGGCGAGATCAACTGGATGACGGCGGGGCGCGGCATCGTGCATTCCGAACGCACCGAGGCAGGTCTGCGCGAAACCGGCAGCCCGATCCATGGTCTGCAAATGTGGGTCGGTCTGCCGAAGGCGCATGAAGAGATCGCGCCCAGCTTCGCCCATCACGACACCGGCGAATTTCCGATCATCGAAGACAACGACAAGACCGTGCGCGTCGTCACCGGCTCGCTCTATGGCGCGACGTCGCCGGTGCCGGTGCTGCACGACACCATGTTCGGCGACGTCACGCTCAAGGCTGGCTCGTCGTTGCCGCTCGACGCCGATTACGAAGAGCGCGCGATCTATGTCGTCGAAGGCACCATCGACATCGCCGGCGACAAGTTCGAGCCGGGCCGGCTGCTGGTGTTCAAGCCGGGCGACCGCATCACCGTGACGGCCGCGAGCGATGCCCACTTCGTTATGCTCGGCGGCGCGCCGATGGACGGCCCGCGCCACATCTGGTGGAATTTCGTGTCGTCGAGCAAGGACCGCATCGAGCAGGCGAAAGCCGACTGGAAAGCCGGCCACTTCGACAAGGTGCCCGGCGACGAGCTCGAGTTCATTCCGCTGCCGGAGAGCTAGATCGGCCCACGATAACCTGGCCCCATTTGTGCGTCTCCAATAGTGCAACAAAGCAGCTTGGCAGGCTCGTCCGAGCCTGCTATCTTAGGTTGCATTGAAAGTATTTCGCTACCTTTGATGTAACTGCAGGCGTGACTTCAACAACGACGGGAGGCGATGATGGCGGATACAAAGCGCGTCCAGAAGATGTCACTGAAGGAATTCCATGAGACCAAAGGCGTCCCAGCCATCGAGGCGGTGCTCGGCCGGATGAACGGCGGCACCTTCATGGAATGCCACACCAAGTTCTTCGAAGCGACCGGAATCTGGATTCCCGAACTCGTTCCAGTTTTCCAGCGGCTCGACGCAGGCCTCGCATTCAAGGAATTGCCGAGCGCATTGCGCTAACCCGCAATGAGGCTTGCGCGATAACGGGGCGGCCGGCATCGGCTGCCCCGCTTCGGGCTTTCATTGATGTCCTCACAGCCGACATGGGACATGGCCACTCCGAGCGATCTGCTTCTCTCCCTGGCCGAGAACGGTTGTGATTCCGGCCGGCAATACTTCGCACGGATCGGATCCGAGTTACTGAGGCACGCACCGGCGGACCTCGCCAGCGCAATGGAGGATGCCGGCGCGCGATGGCGTCTGGAACCTTTGCTGTTCGCGCATTTTGCAGCGAAGGCCTCGCCTGACGATCTTTGGCCGATCCTTTATGGATATTGCGACGAGAACCGCCGCCCTCGTCTGATGTCTACGCCCACCAATCAGGCCGGCGTGGCCTGCCTTCCCGGACTTGGCTATCTGCCGACCGGAAAAGCCGCCACGATCGTCACGCTTTCCGGGCCGTCCGGATCGCAGCGTTACACGGCTGCAACGGACGATGACGCCGTCAACACCGTCCCTGCGGCACCCGCGACACTCGGAGCCGGCCACATCGAAGTCGACCGCCACCATCACCCATTGTTCAACTTTCTCCATCCCGGCGGCGCCGACGATGGTGCCACACTGGTCGCCGCCCATCTCCCTCACCTCGAAAAAGCGCTGCAACGGCTTGCCGAAATCAACCCGCCCTATGCCGCATTGATGGAGGCGATGACGCGACGCGTTGTTCTGTTCCGCAATCCGTCCCTGAACTCGTTCGCCAGCGTCGCCTCCTTCGGAGCCGTCTGCCTCAATGTTCTTGAAGACGATGCCGACGAGGTATTCTTCATTGAGGACTTGGTGCATCAGTGCGGCCACGTCATTTTCAGCGCGCTGACGCATGAGGTCGATGCGTATCTTGCCGTTCCTGCTGGCACTCCCTTACAAACGGACGTCGCCGTGAACGAAGAGCCACGCTCGGTCTACTCGGCGCTTCACGGCCTTTTCACCGAGGCCATGATGAACCGTTGCTTCGACCTCTGTCTCGACTGCGACGGGTTCACTCAAAAGCAAAAGGACGAAATCCTCGCCAGGTTCGCGTTTATTTTCCGGCGCATGAACTTCGACCTCCTGAGCATGCGGCGTCACGACATCTACACCGACCGGGGAGCCGATATTTACGAGGCCTGCCGGCAGATTTTCGAAGATATCTATCATCGTCGCCGTCAAGAGCTCAGCGGCCAGAACTTCACGGGACAGCCCTACACCTTCAATTATCGGATATTCAGGCACCACGCCGCCTGAACGGTATCCGGCGGAACGGCACATGCGCGACATCAATCGCCTGAGCAGGATCGGCTTCGGCTGCTATCGTGTGTCATCCCGCTCGCCCATTCACCGCGCAGCGCTCGTCAGCGCCCTGCATCACGGCTGCAACCTTATCGACACGGCTTCGAATTACTCTGGAGGCGAGTCGGAAGAACTAGTCGGGGACGTCCTGAGCACGGCACCGGAAATCGACGCCTTTGTCGTGACCAAGGCGGGCTATGTCATTGACGCGGACATGCCCTTTCTTGACTCTCCGGCCGGCGCCGAGGCGCTGACCGAAACCGTCACCCTTGCCGGCGGCACGCGCCACTGCATCCACCCCGCGTTTCTGAAGCGTCAGATCGGCCGGTCGCTACAAAGGTTGAGACGGACAACCATCGACGGCTTCCTGCTGCACAATCCTGAGTACTATTTTGACGAAAACGGCGGGCCCGAAGCCGAGAGCGCATTCTACCGGCGCATAGGCGCCGCCTTCGCGACACTGGAAGCTTGCTGCGACGCCGGCGTGATCCGCTTCTACGGCGTCAGTTCGAATGCGCTATCGGCCGGCTCCGCCGCAGCTCCATCAATAAGTCTGCCCCGGCTGATCGAAACGGCGGCACAGACACGCCGCAAGGGCCGCTTCAGACTGCTTGAGTTTCCCTGCAACATGCTCGAAACCGAAGCCCTCGAACCCGCCCCCGGATTCCGAAGTGTCGTCGATCTTGCAGCGGCGCACGGCCTCAAGACCCTTGCTAACAGACCCCTGAACGCCAAACTGGACGGAAAAGCAGTGCGGCTCGCCGAAGGCGCCGTCGTCGACGCGATCGCGCCAGCGAAGCTCGATACGGCCTTCATAGCCGTCAGACAAACGATCGAGGAGCGATCGGGCACGGCCGCCTATCGCGCAATCATGGACAATCTGTCCGCGCTGCAGGCGGGCTGGAGCCGCATCGATCAGACCGATATCGCCGAGGCGGTGTTTCTCGGTGTCTTCTTCCCCGCGCTGGATACCCTATTCGACGGAGACATTCCACCCGCCGCTAGGCAAGCATCGATGCACCTTTACGTGCTGGCGACGCAGCAGGCGCGTGCCTCGATGCAGGACGCGACCGCGGTAGCTCGCAGCCGGTTCGTACAAGCCGGTGCGATCGACGCCGGCGACCGCCGCCCCCTCTCGGTCATCGCCTGCGACACACTGCTTCGACGCGGCGTCGGGCACGTTCTGGTCGGCATGCGCCGCCCGGACTATGTCGAAGGCTTGAAGGGCCTGTTCTGATCCGCCCCTGAGCCGAAAGCTCGCCTCAATCCACCTTCGCCGCGCCGAACAACCGCGCCGCATTGCCCCACGCGATGCGCTGCGCCTGATCGCGCGGCAACTGCTTGAGCCAGCCGCGATACTCGTTCATGGTGTCGTCGTAGGACGCCCAGCGCTCGTTGATCCAGGTGTCGGAGCCGAGCAGGAAACGATCCGAATAGCGCGCGAACAGCTCGCGCCATTCCGCGGTGAGCGCCCGGCCCGGCCCGGTAATGCCGCCGCGATAGGATAGCTCGCCCCACAGCATCGGATATTTATCGAGCAGCTCGGCGACGCGTGCCGGCGACGTCGAGAAACCGGTATGCGCCCAGATGATCCTGGCCTTCGGATTGTGCTCGAAAAGGATCAGCAGCGCTTCCTCGTCCGAATGCGCATGCAGATAAAGATCGTTGGCGACGGCGAAATCGACAATCTGTTTGACGACCGGATTCCACGCCGCCTTGCCGTAGAGATGGAATTCGCCAATGCCGCGGTAATAGCCGCGCTTGAACTCACTCTCGATGAGCTCGATGCTGAGCGGATCGCCGAACCAGGTCTGGATATCGGCGCGCACACGATAGGGCCGGATGAACGGCACCACCCACAAGCCATTCGCCTTGGCCTGCGCCTCCATCAACTGATGCGTGCCCTTGTTCGGCCGGCTGGTGGCAAGAACGCCCTTGACGTTATTGCGGCCGAAAACCTCGATCACCTTGTCGAGGGAGAAGAACGGATTGGGCTCCTGATTGTAGTGCATGTGCGCGTCGAAAATCGGCATCGCCGCCGCATCATTCGCGCCAGCTTGCCCGACGCCTTGCCCAACGCCCTGTGCCTGCGCGCGACCGGGCCAGCTCATCAGAACCAGCGCCGCGAGCCCCAGAGCCGCCAGAAAGATCAGCCGTTCGAAGCGCATGGACCTCCCCTCCACGGGGCGATCCTAGCCTGCGGCAATCCGGCGCGCGATCACTTCTTCGACAGCGCTACTTCTTCGGCAGCTCGATCCGGATGCTCAGCTCCTTGAGCTGCTTCGGCGTCACTTCCGCCGGCGCGCCCATCATCAGGTCTTCGGCCTTCTGGTTCATCGGGAACAGCACGACTTCGCGCAGGTTCTCTTCGCCCGCCAGCAGCATGACGATGCGGTCGATGCCGGGCGCGATGCCGCCATGTGGCGGCGCGCCGAGGCGGAAGGCGTTGAGCATGCCGCCGAACTTGGCTTCCAGCACTTCCTTCGGATAGCCGGCAAGACCAAAGGCCTTTTCCATCACCTCGGGGCGATGGTTACGGATGGCGCCGGACGACAATTCGGTGCCGTTGCAGACGATGTCGTACTGATAGGCCTTGATGCCGAGGATCTTGTCGGCGTCATTGGCATCGAGCGCGAGGAATTCCTCGACGCCCATCTGCGGCATCGAGAACGGGTTGTGCGAGAAGTCGATCTTCTTCTCTTCCTCGTTCCATTCGAACATGGGGAAGTCGACAATCCAGCAGAACTCGAAGCGGTCCTGCGCGATCAGGTTGAGCTCCTGGCCGACCTTGGTGCGCGCCGCGCCGGCGAACTTGTAGAAGTTCTTCGGCAGGCCGGCGACGAAGAAGCAGGCGTCGCCCACCTTGAGGCCGAGCTGATCGGCAATCTGCTTGGTGCGCTCAGGGCCGATGTTCTTGGCGAGCGGACCGGCGCCGCCCTCCTCGCCTTCGCGCCAGAAGATATAGCCGAGGCCCGGCTGGCCCTCGCCCTGCGCCCAGGAATTCATGCGATCGGCGAAAGCGCGGTTGCCACCGCCGGGCGCCGGAATGGCCCAGACCTGCGCCTTGGAGTCACCCGCGAGGATGTTGGCGAATATCTTGAAGCCGGAGCCGCGGAAGGCTTCGCTGACATCCTGCATCACGATCGGGTTGCGCAGGTCCGGCTTGTCCGAGCCGTATTTGGTGATGGCTTCTGCATAGGGGATCATCGGAAACTTCTGTGTCACCGACTTGCCGTTCGCGAACTCTTCGAACACGCCGCGCATCACCGGCTCAACGGCGTTGAACACGTCGTCCTGGGTGACAAAGCTCATCTCGAGATCGAGCTGATAGAACTCGCCCGGCGAGCGGTCGGCGCGCGCGTCCTCGTCGCGGAAGCACGGCGCGATCTGGAAGTAGCGGTCGAAGCCCGCGACCATCAGGAGCTGCTTGAACTGCTGCGGCGCCTGCGGCAGCGCGTAGAACTTGCCGGGGTGAATGCGCGAGGGCACCAGATAATCGCGCGCGCCTTCCGGCGACGACGCGGTCAGGATCGGCGTCTGGAATTCGAAGAATCCGGAATCCTTCATGCGCTTGCGGATCGAGTCGATGACCCGGCCGCGCAGCATGATGTTGTTGTGCAGCTTCTCACGGCGCAGATCGAGGAAGCGATACTTGAGCCGGATGTCCTCCGGATATTCGGCGTCGCCGAACACCGGCATCGGCAGGTCGGCGGCAGCGCCGAGCACTTCGATCTCGGAAACATAGACCTCGACCTGGCCGGTCGGAAGGTCGGCATTCTCGGTGCCCTCGGGACGCTTGCGCGCCTTGCCGTCGATGCGGACCACCCACTCCGAACGCAGGGTCTCGGCCAGCTTGAAGGCTTTGGAATCCGGGTCGATCACCGCCTGGGTGATGCCGTAATGGTCGCGCAGGTCGATGAACAGCACACCGCCATGGTCGCGGATGCGGTGGCACCAGCCGGACAGGCGGACTTCCTTGCCGATGTCGCTCTCGCGCAGCGCGCCGCAGGTGTGGGAACGATAGCGATGCAATGACATTCGGGGCTGTTCCGGCAAACGATTCACGGATTGGGGTGGAGGCGGGCGAAAAAGCGCATGGGGGGTGGCCTTTGTCAAGATAATGGGCAGCCGGCCGCCGGTAAGTGCCAGAAATTCCGTCCGTTTGCCGCCGCCCCCGGCAAAACCTGCCTCGACAGACTCGGGGCCAATCTGCACACTCGGTAATCCGGGCGCTGGGGGGCGTCAGGGCCGGGTGGCATCACATTCGGCCAGGACGCCGGCCGGCGCCCTCCCGTGATTTTAATCATACCTCGCCGCTGCGCGGCGTGTCCGAACCCGTGCGTGATGAACGCACAACGCGAAGAAGGCCGTTGATGTCCCCCTTGATTACCACCTCCGCCGAGCTCGCCGCCGTCTGCGAGCGCATGGCGAAGCACGAATTCGTCACCGTCGATACCGAGTTCCTGCGCGAAACCACCTACTACCCCCTGCTCTGCGTGGCGCAGATGGCGACCGACGACGAGGCCGTCGTGATCGACGCCCTGGCCCCCGGAATCGACCTCGCGCCGTTCTTCGCGCTGATGGCCAATGAGAAGGTCATCAAGGTGTTTCACGCCGCGCGGCAGGACATCGAAATCATGTGGAACATGGCCAAGACCATTCCGCATCCGATCGTGGACAGCCAGGTCGCCGCCATGGTGCTCGGCTATGGCGACAGCATCTCCTACGACCAGCTCGTGCAGCGTATCACCGGCGACGTGCTCGACAAGTCGAACCGCTTCACCGACTGGACGCGGCGGCCGCTGACCGACGCGCAGGTGACCTACGCGCTGTCCGACGTCACGCATCTGCGCGCCGTCTACGTCAAGCTCGCCGCCGACCTCGCCAAGCGCGGCCGCGCCTCATGGGTCGAGTCCGAGATGGGCGTGCTCACCTCGCCCGAGACCTATCGCATGGACCCGGAGCGCGCCTGGGAGCGGCTCAAGGCCCGGGTTCGCAAGCCGAAGGAACTCGCCGTGCTGATGGAAGTCGCCGCCTGGCGCGAGCGCGAGGCCCAGACCCGCGACGTGCCGCGCTCGCGCGTCCTCAAGGACGACGTCGTCGGCGATGTCGCGACGCAAATGCCGACCACCATCGAGAAGCTCGGCCAGTTGCGCTCGCTGCCCAAGGGCTTCGAGCGCTCACGCTGGGGCGAGCAGATCGTCGAGGCGGTCAATCGCGGCCTTGAGCGCGATCCCAAAACGCTGCCGCGCTTCGAGCGCTCGCGACCGGCGCAGAACGGCGCCGCCATCGTCGAACTCCTCAAGGTGCTGCTGCGCATGACGTCGGAAAGCCACGCGGTGGCCGCAAAGGTCATCGCCACCGTGGACGATCTCGACCGCATCGCCGCCGACGACAATGCCGACGTGCCGGCGCTCAAAGGCTGGCGGCGCGAACTGTTCGGCGACAAGGCGCTGGCGCTCAAGCACGGCAAGCTGGCGCTGGCCATCGAGAAAGGCCGCGTCGTCGCCAGCGAGAAGGACTGACGCCATGTCCCTCTCCGTCGACATCAACGGCGACGCCGGCGAAAGCTACGGCCGCTGGACGCTCGGCGACGACGCCGCGTTCCTGCCGCATGTCTCGTCGGTCAACATCGCCTGCGGTTTCCATGGCGGCGATCCGGCGACCATGCGCGCGACCGTGCGCATCGCCAAGGCGGCCGGCATCGCCATCGGCGCGCATCCCGCGTTTCCCGACCTTATGGGCTTCGGCCGCCGCATGATGACCATCGCGCCGGACGAGATGGCCGACTACACGCTCTATCAACTCGGCGCGCTGGCCGCGATCGCGCGCTCCGAGGGCATGACCATCGCGCATGTGAAGCCGCATGGCGCTTTCTACAAGGCTTGCTCGATCGACATGGCATTGTCGAAGGCCATCGGCGCCGCCGTCGCCGCCTACGATCCGTCGCTGTTCCTGATGCTGCTCGCCGGCCCCGGCGCTGACGCGGCGGAAGCCGCCGGAGCGAAGGTGGCCCGCGAGGCCTTCATCGACCTCGACTACGATGCCGACGGCGGCCTCATCATCGAGCGCGTGGCGAAATTGCGCGACCCCAAAGAGGTCGCCGCGCGCGCCGTCCGCATCGTGCGCGAGGGCAAGCTCGCCAAGATCGATGGCCGCGACATGGACGTACCGGTCTCGACCTTGTGCCTGCACGGCGACCGCGCCAATTCCGCCGAGGTCGCGCGCACGGTCAAGGAAACGCTGCAAGCCAACGGCATCGCGGTAGCGCCGCTTCGATAGGAGGAGCGGATGAATTTCGCCAGCGACAACACGGCCGGCGTCGCCCCCGAGATCATGGCGGCGCTGGGTCGCGCCAATGACGGCTTCACGCTCGGCTATGGCAATGACGACACAACGCGCCGCGTCGAGCAGAAATTCTCCGCCCTGTTCGAGCGCGACGTCGCGGTGTTTCTGGTGCCGACCGGCACCGGCGCCAATGCGCTGGCGCTGGCGCATGTGACGCCGCCCTGGGGCGCGGTGCTGTGCCATCAGAATTCGCACATCGCGGCCGACGAATGCGGCGCGCCGGAATTCTTCGGCGGCGGCATCAAGCTCGTCGAACTGCCCGGTGATAACGGCAAGCTTGCCTCGCAAACGCTCAAGACCGCACTTGATAAAAAGGCCTCATGGGGCCCGCCGCATCATGTCACGCCGGCGGCGGTGTCGATCTCGCAGGCGAGCGAAGCCGGCACCATCTACCGCGTTTCCGAGATCCGCGCGCTGGCCGATATCGCCCACGCGCACGGCGCCACCTTGCATATGGACGGCGCGCGCTTCGGCAATGCGCTGGCGCGGCTCAATGTCAGCGCCGCAGACATGACCTGGAAAGCGGGCGTCGATGTGCTGTCCTTCGGCGCCACCAAGGGCGGCGCCATGGGCGCCGAGGCTGTGATCTTCTTCGACCCCAAACGCGCTGAGGGTATGTCGGCGCGGCGCAAGCGCGGCGGCGCGCTGCTGTCCAAGCACCGCTTCATCGCGGCGCAAATGGAAGCGTTTCTCGACGGCGATCTGTGGCTGCGCCTCGCGCGCCACGCCAATGGCATGGCGGATCGCCTCGGCGATGGCCTGACGAAGGCCGGCTACGCGCCGGTCTGGCCGGTCGAAGCCAATGAAGTGTTCGCCGCCCTGCCCGCCGCGCTGTGCGACAAACTCCAGGCCGCCGGCGCGATGTTCTATCGCTGGGATGCGGACGGGAGCGGCAATGTCATCGTGCGGCTGGTGACGTCGTTCCAGACGACGGCGGAGGAAGTCGAGCGGTTCGTTGCGTTGGCCAAGGCGGGCTAATTCATGCACCGCTCATTCCCGCGAAAGCGGGAATCCAGAAAGCAATAAGACAAGCAAGAACTGGATCCCCGCTTTCGCGGGGATGAGCGGAAAATGCGGTGGCGTTGGCGGGCAACTCCTACACCGGTCATTCCGGGGCGCGCGTGAAACGCGCGAGCCCGGAATGACGGGGATCAAGTCTCCACCACCGCCTCGCGGCCGATGAGCCGCGCCAGCTGGCGCATACGGCCGGAAACCCGCTCGGTGAACAGCTTCGCATAGGGACCGTTCAGCGTGAGCACCAGCTTGCCGCGCACGACGCGCAGCGGCACTTTCGGCAGCACGCCGTCCTGTCCCGCGGTGAGGATGTAGGCCACCCGCATCGCCGCCCCCAGCACGCGAGCGCGGTCGAGAATATAGGGCGTCGCCAGCTCGCGAATGCGCGACGGCAGCTCTTCCTCGTTCAGGCCGGTGTGGCGCAGGAACACCGACAGCGCGATGTAGGTCCGCGAGGGATGATCGATGGCGACGAACGGCCCGTGCGCGATGATGTTCATCGCCTGCTCGCCGCGATAATCGGGATGCGCGCGCCAGCCGATATCGGCGAGCAGGCAGGCCGCATGGCGCAGGCGCTTTTCGTCGGCGGTTTCATCGAGGCCCGACGAGGCGATGAATTTGTCGGTCCATTCGATCAGCTCTTCGCCGTGCCGCGGCGCGCGCGAGCGCAGCACATTAAGATCGGCTGCCGCCGAGATCAGCGGATCGCGGGCGCGCTCCGGACCATCAAGCAGCGAATACAAAAGTCCTTCGCGCACGCCCATCGCCGAGATGATGACGTCCTTCGGCTTGAGGCTGCGCACCAGATTTTCCAGCACCAAAGCCGCATAGGGCAGCAGCGGACGGCGCGCCGAATTGACGACTTCGATCTTCGACAAGGTCTCGGTATCGACCCGGTGCACCAGCCGCGAGAACTCCAGCGCCTCGCGCGCCGAGATGCGGTAGTTGTGCATGACGTGAAACGGATAGCCGGTCTGCCACATGTGCAGCCGCGCCAGCGCGCGCCAGGTGCCGCCGACGGCATAGAAGGTGCGCCCCGCCCCGGCATTCATGATGTCGAGATTGGAGAAAGCCTGCTCGACCAGCTTCTCGGCTTTCTTGATCGAGCGCCCGGTCAGGTCCTGCAATGCCAGGCCGCCGAGCGGCAGCGTCAGGCCGCGGCGCACGCTCGAGCCGCGTACATCGACAAGTTCGAGCGAGCCGCCGCCGAGATCGCCGACAATGCCGTCCGGCTTGTAGATGCCCGAGATGACGCCATAAGCGGTAAGCTGCGCCTCGCGCTTGCCCGACAGAATTTCGATCTTGCTGCCGAGAATGCGCTCGGCCGCCGAGATGAAGGCGCGGCCGTTGCGGGCGTCGCGGCATGCCGCGGTGGCGATCGGATAGATGGTGCGGACATGCTGGATGTCGCACAGCGCCTTGAAACGCACCAACGCGCGCAGCGCGGTATCGATGGCATCCTGCGCCAAGAGGCCGGTGGTCTGCACCTGGCGGCCGAGACCGGCGAGCACCTTCTCGTTGAAGATCGGCGTCGGCGAGCGCGTCAGGCCTTCGTAGATGACGAGGCGGACCGAGTTGGAGCCGATATCTATCACGGCGATCGCTGGCCCGTGATCGAGCCGGCCCTTCACCGATTCCGTTTTCCCCGGGCGCTTGATGGCCTTACGCGCCTTCGATGAGGCGGCGGATGAGGCTGCGCGGCGAGGAGTCCTTGAGCGATTTACCACGGCCCGACAAACTCGGATTCGTCATGAAGTACTTGTGGGCGTTGAACGGTTCCTCGCCCGGCGCGGCCTTTATGCGCGTCGAGGAGCCGTCCGGCAAGACCCTCCAGCTCTGCTCATTATCGCGCAGATTGGCCACCATGATCTGGCCCAGGACTTGCTCGTGCACCGTCGGATTGACGATCGGGCACAGCACTTCGACACGGCGGTCGAGATTGCGCGGCATCATGTCGGCCGAGGAGAAATAGAGCGCGGCTTTGGGGTGCGGCAGCGTGTGACCGTCGCCGAAGCAGTAGATGCGCGCATGTTCGAGGAACCGGCCGACGATCGACTTGGCGCGGATGTTCTCGGACAGGCCGGGCACGCCGGGGCGCAGACAGCAGATGCCGCGCACCACGATATCGACCTGCACGCCGGCGGCCGAGGCGTCGTACAACGCGTCGATGATCTCGGGATCGACCAACGAATTCATCTTCATCCAGATGGCGGCCGGCTTGCCGGCGCTGGCGTTGGCAGTTTCGCGCTTGATGTGGTCGAGGATGCGGGCGCGCAAGGTCACCGGCGACATCGCCATGCGCTCGAGCTCGGCCGGCTCGGCATAGCCCGTGATGTAGTTGAAGATACGCGCCACATCGCGGGCGATCAGCGGATCGGCGGTGAAGAACGACAGGTCGGTGTAGATGCGTGCCGTCACCGGGTGATAGTTGCCGGTGCCCACATGGCAATAGGTGGCGAGCGAGCCGCTCTCCCGGCGCACCACCAGCGACAGCTTGGCGTGGGTCTTGAGCTCGATGAAGCCATAGACCACCTGCACGCCGGCGCGCTCGAGATCGCGCGCCCAGCGAATATTGGCCTCCTCGTCGAACCGGGCCTTGAGTTCGACCAGCGCGGTGACGGACTTGCCGGCCTCCGCCGCCTCGACCAGGGTCTTGACGATGGGGCTCTCCGCCGAGGTCCGGTAGAGCGTCTGCTTGATGGCGACGACATTGGGATCGCGCGCCGCCTGCTGCAGGAACTGCACCACCACGTCGAAGGATTCATACGGGTGGTGGACGATCAGGTCCTTCTGCCGGATGGCGGCAAAGGCGTCGCCGCCGTGATCGCGGATGCGCTCGGGATAGCGCGGATTGTAGGGCGTGAACTCAAGGTCCGGCCGGTCGATGCGGGTGAGCTGCGACAGGTCGTTGATGGCCAGCACGCCATCGACGTTGAACACCTCATCGTCAGCCACCGCGAGCGCGCGCTGCACGAACTCGCGCAGTTCGGCCGGCATCGCGGCGTCGATCTCGAGGCGGATCACCGAGCCGCGGCGGCGCTGCTTCAGCGCGGTCTCGAACTCGCGCACCAGATCTTCGGCTTCTTCTTCGATTTCCAGATCGCTGTCGCGAATGACGCGGAAGGAACCGGCGCCCTTCACCGTATAGCCGGGGAACAGCTTGCCGACATGCAGCGCGGTGGCCTCCTCCAGCGTGATGATGCGCACATTGTGGTCGCCGGAGCCGGGCAGCCGGATGAAGCGGTCGATCTTCTGCGGCATGCGGATCAGCGCGTTCATCAGCTTGCCGTCGCGGCCGCGCATGAGCTGCAGCGCCATCGAGAAGCCGAGGTTCGGGATGAACGGGAACGGATGCGCGGGATCGATCGCCAGCGGGGTCAGCAGCGGAAAAATGTGAGTGAGGAAATGCTCTTCGAGCCAGGTCTTCTCGTTCTTGTGCAGCTTGATCCCATCGAGCAAGGCGATGCCGGCTTCGGCGAGGTCCTCGCGCAACTCGATCCAGCGATGCTGCTGGTCGTAGGCGAGTTGCGACACCGCCTCGCGGATGCGCGTCAGCTGCTCGGCCGGGGTCAGCCCTTCCGGGCTGCGGATGGTGATGCCCTGCCGCACCTGCCCCTTGAGGCCGGCGACGCGCACCATGAAGAATTCGTCGAGGTTGTTGGCCGAGATCGACAGGAAGCGCACCCGCTCCAGCAGCGGGTGGTTCTCGTTGGCGGCCTCCTCGAGGACCCGCCGATTGAACTGCAGCCAGGAAATTTCACGGTTGATGAAGCGCTCCGGCCGTTCCCGCAGCGGCGGCTCGGACGGCTCCGGCGCGGGCGCAGCAGCCTTGGTCGCTGCGACATTTTCTCTTTTTGAAACAGTAGCTTGCGTATCTTCGGTCATGTTAAGGCTGAGCCTGAGGTGAACCCGTTGATAGGCCACGATCGTGGTCCCGGCATGACAACAACGCCGGGCCCGCGCTTTCAGCTCACCCTAGGCTACGGGCGTTAAGTCGCCCTGAACAGCTCAGCCGCCAGGGCCCGGGTCACCGGCCGGTGCCGGCGCAGGGCCTCCTCGTCGAGTTCCGCCACCGCCCGATGGGCCCCGGCGAAAGACCGCTCGATGCGGTTGGCGACGAAATTGACCAGGGCAGCGTCGACCGCCAGTTGCCGGTCGGCGGCCAGCTTGACCAGCAGGGCCCGCAGCAGCGCGTCGTCTGGCGCCTCCAGTTCGACCACCGGCAGCATGCGCAGGCGCGACTGCAGGTCGCGGATGTGGACCGGCAGCGACGGCGGCGACACCCGCGAGGTGAACAGGATGTCCGCCCCCTCCTCGCGCGCCAGATTGATCAGGTGAAACAGCGCCCGTTCGTCGAGGCCCTGCCCGTCGCCATTCGTGGCGTCGAGATCCTCGACCACCAGCGCACCCGTCGCCAGCGATTGCGGCAGGTCCGTCTCGCCGAGGCGCTTGGCCGACACGACGCGGGCGCCACTGGCCGCCGCCCAGATCGCGGCCAGATGGCTCTTGCCCGACCCTTCCGGACCGACCAGCGCGATCAGCCGGCTCGGCCAGTCCGGCCAGCGCTCGACCAGCGCCAGCGCCTTTTCGTTCGACGGGCCTTCGAGGAAATCCTCGCGCGCATAGGAGATGGCATGGTCGAGCGCGAGCACGAGCTGGCGCGGCGCGGTTACGCGCTGCAATTCGTCGCTGTCGTGACGCACTGACATGCCGCTTACTTGCCGCCTACTTTATGGTCTCGCCCGTATAATACGGACTTGCGAGGTAGCGCCGCAGCGCAAAACGCGCCAGCACGCCGATGGTCGCCGCGACCGGCACGGCGACCAGCAGGCCGACGAAGCCGAACAGGAAGCCGAAGGCGAGCAACGCGAAGATTACCCAGACCGGATGCAGGCCGGCGCTTTCGCCAACCAGTTTCGGCGACAGGATATTGCCCTCGAGGAACTGGCCGGCGAAAAAGACGGCGATGACGACGACGATCCAGGTGTAGTCCGGCCAGAATTGCGCCACCGCGACGCCAACCGACAAAACGAGGCCGGTCATCGAGCCGACATAGGGGATGAAGGTGATCAGGCCGGAGATCAGGCCGATCAGGAGGCCGAAATTCAGCCCCGTCAGCGTCAGTGTCACCGCGTAGAAGGTGCCGAGGATGACGCAGACCGCGGCCTGGCCGCGCACGAAACCGGCGATCGCCCGGTCGGTCTCGTGCACCAGCTCGTGGACGGTGTCGCGCTGGCGGATGGGTATCCAGCTATCGACGGTATCCAACATCCGGTGCCAGTCATAGATCAGGTAGAAGGCGACGACGGGCGTCACCACGATCAGCGAGAACAGCGACACGATCGCCCGCCCGCCCGACCACAGCCCGGTCAGGAAGGTCGTGATCCAGCCGGCGCCCTGCCGCACCAGATCGCTGATGCCCTGGTCGCTGCCAATACCCGTGCCCAACAGCTTGTTCAGCCATGGAATTCCGGGGTCGCTGATCAGCGTGCGCAGCTTGGTGACGTAGGTCGGGATGTTCTGGATCAGGGCGCCGAGCTGGCCGCCGAGCAGCGGCAACACCAGCAACAACACCAACACGATCAACAACACCACGAGCGTGATGATCCCCAGCGACGCAACCATGCGGTTGATGCCCATCCGCTCCATCCGGTCGACGAGCGGTGCCAGGAAATAGGCGATGGCCAGACCGGCGACGAACGGCAGCAGGATGTCGGCCAGCAACCAGAGCAGCAGCACGAGGATGGCGAGCGCTATCAGCCAGAACGTCATCTGGCGCTGCAACGTGACGCCGCCATTCGGCCGGCTCGCTTCCGGGCCGCCGGTCACGGGTGCGCCTTCGGAGCATTCATGTGGCGGACCCATTCGTTGAGATAGGCGCCGATCGACAGCAGCGTCAGCACCGCCACCGCTCCCATGAGAACGAGGCGCAGATTCGCCACCTGAATGTTGAAGCCGAGCGAGCCCAGCACCACGCAGGCAAAGACGATCTGCGCCACGGTGTTGAGCTTCGACACCCACAGCGGCTTGATCTTCAGCGGGTTATCCATGAGCCAGGACAAAATGATGCCTCCGACGATCAGGATATCCCGTGAAACCACCAGGATCACCAGCCATGGCGGGATGTCCCCGTTGATCCCAAGCGTCAGATAGATCGAGACGATCAGCGCCTTGTCGGCCAGCGGATCGAGATAGGCCCCGAGTTCCGTGGTCATGCCGAAGCGCTTGGCGATGAAGCCATCGACGGCGTCGGAGACGCCGGCGAGCAGAAACAGGACGAAGGCGAGCCACATCGTATGCGATGCGATCGCCCAGACGACGACCGGCACCATGAGGATGCGCGCCAGCGTAATAAGGTTCGGAATGCTCAAAGCCAGACTCGGCTCACGTAACGCCCCCGGCACGGGGCCAAATCGGAAGGTATTCAAGTGGAGTATAACGGGCCGCGCGGCATTGCGCGAACGGCCTTTTCCACGTAAGCGACGGCCAAATGAAGGCGGGCGGGCACGGTTTGCCGCCCCGGAGAGCCAGGATGGCGGACGAGGCACACAAAACGACCGGCCTGACCTACGCGCAGGCGGGCGTGGATATCGACGCCGGCAACCGGATGGTGGACCTGATCAAGCCCTTGGTCCGTGCCACGGCCCGGCCCGGTGCCGACGCCGAGATCGGCGGTTTCGGCGGGCTTTTCGACCTCAAGCGGGCCGGCTTCAAGGACCCGATCCTCGTCGCCGCCAATGACGGGGTCGGCACCAAGGTCAAGATCGCCATCGAGACCGGTCGCCATGACACCATCGGCATCGACCTCGTCGCCATGAGCGTCAACGACCTCGTGGTCCAGGGCGCCGAGCCCCTCTTCTTCCTCGACTACTACGCCACCGGAAAGTTAGAGCCGGAAATCGGCGCCGCCGTGGTCGCCGGTATCTCCGTTGGCTGCCGCGATGCCGGCTGCGCGCTGATCGGCGGCGAGACCGCCGAAATGCCCGGACTGTACCAGGGCGACGACTACGACCTCGCCGGCTTCGCCGTCGGCGCCGTCGAGCGTGGCGAGGTGCTGCCGCGGCCGGACATTGCCGAAGGCGACGTCATCCTCGGCCTCGCCTCCTCCGGCGTGCACTCCAACGGCTATTCGCTGGTACGCAAGGTGGTGGCTAAGAGCGGGCTCCTGTGGAGCACGCCCGCGCCTTTCGCGCCCGGTCAGTCGCTCGGCGAAGCCATCCTGACGCCGACGCGCATCTATGTGAAATCCTGCCTCGCCGCGATCCGCGCCACGAAGGCGGTGAAGGGCTTCGCCCACATCACCGGCGGCGGCTTCCCCGACAACATCCCGCGTGTGCTGCCCAAGGGGCTCGGCGCGCGCATCGATCTGACCAAGGTCAACGCGCCGCCGGTGTTCCGCTGGCTGGCGCAGGTCGGCAATATCGCGCCGCACGAGATGCTGCGCACCTTCAACTGCGGCGTCGGCATGATTGTCGTCGTGGCGCCGAAGGATGCCGCCGCCGTGGCGGACGCATTCGCCAAGGCCGGCGAAACCGTCGCGACCATCGGCAGCGTCATCCGTGCCGGCGGTGAAGAGCGCGTCGTCTATGACGGTGCGCTCGACCTCAAGCTGTAGTGCGATGACGAAGAAGCGCGTCGCCGTTCTGATTTCCGGCCGCGGCTCGAACATGGCGGCGCTGATCGAGGCCGCCAAGGCGCCCGACTATCCGGCCGAGATCGCGCTGGTTCTTTCCAACATCGCCGATGCCGGCGGCCTCGATACCGCGCGCAAGACCGGCATCGACACCGCCGTGGTCGATCACAAGCCGTTCGGCAAGGACCGTGCCACGTTCGACCGTGCCATGCATTCGGTGCTGCTCGCGCACAACATTGATCTCGTCTGCCTTGCCGGCTTCATGCGCCTGCTGACGCCGGACTTCGTGGCGCTTTGGAGCGAGCGCATGCTCAACATCCACCCGGCGCTGCTGCCAGCCTTCAAGGGCCTCGACACCCACAAGCGCGCGCTCGAGGCCAAGGCCAAGGTGCACGGCGCCACTGTTCACTTCGTGGTGCCGGAGATGGATGCCGGGCCGATCATCATGCAGGGCGCGGTTGCCGTGCGCGATGACGACACCGAGGCGGTACTGGCGTCGCGCGTCCTCAAGATCGAGCACATGATTTATCCGGCCGCATTGAAGCTTGTTGCCGAGGGCCGCGTCTCGGTTGTCGAGGGCCGCTGTCTGATCGATGGCAAACCGGTGCCCGATGCCCGCTCGCTCATACCTGCGGCGTAAGGCCGCGCACTAACATTCGCGTAATCGGCCACACGCATTTGTGACTTTGCCGTATGTCCGCACGCTTCTAGTTCGTTCGTCCCGCATCGATTCAAGGACGACACTGGAAATGTTCGCGCGCAATAACTCGACACGACTGCTCATTCCCGGCCTCGCCGGTTTCTACGCGGCGATGGAGCCGATCGCCTACACGCTCGTTCGCGTCGTGTTCGGCCTCGTCATGTTCATGCATGGCTGGCAGAAGGTGAATGCTTTCGGCCTCGCGAAGGTCAGCGGCGCCTTTGCCACCAATTACGGCCTGCCGGCGGGAGCGGCCTATCTTGTTGCCTTCACCGAACTGGTCGGCGGCGCGGCGATCCTGATCGGCCTGTTCACGCGCTTCTTCGCGTCGGCCTCGGCCATCCTTCTGTTGGTCGCGATGTTCGCCGCGCACTGGTCCAAGGGCTTCTACGCCGGCCAGGGCGGCTACGAGTTCGCTCTGATGCTGGGGATCGTCGCCTTCTTCATCGCCATTCGCGGTGGCGGCCGCTACTCGGTCGACGCCAAGATCGGCAAGGAACTTTGATCTGTCATTCCGGACGCGCGCAAAAGCGCGCGATCCGGAATCCAGACTGATGCTCAAAGTGCGTGACTGGATTCCGGGTTCGCGCCTATTGGCGCGCCCCGGAATGACAGTTACGACAGCTTCATCCACACCTTGTTGTCGTGGAACGCGGCACCGCCGAACGGCGCGACCGAATCCGCGCCGGTGAGCGTGTTGATGCCCTTGCCGTCCTGATAAGCCGAGTTCGGCCAGATCGACTCCGCGATCAATACGCCGCGGCGCACGCCATCGAACAATTTGGCGTGCAGTCGCACCTCGCCCCGTTTATTGCCGAGCACGACTTCATCGCCATCGGCGATGCCCTGCCCCCCGGCGTCGTCCGGATGGATCATCACCGTTGGCCGCTTCTCATTGGCCTGCGACGTCGGCGTTTCGGTGAACGTCGAGTTGAGGAAGCCCCGCGCCGGCGACGTCGCCAGCCGGAACGGATGGTCGGCGTCCGCCACCTCGACCACGTTCCAGTGGTCGGGCAGCGTCGGCATGTCGTCCACCGGGCCCGACGTATAGGGGCTGCGGAATGGCACCTTCGGCCAGTCCGGCTTGAACTTGAACTTGCCGTCCGGCCAGTTGAAGCCGTCGAGGTAATGCGCCTTTTCGAACGCCGGCTGGCAATCGAGCCACTTGTTCGCCTCGAGCTCGGCCAAGGTGCCACGATTGGAGCGGCGCAGCATGTCGTCGATCAGTTCTCGCGGGCTCATGGCAAAGCCCCTGTGCTCGGCGCCGAGGCGTTTCGCCAGCGCGGCGAAGACGTCGTGGTTGCTGCGGCATTCGCCCGGCGGCTCGACCAGCTTCGGCCCAAGCAGAATGTATTGATGGCCACCCCCGCGATAGATGTCGTCGTGTTCGAGAAAGGTCGTCGCCGGCAGCACGATGTCGGCGACCTCGGCCGTCTCGGTCATGAACTGCTCGTGGACGCAGACGAACAGGTCCTCGCGCGCAAAGCCCCGCTTCACCAAAGTCTGATCCGGCGCCACCGACAGCGGATTGGTGTTCTGGATGAACAGCGCGTCGACCGGCGGGCCGCCCCGCAGCGCGTCGCGGTCGCCGGTCAGGATCGCGCCAATCTTGCACTGATCGAGCATGCGAACCTTGGGATCGAACGCATCGGCGCCCTCGATCAGCGACTTGTTGAGGCCGAAGATGTCGTTGTTGTTGTGGAAGGCGCCGCCGCCTTCATATTGCCAGGCGCCGGTCACCGCCGCGATCGACAGCGCCGCATGCATGTTCGCCGCGCCATTGCGCGAGCGGGCAAAGCCGTAGCCGAGGCGGAAGTATGTGCGTTTCGTCTCGCCGATCAGACGGGCGAATTCTTCGATGGTCTCGACCGGTGTACCGGTGATGGCGGAGGCCCAGTGCGGGTCGCGCGAAGTGAGATGCGCTTCCAGTTCGCGCGGCGCATCGGTGTATTTGTCGAGATAGGCCCAATCCGCCTTGCCATCGCGGAACAGGCAATGCATCACCGCGCAGGCGAGCGCTCCGTCGGTGCCCGGCTTCACCAGCACCGGCAGGTCGGCCTGTGCCATGGTGCCGTTCATGTAGACATCGACCGCCGCGATCTTGGCGCCGCGTTCCTTCCGCGCCCGGGTCGCGTGGGTCATGACGTTGACCTGGGTGTTGACGGGATTGGTGCCCCAGATCACGACGAGATCGGACTTCGCCATCTCGCGCGGATCGGACCCGGCGATCTTGCCGGTGCCGGCGGCAAAGCCGGACCACGCCGGATTGACGCAAATGGTCGAATGGAAGCCGGAGTACTTCTTGACGTTCTGCAGCCGCTTGATGCCGTCGCGCTGCACGAGGCCCATCGTGCCGGCGTAGAAATACGGCCAGACACTCTCCGCGCCGTGTCGCGCTTCGGCCTTGAGCAACTGCTCGGCGACGATATCGAGCGCGTCATCCCAGGCGACGCGGCGGAACTCGCGCGAGCCCTTCCCGCCGACGCGCTGCAAGGGATGCATCAGCCGCTCGGCATGATGCTGGCGCTCGGCATAGCGCGCCACCTTGGCGCAGACGACGCCCGCCGTGTAGTCGTTGTCGCGGGCGCCACGCACACGGCCGATGGTGTGCGCGTCGATCAGCTCGACCTCGAGCGCACAGGTCGAGGGGCAGTCATGCGGACAGGCGGAATGCCCGATCGATTTCGGGCGGACGGCTTGGTTCATGGACCAAGCCTAGCGCCCGCCGCCGTTCTTGTCTCGCCAACGCCGCTCAGGTTTTGACGTTTTCGACGTGCCAGATGCGGCGGCAAACGACGTAGGCGATCGCCAAAGTCACGAACAGCGCCCCGCGGATCTCCCAAATCGTGGTCAGGTCGGGATTGGCCCCGCCGAACAGGCTGTCCGTCAGCCGGTCCATGATGATCCACAGCACCAGGCCGACACCGGCCAGGATCTCGTCGAGATAAAGCCGGCGGTGACGGCGGACCATCACATAGCCGATGCCGACAACGATCAAGCCGCCGAGCGGCCCGGCCCAGGCGTGCATCTCATGCAGCGTGGCCTCGGTGAAGAAGCGGGTCAGGAACGGATCGGTGTCCATGATGTCGCCCGCGACCCAGCCGAGCAGCGCTCCGCCGACCCACACGAGCACTCGGTAGCGCTCCAGCAGCGCCATGAGGATGGCGCTGCCCGCCACGATCAGCGGCACGCTGGTCGCGAGGCCGAACACGATCAGCGTCGCCTTGATGCTGGAGGCATGCAGCATGTCGACGCGCAACGCGGCCATCTCGGCGGAAGCCGCAATCGCGATGACATTGTCGAGACTCATGACGATGTCGGCGATGGCGACGATGCGCACGGCGCTCCACAAGGTCTCGCCGCCTTCGACGCCTTCGCCGTCGGAGTCCTCGGTCACCAGCTTGACCGCCACCCAGAACAGCAGCGCGCCGCCGACCAGCTTGAGGAACGGATAATTCATCGCCTCGGCGACGACGAGCGTGAACACCACGCGCAACAGCACCGCAACGCCGGCGCCCAGCACCATGCCCCACAACCGCTGCTTCGGCGGCAAGGTCATGCACGCCATCGCGATCACGACGGCGTTGTCGCCGGACAGGATGATGTTGACGCCGATGATCTGCGCGGCCGCGATCCAGAACGGCGCGGTCACCAAATTCTGCCAGAAGAAATCCAAAGACGCCTCCCCTCGATCGCGGATCTGTGCCCGCTACGACCTCGCCCGAAAGCGCCTGGTCTTCCTGAACTGAAACGGGCGGCGCAACCTGCACCGCCCGTCATCTTTTTCGCTTTAGCCGACGATCTCGTTGCCGGCGAAGAACTGGGCGATTTCGATCGCCGCGTTTTCCGGCGAGTCGGAGCCGTGGACCGAGTTCTCGCCGATCGACTTGGCGTGAACCTTGCGGATGGTGCCGTCCGCCGCCTTCGACGGGTCGGTGGCGCCCATCACGTCACGGTACTTGGCAATGGCGCCCTCGCCTTCCAGCACCTGCACAACGACCGGAGCCGAGATCATGAACTCGACCAGTTCGCCGAAAAACGGCCGCGCCTTGTGGACCGAATAGAACTGCTCGGCCTGTTCCTTGGTAATGCGCACGCGCTTCTGCGCGACGATGCGCAGACCGGCCTTTTCGATCATGGCATTGATCGCGCCGGTCAGGTTCCGCTCGGTGGCATCGGGCTTGAGAATCGAGAAAGTACGCTCAACCGCCATCGGGTTTAAATCCTTCAGTAGTATTGATCGGAACGATGTCCGACATTGATTGGAGGGGAGATTGCGGGCGGCTTATACCGGGGGCCGAGGGGCCCCGGCAAGGCCGGTTTTCTTCTCCTTTCAAGGACTTTTCCGCGAGCGCCGGAGCGATTCATGAAATCCCGCTATCAAATGTTCGCCGCCTACAACGCGTGGTGCAACGAGCGCCTGTATGAGGCCGCCGCCAAGGTTCCGGACGACGAATACCGGGCCGACCGCGGCGCCTTCTTCAAATCACTACACGGCACGCTGAACCACCTCCTGGTCGCCGACCGCATCTGGATGCGGCGCTTTACCGGCGCGGGCGAGGCCCCACCGGCGCTGAACACGATCCTCTTCGACCGCTTCGAGGATTTACGCGCCGCGCGCCGCTCGCAAGACGTTCTTATCAATCGCTACATAGACGGGCTCGATCAGGAAAAGCTCACCGGCATGTTTCGCTACAAGACCGTGACGACGCCGCAGAAGACCATCGAGCAGCCACTGGCGCCGGCGCTGGATCATTTCTTCAATCACCAGACCCACCATCGCGGCCAGGCGCATGCCCTGCTCACCGCGATCGGCGGCAAGGATGCGGCGCCGAGCCTCGACCTGCTGATCCTCCAGCGCGAGACCGGGATGGGGCTGGGCTCGATCAGCTGACGACAATTGTCGTTGCAGGGCGCCGCTGCGCGAGGACCGGAATGACGGCGACGAATGAGGGATTGCGCGGGGCCAGCGCCTCGGCCACAAGGCGCGCATCATGCTGATTATCGACAACCTCACCGTTCGCATTGCCGGCCGTTCCCTGCTGGAAGACGCCAGCGCCCGGGTCACGCCCGGCGCGCGCGTCGGCCTGATCGGCCGCAACGGCACAGGCAAATCGACCTTGTTCAACGTCATCACGGGCCAGCTCGGCGCGGAGACCGGTTCGGTCACCTTGCCGCCGCGCTGGCGCATCGGCCGGCTCGCCCAGGAAGCCCCGAACGGGCCGGAGAGCCTGCTCGAGGTCGTGCTGCAGGCGCCGAGCGAGCGCACCGACCTCCTCGCCGAGGCCGAAACCGCCACCGACCCGAACCGCATCGCCGAGATCCAGTCGCGGCTCGCCGACATCGGCGCCCATGCCGCCCCGGCCCGCGCCGCCGCCATCCTGTCCGGCCTCGGCTTTTCGCCGTCGGACCAGCAGCGGCCCTGCACCGAATTCTCCGGCGGCTGGCGCATGCGCGTCGCGCTCGCCGCGACCCTGTTCGCCGAACCGGACCTGCTGCTGCTCGACGAGCCGACCAACTATCTCGACCTTGAAGGCACCTTGTGGCTGCAGGACCATCTGGCGAAATATCCGCACACCATGATCGTGGTCAGCCATGACCGCGACCTGCTCGACCATTCGGTCAACCAGATACTCGCGCTCGAGGCCAAGAAGCTGACGCTCTACAAGGGCGGTTATTCCGACTACGAGCGGCTGCGCAGCGAACGCCTCGCCCTCGATCAGAAGATGATCAAGAAGCAGGACGCGCAGCGCGCGCACCTGCAGGCCTTCGTCGATCGCTTCCGCGCCAAGGCCACCAAGGCGCGGCAGGCGCAGTCCCGCATCAAGATGCTGGAGAAGATGCAGCCCATCGTCTCGATGACCATCGACGACGTGCGGCCGATCAACATCCCCGCCCCCGACAAGCTGCTGTCGCCGCCGATCATCGCCACCGACAATGTCGCCGTCGGCTACGAGCCGGGCCATCCGGTGCTCAGCGGCGTGTCGCTGCGCATCGACAATGACGACCGCATCGCGCTGCTGGGTTCGAACGGCAATGGCAAATCGACGCTCGTGAAGCTGCTGGCCGGCCGGCTCAAGCCGGAGCGCGGCACCGTCACGCGCGCCGCGCCGCTCAAGGTCGGCTATTTCGCGCAGCATCAGGTCGATGAGCTCGACCTCAATGACAGTCCTTACGATCACGTCCGCCGGCTCATGCCGGGCGAGCCCGAGGCGAAGATCCGCGCCAAGGTCGGCGCCATCGGCTTTTCCGGCGACGCCGGAAATACCAAGGTCGAGAAACTGTCGGGCGGTGAAAAAGCCCGCCTGATGCTCGGTCTGTCGACCTTCGACGCGCCGCATCTGATCATCCTCGACGAGCCGACCAACCATCTCGACATCGACAGCCGCGGCGCGCTGATCGAGGCCATCAACGACTTCCCCGGCGCGGTAATCCTGGTGTCGCACGATCGCTATCTGCTGGAGGCCTGCGTCGACCGGCTGTGGCTGGTCGCGAACGGCAAGGTCAGACCGTTCGACGGTGACATCGAGGACTATCACCGCTTCATCCTGTCGGAAGGCAAGCCGGCGAGCGTCGCCAAGGGCGCGCCGCGCGTCGATCCGGCCGAAGCGCGCCGCGCCGCCGCCGACAAGCGCGCCGAGACCGCGCCGCTGCGCAAGCAGATCCAGAAGGCCGAAGCCGACATCGCCCAGTTCAACAAGCAGCTCGCCAAGCTCGACAACACATTGTCGGACGGCGAACTGTTCACGAAGGACCCAGGCCGCGCTGCCGAACTGTCGAAGACGCGCGCCAATGTCGTCGCGGCAATCGCCAAAGCCGAAGAGGAATGGCTTGAGGCCTCGAGCCAGCTGGAGCAGGCTTAGGCGGCCTAGAACCTCACGGTCAGGTCCGCCTTCAGCGTCTGATCGAAGAAGCTGTTGCTGAACTGCCCGCCATAGGTCACGCCGAACTGCGCCGCCCGTGACAACGAGACGTCGAACCCGGCCTCGATCACGGCCGCGTCGCGTGCAATCGGTACGCCGCTGATCGCGAACGAAGAACTTCCGGCAAAGGAGAACGTGTTCATCGGCGTCGTCGCGCCGAAGGCATGACGCCAGCCAAGCATGCCCCGCGCCGTCGCGAGCTTGTTGCCGAGCATGAAGTCTGTCGCCGCGCGCAGGCCGAACGTCGTGAATGTCGTGTCTGTGGTCGCACTGGCGCTCGTCAGCGCCGCTGCGCCGCCGTTTTCCGTAAAGCCGTCGCTGCGGAAATTGACATAGGCCAGGTTGACGAAGGGCTCGTAGGCCGCCTTGCCAAAGCGCAAACCGTAGCCCAGTTCGCCGAACGCCTGTGCCGTGCTGGCATCGTAGCCGCCGCTGAGGCTGTCGGTGAAACCCGAAAACGACACCGATCGGCTGGTCGAGATGCGGTGCCACGTATAGGCGGCGCCGGTGCGGAACGCGACATCGCCCCATTCCGTACCGCCATAGAGGCCGGCATGATAATTGTCACTGTTGCCGGACGAGACGCGATCTTTCGCCTCGAAATGGGTGCGGCTGTAGCCGCCCATGATGCCGATACGCCAACGCTCGAACACCGGCCCGTCGGCGCCGAGCAGGAAGCCGCCCGTGGATCGCGACAAGGTCGCGGCGTTGCCGTCGCTGCGGGTGCGCCCCCACGACCCGAAGGCGACGCCCCATGACACCAGGCGGTCGCTGGTGGCCGGGACCGCCGCCCCGCCCGCATAAGCCATCGCCGCCATCGCTGGCGCACCGACGCTATCGAAGGCAGCGCGCACCCGGTCGTTGGCCGCGCTGCGGAGGAAACGGCTGTCTTCGATCAGCGCCGATACGGCCGACGCATGAATTTCGCCGGAGAGCCGGTCGAAGGCAGCGCGCGCCTGATCGGCCGACAGGTTTAGCACGGCGGTGTAGACCGCACCGCCGCCAAGGCTTTCAACGCCGCCCGCAGCGGCGATCTGGTTCGGCGTGATACCGATACCGCCGAAGGCCGTGCCGTTGCGCGTCAGCGTCAGGTAGACGTTGAGCGGGTCGTAGCTGAGCGACGGTGTCAGGAAGGCCAGATTGGAGGTTACGCTATCGAATGTGCCGATGCGACCGCCGGTCGTGGTGATGATCGTGTATTGCGTCAACGGCGCATAGTTACCGGCCCCGGCGATCACGCTCACGGTGCTGCCGGCATTGATCGTCGCCGTGCCGGTCACCGCGATGCGATCCGACTGGCCCGCGTTGTTGACCTCAACTTCGTAAACCGCACCGTTGAAAAATGTGATCGAGCCGGTGTTGAGCGTGCCGATCGAGTTGCCCGGCGCAATCGTGCCGCCGATATCTACGGAGCCGATCATGCCGCTGCCCTGCAAGCGGCCCCCGCTCAGCACATCGGTCAGTCCACCGAGCGCGCCATTAACGACCAGCGTGCCGCCCGTGATCGTCGTCGTGCCGGTGAAGTTGCTGGAATCCGCCGTCAGGATCGTCGTGCCGGCCATGTGCTTGATCAGACCGGGACCGTCGATGGCGGGCGCGAAAGTGTAGTTCGTGCTGGTGTGATTGAATTCGAGGGTCGCGCTGGTGCTTGCAAGATTGACAACCGATGCATTCAACGTGCCGGGGGCGGCCGGCGGTTGATACCCGGGCCAAAACTCCTGGCCACCGATCGTGAGGACGCCGACGGAGCCCGCGTTCTGGGCGACCTGCACGGTGCCGGTGCCACCCATCACCGTGACGACAGCGCCGTCCCAGATAAACAGACGTCCCTGGGCGGTCGTGGCGCCATCACCCCCGATGAAAAGATCACCGGTCGTGATGCTCAGAGAAGAGCTGGCGCCGTGCACATCGACTGCGCCCCGTGCCCCGTTGTCGACACCGATCACCATATCGCCACTCGAGACCACTCGACCGCCGTCGGCAATATCGAGGGAGCCCGTGCCCGCACCGCCAATGCCCACCCCCACCGCCAGAGCGAAATCCGACTGCAGCAGCGAATTGGGGCCAAAGACATTGACCGACCCGAGGCCACTTCCGGCCCCGATCAGGGCGAAGCCGGCGTGAACGGTCGCGCCGCCGGAAATCGTCAGGTTCGCGCCACCTGCATCTCCGACGGTCAATTCGTTTGTTACGGTCCAACTTGATCCAGCACCGTCGACCTTGACGAAGGCACTCGATCCGGCAGTAGCGCCCAATGTTGCGCGAGTTGACGTCATCGTGGCGCTCTGCAACACGGAGAGATCGCCCCAGCCGGTCACACCATTGCCGATCGCCGTAACACCGGTTTGCAGCAGCGAGCCCGCGCCCGTGACCGTTACTGTCCCGGTCGACCGTTCACCGATAGACGTTGCGTCGAGATAGGCGCTCGAACCGCCGCCGACCGTCAGGGTGCCGGTGCCGTCGAGGCCGATCACTGTCGTGCCGGTGGTCCCGGTCCACTGCGATGCGCCATCCAGCGTCAAAATGCCGGTCCCGTTCTGGCCGAGAATGAGACCGCCGCTGCCGAAGGCGGATCCGCCGTCGACCGTGACTTCGCCGCGACCGGCGACGCCAATTGTGACAAGGCCCGCGTTATTCCAGGCCGACGAGTTCGATAGAGACACCTCGCCGCGGCCGGTGATTTCGACGCCAACGGACGCCGTGTTTCCGGTGACCACGCCCAGCGAGAGGCTCATCGTGCCGTGGCCGAAATTACCGATGAGCAGCGAAGATCCGGCGCCCCAGGAGGCGATGTCGATGGGCGGCGCGCCGATCAGATCGACCGTTCCCGATGACCCCGCCTGATTGCCAATAATCGAGGAGGTGCTGCTAACAATGCCGCCGGCGCCGATCGACAGGGAGCCGACATCGGCATCGCCAACAGTCAACTGACCGCCGACGGTCCACGGCGACGCGTGACTCCCCGGCACAGTTTCCGATGCGCCGCCGTCGATCACCGCCTGCGCCGACGCCGGTCGGACAAATGCCAACGACGTCAGCAATGCAGTCATGACCAATAATGCGATGCGCGTTCGTGACCTTGTCACGCATGACGAAGCACCCATCGCGCCAATCTTGAACCGCAACATCATTCCCCCAGGTCACGAAACGAATCCGAACCCGGACAACGTAGAAAACCGTCGCACGCGCGGCTTGGGCTGGAGAACGCTCTGCTTTGGGCTGCGCGGCATACGGGGCTGAATTTGAAAATTGTTGCCGGCGCGCCACATCGACGAGAGCCCGGCAGATGCCAGATCAGGACTCGCCAGATCAGGACTTGCTAGATCACGACTTGCCGTTATCGCGGCCAGCGCCCGCGCGAATATCGGACGGCGTCGCGCCGAAGCGACGACGGAAACTGTGATTAAAGTACGAAAGATCGCCGAAGCCACAGCTCAGGGCGACCTCGCTGACAGGCAATTGAACGGTACGGTCGCTCAGCATCCGGTAGGCGCGCCGCAGGCGATGTTCGCGAACGAAGTCGGTAAAGGTCGTAGCCTCGCCGCCGAACAAATCGCGTATATGACGCGGCGAAACGCCATGACGAGCTGCAATGGCATCGACCGACAACCCGGGCCGCGTCAGGCCGGCGAGGATATCGGCCTTGATCGCCAGGAGTCTTGCCGCACGCACGCCCCCTTTGGTCGCCATCTCCGCCGCATCGCGCGTCGCACCCAAAGCCATGGCTGCAAGGTCATGAATATGGCCCGAACTCAACGCGCAAAGATCCGCCGGCATCGGCGCTTTTTTGCTCTGCAGAATGTCGATATATCCGGTCAGCAAGCGCAACGCCTCGGTTTGGGCGGGCAGAGGCCGCATCAGCATCGCATCGACGTCCGCGACGATAGCGCCCAGACTGCGCCTGCTAAACGATAAGGTCAGAAGATCCATCGCCGTGGGATTGTGCGACATGCCGGTCGTGGCGTTGGACCACAAATAGGCGCCGCCGCTTTCGATCGTTACTTCGCGATCGTTCTGCGATGCCATCATGCGCCCGTGGCGCATCACGGCGAGGACGAAGTTGTCATCCCCGTCAGCGACCAGCGGCCTCGTTCGGTGAACGATCGCGGCGGATGCAGAGGACGACCGGATCGTGACGTCCGGCAACACGTGAACGAGAGAACTGCTGCGGAATGGCTCATCGCCCACAGGCTGCAGGTCGATCTTGACGACCGAGCGGCTGAAAAGATCGCGCCACATCGGGATACGATCCTTTCGAGCAATGTCGTCGGTCGAAAAACTGTAAACCCGGCCGGCAGTTCCGTTCGACACCGCGTCCGCTTCCCGTTCCAGAACGGCGAATGCTAGGCGCGCTGCAGGCTCTGCGTCTTGGGCCAGGCGGCAAGCGGCTTGGTCCAGACGGCAGAGCCAATCGGCGTCGACATATCCAGTTACTTCTGGGATAATAAACGCTGGAATACTCAAGACGGGGCGACGCTTGAGCAGTGACATTGTGACGATGCGGCTGCGCAGCACGGATTTTTCCGGCGCCGGGCGGTTCGAAGCCTTTCGCGAAATTTACGGCCGCACCATGATGCGGATCGAGATCGACCCGCTTCCCGATTATCCGCTCGATGTCGATCTCATGATCCGGGCCGTACCCGGATTTTCATTCGCGACGGGCACCTTTTCGCCGACGGTAAACCGGCATCCGCCGTCATTGATCGACAATGACGATATCGTTCTGGTTCACGCACCTCAGGGGCACGGCACCATCAGACAGATGGGGCGCGAAACGATGATCTCGGGCGGCGCGGCAACCTTCGTCTCAAACGCCGAGTCCGGCGTGTTCGAGGGCCACACACCCTCGAAGATTTATAATTTCCGCTTCACGCGAAAAATGCTCAGCGGCATGCTCGCCGATATCGACGACGCGGTGGCGCGGCCGATTGCCCCCGACAACACCGCGCTCTGGCTACTGACGCACTACGCCGACGTGATGAGCGACATGGATGCGCTGGCGACGCCGGAGCTGCGCGGAACGATCGTCACGCACATGCACGATCTCGCCGCGGTCCTGCTCGGCGCCAATCGCGACGGCCTGCACATGGCCGGCCGTCGCGGGCTGCGCGCCGCGCAACTGCGCGCGATCAAGGACGACATCAGGAAGAACCTGACATCGCGGGATCTGTCGCCGGACGTCATGGCCGCGCGCCACGGCATTTCGGCCCGCACGTTACGCGACTTGTTCAAAGAGGAAGCGACGACGTTCACCGACTATGTGCTGGAACAGCGCCTTGCCTGCGCGCACCGGCTACTCGCCAATCCGCTGCAGCGCCACATGACGATTAGCGCGATCGCCTTCGATTCAGGCTTCGGCGACATTTCGCATTTCAATCATGCCTTCCGGCGTCGCTACGGGCTGACGCCGTCGGACGTTCGCCACGCAACGCTGCGGGCCGACGCGGCGCACCGCCGGTGAGCCTCCTGCGCTAGTTGATGCGGGTCGGACTGCGCTTCGGCGCCGGCTTCTTTTTCGCTACCGGCTTCGGCTTCTGGGCTTCGGGCAACGCATCGACCACCTTCAGGCGGCCCGACGCGAAGGTGTAGACGCCCGGCCAATTGCCGCTGGCGTAGGTCAACACCACCTGACGTTCGTTGTTCTCTGCGCTCATGGCGACATTGCTCGGGACGCCAGCGCGGCGCACCACCTGGCACTCGGACATGCCGAGCGCGACGCCGCCAAAAATCTGCCCCTCGCTGCCAACCGGAGCAGCGGCGACGCCGCCGGCACTCGCCTGTGGCGCTGCGGCGGCCGTCTCAGGCGCGGCCGCCGCGCAGCTGCCATCGGGATTGACCAGGTCTTCCGGCGAAACCGGGCCGCTCGGCCCGAGCGAAAAATTCTTGGCCGTTGCCATTGAGCCGGAGCCGTCCTCGCGCGTCAGCAGGCTGCTAACAGGCTTTGAGAACCAGCCGGCATCGGACTTGAGGGTGTCGCTCATGCTGTTCAGGCTGCCGCAGCCGCCAACAGCGAGCGCCATGAGCGCCGTGGCCGCTAGCGCCAGTTTGGATTTCACGTCGCGTCGCACCAAGAAAAATCCCCGGATCAAACTTTGCCGGGCCTATTGCCGGCGAACTATCGTCTTGTCCCTTAAGACCTATTTTGCGTCATCACAATGGCGACGGCAACTCGGCCACTGACCGAGCCGCGACCGCATGGACACCAGCCCAAAGTCCGTTTGTCAGGCTTTTTTGACCCAGCGGCCCTGATCATCCGGCTGCCAGTATGTCGCGGCGAAGCCCTTGGCCTTGGCTTCGGTCCAGAAGCCGCGCGCCTGCGCCACCGCCTCGTCGTCATCGCCGTTGAACACGAGGACGATGCGTTGGTATGCCTCCGCGTCCGCCGGCAGCCCGGCGCCGTCGATAAGGAACCGCACGGTCGCCGCATTCGGATTGGCGTCGTTGACGGTGAGCAGCACGGGCTGCTGCGCCGCCTCGGCCTCGCGCCACGTGCCGTGCGGCAGAAAGCCGTCCTCGCGATAGGTCCACAAATGCGCATCGAGCGCATCGACGCGTTCTTCGCTGGTGCCCTGTACCGCCACACGCCAGCCACGCTCGACCGACTTCTCGATCAGCGGCGTCAGCACGCCTTCGAGCTTCTGGCCCTGCAAATGGTAGAACAGAATTTCGGTCATGATGTCCGCATCATACGCAGGCGCGGCGGCGCCGTCTCGATCCCACTTGATTGACCGACTTAATTTGAACACGTTTTGGTTGCGTCATCCAGAACTGCAACGGGAGGATAACATGGATCGAAAAGGCAAATGCCATGCGTTCCTTCCGAAGTCTCGGCATCGCGCTCGCGATGCTCGTCCCACTGTCGGCCATTGACACGCCGGCTCACGCCATCACCAGACAACAATGGTCGAACATCTGCTTCGACTCGCTCGGTCTGCGCAGCGCGACGTCGCAAGTCGACGTCAGCGGTGCCGGCTTCAGACTTGACGACGGCGTTTCCGCCGAGCAGTGCGCGAAGCCGCCGCCCGCCAACTGGGATACCCGGCTCAGCGCAACAATCGACTTCATCAAGAATTATCCGGACTCAGGCGGCAATTATCTGCTCATCGTCCGATGCGTCGGCACCGGCGAGCGTTACGTCGGCTCATTCCCCAAGTGCAATTCGACGCAAAGGCCCATTTCGGCCGCAACGCCGAACACGATCAGCTCCTACTCCAAGGAAGAGTTGATCAAATGGGTGAATGACAACATCCCACGATGATGCGCGGCGCAAGCGCCGCGCCGCTCACCGAGGCGTCACAGGGAGGGCAATCTGGACCAAGGAGAGTCCTATGCCCATGTTTCAGAAATTCTGTCTCGCGATCGCAGTGATGGTGCCACTGACATTTTTGCATGCACCAGCATTCGCCATCACGCAAAAGCAGTGGTCTTCCGTTTGCCAGAAGCATGTCGGCCTTCGCAGCGGCCTGTCGAGAACCGATACCCGCGGCGCAGGTTACGGGCTGGATGACGGCGCGGAACCATTAGAGTGCTTTCAGGCGCCGCCTCCCAATTGGGACAAGCGCCTCGAAGATACGATCACATTCATGCTCGGCTTCGAGGATGCCGCCGACCGCTATCTGATCATGCTCAGGCCCTGCCGCGGCAATGGCGGACGTTACTGGGAGCAACGGACCTTTCCGAAATGCCCTTCGGCCGGGCCGACCGTCATCGCCAGCACCGAACATACGATGGGGAGCTATTCGGTCCCGGAACTGATCCGGTGGGTCATGCACAACATCCCCGAGTAACGACACGGCACGCGGCGATCCGTGAATCAATTTCGCCGCTTCAGGGAGGAATTTCGTGGACAAGAAAGGACTGTCCCATGCGTACCTTCCGAAACCTCTGCCTCGCCATCGCGATGCTTTCCGGCCTCGCCATGACTCCCCTGCCTGCTGCAGCGCTCACCCAGCAGCAGTGGACCAATGTGTGTACCAACCTTTGGGGCCTGAGAAGCGGCGCCAATCCCGGCGACATCAACGGCGCCGGCTACGGCATGGATAACGGCAACGCCGTACCGATGAATTGCTTCCAACCGGCCCCGGCCAACTGGGACGCGCTGCTCAACGGCACGATCACGCTGATCAAGGGCTTCCCGAACTCGGGCGGACGCTACCTGCTCATCGTCAGCGGCTGCCCGGGTCTGGCGCCGGACTATCCCGGCGCCTTCCCGAAGTGCAACCATGTGAACGGCGCCGTGCAATTCGCGACCCCGCTGACCATGGCGAATTACACCGTCCCCCAGCTGATCAACTGGGTGAACGCCACCCTGCCGTGACGCATCGCGACTGACTGCAGCGGCGCGTTCGCCCCGAGACGAGCGCGCCGTTCAGCCTTCGTAATAATCCGCCACAAGGCGATCGAGCAGCCGCACGCCCCAGCCCGAGGCCCAGCTCTTGTTGATCTCGCTCTGCCGCGAGTCCATGCCGGTGCCGGCGATGTCGAGATGCGCCCACGGCGTATTGTCGACGAAACGCTGCAGGAACTGCGCCGCGGTGATCGAGCCGCCGGCGCGCGAGCCGCCGGTGTTTTTCATGTCGGCGAATTTTGAATCGATCATCTTGTCAAACGTCGCCGACAGCGGCATGCGCCAGACCGCCTCGCCGGTCGCCTCGCCGCTTGCGGTCAGGCGCTCGCTCAGTTCGTCGTTGTTGGAAAACAGGCCGGCATACTCATGGCCGAGGGCCACGATGATCGCACCGGTCAGGGTCGCCAGATTGACCATGAACTGAGGCTTGTACTTCTCTTTCGTGTACCAGAGCACATCGGCCAGAACGAGGCGGCCTTCGGCGTCGGTGTTGATGATCTCGATGGTCTGGCCCGACATCGACGTGACGATGTCGCCCGGGCGCTGCGCATTGCCGTCCGGCATGTTCTCCACGAGGCCGATGACGCCGACCGCGTTGACCTTGGCCTTGCGCGAGGCCAGCGCCTGCATGAGACCAACGACGCAGGCCGCGCCAGCCATGTCGCCCTTCATGTCCTCCATGCCGGCGGCCGGCTTGATCGAAATGCCGCCGGTATCGAAGCAAACGCCCTTGCCGATGAAGGCAAGCGGCGCCTCGCCCTTCTTGCCGCCCTCCCATCGCATCACCGCGACGCGGCTCTCGCGCCGTGAACCCTGGCCGACACCAAGCAGCGCTCCCATGCCAAGCTTCTTGAGTGCCGCCATGTCGAGGATTTCGACCTTGCAACCGGCCTTCTTAAGCGCCAGCGTTCGCTTGGCGAACTCCTCCGGGTAAAGGACATTCGGCGGCTCGTTGACGAGATCGCGCGCCGTGAGCACGCCGCCCGCGATGGCCTCACGGGCGACAAAAGCCTTGCGCGCGGCAGCGACATCACCGGTAGCGATGGCAACATTGCGTTTGCCGGCCGGCTTCTCGTCCGCCTTGCGCTTCGTCTTGTAGAGGTCGAAAGCATAGGCGCGCAGCAGCATGCCCAGCGCCAGATCGGCTGTCTGGTCTGCGGACATGCCACCGTCCTTATCCTTGCCCTTGCCCGCCGCCGGCAGGTCGGCGACGATTGTGGCCTCCCCTGTCTTGGGCAGCTTGCCCATGGCCGCGCCTCCCAGCTTGACGAAGTCCTCGGCTTTCAAATCGGCGACTTTGCCGGCGCCGAGCACGAACAGACGATCGACCTTCAACCCTGCGGGCAAGATCAACTCGAGGGAGGCACCGCTCTTGCCGGTGAACTGCTCCGCCTTGGCGGCGCGCGCGACCAGCGCCCCGGCTTCGCCAAGCGCTTTGGTAGCGCTCACGCCGAAATTCAACCCATCGTCGCAAAACACCACCAGGGTGCCGCCCGGCTTGGGCGCGGTCACGGGGCTGAACGAGATCCGGGGAGCTTCGGCCATGGCAGGTCCTTGGTCTGGACAGGAAAAGGGGCAACCGGCCCCATATGCGCTTCCTGAGGCGGCTCTGCAAAGGCCGGAACGAGACGATCGGCGGCCTTTTCACCAGCCGCAGTCCCCGGAGGCGCCAAGGCCGCCCGCGGGGGGCTCCCGACTTGCCAGAATCGACACCAGGGCGCTTGGTTCCGGCAGCGAAATCCCGCCCGCCGTTAACCAATTGTTGGGCATGTTCAATGGCTTTGCCTTGGCGGAGCCATTTTGTGCGGCGAACAAGATTAACCAACAGGGTCGGGTTAATATTGCTGCGTCACGGTGCCGGATGGGGACTCGGCGCGGGGGCGAATTCGGGGACCGGGGATCAAGACGCGCGCATGGGCTCCATCAGCCGCTATATTTTCCGCACCACGTTCGGTGCCTTCGCGCTCGTGCTCATCAGTCTCACGGCGGTGATCTGGGTTACCCAGGCGCTGCGCGACATCGACATCATGACCAGCCAGGGCCAGACCATTCTGGTCTTCGTCGGCATCACCGGTCTGATCATCCCCCTGCTCGTCCTGGTCATCGCGCCGATCGCGCTGCTGATCGCGGTCGTCCATGTCCTCAATAAGCTGTCGACCGATTCCGAAATCATCGTCATGAGCGCGGCTGGCATGTCGCCGTGGCGACTGTTCCGCGCCTTTATGTCGGTGACGATCGTCGTCTCCATTCTGGTACTGTCGATCAGCGCCTACTTTGCGCCGCAAGGACTGCGCATGCTGCGCGACTGGTTGACCGAAGTGCGCGCCAACGTGGTGTCGACCATCGTGCAGCCCGGCCGCTTCACCCAGATCGAGGCCAACGTCACCATCCATATCCGCGAGCGCCGGCCGAACGGGCAGCTGGTCGGCATTTTCCTCGATGACCGCCGCAACCCGAACGAACGCATGACGGTGATCGCGGAACGCGGCGAACTGGTCGACAACGACGCCGGCACGTTCCTCGTTTTGCAGGACGGCATCGTCCAGCGTCAGGAAACGCGCAAGCCCGACCCGGCCATGGTCGTGTTCGACCGCTACGCCTTCGACCTGTCGCAATTCGCCGGCGGTACGCAGGCGGTGAAGTATTCGATCCGTGAACGCTACCTGTGGCAGCTTTTGTTTCCCGATCCGAAAGACCAGTACTACATCGAGCAGCCCGGCCAGTTCCGCGCCGAACTGCATGACCGACTGGTGGCGCCGCTCTATCCGATCGCCTTCGTCATCATCGCCTTTGCTTATCTCGGCGCGCCACGCACAACGCGGCAAAGCCGCAACATGTCGATGTTGGGGGCCATCGGCGGCGTCGCCTTGCTGCGCCTCCTCGGCTTCGCTTCGACCGTGCTCGGCGCCAACGTGCCGATCATGCTGGTGCTGCAATACATCGCGCTCGCCATCGCCATCGGCGGCGGGCTCTTCGTCATTCAGCGCGGCCTGATCATCGAGCCGCCGGCCTTCCTCAACCGTTGGATCGAAACGGCAACGGCGCGGTTCATGCGTCTGACCCAGCGTGTGGCCGCATCATGAGCGTCATCGGCGGCACATTGGCGCGCTATTTCGGCATGCGCTTCCTCAACACCGTGCTCCTGGTGTTCGCAGGCATTTTCCTTCTGGTGGCGCTGCTCGACTATATCGAGCTGATGCGCCGGGCCTCCGACATCCCGAACGTCTCGGGCATGATGGTGGCCAAAACCTCCCTGTACCGCGTCCCGCAGGTCACCGAGCGCATTCTGCCATTCTGCGTCCTGATTGGCGCCATGTCCTGCTATCTCAATCTGTCGCGGCGGCTGGAACTGGTCGTCGCGCGCTCGGCCGGCATGTCGGCCTGGCAATTCGTCGCGCCGGCGCTGATCGTGGCCTTCCTGCTCGGCGTCTTCGCCACCGCCGTCTACAATCCTGTTTCCGCCATCCTCCAGGAGCGCTCCAAACGCTTTGAGGCTGAACTGTTCGGCCAGAATGCCGTGGGCGCCCAAAGCGGCGGCCCATTCTGGCTAAGCCAGAAGACCAATGATGGCACGGCCATCATCAATGCCGCGTCGAGCCGCGACCAGGGCGTATCCCTGTTCGGCGTCACCGTGTACAGTTTCGACAACGAGGGCCATTTCCGCCAGCGTATAGAGGCCCGCTCAGCCGTGCTCGAACCGGGGGTGTGGCACCTGTTCAACGCACGCGTCTACGAGGTACAGAAGCTGCCGCTCGATCTGGCCGAGTTCAGGCTCAAAACAAGTCTCACGCCCGAGCAGGTGCGTGAAAGTTTTGCAACCCCCGAGACCGTGCCTTTTTGGGAATTGCCGCTGTATATCCGCATCGCCGAGCACGCTGGACTTGGCGCGGCAGGCTATAGATTGCAGTTCCAGAAGCTTCTCGCCCGGCCATTCTTTCTGGCTGCCATGGTATTCCTCGCCGCGGCCGTCAGTTTACGGTTTTTCCGGTTCGGTGGCGTGCAAAAGATGGTTTTGAGTGGCGTCACTGCAGGCTTTCTGCTTTATATCCTGCAGAAGGTAACCGAGGACCTGAGCAAGGCCGACCTGATGCACCCAGTGGCAGCGGCCTGGCTGCCTGTGCTCGTTGGCGGCCTGACGGGGTTTATGGCTTTGTTGTATCAGGAGGACGGTTGATGGCGGTGCGCCCCAGCACTCGTCCGTCAGTGTCAGACCGCCGCTCCAGCGGCGTATGCCGCATTTGGACAGCCATATTTCTGCTGAGTTGCGGTCTCGCCGTCCTTGGTGCCGGCGTGCCGACGCCCGCGCGGGCGCAAGCGACGCTGGACTTCCCGCCGCCGCCGCCGCCGCGTGCCAAATCGTCTGCGGCCATCGAACGCGACAAGTCCGGCGAGAAGCAGATGCTCGTTCAGGCGAACGAGATCAACTACGACTACGCCAATAATCGCGTCGCAGCCGTCGGCAACGTGCAGCTTTACTATGGCGGCGCCACGATCGAGGCTGACAGGGTCACCTACGACCAGAAGACCAAGCGCCTGCGCGCCGAGGGCAATGTCCGCCTCACCGAAGAGGACGGCAAGGTCACGCACGGCCAGGTGATGGATCTGGCCGACGACTACCGTGACGGCTTCGTCGATTCACTGCACGTCGAGACGCCGGATCGCACCCGTATGGCTGCCGCTTCGGCCGAGCGCAGCGGCGGCAACTACACCGTGTTCCACAACGGCGTCTACACAGCCTGCGAGCCCTGCAAGGATAACCCGCAAAAGCCGCCGCAGTGGCAGGTGAAGGCCGCCCGGATCGTCCACGATCAGGGCGAGAAGATGATCTATTTCGAGGACGCCCGGATCGAATTCTTCGGCCAGCCGCTGATGTATCTGCCCTACTTCTCGGCGCCCGATCCGACCGTGAAGCGCAAGACCGGCTTCCTGATGCCGACGATCTCGACGAGCTCGAAGTACGGGACCGCGGTAGAGATTCCCTACTACTGGGCGCTGGCCCCCGATTACGACGCGACCTTCGCGCCGATGCTCACGACCAAGCAGGGCGTGCTGCTCCAGGGCGAGTTCCGCCAGCGGCTCATCAATGGCGCCTATTCGATCCGCGCCGCCGGCATACAGCAGGCCGATACGAGCTACTTCTATCGCAACGGCAACCCCACGCCGGGCTTCCGCGACAATCGCGGCAGCGTCGAGTCGAGCGGCCGCTTTGCCCTCAATGACAAATGGGCTTGGGGCTGGGATGCGCTGCTGGTGTCCGACCGCTCGTTCCTGCAGGACTACAACCCGCGCCTGTCGCAGTACCGCGTCACCGATCCGCTGCAGACCGGGCTGGCCGAAGGCAAGTCGCAACTCTACCTGACCGGCCGCGGCAATCGCAGCTATTTCGACGCCCGCAGCATGTACTATCTCGGCTTCTCTGAATCCGACGTGCAGGCGCAAATCCCGGTCGTCCATCCGGTCATCGACTACGACTACACCGTCGATCGTCCGGTCGTGGGCGGCGAGCTCGGCTTCAAGTTCAATTTCACCAGCCTGTCGCGCACCCAGGCCAATTTCGACGCCATCACCAAAACCGCTCAGCTCAGCGGCGAGTGCAACACCGCCGACGTCCGCGTGAAGAATTCGGCGAACTGTTTGTTGCGCGGCACGCCCGGCTCCTTCAGCCGCTTCAGCGCGGAAACGCACTGGAGGCGCAGCATCACCGACGGCCTTGGCCAAGTGTTCACACCTTTCGCATCGATCCGCGTCGACGCCGGCTCGATGGACGTGACGAACGACCCGAACGTCGGCAACTACGTCAACACCGGCCGCACCGACCTCGTCCGCGCCATGCCGACCGTCGGCCTCGAGTACCGCTTCCCCTTCATCAATGCCAGTTCATGGGGCACCCAGACTCTCGAGCCTATCGCGCAGGTCATCGTCCGGCCGAACGAAAGCCAGATCGGCAAGTGGATCAACGAAGACGGCCAGAGCCTGATTTTCGACGACACCAATCTGTTCAAGGTCGACAAGTTCTCTGGCTATGACCGCGCCGAAGGCGGCGGCCGGGTCAACTACGGCATCCAGTACACCGCGCAGTTCAACAAGGGTGGGTTCGTCAACGCCCTGTTCGGCCAGTCCTACAGCCTGTTCGGCCAGAACTCCTTCGCCGTCGCCGACAGCACCAATACCGGCCTCGGAAGCGGCCTCGATACGCGTCAGTCCGACTACGTGGCCCGCCTGTCCTACCAGCCGACCAGCATTTTCACCTTCACGTCACGCTTCCGCTTCGATCAGAGCAGTTTCGCCATGCAGCGCATGGAGCTCGAAGCGAGCGCCAGCTTCGACCGCTGGAACGGCTCGGTGATGTACGGCGACTATGCGGCGCAGCCCCTCATCGGCTTCCTGGATCGCCGTCAGGGCATCCTGGGGTCCGGCCAGTACAAGCTTGACGCCAACTGGGTGGTGCTCGGCCAGGCCCTCTACGACATCAACGACAAGAAGTTCGCCCAGACGCGCCTCGGCCTCGGCTATATCGACGACTGCCTCATCTTGGCCGTGAATTACATTACTAATTACACCTACAGCGGCAACGTCTCGAACAACCACACCGTGATGCTGCAGCTGAGCCTGCGCACGCTGGGCGGCACGTCGGTCAGCCAGGGCTTCGGCGGCACTAATCAGTGACGCCTCGCCGCGTCTCGCCGTCAGAGGCGACGCGGTACTCAAATACCCGAAAACGTGCCTGACGATGGATCTGTATAGGATGCTGAGCTGGATATGATGGATCGGACGATGCCGGTGATGGCGAGGAAACCCCAACCGAACCGAAGCTGGATCGCCGGCGCCTTGGCCGCTGCGGCGCTCACGGTGCTGCTCGCGCCCGGCCCGGCGCGCGCCCAGGTCGTGGTGGTCGCCAACGGTTCGCCGATTACCGAACTCGACATCTCGCAGCGCAGCAAGCTCATTGCCACCTCGACGCGCAAAGCACCGTCGCGGCAGGAAGTCATCAACGAACTGATCGACGATCGCCTCAAGCTCGCCAAGGCTAAATACTACGGGCTCGATATCGGCGATAAGGAAGTCGATACCGCCTTCGAGAATATGGCGCAGCGCCAGCGTTTGTCGCCGGCCCAGTTTGGCCAGATGCTCGAGCGCAGCGGCATTTCCCCGGCGGCGCTCAAGGCGCGTCTCAGAGCGCAGATCGTGTGGAGCCAGTTGGTGCGCGGCCGCTTCGGCTCCAGCCTCCAGGTTGGCGATGCCGACGTTGCCAATGCCCTGCGCACCTCGAACCAGCAGGAAAACGTCACCGGCTACGTCTACACGCTCTATCCGATCACGGTGATCATTCCGTCCAGCGCCACCCCCGGCATTGCTGACGCCAAACGGCGCGAAGCCGAGAACCTGCGCGGTCGCTTCACAAGCTGCGATTCAGGCATCCGGCTGGCGCGCGGCCTGCGCGACGTCGCCGTGCGCGAGCCGGTGACTCGCAACTCCTCGGATCTTCCCGAGCAACTCCGCGAGATGCTGGCCCAGATCGATATCGGTCGTTTGAGCGCGCCGGAAGCGACGCCGCAGGGCTGGCAGATGTTCGCCCTGTGCGGCAAAAAGGAAAGTGCCGCAGACTCGCCCGCCAAGAAGGAAATGCGCGAGAAGCTCTTCAATGAGCGTTATGAGGCGGAATCAAAAAAGTTCCTCGAAGACATCCGCAAGTCGGCGATGATCGAATACAAATGATGCCCGGCTCCGGCCTTCCTCTGGCGCTCACCCTTGGCGAACCGGCGGGGATCGGACCCGAACTGACGCTCGAGGTCTGGCGCCGCCGCGCCGAACTTCATGTTCCGCCGTTCTACGTCATCGGCGATCCGGACCTTTATCGCGACCGGGCACAGGCACTCGGCATCGACATCCCCGTGAAGACGGTCGCGGCGCCGGACGCCGCCGCCTCGACGTTCGACCGCGCGCTTCCTGTCGTCCCGCTCGACATCGAGGTCACGGCAAAGCCCGGCCTGCCGGATGAGAGCAGTGCCCCCTCCGCCATCGCCTCCATCCGCCTCGCTGTTGCGGATGTCATGGCCGGCCGGGCCGGCGCTGTGGTCACCAACCCGATCGCCAAGAATGTGCTCTATCGCTCCGGCTTCGCCGAGCCGGGACATACCGAGTTTCTCGCCCGGCTCGCTGAAGAAGCCACCGGCCGCCCCGCGCATCCGGTGATGCTGTTGTGGTCGCCCGAACTCGCGGTCGTGCCGGTGACCATTCATCTGCCGCTCAAGGAGGTCGTCGACCGCCTGAGCAAGGACCTGATCGTCGAAACCGGCCGCATCGTGGCGCGCGACCTTGCCGACCGCTTTGGCATTGCGCGGCCGCGGCTGGCGGTGGCCGGTCTCAACCCTCACGCCGGCGAGAACGGCACCCTCGGCGCGGAAGACCGCGACATCGTTGCGCCCGCCGTCGCCGCGCTGCGGGGCGAAGGCATCGACGCCGTCGGACCGCTGCCGGCGGACACGCTGTTTCACGCCCGTGCCCGCGCCGGCTACGACGTCGCGCTGTGCATGTATCACGACCAGGCGCTGATCCCGATCAAGACGCTGGCCTTCGATCATGGCGTCAATGTCACCCTCGGCCTGCCCTTCGTGCGCACCTCGCCCGATCACGGCACCGCCTTCGATATCGCCGGGACCGGCAAGGCCGATCCGTCGAGCCTCGTCGCCGCGCTGATCCTGGCGGCGCGGCTGGCGGCCCGCACACCGCAGCTCGTGCCTGCCCAGTAGGACCCATCCATGGGCTCGATCGACGATCTGCCCCCGCTGCGCGATGTCATCCGCCGGCATGAGCTGCGGCCGAAGAAATCGCTCGGTCAGAACTTCCTCCACGACCTCAATCTCACCGCGCGGATCGCGCGCGCCGCCGAGCCGCTGGAAGCCGTCACCGTCATCGAGGTCGGACCCGGGCCCGGCGGGCTGACGCGCGCGCTTTTGTCGCTCGGCGCCCGCCGCGTCGTCGCCATCGAGCGCGACGAACGCGCCATCGGCGCGTTGCGGGAGATCGCCGATCATTATCCGGGGCGGCTGGAGATCGTGTCCGGCGATGCGCTGGAGGCGGACTACAATACGCTGGTCGGGCCCGAGCGCTGCCGCATCGTCGCCAACCTGCCCTACAATGTCGGCACGGCGCTGCTCATCCAGTGGCTGACCGCCGAGCCGTGGCCGCCGTTCTACGACCGTATGATATTGATGTTCCAGCGGGAAGTCGCCGAGCGCATCGTCGCCCGCGTCGGAGATGAAGCCTATGGCCGGCTCGCCGTGCTGGCCGGCTGGCGCACTGAAGCCAAGATACTGTTCGACGTCGCGCCATCTGCCTTCGTGCCGCCGCCGAGCGTTACTTCGTCGGTGGTGCGGCTCGAGCCGCGGGAGCGACCGATCCCCTGCGACGCGGCCGCTTTGCAAAAGGTAACCGAAGCCGCCTTCGGCCAGCGCCGCAAGATGCTGCGCCAGAGCCTCAAGTCGCTCGGCGTCGATGCCAATGTCTTGCTGGAAGCCGCCGGCATCGAGCCGACGCGACGTGCCGAAGAGATCGACGTGCCGGGCTTCGTGGCGCTGGCGCAGGAATATGTGAGGTTGAAGAAGGCCTGAACCCGATTACGCCGTCATGCCCGGCGTTGTGCCGGGCATCCACGGCTTTTTTACCTTTTTACGTAATCGGAGACGTGGATGGTCGGGACAAGCCCGGCCATGACCTTTTCGCTACGGCGTCAGCGTCTTCAATTCGGTCAACAGCTTGGCGACGAAGTCGCTGAGGTTCGGCATCTTGACGCGCTTGAGCCGCTCGGCCGTCAGGATCGCGCGCAGCCGCTCGAAGCTCTTCTGCAGATCGCGGTTCACCAAAATATAGTCGTACTCGTTCCAGTGCTGGAATTCTTCCGCGGCGTTGCGCAGTCGCTGCGCGATCACCGCCTCGCTGTCCTCGGCGCGACGCACGAGGCGCGACTTGAGATCTTGCGCCGTCGGCGGCAACACGAACACGGTAATGACATCGTCGCGCATTTTCTCGATAAGCTGCCGTGTGCCCTGCCAGTCGATGTCGAACAGAACGTCGCGGCCCTCGGCCAGCGCCTGTTCCACCGGCTCGCGCGGCGTGCCGTAATAGTTGCCATGGACCTCGGCCCATTCCAGCAATTCCCCGTGGTCCCGCATTGCCTCGAAACGAGACTTGGACACGAAGTAATAATGCGTGCCCTCGATCTCGCTCGGTCGTTTAGCGCGCGTCGTCGCCGATACGGACAGCGTGAGCTTGCCGGGATAATCAATGTTCTCGCGCTCCAGCAGGTTGCGCGTCAGCGTCGTCTTGCCGGCGCCGGAGGGCGACGACAGCACCAGCATGATGCCGCGGCGTGTGATGTCGGGTTCGTCGTTCATTCAAAGTCTATTCTAGGTTCTGCACCTGCTCGCGGAATTGTTCGACCACCGTCTTGAGCTCGAGGCCGATATTGGCCAGTTCGACGTCGTTCGCCTTGGCGGTCAGCGTATTCGATTCTCGGTTGAGTTCCTGCGCCAGAAAGTCGAGCCGGCGGCCCACAGGCCCGCCCTCGGCAAGCAGCCTGCGCACCTGAACGCCATGCGAGGCCAGGCGATCGAGCTCCTCGCGGATGTCGGCCTTGCTGGCGAGCAGGATCGCCTCCTGATAAAGCCGATCGTTGTCGAAGCGCTGCGAGGCCTCGATCAAATTCGCCACCTGTTCGGCGAGCCGGGCCTTGATCGCTTCCGGCTTGCGGCCGGGCGCGGCTTCGGCCCGGGCGGCGAGCGCGGCAATTTCGTCGAGCCGTGCCGTCAACACCTTGCCGAGCGCATCGCCCTCGGCGCGGCGCATGGCGACGAGATCGGCAAGCGTCTTGGTGAAGCCGGCAATCACCGCCTGCTCGGCCGCCTGCCGCGCCTCGGGCGTATCTTCGTCCTCGGTGATTTCGATCACGCCCTTGAGCGCAAGGATGCCGTCCAGCGTCGGCCGGCCGGCGCCAACAATACGGTTGTCGATTTCATCGAGCGTGGCGATGATCGCCGCCAGCACCGGTTCGTTGATCTTGACCTTCGGCGCAGTGCCTTTGCGCTCGACGGTCAGATTGCCGTAGACGGTGCCGCGCGCGAGCGCATCGGTCGCGGCCTTGCGCGCCACGACCTCGACGGCATCCCAGCCCTGGGGCACGCGCAGCCGCACGTCCAGGCCCTTGGCATTGACCGACTTGATCTCCCAATTCCAGACATAGGCGCCGGCGGCGCCGTGGCCGCGGGCAAATCCGGTCATGCTCGACAAGGTCATTGAGGGCAACTCACGTGGGCTGTTTCAAACGAAATCCGGCGCGACCATATAGTGTTTTCAAGCGAAGTGCATACCGGTCGCGGAGCAAAACGCGCCAGACCATAAAGCATCTGGTCGGCTCGTGGAAACGCCGCCGAGCCATAAACACAGAAGAAGGAAACCGTGCCGTTACCGCCGCAGGTTCGCTTTCGGCTTCGGATCCGGGGTGGGAGCTGGCGCGGGCGCAGCCGGCGCGTCCGCCGCAGGCACTGCATTCGCCGGCGGCGCGCCATTGCCGCGCTCGATGGCGCGCAGCTTGGCGACGGCCTTTTGATGCTCGGCATAATTGTCCGAGAAGGTGTGACCGCCCGTGCCGTCGGCGACGAAGAACAATTCCTTGGTGCGCGCCGGATTGGCAGTGGCCTCGAGCGAGGCGCGGCCCGGATTGGCGATCGGACCCGGCGGCAGGCCTTCGATCGCATAGGTGTTGTAGGGCGTCGCCTGCTCGATCTCGCTCTTCATGATCGGCCGCCCCAGCGCACCCTTGCCGCCGATAAGGCCGTAGATGATGGTCGGATCGGACTGCAGCTTCATCTTCGCCTTGAGGCGGTTGACGAAGACGGCGGCGACGCGGGTACGCTCATCATCGCGGCCGGTTTCCTTCTCAACGATCGACGCCAGAGTGACGAGCTGCTCCGGCGTCTGAATCTGGGCCGGCAGATCGGGCGAACGCCGCGCCCACACTTCCTGCAGCACGCGCTTTTGCGACTGCTGCATGCGCTGCAGAATCTGCTCGCGCGACATGCCGCGCGTGAACTTGTAGGTCTCGGGCAGCAGCGTGCCTTCGCGCGGAATTTCCTTGATCTGTCCGGACAAGGCGTCGGTCTCGAGCAAACGCTGCACGATCTGTTCGGAGGTCAGGCCCTCGGCCACGGTGAAGCTGTGCTGCACCACCTTGCCTTCGCTCAAGGTCTCGACGACATCCGACAGGCTCGCCTGTTTCGTGAACTTGTACTCGCCATGCTTGAGCGTGAGACCGCGCGCCTTCAGGACGGCGACGCCGCCCATGAACACGTAAGGCTGGTCGATCACGCCCTCGCGCTTGAGGAGATCGGAGATATCGCTGACGCCATAGCCTTGCGGAATGTTGACGATCTTGTCCTCGGCGAGCGGACCGGGGGCATCGAACCGCTGCTTGCCGACATACAGCGCGCCACCGGCAGCGAGCGCGACCAGCACGAGCAGCGTGAAGACGGCATTGCCGAACACCACCATTGGGTGACGAACACGCGCGGAATGACGCCGCGGCGCCGGCACCATTTCCGGCTCGAGCGCGACGCGAGGCGAACGCGGCAGCTTGTTGGCCGACGGCGGCGGCACCGCGCTGGCGGTGCTACGGGCCGCCGAGCCGGGGCGCATGCCCGGCTGCCGGTCCTGGTCTGGTGGAAGATTGGCCAAACGTCCGCTCTCGCTTTCCTAGCTTCTCAGGCTTCGCAACTGGCTTAGCCCGGCTTTCGATTCGCGCCTCTGACAGATCGTGCTGGAGTTCGGCCCGGCATGCCCTTTTTCAAGGTACCGCGCGCGAAAACAAAAACAGATTGCGCAGGTTAGAAAGAAATGTGGCGAAAGCGCGAGGCCGCGCCGCCCGGTCGCGAGTGCCGACGCGCATGGCCCCTTCCGCCATCGCAACCGGCTGAGTTCCCCTCGGCCTCCATCCCCAAAGTCACGTCCGCGGCAAGGTTAGCGCAGCCGCGGCGCGGAAGGCTAGCCGTTATAGCGGCTGAAGATCAGCGAGGCATTGGTGCCGCCGAAACCGAACGAGTTCGATAGCACCACATCCACATCGCGCTCGCGGGCTTTGTGCGGCACCAGATCGATCGGCGTTTCGACGGACGGATTGTCGAGGTTGATGGTCGGCGGCACGATCTTGTCGCGGATGGCGAGGATCGAGAAGATCGCCTCCACCGCGCCGGCCGCGCCGAGCAGATGGCCGATGCACGACTTGGTCGAGGACATCGAAATATGCCCGGCGTCGTTGCCGACCAGGCGCTGCACCGCGCCGAGCTCGATTTCGTCGCCGAGCGGCGTCGACGTGCCGTGGGCGTTGATGTAGTCGATGTCGCCCGGCGACAGCCCGGCGCGCTTGAGCGCCATCTTCATGCAGCGATAAGCGCCGTCGCCATCCGGGGTCGGCGCGGTGATGTGATAGGCGTCGCCCGACATGCCGTAGCCGACGAGTTCGCCGTAAATCTTGGCGCCACGGGCCTTGGCGTGCTCGAGCTCTTCCAGCACCACGGTGCCAGCGCCCTCGCCCATGACGAAGCCGTCACGCGCCTTGTCGTAGGGACGCGAGGCGCGGGTCGGCTCCTCGTTGAACGCGGACGACAGCGCGCGCAGCGCCGAGAAGCCGGCGAGCGACATGCGATTGACCGGCGATTCCGCTCCGCCCGCCACCATTACGTCGGCGTCGCCGAGCGCGATCATGCGTCCGGCATCGCCGATCGCATGCGCGCCGGTCGAACAGGCCGTGACCACCGCGTGGTTCGGGCCCTTGAGGCCATGCTCGATCGAGACAAAGCCGGAGGCGAGATTGATGATGCGGCCGGGAATGAAGAACGGCGAGACGCGGCGCGGGCCCTTCTCATGCAGGGTCACTGCCATCTCGGCGATGCCTTCGACGCCGCCGATGCCCGAGCCGATCAGAACGCCGGTCGCGACCTTCTCGTCCTCGGTCTTGGGATGCCAGCCGGCGTCGTTAAGCGCCTGGGTCGCCGCGCACATCGCATAAACGATGAACGGGTCGACCTTGCGTTGCTCCTTCGGCTCCATCCACTGATCGGCATTGTAGGTGCCGTTCGAGCCATCGCCGCGCGGAATAACGCAGGCGATCTTGCTCGGCAGATCGGATGTCTCGAAGGTGTCGACCTTCTTGGCGCCGCTCTCGCCCTTCAGCAGACGCGACCACGTCGCCTCGACGCCACACCCCAGCGGCGTCAACATTCCCAATCCGGTGACGACGACCCGTCTCATACCCGGCTCCGTGCAATATCGCCGACGCACGCAACCGCGACGACCGTCGCCATGAACTGGCGCGTGGCACCGCGGATACAGCTTGCCCGCTCACGGCCCGCACGGCGATTGACGGGATAGTCCGGACGCCGCATGCCGCTAAGCGGCAAGGCGGTGCCCGGCCCACCGATGTCCGAAAAACCGATGCGCGGCAGCGTCAGCTCGCCCCGCAGCGTTCAGCTCTTGGCGTTCTTTTCGTGAAATTTGACGGCGTCGCCGACGGTGAGGATCGTCTCGGCGGCATCGTCCGGAATCTCGCAGCCGAACTCTTCCTCGAACGCCATCACGAGCTCGACAGTGTCGAGGCTGTCGGCGCCAAGATCATCGATAAAGCTCGCACCCTCGGTCACCTTATCGGGCTCAACGCCCAGGTGCTCGACGACGATCTTCTTCACCCGCTCGGCAACGTCACTCATCGGTCCAACCTCGTGCTTCATTATAATAGGCTGCGCCCCGGTCGGTTCACAGCCATCGCGCTTCGGCCTCGTCGTGGTGACAGTGGCGTCTACGGCGTCGGATCGCGAAAGAACATGGCACCGTTTTTCGGTGCATCAAGCCTTCCGCCATCGGCCGCCCCAGCCGGGCCGAAATTCGGTTACCACACTTCAAATCCGTTGACTAGCAGCCCCAGTCTATTCGTTAGAGGGCTGAAAAGCCACGCAAATTCATCGCTTGTCGATACGTCTCGGTATTGCTCTGCACACGCCATTTGCCCCCGGCAAACAGCGCGCGGCGGCCTAGAACATGGCCATGCCGCCATTCACATGAATGGTCTGACCGGTCACATAGGCCGCTTCGTCGGAGGCCAGATAGACCGCCGCCGCGGCCACGTCCAGCGGCGTGCCGAGTTTCCCCGCAGGAACCTTGGACAAGATCGTTTCGCGCTGCTTGTCGTTGAGCTTGTCGGTCATGGCCGAGGTGATGATGCCCGGCGCGATGCAGTTCGCGGTCACATTGCGCTTGGCGTATTCGGCGGCGACCGACTTCATCATGCCGACCATGCCGGCCTTCGACGCGGTATAGTTGCCCTGCCCCGGATTGCCGGTGAAGCCGACCACCGAGGAGATGCCGACGATGCGGCCATAACGGCGGCGCATCATGCGCGACACCGCGGCGCGGGTCAGGCGGAAGGTCGCCGTGAGATTGACGGCAATGACCTTGTCCCAGTCCTCGTCCTTGAGCTGGACGAACAGGTTGTCCTTGTTGACGCCGGCGTTGGCGACGAGGATGTCGAGCTTCTCCATCTTCTCTTCGGCGGCCGGCACCAGCGCCTCGACCTGCTCCATGTTGGATAGATCGCAGGGCAGCACATGAACGCGACTGCCGAGTTCGCCGGCGAGCTTGTCGAGCACGTCCTGGCGCGTGCCGGAAATAGCGATGGTGGCGCCCTGCGCATGCATCGACCGCGCAATGGCTTCGCCGATGGCGCCGGTCGCGCCGGTCACCAGCGCGGTTTTTCCATTGAGACTAAACATCAGCCATTTCTCCCGGCTTTAAAGGCGGCGACATCGTCGGGCGTGCCGATCGAGGTCGTGGTCGCACCGTCAGCGATGCGCTTGTTGAGACCGGCCAGCACCTTGCCGGCGCCGACTTCGTAGAACTGCGTCACGCCCTGCGCGGCCATATAGGCCACGCATTCGCGCCAGCGCACCGTGCCCGTCACCTGCGCGACGAGCGACTTGACGATGTCGGCTGGCTCGCTGAGCGGGCTCGCGGTGACATTCGCGACCACCGGCACCGCCGGCTTGTTGACCTGAACCTTCGACAACGCATCGGCCATCACATCGGCGGCCGGCTGCATCAGCGCGCAATGGAAGGGCGCGGACACCTGCAGCAACATCGCGCGCTTGGCGCCCTTGCCCTTGGCGATCTCGACGGCACGTTCGACTGCCGCCTTGTCGCCCGAGACGACCACCTGACCGCCGCCATTGTCATTGGCGGCCTGACAAACCTTCCCCTGCGCCGCTTCCGCTGCAACCGCCGCGGCGGCATCGAAATCGAGGCCGATCAAGGCGGCCATGGCGCCGGCCCCGGCGGGCACGGCCTTCTGCATCGCCTGCCCGCGTGTGCGCAGCAGGCGCGCCGCGTCGGTGATCGAGAAGGTGCCGGCAGCCGCCAGCGCCGAATATTCGCCCAGCGAATGGCCGGCGACGAATTTGGCATCGCGCGCCAGATCGAGGCCTGCTTCGGTCTGCAAAACGCGGAACGCCGCGAGCGACACGGCCATCAAAGCCGGCTGCGCATTCTCGGTCAGAGTCAGGGTCTCGATTGGCCCCTCGAAGATCAGAGTCGACAGCTTCTCCGACAGTGCTGCGTCGACTTCGTCGAAAACCGCTTTGGCGACGGGAAAGGCATCGGCGAGCGCCTTGCCCATGCCGACCGTCTGGCTGCCCTGGCCCGGGAATACGAATGCGACCGTCATTGGCCCTCTGCTAAGCCTCGCGCTGTGTCGGGATACCGTCTTTTGCGCCGGGAACTACCTCCCGAGGCGAAACCGGGGCCGAAAAGCACGTGTCCTCGCTCGATGTCAACCGGCCTCGTCGGCAGGCCGAAGAACGTCCCAAGGAACGTCCCAAGGAACGTTCGTTGGAACCTGCGAAGGAACGTGGCGCAGCCGGTAACCAGTCTAAAAGACTCTGGCACTAGGTTTTTTCGCTGACCCAGAGCGCCCCTGGCGCGGCCGGCACGGATTCCGGCGGTGCGGAGCCATTAATGGCCGACCTGAATACCGAGGAAGAGATCGCCCGCGCCCGCACGGACGCCGGATTCCGTCAGGAATTGCTGGCCAGGAACCTTGAGCGGCTCCTTGCGGCGCTCAATACCGCGCGCAAGAACGGTGACGAGCGGGACCCCGCCTGCGCTCGGCAGATCCGCGAGGGCGTCGATCTGGCCGTTCAGCTCGCCGGCCGGCTACAAAAGGGGCCGAGTGCCGCGTAAAGCCGCCAGCCGCCCGTCAATCCTTGCCTTTTGCGCCAGAATCCCTATAACCCCGCCATCTTCCGTTGCTCCCGGTTGGGGACTGAACGGACGGCCGTTTTTCGACTGATAATTCAGCCGCTTGCGGTAGGGCCCTGAAAAGCCCGGCGTCCCGTGTTTCCGCCTTCTGAGCAAATCGAGCCTTTCCCGAAGGGCTCGAAGGGCTAGGCGCCGAGACAACGGAATTGGGCAAACCAAGGGAAAGGCATTCCATGCCATTGTACGAACACGTCTTCATGGCGCGGCCGGATTTGAGCCCGCAGCAGGTTGAAGAACTCACCGCCAAGCTGACCGGTGTCATCACCGAAGGCGGCGGCAAGGTCACCAAGTCCGAATACTGGGGCCTCAAGTCGCTCTCCTACCGCATGAACAAGAACCGCAAGGCGCACATGACGTTGCTCAACGTCGAGGCCCCGGCGGCTGCGCTGACCGAAGTCGAGCGCCAGGAGCGCATCAACGAAGACGTCATGCGCTATCTCACCATTCGCGTCGAAGAGCTCGAGGAAGGCCCCTCGGCGATGATGCGCAAGTCGGATCGCGATGATCGCGGCGACCGTGGCGATCGCGGCTTCGGCGGCGACCGTGGCTTCGGCGGCGGCCGTGGTGGCGATCGTGACCGTGGCGAGCGCCGTCCGCGCCGCGACGAAGAATCGACCGGCGGGGAGGAATAAGTCATGGCTTTCGGTTCATCTCAGGGTGGCGGCCAGCGCCGTCCGTTCTTCCGCCGTCGCAAGACCTGCCCGTTCTCGGGCGCCAACGCGCCGAAGATCGACTACAAGGACGTGAAGCTGCTGCAGCGTTACGTCTCCGAGCGCGGCAAGATCGTGCCGTCCCGCATCACCGCGGTGTCGGCCAAGAAGCAGCGCGAACTCGCCCAGGCGATCAAGCGCTCGCGCTTCCTCGGTCTGCTGCCCTACGTCATTCGCTAGTTCTGTCATTCCGGGGCGCGTGAACCCGGAATCAAGATGCGAATACTTGTTTCAATAGCTGGATTCCGGGGCGCGAACTTCGTCCTCGCGCCGGAATGACGAAACAAAATGGTTGGGGCGGACGGTCCACGCTGAGGACATGATCCGCCTCTAACCGCTCCTGGAGCGGGACAGCTGGTGATGATGCAATTTGGCCTCATAGGTTTGGGTTCGGGCGCGGCGGCAGCTTTGCTGTTCGCGTCGCTCTCCTCGGGCACGCCGCTCTCGGTGCCGCTCGCCTATCTGGCGCCCCTCCCCCTCATGATTGCCGCGCTCGGCTGGAGCCACTGGGCGGCGCTGATCGGCGCACTCGCCGGCGGCTTTGCTATCTGGCTGTTGTTCGGCTCGCTGTTCTTTGTCGCCTTCTTCGCCGGCATCGGCCTGCCCGGCTGGTGGCTCGGCTATCTCGCGATGCTGGCGCGGCCGGTTGGCGCCAATGGCACCGCCTCGCTTGAATGGTATCCGCCAGGCCGTCTCGTCGTCTGGGCGGCGGCGCTGGGCTGTGCGCTGATCATTCTTACCGTGCTGGTGATGGGCGGCAACAACGAGGCGTTCCGCGAGGCCATGCGTGCGGCGTTGCGCGAAGTGTTCCGCGTCGCCGCGACCGAATCCGGCGCCTCGGGCCCAGCCGCCTTGCGGGACCCTGATCGCTTCATCGACGTGCTCATCATCGTCATTCCGCCCGCGACCGCGGTGATGGCCACGCTGACCAACACGCTCAATCTCTGGCTGGCCGGACGGATCGTGAAGTTTTCCGGCCGCCTGACGCGGCCGTGGCCGGCCATCCCTGAAATGACCTTTCCGTCGTTCACCGCGGCGGCATTGGCGCTCGCCATCGCACTCACCTTCATCGACGGCATGATTGGCGTTCTTGCCGGCATCGTTTCGGCAGCCTTGCTGATGGCCTACGGCCTGCTCGGCTTCGCCGTCGTTCATGTGGTGACGCGAACCCTGACAGCCCGGGCGTTCGTGCTCGCCGGGATATACGCTTCAGTTCTCATTTTTGGCTGGCCCGTCCTGATCCTGTGCCTGGTGGGCCTGGCCGACCAGATCTTCAACTTCCGGGCCCGCGCCGCACTGCGACGTGGCCCCCCGACTTCGACCTGAACTTTTGCCTTCAAACGAACGATCAAACGAGGAGTAACGACAATGGAAGTGATCCTGCTCGAGCGCATCGGCAAGCTCGGCCAAATGGGCGACGTCGTCCGCGTCAAGGACGGCTATGCCCGCAACTTTCTCCTGCCGCGCAACAAGGCGCTGCGCGCCAACGCCGACAACAAGGCGCGCTTCGAAGGCATGCGCGCCGAGCTCGAAAAGCAGAGCCTCGAGCGCAAGGGCGAAGCCGGCAAGGTCGCGTCCAAGGTGGACGGCAAGACCTTCACCGTGATCCGCCAGTCGTCGGAAACCGGCCAGCTCTACGGTTCGGTCACCACCCGCGATGTCGCTTCGCTGATCTCGACCGACGGCGTGACCATCTCGCGCACGCAGATCGAAATGAACGCGCCGATCAAGACGCTCGGCCAGTTCAAGGTGCCGCTGGCGCTGCACCCGGACATCGACGTATCGGTGACCGTGATCGTCGCCCGCAGCGAAGCCGAAGCCGAGCGCATCGCGCGCGGTGAGGACGTGACGGTCCGCGCCTCGGTCGCCGAGGACGCCGAAGCCGAAGCTCAGGCCGCCCGCGAGCGCGCCGAAGCTTTGTTCGACGCCGAGGAAGAGGAAGTCGAGGCCGAAGCCGCCGAAAAGCCGGCCAACGAGTAAGCGAAAGGGCCGATCGCCCGACGCCTGAAATGCAAAACTCCGCCCGGTGCAACCGGGCGGAGTTTTTGTTTGCGCGAACCGCGGACGATGCGAGGCGCGGCGCGGCGCGCTATTCGGTCTTCTATTCGGATTTGGTCTTGTCCGGCGATGCCGGCGTCACCGCGATGCCGGATTTAATTTCGGTGTCGGGCTTGCTCTCAGGCTTGGGCTCAGTCGCCGCCTTTGGCTCGGGTTTCGGCTCCGGCTTGGCTTCAGGCTTGGTTTCGGGTTTGGCTTCAGCCCCCGGCTTGGCCTCGGTTTTCGCTTCCGCAGGCTTGGTGTCCGAAGACTTGCTGTCCGAAGGCTTTGCCTCGGCGGGTTTGGCGGTCCGGCGCTGCTGCCGCCTCTGGTCGGACGGCGGCGCCTCGCCCGCCGCCTCAAGATAACGGGCGAGCAAGGCGGCGGTTTCGCGGCTTGCCGTGTAGTGCTCGCGCAGAAAGCTATCCAGCCCGAACAGCCCGCCGGCCTTGGCGAGGCCCTGCGGGCTCTTGTGGCAGAGCGCACAATCGGACGCGAAAATCTGCTGGGCCGTCTTGCCCCGGTCCCGGACATCCTGGGCACTGGCCGGCGCCGCCAGCACCAGCAAAGCCAGTCCCGCCAACCGGAAAACTCCTCGTCCCTTCAACATCATCCCCACCAATCCTTTAGCCGGTCGTCGTGTCTCATCGCCCCCTGCTCCCATAGCGGATTTGCGGCCCGTTGTGACCATCCGCATGGCCGCAGGTACGCTTATGACACCGACGACGTCTGCGCTGCCCGCATGCAACGTCGCGATTTGCGGCATTGCTGTGGCATGCAGTCAATGGTTGAATACCGCATTGAGGAACCGGCCGCCGCCGGGCCGGTTGACGCATCGCGTGAATGACGCGCGCGATGGCGCCGCGTTGCACTACGGGGCGGATGGAGGCGGCCGATGGACCGGTTGCTTCGGTTTCTGTTGCGGACCTTTATCCGGCGCGGCAATTTCCGCGTGACCACGTCACGCGGCACAGTCCTTAATTTCGGCGACGGCTCCGGACCACCGGTCTCGGTGCGTTTCACCACCCCGGCCGCCGAATGGGGCATTCTGCTCGACCCCGAGCTCAAGCTCGGCGAATCCTACATGGACGGGACATTCGTCGTCGAGGAAGGCACCATCGCCGATGTGCTCGCGATCGCGCTCGGCCAGGACAGCGAAGTGCCGCACTGGGCCAAGCCGCAATTCCTGATCCGCTACTTCTGGCGGCGCATCCAGCAGTTCAACCCGCGCAAGCGCTCGCGGCAGAACGTGGCGCATCACTACGATCTCGACGGCCGGCTCTATTCCCTGTTCCTCGACGCCGACCGGCAATACAGCTGCGCCTACTTCGAGCGGCCGGACCAATCGCTGGACGACGCGCAACTGGCCAAGAAGCGGCACCTCGCCGCCAAGCTGCGGCTGTCACCCGACCGCCAGGACCTGCGCATCCTCGACATCGGCTGCGGCTGGGGCGGCCTCGGCCTTTACCTCGCCGAATACGGCAGCGCCAATGTCACCGGCATCACCCTGTCGCAGGAACAGCACGCCGTCGCCAATGAGCGCGCGCAGGAGCGCGGGCTATCGGACCGCGCCCGCTTCCTCCTCCAGGACTACCGCGACCTGGACGACCGGTTCGACCGCATCGTCTCGGTCGGTATGTTCGAGCATGTCGGCGTCAATCACTTCGAGACTTACTTTAACAAAGCCGCCGAACTCTTGAAGGACGACGGCGTCATGGTGCTGCACTCGATCGGCCGCTCCGAGGGGCCCAGCGTCACCAACCCCTGGATTTCGAAATATATCTTTCCGGGCGGGTACATACCGTCATTGTCTGAAGTCCTGCCGAAGATCGAGAAGGCCCGCCTGCTCGTCACCGACATCGAGATCCTGCGGCTGCACTACGCTGAAACCCTCAAACACTGGCGCGAGCGCTTCCTCGCCCATCGCGAGGAGGTCGAGCGTATCTACGACCGGCGCTTCGTCAGGATGTGGGAGTTCTATCTCGCCGCTTCCGAGATGTCGTTCCGTGAGCAGAACATGTACGTGTTCCAGATCCAGCTCACCAAGCGACAGGACGTGGTGCCGATCACGCGCGACTACATCATGCGCGAGGAGCAACGCCTGCGCATGCTGGAGGACAAGCGCCAGGTGCCGCTACGATTGGCCGGAGAATAACCGGACTTACAACACCGAGTATGTCAGGTGCGAAGCCTTCAAGCCGTCACGGCGGCCGGCTGCGGCCCACGACGATTGATGCACAACGCCAGCACGGCAGCGAGAAGACAGAAGGCGCCGGCGATGAAGAATGCCGGCAAGTAGGTCGAGTATTCGGTGCGGATCAGGCCGCCGCCATAGGCGGCCGTCGCGGCGCCGATCTGATGACCGCAGAAGATCCAGCCGAACACCATGCCGGCCTTCTCGCGCCCGAAGCGATCCGCGGTGAGCTTTACGGTCGGCGGCACGGTCGCGATCCAGTCGAGCCCGTAGAACAGGCCGAACAGCGACAGGCCGTAGAACGTGAAGCTGGTGAACGGCAGATAGAGCAGCGAAAGCCCGCGCAAGCCGTAGTACCAGAACAGCAGCCAGCGATTGTCGAAGCGGTCGGACAGCCAGCCCGAGCCGATGGTGCCGACGAAATCGAACGCGCCCATGATCGCCAGCACGCTCGCGGCGGTGACGGCGGCGAGCCCGTAATCGTTGCACAACGAGATGAAGTGCGTCTGCACCAGACCGTTGGTGCTCAGGCCGCAGATGAAGAAAGTGGCGAACAGAATCCAGAACACACCGGTTGCTGCCGCTTCCTTCAGCACGAGGAGCGGCGCCTTCATCAGCGAGAACAGCCCCACGCCCTTGTCCGGGGCCGGCGAGATATGCGCCTCGCCGTAGAGCGGCAGATTGAGGTCGGCGGGCCGGTCACGCATCAGCGCCAACACCAGAAGCGCGGTGACCGCGAGGGTCGCACAGACGAACAGCAGCGCAACGCGCCAGCCCTGCGCCTCGGTGAAGCTCGCGATGAGCGGCAGGACGACGAGCTGCCCGGTCGCCGAGCTCGCCGACAGCATGCCGATGACGAGACCGCGGCGGTGATTGAACCAGCGCGTGGCCACCGTGGCGGCGAGCACCATCGCCGTCATGCCGGTGCCCACGCCGATGACGACACCCCACAACACGATAAGCTGCCATACCCGCGTCATCCCGAGCGACAGCAGGAAGCCGCCGACGATCAGGATGAGCGCGACGATGATGACGCGCCTGACGCCAAAGCGGTTCATGAAGGCGGCGGCGAACGGACCGAGCAGCCCGAACAACAGCAGGCGGATGGCCAGCGCCGTCGAAATCTGTTCAGCGGTCCAGCCGAACTCCTTCTCCAGCGGCACGATCAAGACACCGGGCGCGCCCATCGCCGCTGCGGTCACCAGCATGGTGAGAAAAGTCGTACCGACCACGACCCAGCCGTAATGGATGTCGCGGCGGGCCAGTGATGCGGCGAGCGGCGTGGAGATCATGGCGGCAACCCTTGCGCCTCCGTGTCGAAGACGGCGCGGTTATATGATGGTCATCATCTATTGCGAATAGATGACGGGCATCATATAATTTGTCAAGCGCCTCCATTCCCGATTTCGAGATCAGCCATGCGCGTGTCCCGCGAGAAGGCCCAAGAAAACCGCAACCGCATCGTCGCCGTCGCCGGATCGCTGCTCCGCGAGAAAGGTTTCGATGGCATTGGCGTCGCTGACATCATGAAGGCGGCCGACCTCACCCATGGCGGCTTCTATGGCCACTTCAAATCGAAAGACGAACTGGCGGCGCTGGCCTGCGGTGAAGCGCTGACTCGGTCGGCAGCGCGCTGGAGCGAGGTACGCGACAATGCCGGCACCGACCCGTTCAAGGCCATGGTCGCTCATTACCTGTCGCCGCGGCAGTTCGACGGCACCGGGCGCGGCTGTGCGCTGGTGGCACTCGGCGCCGAGGCGCCGCGACAACCGAAAGCGGTGCGCGAGGTGTTCCGCGACGGCCTCGCCAAATTGCTCGACGTGCTGATGTCCGCCCTGCCCGGCACCAAGGCGGCGCGGCGCAAGAAGTCGCTGGCCGTGATGGCCGAACTGGTTGGCGCCGGTGTGCTTGCCCGCGCCGTCGATGATCCCGTCCTGGCCGAGGAGATCCTCGACGCCGTCCGGCACGATCTGCTGACACGGGTCGATCGTTGAAAGGCCGGCCTTTTCTCCATCGAAGGCGTCAATACAATTCGGCCGCAGCGCCGCGAAACCCGCGCTCCGCTGTGGACAGCGGGACTTCACGAACGCGCCGCTCGCCCTGCCGCGCTCCGCTGGTTAAGCAAACGTGAACAAAAATCCGCCGCACGAGCGCTTCAATCAATCTCATGGCCCCTGTCGAATCAGTCCTCCGCAAACCTTTCGGCGGCCCCCAGGCTGCCGAGCCCGACCCGCTGTACCGCACCGCGCCGCACAACATCGAGGCGGAACAGGCGCTCTTGGGCGCGATCCTGATCAACAACGAGGCCTATTACCGCGTCTCCGACTTCCTCAAGCCGGAGCACTTCTTCGAGCCGATCCACACCCAGATCTACCAGATCACCGGCGACCTGATCCGCGCCGGCAAGGTGGCGACCCCGGTCACCGCCAAGACCTTCCTCGATTCCTCGATCGTCATCGGCGGCCTGACGCTGAGCCAGTACCTCGCCCGCCTCGCCGCCGAGGCGACGACGATCATCAACGCCGAGGACTACGGCCGTACCATCTACGACCTGTCGATCCGCCGCGACCTCATCAAGGTCGGCGAGGACATGGTCAATGTGGCCTATGACGCGCCGGTTGATTTCGCGCCGCGCGCCCAGATCGAGGACGCCGAACGCAAGCTGTTCGAACTCGCCGAGGTCGGCCGCTATGACGGCGGCTTCCAGCGCTTCGGCCAGGCGCTCACCACCGCCGTGGATATGGCGGCGCACGCCTATCAGCGCGACGGCAGCCTGTCCGGCATTTCCACCGGCCTCGCCGACCTCGACCGCATGATGGGCGGCCTGCAGCAGTCCGACTTGATCGTGCTCGCCGGCCGTCCCGGCATGGGCAAATCCTCGCTCGCCACCAATATCGGCTACAACATCGCCAAGGCCTATGTCGGCGAAGTGCGGCCGGACGGCCACATGAAGGCGGTCAATGGCGGCGTCGTCGGCTTCTTCTCGCTCGAAATGTCGGCCGAACAGCTCGCCACCCGTATCATCGCCGAACAGACCGGCATTCCGTCGAACCAGATCCGCCGCGGCTCCATCGGCGAAGCCGATTTCGAGCGCATCAAGGATGCCTCGATCGAGATGCAGAACATCCCGTTCTTCATCGACGAAACCGGCGGCCTGTCGATCGCGCAATTGTCGGCGCGCGCCCGCCGCCTCAAGCGCCAGCGCGGCCTCGACTTCCTGATCATCGACTACCTTCAGCTCCTCACCGGTTCCTCGAAGCGCTCGAGCGAGAACCGCGTGCAGGAAATCACCGAGATCACCACCAAGCTCAAGGCGCTGGCCAAGGAACTGCAGGTGCCGATCATGGCGCTGTCGCAGCTCTCGCGTCAGGTCGAAAGCCGCGAAGACAAGCGCCCGCAGCTCTCGGACTTGCGTGAATCCGGTTCGATCGAACAGGACGCCGACGTCGTCATGTTCGTGTACCGCGAAGAATATTACCACGTCATGCGCAAGCCGCTGGAAAGCGACCGCGAGAAGTTCGCGGCCTGGATGGCGGAAGGCGACAAGGTCGGCGGCAAGGCCGAGTGCATCATCGGCAAGCAGCGTCACGGCCCCACCGGCACAGTCGAACTCGGCTTCGACGGCTCGATCACCAAGTTCTTCTCGCTCGCCCCGGCCGATCATCTGCCCGAGCGGATGGAGTAGGCTCGGCATCAAAAGCTTGCTCGTGCGAAATGCACATCCCGAAGTGGAATGACAAAATCCATGAGCAAGAAACTGTTCGATTACACAGCCGAGAATCTACTCGACACTGCTTCCTTGAGCCCCAATGTGGTGATTTATAATGTGCCGAACCAAATTGCAGTCGGAGGCATAATCAAGATCATTCCCTTCTCTCTGACAGAGGATACCGCGGGAATGATCTTTCGGACCATCGTCTCCGATAAAGGGCTCGTGAAGAGTCTTGAACAAGCTCTCGAAAGAGCGAAACACGTTCCGCGTGCTACAAATACTACTGGATCACATCCCGTCGACGAAAATTTACTCGCAATCGAGCGCATTGTCCGATCCATTGAGCCGGAAGCTCCCATCGATATCGTCTTTTGGTTCACGCGACTGGCCTATGAAATGATACTTGGCCGCAGCAACCATCTGCCCGAGCGGATGGAGTAGCCGCGTCTGTAGCCCGCATGTAGCCAACGGGCCGGCGCGAAGCCCCGCCCGATGACAGGCTCCGCGAAATGCGGGAGGGCTATTCCCGGATTTCGCTAACGCTCATCCGGGCTACAAGTCCGCGCAACAGTAACCCCCACCCTTCCCCGCGCCGCCACCCGGCGCTAGCATCCCGGCAACAAAAAGCCCGGGATGGAAATGGACACGTTCGATTACGTGATCGTTGGCGCAGGCTCCGCCGGCTGCGTGCTCGCCAACCGGCTGAGCGAAGACCGCGATGTCAGCGTCTGCGTGCTCGAGGCCGGCCCGGCCGACTGGCATCCCTACATCCACATCCCCGCCGGCTTCATCAAGACCTTCTACAATCCGCGCATCAACTGGTGCTACGCGCAGGAGCCCGGCGACTACACCAACGGACGCCGCATCTTCTCGCCGCGCGGCAAGACCTTGGGCGGCTCGTCCTCGATCAACGGCCACATCTACAACCGCGGCCAGCGCGGGGACTTCGACACCTGGGCGCAGTATGGCAATCGCGGCTGGGGCTATGCCGACGTGCTGCCCTACTTCCGGCGCATGGAGCGCCGCATCGGCAACGGCGACGACATCTTTCACGGCCGCGGCGGCGAATTGACTGTCACCGACATCGACTGGCGCGATCCCTTGTGCGACGCCTTCATCGACGGCGCCGTCAGCCTCGGCATTCCGCGCAATCCCGATTACAACGGCGCCATCCAGGAAGGCATTTCCTACGCGCAGCGCACCATCCACAACGGCCGGCGCATCAGCGCCGCCACCGCCTTCCTGCATCCGGCGGTGAAGCGCGGCAATGTCACGGTGCGCACCCATGCCCATGCCACGCAGATCGTCTTCGACGGCAAGCGCGCCATCGGCATGCGCTACGCCATCGGCGGTCGCGGCGGCGAAACCAAAGAAGTGCGCGCCCGCCGCGAAGTCATCCTGTCGGGCGGCTCGTATAATTCGCCGCAGTTGCTGCAACTGTCCGGCGTCGGCCCGGCCGCGCTGCTGCAATCACGCGGCATCGCCGTGAAGCACGCGCTGCCCGGCGTCGGCGAAGGCTTGCAGGATCATTACGCGCCGCGCTCGGTGGCGCGCGTGAAGAACATCAAAACCATCAACCAGCGCGCCCGAGGCTTCAATCTCGCGATGGAAGCCCTGAACTGGGCGGTGCGCCGCCGCGGCATTCTCGCGCTGTCGCCGACTTTGGTTTATTGCTTCTGGCATTCCGGTGAGACTGCCGAGACGTCCGACCTGCAGCTCACCTTCACGCCGGCAAGTTACATGGAAGGCGAACAGGGCAAGCTCGAGCGCGAGCCCGGCGTCTCGGTGGCGTCATGGCAGCAGCGGCCGGAGGCGCGCGGCCATGTCCGCATCCGCTCGTCGGATCCCTTCGAGCCGCCGGCGATCCAGACCAATTATCTCGGCCATGAGCTCGACCGCCGCGTCACCGTCGCCGGCATGCGCCTGGCGCGCCGCCTGCTCTCCTCGGCGCCGATGCAGCCTTATTACGACTATGAGGATTTCCCCGGCCCGAACGTGCAGAGCGACGATGAATTCCTGCACGCCGCGACGATGCGCGGCCAGACCACCTTTCATCCCGGCTGCACCTGCCGCATGGGTCCGGCGACCGATGCGATGGCCGTGGTCGATGACACCTTGCGCGTTCACGGCCTCGAAGGCTTGCGCGTCGTCGATGCCTCGATCATGCCGCGCATGATCTCCGCCAATCTCAACGCCTCGACCCTGATGATCGCCGACAAGGCCTCCGACATGATCCGCGGCCGCCCCGCCCCGGAAGCGGCCACATTTGCATGATTCATCGCTCCGGCGCCGCGATGGACGCGGCGCGCCCGGACCGTTAAACCTTGCGCATGGCCACGATCGACCTCATCGAAACCGCCCCGCCGGTCGACACCGGCATCGTCGAGAAGGACGGCCCGCCCGCCGCGCAGGCCGGCGGCACCCTGACCGTCGACCTCGGCGCGCTCGCCGCCAACTGGCAGACCTTGCGCCGCCGCGCCACGCCGGCCGAATGCGCCGCCGTGGTCAAGGCCAACGCTTACGGCCTCGGCATCGAGCCGGTGGTGCATACGCTGGCCAAGGAGGGCTGCAGGACCTTCTTCGTCGCCGATCTCTCCGAAGCGCGCCGCGTGCGCGCCGCCGCGCCCGAGGCCGCGATCTATGTGCTGGCCGGCGTCATGCCGGGCTCGGGGCCCGAGTTCTCGGTGCTGAGGGCGAGGCCCGTTATCGGTTCGACCGTCGAGCTTGCCGAATGGGACGCCTATTGCGCCGCCTCCGGCTGGCAGGGCGGCGCTGCGCTTCATGTCGACACCGGCATGAACCGCCTCGGCGTTTCGATCAACGAAGCCGCCGCGCTCGCGCATCGCATCCGCGCCGAGAACCACGGCATTCATTTGCTGATGAGTCACTTCGCCTGCGCCGAAGACACCGACCATCCGCTCAACGAGAAGCAGATCAAGCTGTTCCGCGAAGTGCGCCTCCTCTATCGCGGCATTCCCTCATCGCTGGCGAATTCGTCCGGCATCTTCCTGAGCGACGCCGCGCATTGCGACGTGGTGCGGCCGGGTGTGGCGCTCTATGGCGTCAATCCGACGCCGGGCAAGCCGAACCCGATGCGGCCGGTGGTCGATCTCAAGGTGCGCATTCTTCAGGTGCGCAGCGTGACGCGCGGCGAAACCGTCGGCTACAGCGCCGCATGGACGGCGCGGCGCGGCGCGCGCATTGCCGTGATCGCGGCCGGCTATGCCGATGGCATTTTCCGTTCGTCGGGCTCCAGCGATGAAACGCCCGGCGGCGCGGCCATCATCGCCGGCACGCGCTGCCCCTTCGCCGGGCGCATCTCGATGGATCTCACGGCCATCGATGTGAGCGAGGTGCCGGACGGCGCGGTGCGCCGCGGCGACATGGCGACCCTGATCGGCGACGGCCTCACGCTCGACGACGTTGGCCGCGGGGCCTCCACCATCGGCTATGAAGTGCTCACCAGTCTGGGTCGGCGGTACCACCGGGTGTATCGGAGGGAATAACGTGTCGCGCTCCCCGCGACCCTAACCAGCTAGTCAAGGCAATCATTGGGATTGCCACAGGTTAGATCGAGGAACGGCCCGCCGCGTCAGAGAAGGACCCGGCAGCGGTCGTTATGGGCAAGAAGGGCGGCGCGGCGGGGGCGGCTAAGACGACGCCGGAGCGACGGGCGGAGATTGCGGAGGGGGCGGCGGCGAAGCGCTGGCGTCAGCCCTAGGTCGAATATTTAAAAGGCCGCACAATTCTTGTTCATCCGCGTAGTGCAGATAAACCTTAAAGGTCCCTCCACTGGGGATCGACACCGGCTCATCTAATCTGATTTTCCCAATGATCGTTGCATACGGAAGACCCATCTCTTTCGCTCTTTCGACGCCGTGAGCGACAACCTCGGCCGGGACAGGCCCTTCTTCACCGCCACTAATTTCTAGACCGGTAGAACCCAAAACACTAATTGAGATTGTTTTTTTTAAATCAACATGTTCGACGTCTATTCTAATGCGTGCATAGATCGCCAATCGCCGCATCCGCATTGGAAGCGACTTTACATTATATGTATCTGGCAAAACGCCAATGAGCGTTTCGCGCCCGGTCGCTTCCCTACGAATGTCCTCGCAAAAAAGCGCGCTTGCAGACACAGCTTTCATCGATTGGCGGCCTCAAAGGTGACATGTTGATGATCGTCGCCGCCGTTTTGATCAGGAGCGATTAGATCCGCGTCATCAGCAATAAAATAGTTCGTTGTTGTATGTAGCCTTGGATCATAAATTTTAACTCGAATGTCGTGGTCGAGCGCCCACACCATGTCGGCAATGGTTTCTGTGGTCATATTTCTACCACCCATCAACCGATGCGTTATCGCAGATCTATTTACTCCAAGTTTCTCCGCTAGATCAGTTTGGGTAACGCCAGTTTTTTCACGCATGGCTGCGTAGGCATCGCGCAGCTGACTTTCAATCTGGCTCGCCAGCTTTAGAAACATCTGTCGCCGGGACGATTTTTTCTTAGCGCGGATAGATGGCATTTATGTCCCCTAACTTGACCGTAGATTCCAGCTTGTGGTCGCTGACAAATTTTTTCACTTCGTCACGTTTTAGATCGTTAAGTTTTTTATTGCGTTTAGTTTCGGCTTCCAGCGCACCGGTAACAACGACGAACGATCCCGCCCCAGATGCCCACCCGTAGCAGCGGACCCCGTAACTATGCAGTGACCACACTCCATCGACATTTGGCATCATGCGTCTGAGATCGCCGCCAGAACCAGGGCGCTTGCTGCATCGTAGATCACAAAATAGCTGATCGATGTGCTCACCCATCGTGCGACCGCCGTAAAGCTGCTTTTCATCGTGCAGCGCTTCCGTTGAGTCGTACCAATCCCAGAAAGAGTGGGCGATCCAAAGCGGCCAGCAAGCCATCCGCACCTCGTGCTCTGGAAGGCGGAAGAGTTCCAATAGGCTTGCGCTGACACACTCATCTATTGTTGCCATATAAGTCAACAAATCTTACGTACAAGTGCAAGGGGAGAGTCAATCCGCCGCAGGTTGTCCTATGGAACCGGGAGGTGTCTAGATCTCTGCAGGCCATCCGCTGCCACAAATGAAACTGATCCGCGCTCAATGCGCCGGATCAAGGTTTCAGCAATAATGTTCTTGTAATGTTCTCGTCGCCGGATTACCGTTGGCCTGAGCATTTCGGGGACTATTCTCGCCATGACGCACCGCCATGTCTAAGCGCCATCTCGCCTTTGTCTGCCAGAACTGCGGCGCTTCGGCCACGCGGTGGCAGGGCCGCTGCGAGGCCTGCGGCGAGTGGAACTCGCTGACCGAGGAAGGTGGCGAAAAGTCCGTCGGTCCGCGCAAGCCGGCCAAGGGCCGCCTATTCAAACTCGAGCCCCTCACCGGCGAGGCCAAGGACGCCCCGCGCCTCGCATCGGGTCTGAGTGAACTCGACCGCGTCACCGGCGGCGGCTTTGTCCGCGGCTCGGTGATCCTGATGGCCGGCGATCCCGGCATCGGCAAGTCGACCCTGCTGATCCAGGCTAGCGCCGCCCTCGCCCGCGCCGGCCACCGCGCCGTCTACATCTCCGGCGAGGAAGCCGCCGCGCAGGTGCGGCTGCGCGCCGAGCGCCTCGGCCTGTCCGACGCTCCGGTCGAACTCGCCTCCGAGACCTCGGTCGAGGACATCATCGCCACTCTGTCGGAAGGCAAGGTGCCGCGGCTGATCATCATCGATTCAATCCAGACCATGTGGACCGACGCGGTGGAAAGCGCGCCCGGCACCGTGACGCAGGTGCGCGGCGCGGCGCAGACGCTGATCCGCTTCGCCAAGCGCTCCGGCGCGGCGGTGATCCTGGTCGGCCACGTCACCAAGGACGGCCAGATCGCCGGCCCGCGCGTGGTCGAGCACATGGTCGATGCCGTGTTGTCCTTCGAGGGCGAAGGCTCGCATCAGTTCCGCATTTTGCGCGCGGTGAAGAACCGTTTCGGCCCGACCGACGAGATCGGCGTGTTCGAGATGACCGGTTCAGGCCTGCGCGAGGTGTCCAATCCGTCGGAGCTGTTCCTGTCGGAGCGCGATCTGGGCTCGCCCGGCACCGCCGTGTTTGCCGGCATGGAGGGCACGCGGCCCCTGCTCGTGGAAATCCAGGCGCTGGTAGCGCCGACCTCGCTCGGCACGCCGCGCAGGGCCGTTGTCGGCTGGGATTCGAGCCGGCTCGCCATGGTGCTCGCCGTGCTGGAGGCGCATTGCGGCGTCAAACTCGGCGGCTACGACGTCTATCTCAACGTCGCCGGCGGCATGCGCATCAACGAGCCGGCGGCCGATCTCGCCGCCGCCGCCGCGCTCATCTCGTCGCTGGCCAATTCGCCGTTGCCGGCCGATGCCGTCTATTTCGGCGAAGTGTCGCTGTCCGGCGCGATCCGGCCGGTCAGCCATAGTCCGGCGCGGCTCAAGGAAGCGGCCAAGCTCGGCTTTGCCCGCGCCGTCATGCCGGAGGCCGCCCGCGGCGAGGCCGGCGATCCGGCGCTGCGATTCATGACCGTGGGTCAGCTTTCCGGTCTGGTGGCCGACATCGCAGCCCTGGGGAAACCTCGCCCCGTGGCCGAGCCGCGCCGAAAAGACGGATGACGGCCGGGTGACACCCCGCTATAGAGGGCACGCGCAAGGCCGGCCGGAACGCATCCGGACGGGGGCCAAAAAGAGCCTGCCTCTAAGCACTTAAGCGACAAAGCCCTGGAACCGATATTGACGTCCTGCCCGTGAGCCGCCAAGACGGGCTGGGACAACATCGCCTTTGGATTCGGATTCGCCGGCCGCCCGTCGCAAGGGGCCGCGCCAACGCCAATTCGCGGAGCGCTTGGAAAAGCCTGGCATGCCGGTCACCCTGCTCGACATCCTGCTTCTGGTCGTAATGCTGATTTCGGGGCTGCTCGCGATGATCCGCGGGTTCATGCGCGAAGTCCTCTCGATCGCGGCCTGGGCCATTGCGGCGCTGGTCACGCTCTACACCTTCTCCAAGGCGCTGCCGATTGCGCAGGGCTACATCTCGAGCACCACGGTCGCGACCGCCGCCACCATCGGCGTCATTTTTGTGGCGACGCTGCTCATCGTCTCGATCATCACGGTGCGCATTTCCGACATGGTGTTGGATAGCCGGGTCGGCGCGCTCGATCGCACGCTCGGATTCCTGTTCGGTCTCGGCCGCGGCCTGCTGATTGTGGTGGTGGCCTACCTGTTTTTCGACTGGCTGGTGCCCGATCGCAGCCAGCCGACCTGGATCAGCGGCGCCAAGTCGAAAGTCGTGCTCAAGAGCACGGGGGATTGGCTCAAGGGCATGTTGCCGGATGACCCTGAAAGCACCATCTTACAGAAGCTGAAGCGGCCGAAACCGGCCGAAGAAGGAGCCCCCGAAGGCGCGCCGGAACGCCGTTCGGAACTGGGCTCGAGCTTGCGTGTGGCTGCGGTGTGGCAGCACGACCCCAACCAGGGAACCCGCTAATGCCAGAACAGACGCACGACCAGGTCTCCGGTGGCGATGCGATCGAGCCACAGAAACCGGAGCAGGAACTCGACCTTTACGCCGACCGGTTGCGCGAGGAATGCGGCGTCTTCGGCATCTTCGGCCATCCCGACGCCGCCGCCATTACCGCGCTCGGCCTGCATGCGCTCCAGCATCGCGGCCAGGAAGCCGCCGGCATCGTCTCCTTCGACAGCAAGCGCTTCCACTCCGAACGCCGCCTCGGTCTTGTCGGCGATACTTTCTCGAAGCGTGACGTCATCGACCGCCTGCCCGGAAACGTGTCCATCGGTCATGTCCGCTACTCGACCACCGGCGAGACCATCCTGCGCAACGTCCAGCCCCTGTTCGCCGAACTCGACGGCGGCGGCTTCGCCGTCTGCCACAACGGCAACCTGACCAACGCGCTGACCATGCGCCGCCAGCTCATCCGCGACGGCGCCATGATGCAGTCCACCAGCGACACCGAGGTCATCCTGCACCTGGTCGCCCGCGCCCGCCGCAACCGTTTCGTCGACCGCTTCATCGAGGGCCTGCGCCAGCTCGAGGGCGCCTATGCCTTCGTCGGCATGACCAACAAGAAGCTGGTCGGCGCCCGCGATCCGCTCGGCATCCGCCCCCTCGTCATCGGCAAGCTCGACGGCTGCCCGATCCTCGCCTCCGAGACCTGCGCCCTCGACATCATCGGCGCCGAATATGTGCGCGACGTCGAGCCCGGCGAAGTCGTGATCTTCGACGACGAAGGCGCCCAGTCGCACAAGCCGTTCCCGCCGCAGCCGGCGCGGCCCTGCATCTTCGAATACATCTACTTCGCCCGCCCCGACTCCATCGTCGGCGGCCGCCACGTCTACAATGTGCGCAAGGCCATGGGCGCCGAACTCGCCCGTGAATCGGGAACCGCCGCCGACGTCGTCGTGCCGGTGCCGGATTCCGGCGTGCCCGCCGCGCTCGGTTTCTCGCAGGAAAGCGGCATTCCGTACGAACTCGGCATTATCCGCAATCACTATGTCGGCCGAACCTTCATTCAGCCGACCCAGGCGATCCGTGATCAGGGCGTGCGCATGAAGCACTCGGCCAATCGCGCCGTCGTCTCCGGCAAGCGTATCGTGCTGGTGGACGACTCCATCGTGCGCGGCACCACCTCGCGCAAGATCGTGCAGATGATGCGCGACGCCGGCGCCAAGGAAGTGCACTTCCGCATCTCCTCGCCGCCGATCAAGCACCCGGACTATTACGGCATCGACACGCCGGACGCCGAGAAGCTGCTCGCGGCGACGCACGATCTGGAAAGCATGCGCCAGTTCATCGGCGCGGACTCCCTCGCCTTCCTGTCCGTGGACGGCATCTACCGCGCGATGGGCCTGCCCGGCCGCGACAATGCGCGCCCGCAGTTCACCGACCACTGCTTCACCGGCGACTACCCGACGCCGCTGACCGATCTCGGCCAGCAGGACGCCGGCCCGCGCCAGCTCTCGCTGCTGGCGGAGGCGATTTAGGACCTCCAAACGATGACCAAACTGCTCGAACAGGCCATCGAAGTCGCCCGCCGACTGCCGCCGAACGAGCAGGATGATATCGCCCGCGCCATTATCCAGCTCTCCGGCAGTGACGATGCGCCGCCGCTTGCACTGACGACCGGCGAGCGGGCCGCGATCGACCGCTCCAAAGCAGCCGCAGCGCGCGGCGAGTTCGCCAGCGACGACGAAGTGCGCGCCGTGTGGGCCAAGCACGGCCGATGAGGCTGCGCTACACCCGTCCTGCCCTTGCCGATCTCGACGCCATTCTTGATTACATAGCCGCTCACTCGCCGCAGAGCGCCGCGCACATTCATGCGCGGATCGATACCGTTCTCCGGCTCTTGCTAAGACATCCGAATATTGGCGCCCGCACCGATGATCCGGCAATCCGCCGGGTGACGGCAACGCCCTATCCCTATTTGATCTTCTATGAGGTCGCCGACGACGAGCTCATCGTTCATGCCGTGCGGCATGGCGCGCGCGATCCGTCGGGCATGCCGGGCGCGACTTGACCTCCCCGCCCCCTCATGCTGAGGAGCCTTTTGAAGGCGCGCGCTTCGCGGCCTTCGCAGGATGAGGTTCGACAAATGAACGCGCCCAAGCCCCTCACCGACAAGATCGCCCTCGTCACCGGCGCCTCGCGCGGCATCGGCGCGGCGGTCGCACTCGAACTGGCGCAAGCCGGCGCGCATGTGATCGCGGTGGCGCGCACCGTCGGCGGACTGGAAGAGCTCGACGACAAGATCAAGGCCGCGGGCGGCAGCGCCACCCTCGTGCCGGTCGACATCAAGGACATGGACGGCATTGCGCGGCTGGCGCTGGCGCTGAATGATCGCTACGGCCGCCTCGATGTGATGATCGGCAATGCCGGCATTCTCGGCGTGCTGTCGCCGCTGGCGCATGCCGAGCCCAAGGATTTCGACAACATCTTCGCCGTCAATGTGAAGGCGAACTGGCAACTGATCCGCACCATGGATCCGCTGCTGCGCGCCGCTCCGGCGGGCCGCGCCGTGTTCGTCAGCTCCGGCCTGTCCTGGGCCGGCCGCGCCTATACCGGCCTCTATGGATCGAGCAAGGCCGCGCTGAACGAAATCGCCCGCAGCTACGCCGCCGAAACGGCGACCACCAATGTCCGCGTCAATCTGTTCAGCCCCGGCGCGACGCGCACGCGCATGCATGCCTCGGGCTGGCCGGGCGTCGACCCGGAAACGCTGCCCGCGCCGGAGGACGTCGCCAAGACGATCGTGCCGCTGTGCCTTCCCGACTGCACCGAGAGCGGCAAGGTCTATGACTATCGCGCGGGGAAGCTCTTGGCGTTCAGGACGCCGGAGTAGCGAAGGCCCTGACGATCCCCGTCATGGCCGGGCTTGACCCGGCCATCCCGTTCAGGGGCGCAATGCCCTCCTAAGCGCGATCACCGGGACAAGCCCGGTGATGACAGTCCTCGGCTGCCTTGCCGTCCATCAATTCTTCCGCCGCGCCTTGCCCTCATAGGGATTGGCCTTCTCGCGCAGCATCAGCCTTATCGGCGTGCCGGGCAATTCGAACGCCTCGCGCAATGAATTGACGAGATAACGCTTGTAGGCGTCCGGCACCGCATCGGCGCGCGTGCAAAACACGACGAAAGTCGGCGGCCGTGACGTCACCTGCGTGATGTAGTTGAGCCGCAGCCTGCGGCCGGACACCGCCGGCGGAGGATGCGCGGAGGTCGCGTCCTCGAACCAGCGATTAAGCGCGCTGGTCGGGATGCGCCGGTTCCACACGGCGTGCGCATCGATAATCGCCTGCATCAGGCGATCGAGCCCCTCGCCGGTGAGCGCCGACACCGCGACCAGCGGCACGTCGGGCAACTGCATCAGCTTCTCACGGGCCTTTTCGCGCAGCTTGGTAATGTCGCCGGGGTTGCGATCCTTGAGATCCCACTTGTTGACCCCGATCACCACGGCGCGGCCTTCGCTCTCGATCAGATCGGCGATCTTCTGATCCTGCTCTTCGAAGGCGTTGTCGACGTCGAGTAGCACCACCACGACTTCGGCGAAGCGCACGGCGTTGAGCGTCTCGCCAACCGACAGCTTCTCGATCTTCTCGTCGATGCGCGAGCGGCGGCGCAAACCGGCGGTGTCGTGCAGTCGGAACTGGTGGCCGTGCCATTCGAGATCGACCGCGATGGAATCGCGCGTTGTGCCGGCTTCGGGCGAGGTCAGCAGCCGCTCCTCGCCGATCAGGCGGTTGATGAGCGTGGATTTGCCGGCATTGGGTCGGCCGACAATGGCGACGCGGATCGGATGTTCGCCGTCATCATCGACCCGCTCGATCGCCTCGGCGGTCTTCTCGGGCAGGGCTTCGCGCAAGGCATCGTAGAGATCGGGCAAGCCCTCGTTGTGTTCGGCCGATAGCGGGATCGGCTCGCCGAGGCCCAGCGAATAGGCTTCCAGCCGCCCGGACTCGCCGGCGCGGCCTTCCATCTTGTTGACGACCAGCACCGCCGGCTTGCCGGATTTGCGCACCAGCGAGGCGAAGGCGCGATCGTCCGGCAGCACGCCGGCGCGCGCATCCATGACGAAGAACACGGCGTCGGCCTGCGCGATGGCCGTTTCGGTCTGCGCCCGCATGCGGCCGGGCAAAGTCTCAGCGCCAGCCTGCTCGAAGCCGGCGGTGTCGATCACGGTGAAGTCGAGGTCGCCGAGGCGCGCTTCGCCTTCGCGGCGGTCGCGCGTCACGCCCGGCTGGTCATCGACCAGCGCGACGCGGCGACCGACCAGCCGGTTGAACAGGGTCGATTTGCCGACATTGGGCCGGCCAACAATGGCAACGGTGAAGCTCATGATGTGCCGTTTAGAGCGTTTTCAAGCGAAGTGGAAACCGGTTCGCGTAAAGAAAACGCGACCAAACAAAAATCTAGAGCCCGGCTTTGATCCCATCAAAGCCGGGCTCTAGCGCCTTCGCGCGGTCCTTAAAAACCGGACCTGCGCAACTCTAGCGCTGGAACGTACCGGAGGGCTGCGGCGCTGGCCATCCGGAGCTGCCCGACGATGACGACGTCGTGCCCTGCGCGGGGGCGGGCCAGCCGGACGATGGCTGCGAGGTCTGAGCGGCCGGCGCTTCCTGCGCCTGCACCGGGGCAACCGGGGCGGCAGCGGCCGACGGCGCGGGCTTGGGCGTTGCACGCCGCACGGTGCGCGGTTTCGGCTTCGCGGGCGCGGCCGGTGGCGGCGCGGCTTGCGGCTCCGCGGGGATCGATGGCGCAGCTTCCGCGGCCGGCTGTTGCGCGCCCATCCGGTATTCCGCGGGAATGCCCTGGCTCACGCCGGGCACGCCTTCGGGAAACAGGTCCTTGCGCTCGCCGGGCAGCTTCTTCTTCTCGTTCAGCCCGAAGATGTCGAGGTTGTCGGGATCGAAATTGGCGCAGCCGGACAGAGCCGGCGCGGCGAGCACCAGCAGAGACAACAACGCGATCCGTGGCAGACGGCGCATCAAATCCTCAACCTTTCTTGTCGTCGGCGGGCTTTTCGGCGGCTGCCTTGCCTTCGCCGGCGATAATCGCCGACAGCACGTCGATGCGCTGGCGGGCGCCCGGCGGTGTTTCAGCGTCGGCGGTGATCATGTCGATATAGCGACGGGCTTCCGCCGTATCGTTGGCGCGGAAAGCCGACAGCGCCAGCAGTTCGCGGGCCGTGTGGCGATAGGGACGGCCGGCTGCGGTGATCGGCTCGAGCCGGGCGCGAAGATCGGCGAAAGGCGCGGTGTCGACCACCAGCAGCCCGGCGCGCAGCGTGGCGAGATCCTGCCAGAGCGGCCCCAGCGAACCATCGGCGGCGATCGCGCTGTAGGCGTTCACCGCCTGCTCCGGCTTGTCGGGATTGGCCTGCGCCAGTTCGGAGGCGGCGCGAAGCCGGGCCAGACCCGCATAGCCCTTGGGCGCCTCGCCGACGACCTTAGCGAAGGCCTTCTCGGCCTCGGCATGCTTGCCCTGCTCGCTCAGCGTCACGGCCTCTTCGAAGGTCGCGCCGGCCGCGGCGGCCTTCTGGCCAACGTAATATTCATAGGCGCGCCAGCCGCCGATGCCGGCGACGATGAGCACCGCCAGGGCGACGATGAAAATGCTGTAGCGGTCCCAGAACGCCTTGAGGCGCTCGCGCCGGACTTCCTCGTCAACTTCGTTGAAAATATCGGCCACGAATGGCTCCCCGCACCTTCAATACCCGCCCAAACACCCGGTTCGGGTGCCAGCGGCGTAACCTAGCGGTATGGCGGCCGCAAGGCAAAAAGCGCCGCAGACAAGCGTTAGGATTCAGGGGGTTAGGGCCCCTTCGATGGGCTGGGAAACCGGAACGTAGCCCGTATGGAGCGACCGGGCCGGTGCGAAAGCCCGGCCCGGTCGCGGAATGCGGGGACGGCGTATCCCGGATTTCGCTTCGCTCCACACGGGCTGCTGGCCCGCCCGTCCCTACTTCTTCTTCATCGGATAGGTGTGTTCCGGCGCCGGGAAGGTCCGCGCCCGGACTTCGGCGGCGTAATCGGCCATGGCCTTCTCGATGCCGGGACCCAGATCGCCGAAGCGCTTGACGAATTTCGGTACCCGCGGCGTCAGACCCAGCATGTCTTCCATCACCAGCACCTGACCGTCGCAGGTCACCGACGCGCCGATGCCGATGGTCGGAATCGCCACCGCCTTGGTGATCTTCGCCGCGAGCGGCTCGGCAATGGCTTCCAGCACCACGGAGAAGGCCCCCGCTTCCGCCACCGCCAGCGCATCGCGCTCGATCGGGGTCCAGTCGGTCTCGTCGCGGCCCTGGGCACGGAACGAGCCGATGGTGTTGATCGATTGCGGCGTCAGGCCGACATGCGCCATCACCGGCACGCCGCGTTCGACCAGGAAGCGGATCGTCTCGGCCATGCGGGCGCCGCCTTCCATCTTGATCGCGCCGCACCCGGTTTCCTTCATGACGCGCGCCGCGCTCATGAAAGCCTGCTCCTTCGACGCCTCGTAGGAACCGAACGGCATGTCGACCACGACCAGCGCGCGCGCCGAGCCGCGCATCACCGCATGGCCCTGCAGGATCATCATATCGAGCGTGACCGGCACGGTGGTCTCGAGCCCGTGCATCACCATGCCGAGCGAGTCGCCGACCAGGATGACGTCGCAATATTTGTCGGCAAGCCGCGCCGTATGGGCGTGATACGACGTCAGCATCACGATGGGCTCGCCGCCCTTGCGCGCGCGGATATCCGGCGCGGTGAAGCGCTTGATCTGTTCTTGGACCGACACTGTTTAGTCTCCCGGGCAGTTATCGCTTGGACGCTTTATCGCGCGAACACCGGCACGCCGATGACGTGCGGATGGAAATAGAAAGCGAGCGCGGCGTAAAGCGCGAGGCCGACGACAATGACGATGGCGTCGTTGAGGTAGCCTGACGGCGCCGTGGCAGGACCGTTATCGCCGCGCTTCTTGGCGGCAATGCGCGCCATCACGCCCCAGGCCAGAAACGAACCGAACAGCAGGATCGAACCGAGATCGCCGTTGGCGATGAGATGCGCCAGCGCCCAGGTCTTGATCGCGGTCAGCATCGGATGCTTGAGCCGCGTCCTGATGTGACTCGGAATATAGGTGGCCACGGCGAACACGGCCGCGAACAACATCAACGTCGCGGCGATATGGCGCGTGAAGACCGGCGGCTGCCAGACGTCGATCCAGCCCGTGGCGCGGTAATGCGCGAAGCCCCAGACAATCAGAGCGAGGCCGGCCAGCGATACGATCGAGAACACGGCACGGTAGCCGTTCGTACCGAGGCGTTCGATGGCGGCGGCACGGGCTTCGCGCTTGGTCACGAACAGATGCGAGGCGTGAAAAACAGCCAGACCGGCAATGAGGACAATCAAGCCCAGACTATGGCTCATCGCTTCCACCCGCTAACCGACTTCGTTGTCATGCGCCGTTGACGCCGCTATTGGCGGCGCAGTAGAGGCGATGACGGCCGCCAATGCAAGCCGTTTGCCGCACTGCAACCGCCGGAAATCCGCCAATGACCCCAAGGCTTTCCATCACCGAACCGTCGCGCGAGACGCCCGTCATTGGCGAATACGATGTCGTCGTGCTGGGCGGCGGCCCCGCCGGTATCGCCGCCGCGGCGGCCGCAGGTCAGCATGGCCGCCGCGTGCTGCTGATCGAGCGCTACGGCTTTCTCGGCGGCATGGGCACCGCCGCCGGCGTCACAAATTTCTGCGGCCTGCACGCCAATGTGCATGGCGACATCAGGCAGGTGGTTCATGGCGTCGCCGACGACCTGCTCGCGCGCATCGACAGGCTTGGCGGACTGAACGCACCGCATGTCGTGTTCGGCAAGATCGCGGCGCAGGCCTACGACACCGCCGCGTTCAAATGCGCGGCGGATGATCTGCTGCTGTCGCACAAGGTCGATATCCGTTTCCACACGCTCGCGGTCGGCGTCGTCATGGAGAGTGAGACGCGTATCAAGGCGCTATTGATCGAGGACAAATCCGGTCGCGGCGCGGTTCTGGCGCACACGTTCATCGACGGCTCAGGCGACGGCGATCTCGCCGTATTCGCCGGCGCGGCCTTCGAGAAAGGCGACGAAGCCGGCAACACGCTCTACCCGACCATGATGTTCCGCGTGAACGGAGTCGACGCCGATACGGCGGGCGAAGCCTGGCGCAGCATTCCGGCGCTGATGGACGAAGCCGAGAAGCGCGGCGTGAAATTCCCGCGCAAGGGCGCCATCGTGCGGCCGATGAAGCACACCAGCGAATGGCGCGTAAACGTCACGCAGGTCAAGAACGCTTCAGGCCGCGCTGTCGATGGCACCGATGCGGCCGAACTGTCCGGCGGCGAGATCGAGGGCCGCAGGCAAGCCATCGAATTCTTCGAATTCCTGCGCCGCGAGGCGCCGGGCTTCGCCGATGCCTATGTCGTCGATATCCCGCCACAGCTCGGCGTACGCGAGACGCGGCGCATCAACGGCCGCTACCAGCTCACCGCCGACGACGTGCTCACCTGCGCCTCATTCGACGACACCATCGGCGTCAATGGCTGGCCGATCGAGAACCACGCCGCCGGCGACGTGATCTGGCGCTGGCCGGACATCCCGGGCTCGCGCGGCTTCAACCACCTGCCCTACCGCATGCTGCTGCCGGTCGATGCCAAAGGCCGCGCCTTCGACAATCTCACGGTCGCCGGCCGCTGCGCGTCAATGACCCATGAGGGCCAGTCGGCGGCGCGCGTGTCCGGCGGTTGTTTCGTCATGGGTCAGGCCGCCGGCACCGCCGCCCATCTTGCCCTTGCCGGCCATCCCGGTATTGCCGGTAATGCCAATATTGCCGATATTGCCGTCACGACTTTGCAGAAAGCCCTCGAGCGCGACGGCGTCTATCTCGGCCGCGACATCGCTTGAGATAAATAAAAACCGGAGGAAACACCCGATGCTGAAGAAGATCGCGCTCGGCCTGCTCGCCGTCGCCGCCCTCGCCCTGCCCGCACAGGCGCAGAACGCCTGGCCGCCCAAGAACGTGCGCATCATTGCCCCATTCGGCCCGGGCTCGACGCCGGACATCGTCGCCCGCCTCATCGCCGAGCAGCTTGGCAAGCAGTATCCGAACTCGACCTTCATCGTCGAAAACAAGGCCGGCGCGTCCGGCAACACCGGCACCGACGTTGTCGCCAAGGCGGCGGCGGACGGCACCACCATCGGCGTCTCGATCGGTGGCCCGCTCGCGATCAACACGCTGCTGTTCTCGTCGCTGCCTTACGATCCGAAGAAGGACATCGCGGCGGTAACGCAGCTCATCACGCAACCGAGCGTGCTCGCGGTGTCGAACGACCTCGGCGTCAATTCGGTGCAGGAACTGGTCGCGCTGATGAAGGCCAATCCGGGGAAGTATAACTTCTCGTCGATCGGCAACGGCTCGCTGTCGCATCTCGCCATGGAAGCCGTGGCGATCAAGGCCGGCACCAGGATCGTGCACATTCCCTACAAGTCGTCCCCCGAGGCCATCCTCGCCGTCATCCGCAACGATGCGCAGATGTCTTGCCTGCCGGCGATCGCGGCAATGTCGCAGGCCAGGGAAGGCAAGGTGAAGGCGCTGGCGGTCTCCACCGCCGAACGCTCGCCTTACATTCCCGACCTGCCGACGCTGAAGGAAAGCGGCATCGACGTGGATGCGGACGCCTGGATGGGCCTCATCGCGCCGGGCGGTACGCCCAAGCCGATCGTCGACGCCATCAACAAGGATGTCGTCGCTATCATCAAGATGCCCGAACTGAAGGACAAGCTGGCGCTGCAATTGATGGCGCCGGTCGGTTCGACGCCGGAGCAATTCCGCGCCCGCATTGATGGCGAAATCGACCGCTGGGCCCCGGTGATCAAGGCGGCGGACGTGAAGGTGAATTGACGACGAGGTCAGCATCCAATCCTTGTCATGGCCGGACTTGTTCCGGCCATCCACGCCTTTTCTATCTGCCAAGGAAGACGTGGATGCCCGGCACAAGGCCGGGCATGACGATGGAGAAAACCGGCGCGCGCCTCCTCCCTCTCCGCTTTCACCTATCCGCCCTGAGCCGGTAATTCATCTCGATCGCGGGCGCCGGCCTGCCGCTCGCCAACTTCCAATCCGAATAACCCGGCATCGGTCCCGGATCGCGCGACAGTTCGAGCGGCCATGTCTGCTGCGGCACGCCTGGCAGTTCGAGTGTCACAGTTCGCCCGCTGGTCTTCAGGCTGAGCGTCACATGCGCAAGGATGACGCGGCGGCCCTCATCGGTGCCATGCCATGACGGGCCAAGCGCGGGCTCCAGCGTTTGCGACCCCTCTTGTACGGCGATGCGGATGCCGGCAGGGTCCGGCGGCAGCGCCATGCCGGACGGCAATCTGAACTGCAGATTGAGCGTCATGAAGCCCTGCGTCAGGTAGGGCGAACGGATCAATTCATACCAGGCCCACCACGCGAGAACTGCCAGGATTGCCACGACGACGATGGCAAAGGGCCGCGACACACGCTTGCGCGGCGGCGCGGCCGTGCCCGGCTGCCCGGCATCCGCCTGTGGCGCGGTCCGCTTCTCACCGAATTTGCGATACAGCAATACCCCGGCGATGAAGCCAATCACGCCGCCGATCGGTCCGATGTTGAAGAACGCGCCCATGGCGATACCGCCATCGCGGTCCGGCCCGGAAATGCCGATGACCAGCATGGCCAGCGCAAACCAGCCGGCCAGCGCGCCCAACACGCCGGCGAGAAATCCGATGATGAAGCGCATGGTTGCCCGCCCCGATGATCGGGACACAAGGCTGGGCTATTGCGCAAGAAAGGGCAAGCGGGCGCGGCCGTGGGCCTGATGTGCTTGTCCCGGGCGCGGCGCAGCATGCAATGATGCGCCGCAGACCCGGGACCGTAACAACCACAGTCTTCGCGACGGCCCCGGCTCTGCACCGCACCACTTCGCTGACGCTCGTGCTGCGGCGCGTCCGGGGCAAGAAGGAGCCTACTCCCCCTTCTTCACGTCCTTGATGTCGTTGAACACGATGCCGGGCGCGCGTTCGCCGGTGTAGTCGAGGATGAACTGGTTCCGCGCCATGAACACCTTGTCGCCGTCGAGGTCTTCGGCGCAGGACGAGTAATTGGCCTGCACGAAGTCGTTGAGCTTCTTCTCGTCATCACAAGCGATCCAGCGGGCCAGCTGAAATTCCGGCTGGTCGAAGCCGATGTCGAGGCCGTATTCGTCCTTGAGCCGCACCTTCAAAACGTCGAGCTGCAGCGAGCCGACGACGCCGACCATCGCCGGCGCGCCGTCGAGCGGGCGGAACACCTGCACGACGCCCTCTTCCGCCATCTGCTGCAAGGCCTCCTTCAGCTTCTTGGCCTTCATTGGATCGCCGAGCTTGACGCGGCGCAGGATTTCCGGCGCGAACATCGGCACGCCGAGGAACTTGATGTCCTCGCCCTCGGTCAGCGTATCGCCAATGCGCAAGGTGCCGTGGTTGGGAATGCCGACCACATCGCCGGCAAAGGCTTCGTCCGCGATCGAGCGGTCCTGCGCGAAGAAGAACTGCGGCGCCGACAAGGTCATCGGCTTGCCGGTGCGCACCAGCTTGGCGCGCATGCCGCGGCGCAATTTGCCGGAGACCAGCCGCGCGAAGGCGATGCGGTCGCGGTGGTTCGGATCCATGTTTGCCTGGATCTTGAAGACGAAGGCCGACATGTTGTTCTCTTCCGGCTCCACCGTGCGGCCGGACGAGGCCTGCGGCCGCGGCGACGGCGCGAAATCGGCGAGCGCATCGAGCAGATCCTTGACGCCGAAATTCTTCAGCGCCGAGCCGAAATAAACCGGCGTCAGGTGGCCTTCGCGGAAGGCGGCGAAGTCGAACGGCTTGCACGCCTCCTTGATCAGCGACAGCTCTTCGGCGATGGCGTCGGCATCGAGCATCTGGTTCTTCGCCGCCAGCATCTTGAGGTCGAGCGGCTGCGACGGCGCGTCCTTGGAGTCCTCGACCATCAGCCGCATGTCGCCGCGGCGCACGTCATAGGTACCGGCGAAATCGCGGCCCATGCCGATCGGCCAGGTCATCGGCGTGGTGTCGAGCGCCAGTGTCTTCTCGATCTCGTCGAGAATCTCGAACGGGTCGCGGCTCTCGCGATCCATTTTATTGATAAAGGTGATGATCGGAATGTCGCGCAGGCGGCACACCTCGAACAGCTTGCGGGTGCGCGCCTCGATGCCCTTGGCGGCGTCGATCACCATCACCGCCGAGTCGACGGCGGTCAGCGTGCGGTAGGTGTCTTCCGAGAAGTCCTCGTGGCCCGGCGTGTCGAGCAGATTGAAGACGCGGCCGTTGTAATCGAAGGTCATCACCGAGGTGACGACCGAAATGCCGCGCTCCTTTTCGATGCCCATCCAGTCCGACCGGGTCGAGCGGCGGTCGCGCTTGGCCTTGACCTGACCGGCGAGATTGATGGCGCCGCCGAACAGCAGCAGCTTTTCGGTCAACGTGGTCTTGCCGGCGTCAGGATGCGAAATGATCGCGAAAGTGCGGCGGCGGTCCACTTCCGACGCCAAAGGCGAGGAATTGCGCAGCTTGGGGCCGGAATCGGCGGTGGTGGCGGTCTGATCCATGCCGGGCATGTGGCAGGGAAAACGCCTTTTTTCAAGGATTTCCCTGCCCCGGTCGATCTAGACGACCGGTTTTGCCCGGATCATGCAGCCATCTCAGGCGGCTTTGGCGGGAGCGTCCACCGGATGCTTCTTGCGGGTGCCGACGGCGATGCGATTCCACATATTGATGGCGCCGATCACCATGATGATCTTGGCGATCTCGGCCTCGGAGAAATACCGCCGCAGTTCATCATAATCGGCGTCCGGCGCGCGGGTCTGCGCCACCAAAGTCAGGGAGTCCGTGAACGCCAGGACCGCCCGCTCCTCGTCCGTGAAGACGGTGGATTCGTGCCAGGCCGACACCAGATTGATCCACTGCTCGGACAGGCCGTCGGCGCGCGATTCCTTGCTGTGCATGTCGACGCAATAGGAGCAGCCATTGATAATCGAGGCGCGCAGCTTGATCAGGTGGAAAAGGCGGGCCGGCAGGCCGCTGTTCTTCACATGCATCTCCAGCGCGATGGCGGCCTTCACGGCGTCGGGCGCGACGGCGTTGAAATCGAAACGGGTCTTCATGGCTCTACTCCTTCACGGGGTGGTTGATCGGTTGCGTTCGTGGAGATCGAAGAAGGCGCAAGAGCGCGCCGTGATGGCCTTGCCCAGCGCCGGGTCGGCGGCGCGGCCGAGATCGGCCATCGTCACTTTCTTGAGTTCGGCGCGATAAGCCTTCTCGGCCTTGAGCATCGCGGCGTTCACCGCGCAGGGCGACCGGAAGAAGTGATTGGCGACCGGGCTGGGCCCGCGCTGGCGAATTTCGGCGCAGCGAAACGCGGGCTGCGGCCCTTCGACGGCGAGCACGACATCGAGCAGTGTGATCTTGTCGGCCGGCTTCGCCAGGCGATAGCCGCCTTTCGGCCCGGGCACGGACTCCAGAAGCCCCGCCCCCGCCATCGCCTGCAGATGCTTGAGCAGATAGCTCGGCGACACGCCGTGAAATTCCGCCAGCGCCGCCGCCGACAGAACGCCCGTGTCCGACAGGCCGCTCAAAAGCAGCACGCAGTGGATAGCCTGTTCGACACCGTCGCCGAGTTTCATCGGATTGCCCTTCCGGCGCAGGCACCGGCCCTATTCATGGATATAACTTATCCACGATTCTGACGGCCGTCAAGCAACATGTCCCGTCTGTGGATTGAGCGATGATTTGCGGGAACTTTCGCAATCGTTTCGAAAGGAACCGCTCCTAGGCTGCGGCCACAGTCACAAGGGAAATGCCATGAGCGAAGCCGATAGCCGCAACGATACGTTGGACAAAATGTTCTCGCAGGCGCGGGTCATTCAGCGCCGCGATTTTCTGGCCACCGGCGCCGCCATGATGGGAATGGCCTATGCCGGCGACGCCATCGCCGCGCCGGCAGCACCCGCTGTCACCGACAAGGACCGCGAATATATGCGTCAGGCCATCGCCCTGATGCGCAAGGCCGGGGTCGTCGAGCGCACCGGTGGCGCGTTCGGCTGCGTCATCGTCCGCGATGGTGAAATTCTCGCCGCGACCGGAAACAGCGTGCTGCGCGACAACGATCCGTCGGCCCATGCCGAGGTCAACGCCATCCGCGCCGCGTGCAAGAAGGTCGGCGCGCCCAATATCAAGGGCGCGGTCATGTACACGAGCTGCGAATGCTGCCCGATGTGCTACGCCACCGCCTACTGGGCCCGCGTCAGCAAGATCTATTATGCCGCGGCATGGACCGACTACGCCGACCTGTTCGACGATTTCAACATCGCGCAGGACATGAAGCGGCCCTATGCCAAACGCACCGTGAAGGTCGAGACCTTGCTGCGCGACGAGGCCAAGCAGGTGTGGCAGGAATTCCGCAAGCTGCCGGATCGCGCCAAGTACTAAATCGCGCCAAGTATTAAATCGCTCCAAGTATTAAAGCGTTCCCAAACGAAAGCCCCCGCCACTGGCGGGGGCTTTTTTTGTTGCGCGACGCGTGCGTCTGGTGTCACGCCGCCTTGACCGCCCCAGGCTCCAGCGCCTCGCCTTCCAGCAATGGATGCGCCATCGTGTGATGCAGCGCTTCCTTGTCGAGTTCGCCTTCGGAGCGGCTGATGACGATACAGGCGACGCCGTTGCCGATCAGGTTGGTCAGCGCGCGGCACTCGCTCATGAACTTGTCGATGCCGAGCAGCAGCGCCAGCGAACCGATCGGAATATCCGGCACGATGGCCAAAGTCGCCGCGAGCGTGACGAAGCCGGCGCCGGTGACGCCGGAAGCGCCCTTCGACGTGATCATGGCGATGCCGAGAATGCCGAGTTCCTGCCAGATGGTCAGGTGCGTGTTCGTCGCCTGCGCCAGGAACAACGTGGCAAGCGTCATATAGATATTGGTGCCGTCGAGATTGAATGAATAGCCGGTCGGGATCACCAGACCGACCACCGGCCGCGAGGCGCCGAGATGCTCCATCTTCTGGATCATCTGCGGCAGCACGGTTTCCGAGGACGACGTGCCGAGTACGATCAGCAGTTCGTCCTTGATGTAGCCGATGAAGCGGATGATCGAGAATCCGGCGAGCCGCGCGATCGTGCCCAGCACCAGCAACACGAACAGCAGGCTGGTGAGGTAGAAGGTGCCAACCAGCATCGCCAGCTTGGCCAGCGAGCCGATGCCGTAGGCGCCGATGGTGAAGGCCATGGCGCCGAAAGCGCCGATCGGCGCCACGCGCACCACGATGCGGATGACGCCGAAAAACACCTTGGCCGCCTGGTCGATGGCATGGGCGATCGGCTGGCCGCGCTCGCCGAGGGCGGCAATGGCAAAGCCCGACAGGATCGACACCAGCAGCACCTGCAACAGGTCGCCGCGCGCCAGCGCGCCGAAATAGCTGTCCGGAATGATCGCCAGCAGATGAGCGACGATGCCGTCTTCCTTGGCGCGACTCACATAGGTCGCCACCGACTTCGCATCGAGGCTGGCCGGGTCGATGTTGAAGCCGGCGCCGGGCTGGATGAGTTCGCCAACGATGAGGCCGATGGCCAGCGCCAGCGTGGAGACGATCTCGAAATAAAGCAGCGTTTTGACGCCGACACGGCCAACGCGGCGCAGATCGCCCATCGACGAGATGCCGTGCACCACGGTGCAGAAGATGACCGGCGCGATCATCATCTTGATCAGCGCGATGAAGCCGTCGCCGAAAGGCTTCATCGCTTTGCCCAGGTCGGGCCAGTAATGTCCAAGTAGAACGCCGATCGCGATGGCGATCAGAACCTGGATATAAAGAACGCGATACCACGGCGTATGCGGCCGCGCGGCAATGGCCGGCGCCGGAATTGCGGTTTGCGACATGTTGCTTCTTCTTGCTCAAAGGGACGTTTCGCCGCGCAGATAGGCTCTCGCGGGTTCGCCGAGCAAGGCCCGTCATGCAGAATTGATGACGCTTGCCATGCCGAAACAAGCGGACATCACCGCTTGTTTATTACGACCAAAGACTAAGACCGCGGCGCTAAGTTATGGCCCCAACGAGGTATCGCGCCCACGACAGCAACGGAACTAAAGCATTCCCGGCCGGAACAAACGACGCAGATTGAGCGGCTCACCCGACACCATGAACTGGCCGTCACCGCGGTAATGGATGGTTCTGGGATACTTCGGCGTTCGCCGCGCATGCGCCTTGACCACTTCGAAGATGAAGAAGTTGTAGCGCCCGATCAGCCGGCCATCATGAAGTTGGCATTCGAGACTGGCGTGGCACTCGCCGATCAGCGGCGCCTTCACCTCATCCGCCTCTTCCGCCGTCAGCTTGAACTTCGCGAACTTGTCGGTGTCGGCGCCGGAGCAATTGCCGATCTTCGCCACCGTCGCCGCAAGCTCGATCGTCGGCACATTGATCACGCATTGTTTCGAGCGGCGGATCAGCTCGAAGGAATGATTGGCGCTCGAGATAACGCAGCCGACCAGCGCCGGCGTGAACTCCATCACCGTGTGCCAGCCCATGGTCATGATGTTGCGCGCGCCCTTGTGCGCCGATGACACCAGAACCACCGGACCCGGCTCGAGGAACCGGCGGATCTCGGCCACCGGGAAATCGGTCTTCCGGACCGGCTTCATGACTCTGCCTCCAGGGCTCGTCTGGCCGCATATTCGTTCGTACAGAACGAACGATATGTGCTATACAATGAATTAGATCGAACGTTCGGACCGGCTCATGATCGTCGCATTCCCTCTCGAACTGAACTCCGGAAATGCCCTCATGACCGCCCTCGCCCCCGACGCCGCCGTTTCGGCGGCCGCCCGCCTGCGCGCCAGCCTCATCGCCATCCTGCCCGGCCTCGCCCTCACCTTCGCGATCGCTGCCGCCGCCTTCGGCCTGCGTCTGATCCCCGGGGTCTCGATTTTGAGTCCGATGATCCTCGCCATCCTCATGGGCATCGCCTTCCACAATGTCGTCGGCACGCCGGCGATCGCCAAGCCCGGCATCGCCTTCTCGCTGCGCCGCATCCTGCGCTTCGCCATCATCCTGCTGGGCCTGCAGCTCACGGCCGCGCAGGTCGCGGAAGTCGGCGCCACCGGCGTCGCCATCATCGTCGTGACCCTGGTGGCAACGTTCCTCTTTACCAAGTGGTTCGGCACACTGATCGGCGTCGATGGCAAGCTGTCCGAACTGATCGCCGCCGGCACCTCGATCTGCGGCGCTTCCGCCGTCATCGCCACCAACACGGTCACCCAAGGCCCCGACGAAGACGTCGCCTATGCGGTGGCTTGCGTCACCGTGTTCGGCTCGATCGCCATGTTCGTCTATCCGCTGCTGCCCGGCCTCCTGCATCTCACGCCGCACGAATACGGCCTGTGGAGCGGCGCCTCGATCCACGAAATCGCGCAGGTGGTCGCCGCCGCCTATCAGGACGGCGAACAGGCGGGCAACTTCGGCACCATCGCCAAGCTGTCGCGCGTCATCCTGCTGGCGCCACTGGTGATCGCGCTCGGTGTTATCGCCAGCCGGCGGCTCGGCTCAGCCAGCGGCACAGGCAAGACCAAGGGCGCGGCGCCGCCGCTGCCCTGGTTCGTGTTCGGCTTCATCGCGCTCATCATCGTCAACAGCCTGGTCGCCATTCCCGTCGCCGCCAAGGACTTCATCGTACCGGCAACGGCATTTCTATTATCGGTCGCGCTGGCGGCCATGGGGCTGGAGACCGACATCGCCAAGCTCAGGCGCAAGGGCCTGCGCCCGCTGCTGCTCGGGCTTGCCGCCTCGCTGTTCATCTCGGCCTTGAGCCTTATCCTCATCAAACTCGTTTACGCATAGGACCATGAGCGCGACCGCATGAGCATGACGCTGGAACAGTTGCGCATCTTCACCGCGGTCGCCGAGCGCGAACATGTCACGCAAGCCGCGCGCGCGCTCAACCTCACCCAGTCGGCGGTCAGCGCCGCCGTGAGCGCGATCGAGGCGCGCTACGGCGTCAAGCTGTTCAACCGCGTCGGCCGCCGCATCGAATTGACCGAAAGCGGCCGCGTGTTCCTCAACGAGGCCCGCGCGGTGCTGGCCCGCGCCGCGGTCGCGGAGAACGTGCTGACCGATCTCGCTGGCCTCAAACGTGGCTCGCTCAGCCTCGCCGCCAGCCAGACCGTCGCCAGCTATTGGATGCCGCCCTTGATGGCGCGCTATCGCGAGAAATATCCCGGCATCGCCCTCTCCCTGACCGTCGGCAATACCGAGACCGTCGCCGCCATGGTGCGCGATGGCGCGGTCGATCTCGGCTTTGTCGAGGGCGAGATCGACGAGCCGGCGCTGACCGCGATCCCGGTCGCCGACGACCAGCTCATTGTCGTCACCCGCGCCGACCGGGCGCTGGAGCATCGTCAGGCCAAAGGTCGCCAGCCGCTACACGCGGCCGATCTTCAGGCGATGCGCTGGGTGTTCCGCGAGCGCGGCTCGGCAACGCGCTCCATCTTCGAGGACGCCCTCACCGCGCTCGGGATCGATCCCTCTACGCTCGATATCGTACTCGAACTGCCGAGCAACGAAGCCGTGCGCGCCGCGGTCGAGCATGGCGCCGGCGCCGCCGCCCTGTCGAAACTCGCCGTCAATGATGCGTTGGCCTCGGGCGCGCTCACGGCGCTGAGTGTCACGCTGCCGAAGCGGCAGTTCTACGCGGTCCGCCACCGCGAACGCTGGGTGAGCCAGGCCGAACGCGAATTGCTGGCCATGGCCTCGGAAAAGACTAGCCCAACGCCGCTTCGTAAACGTCCGGCTTGAAGCCGACCAGGATTTTGCCGCCGCCGAGCTCCAGCACCGGCCGCTTGATCATCGAGGGTTGCGCCAGCATCAGCTTGATCGCCTTGGCCTCGGTGAGGCCTTCCTTGTCCTTGTCGGGCAGCTTCTTGAACGTCGTGCCGGCCTTGTTGAGCAAGGTCTCCCAGCCGACCTTCTTGGCCCAGGTCTCGAGTTTGCCCTTGTCGATGCCGGCGGTCTTGTAGTCGTGAAAAGCGTAATCGACGCCCTTCTTGTCGAGATAGCCGCGTGCCTTCTTCATGGTGTCGCAGTTCTTGATTCCGTAGATGGTGATGGGCATGAGCGCGCGCCTGATTGATTCCGAAACCAACAAATTCCCGGTCTTTGCCGCGAATGGCAAGCGCGACCCAAAAGAGTTCCCCAACGCCAGACGCGGAGTTTTACTTAGGACTTTACCTAACCATTGACCTGGTCTAGGGTCGGCGCATGAAGACGCCCGCCGGCACCACGTCATCCCGCCACAGCGCCGCCGCACAGCTGGCGGCCATCGACGGCGTGTTCCGCGCCCTATCCGATCCGACGCGACGTGACGTGCTGGAGCGGCTGAGCGCAAAGCCCGCCTCCATGAGCGACCTCGCCGCGCCATATCGCATGGCGCTGCCCTCCTTCCTCGAGCACATGAAGATGCTGGAAGGCTGCGGCCTCGTGCGCTCGGAGAAGAAAGGCCGCGTTCGTACCTACGCGCTGGCACCGGAGAATTTCAAAGTCGCCGAGGACTGGCTCGGCAAACAACGCAAGCTGTGGGAGCGAAGGCTCGATCGGCTTGACGCCTACCTGCTCGAATTGAAAAGCAAGGGAGACGCGAAATGACGTCCAACCAGATGCCGAAAACCGACCCGAAGCTCGATCTCGTGCTCGAGCGCAATATCGACGTGCCGATCGATCTGGTCTGGAAGGCGTGGACGACGCCGGAGCATCTCAGGCATTGGTTCTGCCCAAAGCCGTGGATGGTGACGGAATGTGAGCTCGATCTGCGCCCCGGCGGTCGCTTCAATACCACGATGCGCGGGCCGGAGGGCCAGGAGTTTCCCAATCACGGCTGCTATCTCGAGGTCGTGCCGAACAAGAAACTCGTCTTCACCGACACCCTGCTCGAAGACTTCCGACCGGCGCCGAACCCGTTCTTCACCGCCTATCTTCTGCTGGACGGTAACGGCGACAGCACCCGCTATACTGCTATCGCCATGCACGGCAGTGAGGAGGCCCGTAAGAAGCATGAGGACATGGGCTTCCACGACGGCTGGGGCACGGTGGTCACGCAGATGGTCGCCTTCATCAAGGCCGGCTTCAAGCCGACCTGAAAGCAAAGAGAGACGCCCGCATATATCGGGCGTCTCCCCTGTTCGAGCCGTTGACCTCAAGCCTTGAAGAAGGCCAGCAGATCCTTGTTGATGACGTCGGCATGCGTCGTCGCCATGCCGTGCGGGAAGCCCTTGTAGGTCTTGAGCTCGCCCTTCTTGAGCAGCCTGACCGCAAGCAGCGCCGAGTCGGCGATCGGCACGATCTGGTCGTCCTCGCCATGCATAACCAGAACCGGCACCTCGATCTTCTTGAGATCCTCGGTGAAGTCGGTTTCCGAGAAGGCCTTGACGCAATCGTAATGCGCCTTGGCGCTGCCCATCATGCCCTGACGCCACCAGTTGTCGATGATGCCCTGCGACACCACGGCGCCCGGACGGTTGAAGCCGTAGAACGGCCCGGCCGGTACGTCGCGGAAAAACTGAGCGCGGTTGAAGGCGGTCGCATTGCGGAAGCCATCGAACACTTCGAGCGGCAAGCCACCCGGATTCGCCGCGGTCTTGAGCATGGTCGGCGTCACGGCGCCGAGCAACGCGGCCTTGGCGACGCGGCCATTGCCGCCGTACTGCGCGACATAACGGGCAACTTCGCCGCCGCCGGTGGAGTGGCCGACATGAATGGCGTTCTTGAGACCGAGATGCGCCGCCAACGCGTCGACGTCGGCGGCGTAGGTGTTCATTTCGTTGCCGGTGTCGGTCTGGCTGGAGCGGCCGTGACCGCGGCGGTCATGGGCGATGACGCGATAACCCTGGAGGACGAAGAACAGCATCTGGGTGTCCCAGTCGTCGGCGGAGAGCGGCCAGCCATGATGAAAAACGATCGGCTGCGCCGTTTTGGAACCCCAATCCTTGTAGAAGATGATGGCCCCGTCCTTGGTCGTGATCGTCCCGCTTCCGTTGGCCTCGCTCATCGCAAAACTCCATTTTGTTGCCGCGATATTTATTATCGCGATATCCTTCTCTAGCTACCTCCCCCTTACCGGTCAAGATCAGTATCGCGATAAATATTTGATAGAGGGGCCGATCTGTCATACCTTCGTCGCAAGCGGCCGCCTCGCGCCGCGCAAAAGGAACCGCCCGCCTTGCTCCGTCCGCTCAACGACCACATCTGCTTCACGATCTACGCCACCAGCATGGCGATCAACCGCACCTACAAGCCCATGCTCGACGAGATGGGCATCACCTATCCGCAATATCTGATGCTGACTGCACTGGCCGAGCAGAACGGCATCACGGTCGGCGCCATTGCAGCAAGGCTCGGTCTTGAGTCGAGCACGGTCACGCCGCCAATGAAGCGGCTGGAACAAGCCGGCTTCGTCCAGCGCAAGCGCAGCACCGCCGACGAACGCCAGGTGACCGTACACCTGACGGCCGCCGGCCGCACTTTGCTGACCAAGTGCAAATGCCTCGGCGATACGCTGATCGAGAACTCCGGCGTCAGCGAGAGCCAGCTCGCGAGTCTCAACCGCCAGCTTCAGAAGATTCATCGCTCGCTGTGCGACAAGCTCGATGCCGGGGCTCGGCACAAGCGCGCGTGATCAAGGGCGCTGAATGAGCCGAAACCACGGCCCGGCGTGGAACAGACTCATGAGCACATACATCGCGCCCATGCCGCCGAGGACCGAGCCGCCACGCAGCGATGTGCAGAGCATGTCGGCCTCGCCGCCGGACAGGCTCGTCAGAATCGCCATCGCCGCGAAGACCGGCGCCGCGGCGTAGCCGAGCGCACAAGCCACGGCGTCAGCCGCGGTCCTGCGCGCCACAGCAAGAGGCGACATTCGTCGTGCCGCCGTCATAACGGTCGTGGTGACGCAGCCAGGCCATTGTGAAGGATAGGCCCTCCTCATCGCGACCCTGCGGCGTCAGGTCAAGCATCCGGTAGGTTCCCATCATCGCTTCCACACCGCGTCCGTACGTCGAATAGGTGTGAAAGACATCGCCCTTGCCGTCCTTGACGAACACGCTGACGCCGGGCAGCTCGTCGCGGACAAAGGGCGAGGTGCCGAAATTATACACGGGCGCGCCCTTCGCGATCTCGTCAGGTGTGAAGCTGACACGGAAGTCGTAATTGAAGCTGGTGCCGTTCGACGACAGCCACTTGAACGTCCAGCCCATGCGCCGCTTGAAGGGTACGATCTCCTCATATGGCGCTCGCGAGATGGCGACGAAGGTGACATCGCGCTGGGCGAGATGCGGCACCATGCCGTCGGTGTGATCGGCCATATAGGAACAGCTCTTGCAGCCCTCCTCCCAGCCCGGCGCCAGCATGAAATGCTGCACCACGAGCTGGCTGCGACCGTCGAACAGATCGGACAGCTTCTCGTGTCCATCCCGCCCCTCGAAGACGTAGTCCTTCTCGATCTTCACCCAAGGCAGCTGCCTGCGCAATTGCGCGACGCGGTCGCTGTGCCGGGTCAGCTCTTTCTCCGCTTCGAGCAATGTAATGCGCTGCTTCAGCCAGTCTTCGCGCGATGCGACGGTATGTTCAGTCATGATGTTCTCCAATACCGTTTTCGGTCGATTGTCACTTCGGTAGCCGTTTGGCGTATTCGGCCTTCAGTTTGCCCCAGCTGTCCCAGAACGGCTCGGGCGCGAGGCCGCGCATCTTCGCCACCAGAATATCGAGATGCGCGTGCCAGCCCGGGCCGACCATCGCCATGATGCCGGGATCCGGCATGCGGCGATGCACGAGCGTGAGCAGCACCTCCTTGCCTTGGGGCGTAAGCGTGAATGTCACCTCGCCATGCTTGCCGAACGTGTATGAAAGAATGTGCGGTGGGTCGTATTCGAGAAGCCGGCAGACCGCCGTGTGCTCGTCGCCGAAACCCTCCGGCCGCTTGCCCGGCGGATTGGTCAGTTCGTCGTTCCGCCAGGTCAGCTCAAAATCAGCGCCGGCGTTCTTCGCCATGTCGCCCGACGCCAGCCACTGCCGGCGCAGATCGCTTTTCGTCAGGTAATCCCAGACGCGGTCGATGGGCCCCGGCAAGATGCGCTCGATCTTCAGCGTCGCCGGTTCGACTACTTCGCCGTAGCTGCCGGTGGTCATCGTGTCGGTCATGAACGCGGTCCCTTCTTCTTATCGGTACGTGGCTTTCCGCTGGCGGAAGGCGCGCGCGCGTCTTCGGCACGCAGCAGGTTTTCGAGAACATCGAGGCGGCTGATCCAGAAGCGCTCGTAATGGCCCAGCCATTCATGCGCGCTGGCCAGCGGGCCGGGCTCGAGGCGACACATGTGCGTTCGTCCCTTTACCTCCCGGCGGATGAGCCCCGCCCCTTCCAGCACCTTGATGTGCTTGGAGGCAGCGGCCAGCGAGATCGAGAACGGCTCGGCGAGTTGGCCGACGGAGCGCTCGCCGGCAGCGAGTTCGCGCAGCATCTGCCGGCGCGTGGCATCGCCCAGAGCGTGAAAAACCGTATCGAGCTGGGGTGACATTAATTCAACCATACGGTTGAATATAGACGAGCCGCGAAAATAGTCAACCGTTCGGTTGAATATTTTTCCCGCAAAAAGGCCGCGCCCTCGCGGACGCGGCCTGCACCTCTCCCGCCGATAAGAGCCTAGCCCGCCAGCTTGTAGCGTGGTGCCGCATGCTCGTTGCGGAAGTTCGGCAGCATGGCCAGGCGCGCCGCGTTGAACGCCTCCCACTGGCCGGCATCCGGCAGCGGCGGAATGGTGACGGTCTCGCGCTTGTCAAAACCGGCCAGCGCCGCATCGACCAGTTCGCCGGCCTCCATGACGCCCTCGATCTTGGTGACGTCGCGGCCGGAGCGCTCCCAGATCTCCGTACGCGTCGCTGCTGGCAGCACCGCCTGCACGTAGAGACCGCGCGCCCCAAGCTCCGCATTCAGGCTTTGCGACAAGGTCAGCACGTATGATTTGCTGGCGCTGTAGGCGCCGATCGAGATTTCCGGGGCGAGGCCGAGGACGGAGGCAATGTTGATGATGCCGCCGCCCGTGCCGATGCCGCCGCCGCCGCCCGTGCCGCCGCCGCCGCCGCCGCCGGGCGCGACGAAGCGCTTGGCGGCCACCGCGGCCAGCCGCGTCACCGCCGTGACGTTGACCTTGATCAGCTTCTCCATGAGGTCCGGATCGCCGTCTTCGAAGCCGCCGGGCGCTGCGATACCGGCGTTATTGACCAGAATCCCGATCGCCGCGTCGTCGCGCAGGCGCTGTTCGACCCGCGTCAGATCGGCGCTTTCGGACAGATCGGCCACCACAATATCGACCGAGACGCCGGTCTCGGCGCGCAGCCTGGCGGCCAGCGTTTCCATGCGCGCCTTATCTCGGGCGACGAGGACGAGGTCGTGCCCCCTGCGGGCAAAGCGATCGGCATAAGTCGCGCCAATGCCAGAAGAAGCGCCGGTTATCAGAACGGTTGGTTTCGATTGGGCCATCTCGGCGTCCTATTCATGATGATTATAATGTTTGTATTTATGATGGCCGTCCTGTATATTGTCAAGGAGCACAGGAGCGCGTTATGAAGGTCAGCAAGGAGAAGGTAGCCGAGCACCGAAGGGCCATTTTGCTGGCGGCCGCCCGGATGTTTCGCCAGCGCGGCTTCGATGACGTCAGCGTCGCCGAAATCATGAAGGAAGCCGGCCTCACCCATGGCGCCTTCTACGGCTACTTCGCGTCGAAGGAGGCGCTGATCGCGGAAGCCATCGGCACGGCGCTGGCGCCCGATCCGGCGGCGCCGCGCAAATCCGTCGCAGCCTTTGCGGACGGCTATCTCAGCCCGCGGCACCGCGACGCGCGCGACGCGTCCTGCCCGTTCTCAAGCCTCGGCACCGAGGCTTCGCGCGGCTCGAAAGAGCTCCGCCACGCCATGACGCAATCGCTGCGCCAGACTCTCGATCGCTTCACGGCCGAAGCCAAAGGCAAGACGCTTGAGGAAAAGCGACGCAATGCGATTGCAGCCTGGACCTCGATGGTCGGCGCGATCGTGATTGCACGCATCGCCGACGACGAATCTCTTTCAGAAGAGGTGCTGCGAGAAACGCGCGCCGCCCTGCCGCTGTAACCCGGTCACGAGCCGCCGGGCGCGGCTCCAATAAGCCACTCATAACGCCAGACCTCGAGATCGAAGGGACCTTCGAGGGTGTCCAGGCGACTCATCACCGGTCCCACGCGTTGCCAGCCGCACTTCTCATAGAACCGGGCGGCCCTGTCGTTACCGATGGCGCAAGCCAGCCACAGCTTTTCGATGCCCGCCCGACGCGCACGCGTTTCCACGTCGGTCATAAGCGCCTGTGCCACGCCCCGCCCGCGCGCTTCGGCCGTGACATAAAACTGATAAAGTTCGTCGCCCTTGACAATGTAGAAGCCCTGGGGCCCGCCGACGGAGCCCAAAGTCCATACATCGTTCAATGCCGAGCGCAGCCGGTCGGCGAAACTCTGTAGAGTACGAGTTCTCGCCAAAGCAGCCGGCAGAATGGCGGCGTGCGCGTCCTGCCATCCGTCATACCAGAGCCGCGCCAGAGCCTCGACGTCCGACGGAACGGCCTGGCGGACTTTCGTCATCGCGCGATCACTTCGCCGTCGGCATCACCGGCACGTCATCATAGCGCGACGTCAGATCGGTGGCGGCGAGCTTGGCCCAGACCTCGCCGGCGTCGTCGGCGAAATCGAAGGCGCCGAACTCGGACGGGTCGACCATGCCGGTAGTCGCCAGTTCGTCGAAATTGATCACCGTCTTCCAGAACTTGCGATCGACCATGATGGTCGTCACCGGCGGCGCCTTGCGCGTGACACGCAGGTTCAGGATTTCGAACAGTTCGTCCAAAGTGCCGAAGCCACCGGGAAAAACCACCAGCGCATTGGCACGCATGGCCAGATGCATCTTGCGGATCGAGAAGTAGTGGAACTGGAACGTCAGCTCGCGCGTGGCGTAAGGGTTGGGCTTCTGCTCGAACGGCAATTCGATGTTGAAGCCGATGGTCGGCGCGCCGGCGTCATGCGCGCCGCGGTTCGCCGCCTCCATGATGCCGGGGCCGCCGCCCGTCGCAATGACATTGTCGCGGATTTCGCCACGCGGCTTGAGCGCCCCGCCCTGCTCGGATGCGATGCGGCCGAAGGCGCGGGCCTGCTGATACCAGAACGGGTGACGCCCCGGGCCATTCTCGCGCACACGTGCCGAGCCGAACACCACGATGGTCGAGCGGATGTGCCAACGGCACAAAGCCTCCTCGACCGCATTGAACTCCTTCTGCAAACGCTCGCCGCGCTCGCCGTTGCCGGGGCGGAATTCCCCGCACAGCGGCGGCGGATCGGCACTGGTCGCGCGCTTGAGTTGGTCTGTCACATCAGGGCCCGTCGAACCAGGACTTCCATTGCGGGACCGCGGTCGCGTAGGTGCCGCGATGCGAGGTCGCCCCGGTCGAGACGGCCTGCACCTGACTATTACCATTGCCGATGGCGTGCTGATAGGTGGCCGCAAGCTGGCCCAGCCCCGTCGAGATCGCCTCGTCGGCCTCGCCGTAGTAATTGCGCACCGGCGATTTGACGATCCAGCGATAGGCCGTCGTCTGCGCCACCAGCTTTCCATAAGCGGAGTCGGCGAAGAACTGCGCATCGAAATAGTCAGGCTTCAAGAGCTTGCGTAGATCGGTCGGCACATCGGCGGCGTTGAATGGCTCGCGCAGATAAGCCTTGCGCGCGACATCGTAATAGGCGTCAGCGATCAGCGACCGCGCCAACCCCGGCACGCCGTAGTAATTCTCGAACGAGAAAGACGACAGGATGAAAAGCGAATTCACCCAGTCGGCGTCGATCTTGCGCGGGAAATTAAGAAAGCCGTTGAGCGCAACGAAAATATCGACCGGCGCGCTGGCGGTCGCGGCGGCATCGATCTTCACGCCCGCGGCTTCGAGCTTCTCAAGGAACGCCATGGTGACGAAGCCGCCCTGCGACCATCCGGCGATGAACAGTTTCGGACTCTCCAGCTTCATATGCGCGAGCACGGCGCGGCTGGCCATCAGCATGTCATAGGTCGCCTGCTGGTGACTGGCCTTGACCATGTAGCCTTCCGGCTCCTTGGACGAGCCCATGCCGAAATAATCGGCGCCGATGACGATGTAACCCTGCCCGGCAAACTGCGCGAGCATCAGTTGCGTCTCCGGCGACTGATCCGGGAACGACGGCACCTGTGTCTTCTCGTAGACCGTGCCGTGCTGATACGACACCATCGGGAACGACGTGCCGGCGATATCCGGAACGGCGACCAGGCCGGTAGCCACGATCGGCTTGTTGCCGCGCTCCGGCACCACCGAATTGTAAGTCACGCGGTAGAGCTTCACCGCGTTCTTCGCCGCGCTGTACTTGACGTTCACGCCGAAAAATTTCGGCGTGTCCTCGGTCAGCACCTTGTTGAGCTTGTCGGCGTCCCAGCGGCCGATCAGCTCATAAGTTACGCCGCTCGATACCTGAACCGGCCCGCTTTGCGCCGCGGCTGGAGCAACGAAAGAGACGAACATAATAAGGATAGCAAGCGCGCGGATAAGCATCGCAATCTCCGGAAAAACGGTGTGCAGATTGCCCGTCCCGGCTTAACTTTCGCTGAATCCGGTCGCGGCCTCTCAGGGTGCCGCAAATTTCACATGGCCGTTGTCGTCGATTGGCCAGGCCGGATTCCACGCGATTTCCCAGGCATGCGCATCGGGATCGGCCACGTAGCCGCGCAAACCGCCATGCGCCGGCTCGTCGGGCGCGCGCAGGAGGTTGCCGCCATTCTCGGTCAGACGCTCGATCAAGGGCACCACATGATCCCTGTCGCGCACGTTATGCGCCAGCGCGAAAGCTCCGGGCCGCGCCAGGTCATGACGCTGCATGTCACTGGCAAGCGCCGCTGTGCGCCAGGTCGCAAGCACGAGGCCGTTCATCTGGTAGAAAATGACCTCGTCATTCTCGAAAACCGGCGCCCAGCCAAAGCCGTCCGTGTAAAAACGGCGCGAACGCGACAATTCGGCAATTCCCAACGTAATGACGGCTATTTGCTGCATTCGACAATTCTCCCGCGAACGCTACCGAGACGCGTCTCCTCCTCGCGCAACGGTTACCGCTTCGCACAACTCTAATTGGTGAATTGCGCGGAAGTTTCCGAAAAGCCACGACAAGGGCACCCGGAAGTTCCACGCTTCAAACCCGCCGCCGGCAAAATCCAAACGAGCCGCGCCGGTCACAAACAATGCCGGTCACAACAATACCGGTCATTACAATGAAGCCACGAAAATGCGTTGCGAGCCCCCACTCGCCCGACAGTGCCAACAAGTAAAACCGGATTCGCGCGGCACTTCCAGCAGGCTCGCCATGCAATCACAGGGCTTTGACCGGCCGGGCTAGCCGGACTATCGAGGTTGATGCCTTATCGCAGCGCACCCATATTCACGTCTGTCCGGCACGCGATTTTGCCCCTTTTCCCAGGACTTCGGAGACACGACACATGACGACCGATTACACCCCACCCAAGGTTTGGGTGAACAAGCCGTCCGGCGGCCAGTTCGCCAATATCAACCGTCCTGTCTCCGGACCGACGCACGACAAAGAACTGCCCGTCGGCAAGCATCCGCTGCAGCTTTATTCTCTGGCGACGCCGAACGGCCAGAAAGTCACCATCATGCTCGAGGAACTGCTCGCACTCGGTCACAAGGGGGCGGAATACGACGCCTGGCTGATCAAGATCGGCGATGGCGAGCAGTTCGGCTCAGGCTTCGTCCAGGTCAACCCGAACTCCAAGATCCCGGCCTTGATGGACCGCAGCGGCGCGAAGCCGATCCGCGTGTTCGAATCCGGCGCCATCCTCACTTATCTCGCTGAGAAATTCGGCGCCCTGCTTCCGACCGATCCCGCGGCGCGTGCCGAATGCTTCTCGTGGCTGTTCTGGCAGATGGGCTCAGCCCCCTATCTCGGCGGCGGCTTTGGCCACTTCTATGCCTACGCGCCGACCAAGATCGAATATGCGATCGACCGCTTCTCGATGGAGACCAAGCGCCAGCTCGACGTGCTCGACAAGCGCCTCGCCGACAACGAATACATCGCCGGGCCCGACTACACGATCGCCGACATCGCCATCTTCCCGTGGTACGGGGGGCTGGTGAAAGGCTGGCTCTATGGCGAATCGGCCACCTTCCTCAGCGTCCACGAATACAAGAACGTGCTGCGCTGGGCCGATCAGCTTCTGGCACGTCCGGCGGTCAAGCGCGGCCGCATCGTCAACCGCGTGTCCGGCGATCCGAAGAGCCAGTTGCACGAACGCCACGACGCCAGCGACTTCGACACCAAGACACAGGACAAGCTGGCGAAGCCTGCCTAGCGGCGGATTGAAAACCGCCGCGCATCCGCTGCGCGGCGGTTCTCCCGTCTACATCTCGAACTCGACCTTGACGCTCGGCGACGAGCGCCGCGCCGGGCCGTGGTAGACCGCCTCGATATTGTTGCCGGCCGGATCGATCACGAACGCGGCGTAGTAGCCCGGATGATATTTGCGGATACCCGGCGCGCCATTATCCTTGCCACCGGCCGCCAGCGCCGCCTTGTAGAAGGCATCGACCGTCGCCTCGTCCTTGGCCTGAAAGGCAAGGTGGTGCCGTCCGGTGGTCTTGCCGAGCGCAGCCTCGCTGCTCGCCGTCGAAATAAACAGCTCATCGGCCCAGAAGTAATCCTCGCCGCTGCCGGCAAGCGGAATGTCCAACACCTTGAACACCGCTTCGTAGAAATGCCGCGCCGCGGCGAGATCATCGACGATAAGCTGGATATGATCGATCAGGCGGCCGCGATGCAGTTCCATGGTTTCCATGACGGGCTCCCTTGGCGATTCTTATAGAACGGCGACCCTCCTGCCATGTTCCATCGCCAGCGCGAAGCGGCCGGATCGCCGCAGGCTTGTCACGCGAAGCGCTTGTCACGCGAAGCGCTTGTCACGCGAAGCGCTTGGCGCCCGCCACGCACAGGACGACGATCGCCGTCGAGGCGATCATGCCCCAGGCTACGGCTTCGTGGAGCAACAGCGCCGCCAGCATCAGCCCGAAGAACGGCTGCAGCAATTGCAACTGTCCCACCACCGCAATGCCGCCCTGCGCCAGCCCGCGATACCAGAAGATAAAGTCGACCAGCATGCTGAAAATCGACACATAGGCGAGCGCCGCCCAAGCGGGCACGCCGATGCCGCCCCATGAGGCCGGCATCGCGCCAATCGCGATCGCCACCATCAGCGGCAGCGACAGCAGCAAGGCCCAGGAGATGACCTGCCAACCGCCAAGCCGGCGTGACAAGGTTGCGCCTTCGGCATAGCCGAGACCGCACAACAGGATCGCCGCCACCATCATCAGATCGCCGATCACCGAAGCGCTGTCACTGCTATAAAGCGCAAAGCCGGCGACGGTGACGGCGCCGATGATGGAGAAAATCCAGAACGCAGGCTTCGGCCGTTCGCCGCCGCGCAACACGCCGAACATCGCGGTCGAAAGCGGCAGCAGGCCGATATAGACGATGGAATGCGCCGAAGTGATGTGCTGTAGCGCCAGCGCGGTGAACAGCGGAAAGCCGACAACGACCCCGATCGACACGATGACCAGCGGCAACAGATCGGCGCGCGAGGGCCGCGCCTGACGCAGGCCGAACAGGAAAGCGGCACCGAGCACCGCTGCGATCGCCGCGCGCGCTGAGGTGAGAAACATCGGTGAAAATACCGCGACGCCGACCCGGGTTGCTGGGAGCGAGCCGCTGAAGATGATGACGCCGAGCAGGCCATTGCCCCATCCGGCCGGTATCCGTGACACGAAGATGTCCTCGGCAGTATCGCCCTGAGCCATCAATGAAACAGATCGTTTCATTCGGCACGTTGATGAGACGGCACGTTTAAAGCACGCCTCGCGCATCGATAGAGGTCGACTTACATCACGTCAATCAACGCCTCGATTTTAGAATGCGGCAAGCCCCTCTCGAACATTCGGGCGCCGAAACCCGTGCGTACCTCGAGCGTTGACCGTTACAGCCAAACCAGCCGAAAGGATTGCCATGAAGGTTCGCAAATTCGGCGTCGCCGATGCTTCGTTCGAGCGCCCGCCCGGCCAAACTGGCGATGTTTTCGTCAGCAACATGGTGGACCAGCGCAACGGCGGCCCGGTCACTATCGGCTACGGGCATTATGGGCCCAACCAGACACTCGAAGAGACCATGGCCGTTCCACGACACCATGATCGTGCTCGAGGGCAAACTGTCTGTGGACAGTGGCGGCGGCACCGTCAGCGCCGGCCCCGGCGACATCGTTTACATGCCGAAGGGCGAAAAGGTCTTGATCCGCTCCCATGACGAAGGCGCCATCACCGCTTATGTGACTTACCCGCATTGGCAGGAGCCATGAGGCCCCGCAGCACCTCTGCGGCGAAGCCTTTCCGAGGCGCAACCGCCGACGCGGTTCGTCAAACATTCAGTCGGTCTGAGGAACTGGTCCATTTTGTCGCAGGTTGCGGCATTGCACCGCGGATGCCATAGACACGTCAGGGTGTCCGCATTGGCGGGCAGGATCCAGCGCTGGTCGGGCCGCCAGCGCCGGAAACCTATGCCATGACTACGCGGCTTCACGCCCCACGCCCCCAATCGCTCTTCCGCCGCTTCCTCGACAATGAAGCCGCCGGCGGCGTGATCCTCATGGCTGCCGCCGCGCTGGCGCTGATCGTGGCAAATTCACCGGCGTCCGGCCTGTACCAGACAGTGCTGCACACTTACGTCGGCCCGCTGAGCGTCGCTCACTGGATCAATGACGGCCTGATGGTGCTGTTCTTCCTGCTCGTGGGCCTCGAGATCAAACGCGAAATGCTCGAGGGCCAGCTCGCGACCTGGTCGAACCGCATGCTGCCCGGCCTCGGCGCCCTCGGCGGGATGATGGCACCGGCCGCGATCTACATCGCGTTCAATAGTCAGTCGCCGGAAACCTTGCGCGGATGGGCCGTACCGACGGCGACCGACATCGCTTTCGCGCTCGGCGTGCTTTCGCTGCTCGGCAGCCGCGTGCCTGTGGCGATGAAAGTATTTCTGGCCGCGCTCGCCATCATCGACGACCTCGGCGCCGTCGTCATCATCGCGATATTTTATACGGCGGACATCTCGGCGCTTTATCTCGGCCTTGCCGTGGTGACGTTCGTGGCTCTGGTGGCGCTGAATCGCGCCGGCATCGTTCGGTTGGCGCCCTATCTCGCGCTCGGCGCCCTGCTGTGGATTTTCGTGCTGCAATCGGGCGTGCATGCGACCGTCGCCGGCGTCCTGCTGGCCATCACCATCCCACTGCGATCGCCGCAAACCGGACGCGATGCGCCCTCGCCGCTTTATGCGATCGAACACGCGCTGACGCGACCCGTGGCCTTCGTCATCGTGCCGATCTTCGGCTTTGCCAATGCCGGCGTGTCTTTTGCCGGCGTCGGCCTCGACACCATCTTCAGTCCGCTGCCGGCAGGCATTGCCTTCGGCCTGCTGTTCGGCAAGATCATCGGCGTGTTCGGCGCCAGCGCGCTGGCCATCGGCCTTGGCCTTTCCGCCATGCCGATACATGCCCGCTGGATTCACCTTCTTGGCGTCGCGATGCTGTGCGGCATCGGCTTCACCATGAGCCTGTTCATCGGCTTGCTCGCTTTCGGCGACAATGCCGCGCTGCTGGATCAGGTGAAGATCGGCATTCTCGCAGGCTCGCTGGCCGCGGGCGTACTCGGCTATCTCGTCTTGCGTTTGACGAGCGCACCGAAGTGATGAGGCCCGCTCAGACCCGCGTGCCGCCATCCGCCATCAGCACCGCCGCAGTCACGACGGACGCTTCGTCAGAGGCCAGCCACAGGATCGGATAGGCCACCTCGGAGGGATCGGCCCAGCGCTGCTGGATGTTGTGATTGGTCTTTTCCTCGCGCAGGTCCTGCTCCGTCCTGCCTTCCTTGGCGAAGCGACGGACGTGGAACGGCGTCAGCGTCAGGCCGGGGCAAACCGCATTCACCCGGACGCCGTTGCCGACTTCCTCGAAGGCCAGCGTCTTGGTCAGCGAGATGATGCCCGCCTTGGCGACGTCGTACTGCCCCATACCCGCGCGCGGATTGAAGGCGTGCGTGGACGAGATATTGACGATCGCGCCCTTCCCCGATTTCCGCAACGCCGGCATCGCTTCGCGCGATAGATAAGCGTAGCTCAACAGATTGACCGACAGAATCTTCTGCCAGGTCTCGGCCTTGGCCTCGTCGAGCGGCTCGTAGGAGCGGACACCGGCATTGTTCACCAGCACGTCGATGCGGCCGTACTTCGCAAGCGTCTCGGACACGATCGTCGTCGCCGCGCTTTCCTGCCCGACGTCGCAGGCCACCGGCAGCACCTCGGCGCCCGGAACACTGCCGCGAATATCGTCGACGACGGCGTCCAGCGTGGCCTGATCGATATCGGCCAGCACGACCTTGGCGCCTTCGGCGGCGAACAATTTTCCAGTCGCCGACCCGATACCGCCGGCGCCGCCGGTGATGATCGCAACTTTATCCTTCAGGCGCGCCATATCATTCTCCTCGCTTATCCAACGATCGTCGAAGCCGAATCTAATGACTCGTCGCGGCGCACCACGCGCCACAGCCAGACAACGCTGTAGATCGCCATCAACGCCGAGCAGATCGGAATTGCGCAATACCAAAGACGTTTGTCGAGCCGCAGATAGGGCGTCGTTTCCCCGGACAGTTCCATGAATTCGTAGCCATAAAATACGAGCATGAGCGCGAAACCGAGCATCGTCAGGTTGATGACGACCTCCAGCGCCTTGCGTCCCATATGGGGCAGCATGGCCTCGAACAGCACGACGCGATAGAGAACGCCTTCGCGCCACAGCGCGACCCCGGTCAACATCACCATCCAGATGAAGGCCAGTTCGACGATCTCGTCGTAGCCCGGGATCGTGAATAGCGGCAACAGACGCAGCACGATGGCAAGGCCGAGCAGAATCGACAGACCCACGAGACAGGCCAGCGCGCCAACCTTGCAGATCGTGCCGATCGCGCTATCGGCGCGTGACAACAGGTTTGCCATGGTCAGTTTCCGTATCCCAGCATGTGCGGCAACCAGAGCGACAGGCCAGGCACATAGGTGATGATCATCAGAATACCGATCAGCGCCAGCACATAAGGCCAGATTTCGCGCGTCACTTCCGCGATCGATATCTTGGCGATGCCGGCGACGACATAGAGGCACAAGCCGACCGGCGGCGTCACCAGCCCGATCATGATGTTGAGCACGATGATCACGCCGAAATGAACCGGATCGATGCCGAGTTGCACGATGATCGGCAGCAGCACCGGATAGGCGATAATCATGATGGCGATGCCTTCGATGAACATGCCGAGCAGCAAGAGCACCGCGTTGATGATCAGCAGGATCACCCACGGCTCGGAGGAAACCGTGAGGAACGCCTTGAAGATCGCATCTGGAATCTGTTGCTGGATCAGCACCCAGCCGAACGGCGCCGCCATGGCGATGATCAGCATGACCTGCGCGGTCTGGCGCGCGGTGTCCCACATGACGTCGATGGTGCCGCGCCAGTCGAGCTCGCGATAAACGAACCGCCCCAGAATAAAGGCATAGGCCGCGGCCACGACCGCGGCCTCGGTCGGCGTCGCGATGCCGAGAAAGATGACGCCGAGAATCGTCGGAGGCAGCAGCAGGGCCGGCATCGCGCGCCAGACGATCCGGGCCGCCACGGGGAGCGGCGGCAGCCCCTCGCCGCGCGGCAGATTGCGGCGCTTGGCAACGACGGCAATCACCGCCATGAGCGCAACCGCCATGAGCAGGCCCGGCACGATGCCGGCAAGGAAGAGCGCACCGACCGATACATTCGCCAGGCTGCCATAGATGACGAAGGGCAGGCTCGGCGGAATGATGGGGCCTATGGTGGATGAAACGGCCGTGATCGTGGCGGCGTAGCGGCTGGAATATCCGGCCCGCGTCATCGCCTTGTGCTCGATCACGCCCATGCCGGCAGCGTCGGCGACCGCCGAGCCCGACATGCCGGCAAAGATCACGCTGCCGACAACGTTGACATGCGCAAGTCCACCGCGAATCCGGCCGACGCAGAGCTGGGCAACCTGAAAAATGCGCTCGGTGGTGCCACCGACGTTCATCAGGTTGCCCGCCATCACGAAGAACGGAATCGCCAGCAAGGGAAACGATGTTGTTCCTGCGTAGGCCCGTTGCACGAAAATGACGAGCAGGTCCGGACCGGCCGTCATGATCATCGTCACCGCCGCGACCAGCCCGAGGGCGACCGCAATCGGGACGCCCATCAGGATGGTCACGCAGACACCGGCGAGAACCGCAAAAACAAGCATCGCGAACCCTTAACCGCGCGCGTCGGCGACGTGCTTGGCCCAGGTGTTCCACACCTCGTCGCCGAGGCCTTTGCGCAACTGCGCATAGGCCGGCTCCATCTTGGCGCGGAACGCGGCTGGATCCGGCCGCGTGATGGTAAGACCCGCCTTTTCCATCTTGGCGACCTGGCCCTCTTCACCGTCGCGAACGCTCTTGCGGGCGGCGGCGCCGGCGATCTTGGCTTCTTCCTGGATGATCTTGCGCTGATCCTCGGGCAATGCCGACCATTTGCGCGGGTTGGCGCAGAACATGATCGACGCATAGATGTGGCGGGTCAGCGCGATGTGCTTCTGCACCTCGAAGAACTTGGCCGCGAAAGTCGTACCGATCGGGTTGTCCTGCCCGTCGACCAGATTGTTGGCCAGCGCGAGATAGACTTCCTGGAAGGCGACCGTCTGGGTGCTGGCGCCAAGCGCCTCGAACGCGGCCTTGATCGCCAGTTCGGGCGGGACACGGATCCGCAAACCCTGCACGTCGGCCGGCACGTTGATCGGCCGCTTGCTGTTGGAGGTGGCGCGGAAGCCCCACTCGAAATTGGCGATCCAGGTGAAGCCGGCATCGGCCAGCGTTTTCGTGATGAAGCCGCGGCCCGTTTCATCCAGCGTCTTGTGCGCGTGCTCGTAGTTGTCGAACTGATACGGAATGTTCACGACGCCGATCGACTTCGACATCGATTCGATGTTGGCCGGATTGAACAGCATCATGTCGATAGCGCCCAGCTTGGTCTGCTGGGCGGCTTCGACCGGCGAACCGAGAGCGTTGTTCGCGAATATCTTGATGTTAAGGGCGCCGTTGGTGCGTTCGGAGATACGCTTCACCATCGCTTCCGCCTCGATGTGCACCGGATGCGTCACATCGGCCGGATGCGCGAGTCGCAGATCGGTTGCGGCGGAGGCGCGGCGGAACGCAGGTGCGGCAAGCGCGGCGGACGCGCTGCCCAGGACGAAGTGACGGCGATTCAAGCCGAGCGAAAAGGCCATGGATCCTCCCTTGCCGCCATGCGGCGTGTTTTTTGGCCGCCATTGCGCGGCGGCCTTTCCGCCCCCCGAACGGGCGCGATACCGTTCCTTGCATGCAAGATTTTGGGGTGTCAACCCATCTGCTTACCGCTGCGTCGCAATAAGAATACCCCGGCTGCTCGGGCGGCAGCCCGCTATTTCACCGCGCTTTGCGTGGTTCGGCGACGTCTGCCGGGCCGCGGACAATGACGACCGGCGGGATTGACCGGATCAATCTTGCATGCAAGTTTTCGCGACCCCCCCCTCACGCCGCCTTAAGGCCGGTGGAGACAACAGGAAACCTCCGCATCCATGAATTATCACGGCTATTTTGCCGCAGGCTCGAAACCTGTGGAGGTGTGCGTCGTCGGAACCGGCGCTTTCGGCCAAAGCCTGATGAGCCAGGCGCGCCGCGTGCCGTTGATGAGCGTGCGCGTCGCGGTCGACATCACCGCCGAGCGCGCCGCCGAGGCGTGGCGGACGGTCGGCGCCCCTGCCCGCGATATCGCGCTCTGTTCGACGTCAGCCGAAGCGAAAGCCGCTTTCGCAAATGGACAACTTATCGCCTGCGGTGACATCGCCTGCACGCTCGACCTGCCGGTCGATGTGGTGGTCGAGGGAACCGGGCATCCCGAAAGCGGCGCACGCCACGCGCGGCTGGCGGTCGAGTCGGGCCGCCATCTGGTCATGGCGTCGAAGGAAGTCGACATCGTCATCGGGCCTTACCTGTCGGCGGCCGCGCGCCAGGCCGGCCGCGTTGTCACCCCGGTCGATGGCGACCAGCCGAGCCTGCTCATTGGCCAGACGACATGGGCGGAGACATTGGGCTTCACGATCGTCGCCGCGGGCAAGTCGAGCGAGTACGACTATGTCTACGATCCGGTCGCCGAAACGGTCACCACTTCAGGCCGCACCGTCGCCGCTGGCGGTCTCAACGCCGATTGGGATCTGGGCACCCGTTCGCTCGGTGACGTGCTTGCGAGCCGCGCCCGCACATTGGCCGCCATCCCGCCGCGGACCGTGCCCGATCTTTGCGAGATGCTGATCGCCGCCAACGCGCTCGATCTGACACCCGACCGTCCGGACTTTCATGCACCCATTCTGCGCGTGAGCGAGGTGCCGAGCGCATTCGACGTCGCCGCCAATGGAGGCTTGCTCAGCGGCGAGCGGCGGATCGACGTCTTCAACTGCCTGCGCCGCCCCGACGAACTCAGCTTCGCCGGCGGCGTCTTCGTCGTCGTGCGCTGCGAGGACGCTGCCGTCTGGCGCATGCTGGCGGAGAAAGGACACGTCCTCTCGCGCGACGGGCGCGCCGCGATGCTTTATTTGCCGCGGCACGTGCTCGGTCTGGAAGCCGCCACCAGCATTCTGGCGGCTGGGCTGCATGGCGTTTCGACCGGCGCCGAAACGCCGCTGCCGCGCTACGATCTCGCCGCGCGTGCCGACGCAGATCTCCCCGCCGGCACGGTGCTGACCGCCGAGGGGCATCACCACAGCATCAAGAATGTGTCGGGCTGGGCCGTACCCGCAAGCCGGCTCCACACCGGTGCGCCGATCCCGTTCTATCTCGCGGCCAACCACAAACTGACAAGGCCCGTCGCCAAGGGAGAGCTCATCCGTTTCGGGGACGTCGAGATACCCGAGGCTTCCGAACTGCTCTCGATGCGGAGGAAGCAGGACGCGCATTTCGGCGTGCCGGCGCGGCACTGACCGGCGTCGCCTCGCTTTTCTGCTCAGTGCCCTCCTCCAGCCCCTCCAGAACCCGGCCGAGACCGCTGTTGATGTGGTTGCGCATCAGCAGAGACGAAAGCTGCGGGTCGCGCGCCCGCACGGCGGCGAGGATGCCGGCGTGCTCCTCAATCGCCGTCGCCCATCGCGCCGGCCGCAGGTTCGAGGCAAAGCGCGCGCGGTCGGCCCGCGGCGACAATTGATCCCAGGTCCACAGCAACACCGGATTGTTGCTGGCGGACACGAGGATGCGGTGAAAGGCCTTGTTGCTCGTGAAATAGGCGTCGAGATTATTCTGCTTCTTGTACCGGATCATCTTGTCGTGCTCGGCCGCCATGCCCGCAATGGCGTCATCCGTGATCGCCGCGCAGGCCAGCTCCGCCGCCAGCCCTTCGAGCGTCGCCACCACCACGGCAAGCGAGCGCACTTCCTTGCGGTCGAGCTTTGGGACGATGGCGCTCTTGTTGGGCAGTGCCTCCAGCAACCCCTCCTGGATCAGCGCCTTGATGACCTCGCGCACCGGCGTACGCGACACATTCAGCGTCTCGCACAGTTCGCGTTCGCGAACCCGCTGGCCCGGGATGAGCGCACCGCTGACAACGAGCCGCCGCACCGCCTCGGCGGTGGAGGCGAAGGCCTCGCCTTTTTTCAGCGAACCTGCCGATGTTGGTTTCACGCGCGATCTCCGCAGACTTGCATGCAAGAGCGTTGACGCTCCCATTCTTGCATGCAATATCCGATAAACATCCGGTTGTTAATATCCTGCGCGGCCGCCCTCGCCGGCACAAGAAGCGGCGCAGGCGGGAGGGCCGCGCCATGAAGACGATCCATGAAGCCTGGGTTGACGATCCCGGCGCCGTCACGCTGGTCGATGCCCACCACCACATCTGGGACCTTGGCCGGAATTACTATCCCTGGCTGTCCGACCGGCCGGAGGAGCATTTCTTTCTCGGCAATTACGACGGCATCAAGCGCGACTACATGCCGGACGACTACCGGCGCGATGCTTCGCGGCACAACGTCCTCATGACGGTGCATTGCGAGGCCGAATGGGATCGCGACGATCAGGTCGGCGAGACGCGCTGGTTGACCGAAATGAACAAGACGCATGGCTTGCCCAACGCCATCGTCGCTCATGCCTGGTTTCATACGCCGAATAGCGAGGAAGTGATGGCGGCGCAGGCCGCCTCGCCGCTGGTGCGCGGCATCCGCTCCAAGCCGGTCACGGCGCTGGCGCCCCATCTCATGACGCGGGGCGCGCCCGGCACCATGCAGGACCCGGCCTGGCTGGAAGGCTTCGCCCGCCTCGAGCGCCATGGCCTGAGCTGGGATCTGCGCGTGCCGTTCTGGCATCTTGCGGAAGCCGCCGAAGTGGCGCGCGCGTTCCCGCGCACGCCCATCGTTCTCAATCACACCGGCTTCCCATGGGACCGCTCGCCCGAAGGCCTTGCCGCCTGGCGCGCCAGCATGGAGATCATCGCGCGCGAGCCGAATGTGTGGCTCAAGGTGTCCGAGTTCGGCGTAAAGAACCAGCCTTGGAATTACGAGTCGAACAAGACGGTTGTGCGCGATGCGATCGGCATCTTCGGCATCGAGCGCTGCATGTTCGCCAGCAACTTTCCGGTCTCCGGCCTGCACGTCGATTACGACACGCTGGTCACATCGGTCAGCCGCATGATCGCCGACTATTCGCCGCAGGACCGCGAGCGCTTCTTCTGCGGCAATGCGATGGCCTTCTACCGGCTCACGCCTGGCGCCTGAGCATGGCCGCTGCTCACCTGAACTGCATCGTCCAGTTCACTTCCCACGTAGCGCCGCCATCGGGCGAGAAGGCCTGCTCCCAGCGCGGCCCCTCGCCGTCGCTCTTGAGCCAGACGAACCGTACCTTGATCGGCCGGCCGTTCCACTGATCGTCGCAGATGAATTCGCCGCGATTGCCCTCGAAGCGGCCGACCACCGGCTCGCCGATTTCAGCCGGATTGCGCAGATCCAGCCACCAGATGCGCCACAGACCTGTGCTCGCCTCGAACGAACGAAAAGCCGCCGCGCGATAAGCGCCGCCCGGCTCGTCGAGAAAATTGTCTTCGACATTGCCCGATCCGCCAAGGATCGGCCGCGTCGTGCTGGTGCCGTCGAACTCGGTCCAGTCGTCCGCGCCCGCGAGCCGCGTCGTCAGCTTGCGATGGCGGACCTTCCAGTCGCGGTGCAGAAAGTCGAAGTCGTCGGCTGCTGACATGAATGTTCCCCGGGCTCGTGGCGCGCCAATCGTAGCCCGGGTAAAGCGAAGCGCAACCCGCGCATCGGCGCCGCTCAGCCCCCGGTGTCCTCGGCGGCCTTCTTCGCACGCTCTGCGGCGGCCTGCGCGTCGATGATGGCCTGCACCGCCTCCTCCCGGGCGGCCGCCGCGTGGGCCTGCGCCATGTCGGCAAAATCCGCGACGATTTGCGCGGATGATTGCGCGCCTGCCCGGCACTTCATTGCCGCCGGCTTGTCGCCTTTGGCCTCGGCCTCGCGGGCGCAACGCGCCATATTCTCGGTGCCGATCGCCACCTGATTGGCCGACGCCGCCAGCGACATGACGATCTGCGCCTCGTTGAGGCTTGCGATGGTCGAGGTGCCGGCCTGATTCATCATGGTCGTATTCCAGTCCAGCGGCGCGATCAGGGCCCCGCAATGAAGCGTGATGTAGGCGCCGAGGCCTTCGGTCGAACGGTTCATCACTGGCGTACTGGACTCCGGCGTGCGCGCAGCCCGGCCCAGTTCGACACCGTAAGCGACGCCCAGCTTGAAGCCTTCCATGAGGCCATCGCCATAGCCGGTCTTCTCATCGGCACTCGTCAGTACGTCCGGAAGCGGAACCTTGACCAGCACGGCGGTGGCGTCCGCCACCGGGCTGGCGGCGAGGCCGTTATAGCCATCGACCACGCCGCGCAGCCAGCCGGGATAAGCGCCCTCGCATGCACCGCGGTGAAATTCCGGGCTGTCCCGATCGGCGCGAGCGACACCGGAGCCCCACAGTGTGATGCAGAGGACCGCCGCGGCGATGAACGTCGGGTGAGGCGCGCTCGCGCGCGCGGATCGTCCGCTGCTCGCAATACATTCCGCAGGCCGTATCATGATGCCAACTCCGATCAATGCGATCGCAGCGATCATCCCGCGGCCCCGGGCCTTGTCTTTGATCTGGGTCAGTTGGTGGCAGCGAACGGCCCTAGCGCATGTCCCAATTGTGCAGGATCGCTTCGCCCATGCCGTCGCGCTCCAGTTCACGCACGAAGGCCTTGCCGATCACATCCTGCTCGATCGTGCCGCCGCGGCCCGGCAGCAGGCGGCCGAGCGCCGCCACATAACCCGGCGTATGCTTGTTGCCGGCGATGATGCCGGGCCGAAAGATCGCCAGCCGCAGAAAGCCGACGGCGCGGATGGCATCCTCCTTGCGGCCCATCAGGCGCATGAAACGGATGAAGCTGCCGGTGTTGGCCCCCGCAGCGCTCAGCAGCGCAAAGCGCTCGACGCCGCCGGCCTTGCAGCCGCGGGCGAAGGCGCCGACCACGCCGACTTCCAGCTTGATGACGTCGGCCTCGCTCCATTTCGCGCTGCCCGAGCCGATGCCGACGCAGCTCACGCCGTAGACCGGCCGCGACACGCCCTGCACCAGCGTGGCCACCGCCTGCTCGAAGCCGGCGCTTTCGGTGTCCATCACCACGCTCCGCACGCGTTCACCGAGGCTGCTCGCCGCCGCGCGCCGCGAGATCATGACCACCTCGCGGCATCGCGGCGATGCGAGCAAGGCCGCAACGACGGCAGCGCCCACCTGCCCCGTGCCGCCGAGAATGACGACGCTGTAATCGGTCATGGTTGCTCGCTCCCACAATGCCCCAATCGTAGCCCGGATGGAGCGAAGCGCAATCCGGCACGGCTTTGCGGGTCAGCGCGCGGCGGGAATACGGGCAATCACCTTGATCTCGAAGTCGAAGCCCGCCAGCCAGTTGACGCCGATCGCCGTCCAGTTCGGATAAGGCTCCTTCGGGAAGACCTCGCCTTTGACGGCCATGATGGTGCCGAACTGTTTCTCGGGGTCGGTGTGAAAGGTCGTCACGTCGACGATATCGTCAAATCCGCACCCGCCGGCTTTCAACGTCGCTTCGAGGTTGGCGAAGGCCAGACGCACCTGCGCCTCGAAATCCGGCTCGGGCGAGCCATCCGTGCGGCTGCCGACCTGGCCGGAGACGAACAGGAGATCGTTCGATCGGATCGCCGCGGAATAGGCATGCTGCCTGTAGAGGTCATGCCGGTCGGCAGGAAAAACGGCGTCGCGCTGGGCCATAAGGAACTCCTTGTGCGGATATTGGGAAGCGATGCTTCCGAGCTAATGGCCGTCGCGGCGGCCGCACGCGCGGCGGATTGACGCGCAGCGGCGCATACGCCGTCCCTACGGAAGCAACCTACCCTCCTGCGGGTCAAACATCGCGATGCCGGCGCGAGCTGCATCAACCGGCACCTCGTTCTGCAGCACGTCCCAATGCTCGGCGAGCTGGCCGCCTTCGATGCGGAAGAGATCGACCACCACCTGCGGCGCATCCGACCAACCGCGGATGCGGCCGTGGATGGCGACGAAATCGCCTTCCGCGACGATCAGGCCGGGCTCGTAATAGACCGCCGGCGACAGCGCCGCGACAAGCATCCGCAACGCGTCTCGGCCTTGGGGAATGTCAGGATTGTGCTGGACGTAATTTGGCGCATAGAGACGTTCCACCGCCGACGCATCATGACGCTGGAACAATGACGTCATCGCCTCAAGCACGAGCGCCTTGTTGCGCCGGGGACGATCGTCAGAAGTCAGATCGGCATGGCGAGTGATCGCCATTGTCCCGATCATTCGCAAAAACTGGCCGTCCGGCAGTGTTGCAAACGAATGGACCAGACCGCGATCATAGTCCTGAACATTCGTCACCGTCGCCCCGCTCGCCTCTTTCCAGCTTACGGTGAAGATGCCGTTGCCGAGCGCACTGACCTCAATCTCGACGGTTTCGGTCCGGGCGAACGGCCCTTCCTTGATCTCGAACCGCAACCGGGTCGCCGACAAGAGGCTGAGCCTGACCCGGAAGGCGGGATAGGCGACGTCCATTTGCAGTCCAACGGGAAAGCCGGATTCGGTCATTGCGAATTGCTCCAATGTGTTCTTCGCCCGGCGCGTCATCGCCGTTCAGCTATCCGGTTGATCGAGGAAAACATGCAGGGTTCGAATGAACCCGCCTTCGACATGCGCGACATCGGTGCCCGTAACGGCGACCGGACCTCCGGCCGGGCCGGCCTGCCACTGCAGACGGCCGACGCCGTTATGGCCCGAGGCCGGCCTTATCGCAGTGAAAACGAAATTCCGGGGCAGGTGCTCCAGCAATTCCGTTACGGCTTGCGAGATGGCCTCATGCCCTCGCGCCGAGTGCTGCGGCTCGTGAAGCTCGGCGTCTTCAGCATAGATCTTTCGGATCGCCGAGATACGCCGTACGGGATCACGCTCGCCGAAGACCAGATCGAGATTGGCCTGCATGAGTGTTTCGAAATCCATCGACGCCTCCTTCGCGGCAGCTTCGGACAAAAATGAATGGCGAGGTCAAAGCCCTCTCAGGCACGCCTGCGGACCCGCCTCGCCATTCCGGAGCTTCTAGTGTCCGCCTTTGGTGGTGGGCACCGGCGTGTTGAGCAATTGCTGCTCCCACAAAAAGGCGATGCCGCTGCCGGCGGCGTGCTGCTTCACGACCTCGTTGATGGCCATGGCGGTGTCCATCCTGGCCCAGTCGCGCTGCCATTCGGCGGCTAGCGCCATCCAAGTGATCATGTTGACGCCACCGGCAATCATGCGCTGGATGGCCACTTCGTGGGCCTCCAACGAGGTACCGCCCGATGCATCGGTGACCACCGTCACATCCCAGCCCTCGCCCGCCGCCTGGATCGCCGGCATCGCGACGCACACCTCGGTCCAGAGCCCGGCCATGATCAGTTGCTTGCGGCCGGTAGCCTTGACAACGTCGACAACTTTCGGGTCCTCCCAGGTGTTGATGAACGTACGGTCGATGACCGTCTCATCGGGAAACACGTCCGTCACCTGGGGGAAGATATAACCGCCCCGCTCCGCGACCACGCTGGTGAGGATCGTTGGAACGCCGAAGACCTTGGCTGCTTTCGCCAGGCCTGCCGCATTGTTGACCGCCATATGCGGGTCATGGCTGTTCAGGTTCGCGAGCTGGTAGGGCTGATGGTCGATCAGCACGAGGACGGAATCCTCAGGACGGAGAAGCGAAGCAAGACCATTGCGGAATTTCATGGATGAACTCCTCTGCTGCAGAAACGGATAAATGAGATTGACTAGTCGGGAGGCAAACGGCAGCTGCAACGCCAACTGAGTGAACATTTGTCACACTCGTTTTTGATGCGGTAGCCCTGCTGCGTGCTAAGCTGTGTCGCACAATCGGGAACACCGCATTGGACATCGAAGACCTGAAGACCTTCGTGGAAATTGCCGACGCCGGTGGCCTCTCACAGGCCGCGCGCCGGCTCGGCGTCTCCAAATCGATCGTCAGCCGGCGGCTCGCCCGTATCGAGACGGAACTCGGCGTCCAGCTTCTGGCTCGCACCACGCGCGGCGCCGCGCTCACCGAAGCCGGCGTCGCGTTTCGCGATCACGCGGCCAGAGCCTGCGCCGAGATCGAGATGGCCAGAGAAACGATTCTACCCGCTGGTGAATTGCGCGGCCGCCTGCGCATCACCGTGGCGCTGACATTCGCCAGCCACTTCGCACCCGTGCTCGCTGAAATGGCACGGCGCCACCGGCAGCTCCAGATCCACACATCCTACAGCGACCGTTTCGTCGATCTCATCGCCGAGGGCTTCGACTGCGCCATCCGGGTCGGCTACCTGCAGGATACCAACCTCGTTGCCAAGCGGGTTGGCCCGGTCTACGGCAAGCTCGTCGCAAGCCCTGACTACATTGAAAAGCATGGCGCGCCCGAAACGCCGGACGAGGTCTCCGGCCACGAAGCCCTCATGCAGGGCACCGAGCCCTGGCAGTTCATGGATGGCAACAAGACCGTCACCGTTCATCCGCAGGGACGCTTCAAGGCCGACAACGGCACGGCGCTCGCCGCAGCCGCGGCGTCGGGACTCGGCATTGCCTGGCTGCCCGATTGCGTCATCGACGACTATCTGGAGTCCGGCGCACTCGTCCCGATCATGACGCGCCATCCGCCGCCATCGGCGGGCGCCTACGTCATTCGCCCGCCGGGCCAGCAGCCCGCGCGCAAGGTCCGCGCACTCACCGATTTGCTGATCGAATATTTCGGACAGCCGCCGCATCTGGCGCAGCCGGTCGGCTGAGACGGTTTACGTACCCTGCCCGGTCACGAACGGCATGATGTCGACGGCATCGCCCGGGAAGATCGAAAAGTGCGGATGGTTCTCGAACAGCTTCGCGGCGGCCTCGATGCTCTCGGCCTCAACGACGACATAGCCGCAGATGTCGTTCTGCGCGTCGGCAATGCCTGCTTTGGTCACGCGCTTGGTCTTGCCGACCATGCCGCCTCTGTCGGCAAACGACGCGACGTTGGCCTTCTCCCACGCCACCCATTGCTCGATGCCGGCGGCATCGACAGCCTCCTGCTCCGCTTTCGGCATGGCACGAAAGCGCACAACGTTGTCGGGCTTCATGGTGTAGGTGGCGAGGAAGCGGGGCATGGCGAAACTCCGGCGCAGGCTTCGCAAGGGTAGCCGGGTGGAGCGAAGCGCAACCCAAGATAAAGCTCTCTAATCAATCAGGTCTTGAACTCGATTGGACAGCTTCATTCAAACCCGCATCGACCTCGATCAATTTCTCTAATTCTGCCAGTTCGTCAATCGACAAACTCTGATTCTTCTTTGCCATAGCCACCAGCAAGTCGCCGTGACGAAGGATCAGATGAGCGAAGATCGCAACTTCAAGCCCACGATTGGATATGCCCAAATCGGCGCGAAGAGCCTTGAAGAAATGATCCATTAAAACAAAAGAACGAACCGTAGGACGCCCCATCTTCATGTCCCTCATCCAATCAACGAAGGCTACAATCGTCTTAGGGCCAGCGAACAAAATTAATTTTCGTTGCCAATCACGCAAGCGACGTATCACATCAGGAGGAGGACCATCGCCTCCTGTCCTCTCCGGGTCAAAAAGCTGAAACAGAATTTGCAGAAGCTCATCGTACTGATCAAATTTTGTTTGCCGAAAATGAGCTTCAATTTCTTTCTTTCGCTCGAATATTCGTCCGACAACAACGGTTAATGTAGACGTCAAAACAGTTGCGGAAGCGGCTAGTATAGCGACCAACACTGGTTGATCGAGGGATGCCAATTTTCTAAAGGCAACCAAAACAGCATATCCGGCGACAAAGATAGCCGCGATCAGGACCAAAAAACCTAACGCGATCTGCCATCTTCCGGCCTTCAAATGACTACTCCCACTCAATCGTCCCCGGCGGCTTGCTGGTCACGTCATAAACGACGCGGTTGACGCCCTTCACCTCGTTGATGATCCGCGTCGCGACCATGCCGAGGAACTTCATGTCAAAGGGATAGAAGTCGGCGGTCATGCCATCGACCGAGGTCACCGCGCGCAGGCCGACGACATATTCATAGGTGCGGCCATCGCCCATGACGCCGACGGTCTTCACCGGCAGCAGCACGGCGAAGGCCTGCCAGATGTCGTCGTACAAACCGCAGCGGCGGATTTCCTCGATGTAGATTTCATCGGCCAGCCGCAGGATATCGAGCTTCTCCTTGGTGATCGCGCCGGGCACGCGGATGGCGAGGCCCGGCCCCGGGAACGGATGGCGGCCGACGAACATGTCCGGCAGGCCGAGCTCGCGGCCGAGCGCGCGCACTTCGTCCTTGAACAGTTCGCGTAAGGGTTCGACCAGCTTCATGTTCATGCGCGCCGGCAAGCCGCCGACATTGTGATGCGACTTGATGGTCACCGACGGCCCGCCGGTGAACGACACGCTTTCGATCACGTCGGGATAGAGCGTGCCCTGCGCCAGGAAATCGGCGCCGCCGACTTTCTTGGCTTCGGCCTCGAACACGTCGATGAACAGTTTGCCGATGGTCTTGCGCTTGACCTCCGGGTCGTCGACGCCCTCGAGCGCCTTGAGGAAGGTGTCGGACGCATCCACATGCACCAGCGGAATGTTGTAGCTGTCGCGGAACATGGCGACGACCTTCTTGGCCTCCGCGAGCCGCATCAGGCCGTGATCGACCAGCACGCAGGTGAGCTGATCGCCGATCGCCTCGTGCAACAGCACGGCGGCCACCGCGGAATCGACGCCGCCTGACAGGCCACAGATAACGCGGCCCTTGCCGACCTGGGCGCGGATCTTCTCGATCGCCTCTTCGCGGAAGGCGCGCATGGTCCAGTCGCCGGTGAGGCCGGCGATCTTGCGCACGAAGTTGCGCAGCAGCCCCGCGCCGTGCGGCGTGTGCACCACTTCGGGGTGGAATTGCATGGCGTAGAATTTGCGGCTGTCGTCGCCGATGATCGAGATCGGCGAGCCCGGCGCCTGGCCGAGCACGCGGAAGCCATCCGGCAGCTGCGTGACGCGGTCGCCGTGGCTCATCCAGACGGGATATTTCTCGCCCTTGACCCAGACGCCTTCGAAGAACGGACTGTCCGCCGTGATCTCCACTTCGGCGCGGCCGAATTCGCGGTGGTGGCCGGCCTCGACCTTGCCCCCGAGCTGCTGCGCCATGGCCTGCTCGCCGTAGCAAATGCCGAGCACCGGCACGCCGGCGTCGTAGATCGCCTGCGGCGCCAAGGGCGCGTTGGCGTCGAGCACCGAGGCCGGGCCGCCGGACAGGATCACGGCTTTGGGCCGCATGGTGCGGAAGGCCTCTTCGGCCTTCTGGAACGGGACGATCTCGCTATAGACCCCCTCTTCGCGCACGCGGCGGGCGATGAGCTGGGTAACCTGCGAGCCGAAATCGACGATCAGGACCTTGTCGTGATCGGCGGCGGAGACGGGTGTTTTGGGGGATGAGTTCATCCCCTGAATTAAGCAAGTCGCGCCCGCGCCGCAACTGGGCGGCGCGGCCTTCCACGTCAAAACTGGAAAAGCGGGGCCAAGCCTCGCCGGCTCAGTTGCCCGAGCCTTCGATGATCCGGCCGACGAAGGGGATCTGGGCCACCCAGGAATGGCTATTTGACCCGCCATTCGCGCCGCCATTGCCCCCGGCAAATTGCGCAGCCGGGATCGCGGCCGGCGGCACCGGGCGATTGGGATCGGCCGGTATCGTCCGCTGGGGCTCGCTCACGGCCACGGCCGGCGGCAGCGGCGCGGCGGCGCCCTGCGCTACGGGCGGCTCGACCGGCGTCGTTACCGTCCAGTTCGGCTGCAGCACCGGCTCGCCCGGTTTGCTGGCCACCACCGGCTGCGGCTTTGGCTTCAAGGGCGCGGCCTTCGTTTCGGCATCGCCGGGATGTTCGACCAAAGCGCTTCGCACGGCATCGAGCCAGCGGCTGTCGGACATCGGCGCGGCCTCCGACGGCGTTTCCGGCTCGACCGCGGCGGTGGCCACCGGCTTCTTCTCGACGATGGCCGGGCGGAGCTCGGCTTTGGCGGCTTCCTTGGCGGCTTCCTTGACCGGCTCGGCTTTCTTGATGTCGTCCTTCGGCACGTCCCTGGCGACAACGGCCGGCTTCGGCGCCGGCTTGGCAGCCGCCGGGGCGGCCTGCGCAACCGCCTTGTCGGTGGCGAGCAAGGTCCTGAACGCGGCCTGGGCGTCGGGATCGAAGCCGCCGCAATTGCGCTCGAATGCCTCGACGTCGCGCTTGACCAGCATGCGCCGCGTCGCCGGATCGACGTTCTTGTCGAGCATCGACACGATCGACGAACGCAAATTGGCGCAGCCGGTCTCCGGCGCGAAATTGGTGCGGTACAGGGTGTAGCCGGAGGCGAGCGCCAGCGGCACGCCGATCAGGGTGCTGACCGCCTGGAAACCCGAGATGAAACGGGTGAAGTGCGAGGCCGACTTGATTGGCTGGCCCGGGTGGACGGCCGGCGCCGGCGCATGATGATCGTCAGCCCGCCCCGCGGCATGAAAAGTGGGCTCCCGCCTTGCCGACATGGTCACGTCTTTAGTCCCCGCCGATCGCCTGATCGGTTCCGAATTGATCGAATCTTCGGGAGGTTTTTTGGCCGGGATTGAGGCGGGATCAGGGAATTCAGGCGCGGGACAGCACCGATACAAAGAAACCGTCGGTCCCGGTCGTGCGCGGCGTCAGCAGGATGCCCTCCGCCGAGCGACGGGCGCCTTCGACGCCTTCGGGGGCTGCCGCCGTGAAGCCCTGATGCCGGGCCAGGAAGCCCCGCACCTGGGCACCGTTCTCCGCGTCCAGCAGCGAACAGGTGATGTAGACGATCCGCCCGCCCGGCTTGAGAAACTCCACCGCGCGATCAAGGATATCGGCCTGTTCCTTCGTCCGCTGCTCGAGCGCGCCCGGCCGCATCCGCCACTTGGCGTCCGGATTGCGCCGCCATGCCCCGGTGCCGGTGCAAGGGGCATCAATCAGGACGAGGTCCATGCGGCCCTTCAGGTCGTCGATCTCCGTATGGACGGATTTCGGCGTTCTGACTTGAACATTCCGCGCGCCCGAGCGCGTCAGACGGTCATGAATCGGGGCGAGGCGCCTTTTGTCGTCGTCGGTGGCAAAAAGCTGGCCCTTGTTCTCCATCATCGCCGCCAGCGCGAGAGTCTTGCCGCCGGCCCCGGCGCACAGATCGAGCACCTGCTCGCCGGGCTTGGCCCCGGAGAACAGCGCCGCGAGCTGCGAGCCCTCGTCCTGAACTTCAACCAGACCCTTGAGGAACGCCGGTTCGGCATGGATCGGCGGCGCCTTGGCGTCGGCCGCGAGCGCGATCCGCAAGCCCCAGGGCGACCACGGCGTCGGCTCCGGCTTGAGATCGGCGAGCATCGCCGCCGCCTTGTCGCGATCCGCCTTGAGCGTGTTGACGCGCAGATCGAGCGGCGCGCGCGAAGCCAAAGCCGCGCCTTCTTCCGCCCGCTGATCGCCAAAGCTCTGGGCGAAGGCGTCATCGAGCCATTCGGGATAATCGCCGGCGATATACGCCGGCGCGCCGTCGAGGCTGGCCGTATCGAGCCGCGCACGCTCGTCATCGCTCAATGCCGCCGGCGCGTATTGCGCGCCGCTGGCGAGCTTGCCGATGGCGTCGGTATCCAGCCCGCGCTCGCGCCGCAGCATGCCGAGCACAATGGCGCGCGGCGTGTCCGCACCCATCAGATACGCACTCGAGGCCTTGCGGCGGAGCGCGTCGTAAACCAGCCCGCCAATGGCCGCGCGATCGCCCGAACCGGCAAAACGATGCGCCTGGCCCCACACCTTCAGCGCGTCGGGCGCCGGGCGGCGCTCGTCGATGATAGATGCGAGGACCTCGATGGCGGCCTCGAGCCGCGCCGAAGGAGTCATGCCGGAATTCTCTCTGGGATATGGAGGCCGAGCCCTACTGATATTCGCCAAGGCTGTCCAATCGTTTGGCGCGGCGGCGGTATCGGCCTCGATTTTATGTTGCGTATTACGTCAATGCACGCGATAGTTGTTATTGCTTTTTGCCATTCTGGAGGGCCCCATGCTGCCATTCGTCCTCGCTCACCCCTCACGCTCGGCCCAGGCCACCATGCCGGCATCGGCGATCGAGCCGGGCGAGCGGATCGTAAGGGCGTTCCTGCAGGAGCGCGGGATCAACGTCTGGGCCAGTGGTGACGAGATCACCTTGCCCGGCCCGACCGGCAGTTATGAGAAGATCCATTCCAAGACGCCGGTGCAGACCAAACTCCAGCTCGACCCGCCCCAATTCACGCAGGACTACAACGACGACGAGAGGCTCGAGCACAGCAACAACGACGACACTTCGCCCCGGGATTGACGCACATCCACACCGGGGCCGTCGTTGACCAGCCCAGTCGTTATCATCCTCGCGCCGCCGAACGACGTGCACGCGCGCACGGTCGGCTGGGAGATCGAACAACGCGGCGGCAAGGCCGTCATTCTCGACACCGCGGACTTCCCGACGCAGTGGCGGCTGTCTCTCTCAGCCAGGCCCTCACCTGATTTCACCCTGACCCTGGCGGACGGGCGCCGCATCGACGGCGACCGCGTCACCGGCCTGTGGTGGCGGCGCGTCTCGGCGCACCGCATTCCCGATGAGGTCGCCGACCGCAAGCACCGCGATTTCTGCCACGATGAAACGCGCGCCCTGCTCGATGGCTGGGCTTATGCGCTCGGCGGCCGGGTGATGAACCCCTTGGCCGCCGAACTGGCGGCGCGACGCAAGCCCTATCAGTTGGTCATGGCGGCGCGCATGAAGCTCAACGTACCCGCAACATGCGTCACCAACGATCCCGCCGACGCCGCGGCCTTCAACAACGACTGGCCGGACGGCACCATCTACAAGGTGCTGACCGGCACCTCGTTTCAATTCACCGAAACCCGCCCCATGGGCGAAGCGGAGCGCAAGACCTTCGACCTCTTACGGCTGGCGCCGGTGATCTTTCAGCAGCGCATCGACGGCAGACCGGACGTGCGCGTCACCATCGTGGACGACCGCGTGTTCGCCGCCGAACTCAACCCCACACATCCCGAGGCGCAGCTCGACTGGCGTCTCGACATGGCCGTTGAAGCGCAGGCACATGACCTCCCCGGCGACGTTGCCGACCGCCTGCGCGCCTATCAACGCGCCATGGGCCTGCGTTACGGCGCCTACGATCTGCGGCGCGACGCAAATGGCCGCTACGTCTTCTTCGAGGTCAATCCCGGCGGGCAGTATCTCTTCGTCGAGATTCACGCCCGGCGCGCCATCAGCGCAGCGATCGCCGAAGCATTGCTCGGCGGCGAGCCGGGCGCGGCCGCGTTATGAGGCAACGACCGGGGCGGACAGATAGATGCCGATGGCCAGCCAGATCCACATGATCATCAGCGCCAGGGCGCTGACGCCGAAGCTCAGGCCGCGATACTTCACCTGATTGCTGGTAACGTGGATGAAGGCCTGCAGATAACGGAAAACCACATAGATCCAGGCCAGCACCACCATCACCATGTCGGCATGCCGCGTGATGATCGCGACGATCACCGCGACATAGAACAACACCGGCATTTCAAACAGGTTGGCGTAGGCGTATTGCGCCTGCAGCGCGGGCTTGGGCCAGTTCGGCTCGCGCAGCGCGATATCGCGGAAATGCGTGCCGGACGCGAAGGCGTCGCGGCGGCGCTTGGCCATCACGATGCCGACGACGAAGGTCAGCAGCACCATCAGGAAGAGCGGCAGAAGGATCGCCTGAACCAGCATCGTCAATCACCCCCGGTTTCAATTCAGCTCTGCGTTAGTCCGGCCGTCCGTGGCTGGCAAGCCGGGACAGCGGACCATCTTCGAACGGGACAGTCGCCCGACCGTCATTTCCAATCAGAACCAACGTGCTACGATACCGTTCCCTTCATCAGAGGAAACAACCGATGCGCGCCCTGACGGCAACGGCTTTGGCCGCGGTTATCTCTTTGGCATCAATGGCTCCGGCCAGTGCCCGGGTCGAAAGCTTCCCTCGCGATTTCAAAATCCAGCGCATCAAGGCCGGCGATGCCACGCTTTATGTCCGGGTCGGCGGCAAGGGCCCGGCGGTCGTGCTCCTTCACGGCTTCGGCGACACCGGCGACATGTGGGCGCCGGCCGCCAAGGCGCTGGCCAGGGACCACACCGTCATCGTGCCCGACCTGCGCGGCATGGGCCTGTCGTCGCAGCCCAAGGGCGGTTACGACAAGAAAACGCAGGGCCAGGACATCGCCAGGGTGATGGACGCACTCAAGGTCGACAAGGCCGACCTCGTCACCCACGACATCGGCAACATGGTCGGCTATGCGCTGGCCGCGCAGTATCCCGCGCGCATCACCAAATGGGTGATCATCGACGCGCCGCTGCCCGGCATCGGGCCGTGGGACGAGATCCTGAAATCGCCCCTGCTCTGGCACTTCAATTTCCGCGGCCCGGATGTGGATCGCCTGGTGAAAGGCCGCGAGCGCATCTATCTCGACCGCTTCTATAACGAATTGTCGGCCAATCCGAAGGCGATCGACGAGCAAACGCGCAATCACTATGCGCGGCTCTATGCCCGCCCCGGCAACATGCACTACGCCTTCGAGCAGTTCGCGACCTTCAACACCAAGGACGCCGCGGACAACAAGGAGTTCGAGAAGACCAAACTGCCGATGCCGATCCTCGCGCTCGGGGCCGATCACTCCTTCGGCGAGACGCAGGCCACTGTGATGCGCTTCGTCGGCACCAATGTGGAAGGCGGCATCGTCAAGAATTCCGGCCACTGGATCATGGAAGAGCAACCGGCGCAGACGGTCGGTCTGATCAAGGCGTTTCTGGATAAGAGGTAGAAACAAAGAAGCGGAAGCTGGCTTTTCTTATCCCTCCCCGCCAGGGGAGGGATAAGGCAGCCATACGCCGCGGCTCTTCTTATCCCTCCCCTGTCGGGGAGGGATAAGAAGGCATTCTACCTCAAACCGGGATAAGCAAGAAACTACCCCTGGCTCATGGGATAGTTCGGGCTTTCGCGCGTGATGGTCACGTCGTGGACGTGGCTCTCACGCAGGCCCGAGCCGGTGATGCGCACGAAGCGCGCCTTGTCGTGCAGTTCGTCGAGGTTCTTCGCCCCGACATAGCCCATGGCGGCGCGCAGGCCGCCGGCGAGCTGATGCAACACGCCCGACACCGGGCCCTTGTATCCGACCTGCCCTTCGATGCCTTCCGGCACCAGCTTCATGGTGTCGTTGATGTCCTGCTGGAAATAGCGATCGGCCGAGCCGCGCGCCATAGCCGAAACCGAGCCCATGCCGCGATAGCTCTTGTAGGAGCGGCCCTGATAGAGGAACACCTCGCCCGGCGTCTCGTCGGTGCCGGCGAGCAGCGAGCCGACCATCGCGACATCGGCCCCTGCGGCCAGCGCCTTGGCGAAGTCGCCGGAATACTTGATGCCGCCGTCAGCGATCACCGGGATGTTCTGCTTCTTGGCGGCTTCAACGGCTTCCATGATGGCGGTGAGCTGCGGCACGCCGACGCCGGCGACGATGCGCGTGGTGCAGATCGAGCCCGGGCCGATGCCGACCTTGATCGCGTCGGCGCCGCTGTCGATCAGCGCCTGCGCGCCTTCGGTGGTGGCGATGTTTCCGGCGACGACCTGAACCTTGTTCGACAATCTCTTGATGCGGCTGACCGCGTCGAGCACGTGCTGCGAATGGCCATGCGCGGTATCGACGACGACGAGATCGACGCCGGCGGCGATCAGCGCCTCGGTGCGCAGGAAGCCCTTGTCGCCAACCGTGGTCGCGGCGGCAACGCGAAGACGGCCCTGCTCGTCCTTGCAGGCATTCGGATTGGCGACCGCCTTCTCGATGTCCTTCACGGTGATGAGGCCGATGCAGCGATATTGCTCGTCGACCACCAGCAACTTCTCGATGCGGTGCTGATGCAGCAGCTTCTTGGCGTCGGACTGGCTGACACCGTCCTTCACCGTGACCAGGCCTTCCTTGGTCATCAGTTCGGACACCGGCTGGCGCGGATCATTGGCAAAGCGCACATCGCGGTTGGTGAGGATGCCGACCAGCTTGCCGGCTTTGCCGTTGCCGCCGCCTTCCACCACCGGAATGCCGGAAATGCGGTTGGCCTTCATCAGGTCGAGCGCGTCCTGCAGCTTCGCGGTCGGCGCGATGGTGAGCGGGTTCACCACCATGCCGCTTTCGAACTTCTTGACCTGCCGGACTTCGGCGGCCTGCTGCTCGGGCTCGAGATTGCGGTGGATGACGCCCATGCCGCCGGACTGCGCCATGGCGATGGCCATGGCCGACTCCGTCACCGTATCCATGGCCGAGGCCATCAACGGCATGTTGAGCGAGATCGAGGCGGTGACGCGGCTCTTGATATCGACGTCGGAGGGCATGACGGTCGACAGGCCGGGCCTGATCAGCACGTCATCGAAAGTCAGGGCTTCGATAAAATTCGCCTGTAAGGCCATGCGCCAACTCCATGTCGACAAAAGCAAAAAAGCTCAAAAACCGGTGGGCTGGATATAAGTCACCCCCGCGGAGAAACATCCCCGCCGGTTTTCGCTCCGCTTTTGGGTTGGCGTGGGTCCTTAGCACCGCTTTTCCACGATTCCTAGGACATTCCCGCAACGCCGGTATGAATCCCACAGGGGGGCTGGCGGACCCTCACCGCTTTTCGGCTTGGCCCGGCGGGTCGTCCAGCTGGATCCGCGGGCGTCCGTCGCCGGAAATGACGAGAGTGCCGACGGCGAGGCTCTGCGCTAGCAGGCGTCAGGCCATGTGACTGACGAACTTGGTCTGCAGATAGGCGCTCAGGCCTTCGATGCCGCCTTCATGGCCATAGCCCGAATCCTTGATGCCGCCGAACGGCGTCTCCGGAAGTGCGATCCCGAAATGGTTGATCGTCAGCATTCCAGCGTCGATTGAATCCGCGAGCTTGGTCGCGGTCTTGGCATCCTTGGTGAAAGCATAACTTGCGAGACCGAATGGCAGGCTGTTCGCTTGCGTCAGCATCTCGTCGGTATCCTTGAAACGCATCATCACGGCGACCGGCCCGAACGGCTCCTCGGTCATGATGCGGGCGTTCGCCGGCACATCGGTCAGCACCGTCGGTTCGAAGAAGTTGCCGGCATTGCCGATGCGGCTGCCACCGGTTTCCACCGTGGCGCCCTTCTCCCTTGCGTCGAGGATGATGCTCTCCATCGCGTTGACGCGGCGCGGACTGGCCAGCGGCCCCATCTTGCTCGCCGGATCGAAACCGTCGCCCGGATTTATGGCCCTGGCGAGGTCGATGAACTTCGACACGAACTTGTCGTAGGTCTTCTCATGCACGAAGAAGCGCGTCGGCGAGACGCAGACCTGACCGGCATTGCGATACTTCAGGAACGCCGTGAGGCTTGCGGCGGCGTCGCTGTCGGCATCGTCGAACACCATCACCGGTGCGTGCCCACCCAGTTCCATGGTGGCGCGCTTCATGTACAGACCGGCCAGCGACGCCAGTTGCTTACCCACCGGCACCGAGCCGGTGAACGAAATCTTCCGGATCGAAGGGTGCGCGATCAGGTATTCCGACATCTCCGACGGCACACCATAGATCAGATTGATGACGCCGGCGGGCACGCCCGCTTCCTCGAAGCATTTCACGAACTCGATCGGCGAGCCGGGCGTCTCTTCCGGGCACTTGACGATGATCGAGCAGCCCGCCGCCAGCGCCGCCGAAATCTTGCGCGTCGCCTGCAGCACCGGGAAATTCCACGGCGAGAATCCGGCGACGGGACCGACCGGCTCCATCATCACCATGTTGCGCACGCCATCGGCGCGCGCCGGGATGATGCGGCCATAGGCCCGGCGGCCTTCGTCCGCAAACCAGTCGATGACGTCGGCCGAGCCCATCACCTCGAGCTTGGCCTCGCCGATGATTTTGCCTTGCTCGAAGGTCAGCGCCGTCGCGATCTGGTCGGCGCGGGCGCGCACGATATCGGCTGCCTTGCGCAGGATCTTGGCGCGTTCGAACGCCGACACTTTTCGCCAGGTCCTGAACCCCGCCTCCGCCGCTTTCACCGCGGCTTCAAGATCGGCCTTCGAGGCATAGCCCAGTCTGCCGATCGGCTGGTTGGTCGAGGGATTGACCACATCCTGCCCTTTGCCGGACGTCGGCTGCACCCAGGCGCCGTTGATATAGTGATCGAGCCTGGCCAGATATTGCGGCGCGGACATTGTCGTTCTCTCCGGATTGGTTATTTGTCATGGAAGTGGCGCGTCCACTGTCAACTGGCGAGGGCGCCCAGGTACTCGCGCACATCGTCCTGTCTGGCGAGATCGGAAAAGGTCGCGTGGTGGGCCACCCCGCCCTTGTTAACGAATAAAAATCTCTCGCAGATTTCCTTCATGATGTTGATTTGAAACTGCGCCGTCGGGTGCAGACAAATGAACACCAGCCGGTTGTCCGCCCTCAGGCGACGGAAGAAATCGAGCATGAACCCGATATAGCCATCCTGCGTGTTGAACTGCGGCTCGTCGAACAGGTGCACCAACGGGTATTCGCTGGCCGCCCGCTCCATCACAAAGGAAGGCTTGCGCTTGCGGAAATGCCGCACCTGATAGGACTGGTGATAGTGGATTGCCAGACGGTCTCGCTGGCCGTAGCGCACATTCTGGATGTCCTGGCCGGCGACGACGACGCGGCCGCCGGTCGGCACGTTCGACCCCGCGATCATTTCGAACAGGGTCGTCTTGCCCGCACCGTTGGGGCCCATCACGCCGACGATCTCGGAACGATCGAAACTGCGGTCGACACGCAGCTGGAAGGCCGGCATCTTGTCGAACATGCCGCGGTGATAAATTTTCTCCACCGCATCGAGCGCGAGCAACGGCGCATTCATGACAGACCTCCGAGCAGACGGCGCTTCAACGCCGGATCCTCGCGCAGCGCCGCCGCCTCGCCTTTCCACGCGACATGACCTTGCGACAGAACCACCACATGGTCGGCGACCGACAATGCGATGTCGGCATTCTGTTCGACCACAATGCTGGCAATGCCGGCGTCCTTGAGGCGGCGAATGACGCCCAGAACGTCATCGACAATCTTCGGCGCCAGCCCCTGACTGGGCTCATCGAACAGCACCAGCCCCGGCGAGCCGAGCAGCGCGCGGCCGATGGCAACCATCTGCATCTCGCCGCCCGACAGCGTTTCCGCTTCCCGCGCCATCAGATACTTGAGCGGAGAAAATATCTCGCAGACCTCGTCGAGCGTCCACGCCCGGAACGGGGTGCGCTTTTCGCCCAGCGACAGGTTTTTGCGGACGGTCAGCGTCGGACATAACCGGCGATCGTCCGGCACCCAGCCGATGCCGGCGCCGGCAATCTGATAAGTCGGACTGGCGGCGATCGATCGCCCCTTGAAGCGAATATCGCCCTGCTTCGCCCGCGTCAGTCCAAGGATCGAGCGCAGCACCGTCGTCTTGCCCGCGCCATTGGCACCGAGCAACGCCAGCACCTCGCCCTCCTTGACCTCCAGCGACACGGAGAACAGCGCCTGCGTTTCGCCGTAGAAGGCATTGATCTTGCTGACCTCAAGCATCAGTTCAGCCGTCCCAGATTGGAGGACTCGACCCAGGGGTTCTGCTTCAACGCCGCCGGCGCGCCGCGTGCGATGATCTGCCCCCAGTGGATGACGGAAATATCGTCGGCGAGCGAAAACAGGAATTCCATGTCGTGCTCGATGACGACGATGGTCAGTTGCCCCTTGAGCTTGCCGATCAGCTCGGCCAGCCGCATGCGGCCATCGCTGCCGAGCCCGGCCGTCGGCTCGTCGAGAAACAGCAGCCGGGGTTTACAGGCCAGCGCCACGCCGATCTCCAGCGCGCGCCGCGCGCCGTAAGGCAGCGCTTTCGCATTGTCCTCAGCGCGGTCGGCAAGGCCGACGCGGGCCAGAATATCGTGCACTTCGTCGACAACCGCCCTGCTCGCATAAGCCGAAGCAAACGGATTGCCACCACGGTCACGCGTCGCCGGCAGCGCAACGGCGATATTCTCGAATACCGAGAACTCGTCGAACAGGTTCATCATCTGGAACGAACGCGCCACGCCCATGCGCGCGATATCCTGCGGTGAGCGGCCGGTGATGTCGCGGCCCTGCCAGAGCACACGGCCACGATCGGGCTTGTAGCGGCCGGTCAGGACGTTGAAGCATGTCGTCTTGCCGGCGCCGTTCGGTCCCATGATCCCCGAGATGCTGCCTTCCTCGAAGGCCAGCGACACATTCTCGAGGACGACACGGTCGCCGAACCGCAGGTGAAGGTCATGCGCTTCGAAAATCGCCATGGTCACCTCTCCGCCGATTGCAGCGTGGTGGCGGGCGCCGCCGGAGCGGAACGCCAGCGCTTCACGAGGCCCTGGAAGATGCCGGCGATACCTTCCGGTTTGAAAAGCACGAGAACGACGAAGGCCAGACCGAACCAGAGCATCCAGCCGGTCGTGATCGCGCCGATGATGTCGCGCGCCAAAAAGAACGCGACCGCCCCCATGACCGCGCCCCAGAATGACACGAGGCCGCCGCCAACAAGCGTCATCATCACCACATAGCCCGAGTAATGCAGGCTCATGACATCGGGAAACGCCGAATTCTGCGCCATGGCGAACAAACCGCCCGCGAGGCCGGACAATCCGGCGGACAGCGTCAGCACGGCGACCTTGTAGCGCCAAACATTGTACCCGACGAAGCGCGCGCGCATTTCGTTCTGCTTGATCGCCTTGACGACGCGACCGAACGGCGAATGAACGACCCGCCACAGGAACATCGAAACAACAACGAAGACCGCGAACACGAAATAATACAGCGCCACATTGCTTTTGAGATCGAGGCTGGCGAAACCGGCTGTTACCGGCAGACGTTCGATCTTCAGCAGGCCGTCTTCGCCGCCGGTGATGGAGGTCGCCTTGATGGCGATGAACCAGAAGATCTGGCCGAAGGCGATGGTCATGAGCGCGTAATAGATGCCGCGTCGGTGCGAGATGAACAGCGCGACGACCAGGCCCGCCAGCGCCGCGGCCAGCGCCGCCGCACCGATGCAAAACCAGAGGTTCGGCAACACGTTGTGCTGGGCAAGGCCGAAGGCGTAAGCGCCGATGCCGAAGAAGGCGCCGTGCCCGAAAGACGGCAGACCGGCATGGCCGAGGACGATGTTGTACGCCAATGCGTAGATCGCAAAAATCAGGATCTCGACGCCGAGATACTGATATAGCCCGACCTTCTCGATCCACAACGGAACGCTGGCAAAGATCGCCCACGTGACCAGCATAGCGACGGTGATAACGGAGACGCTGCGCGCCGAATTCATGATCAGACCTCCAGCACGCTTTTCTTGCCGAACAGGCCGCGCGCCCGAAAGCTGACGACACCGATCAGCAGCAGATACATCGACAGCATCGACCATTCGGACGCGTAGGCGGCGGAAAGACCGACGATCATGCCGACCAGAAGGCCGCCGAATACGGCGCCCCAGAAGCTGCCGACGCCGCCCAGAACGATGATGAGGAAAGCCGGCACCACGGCATCGACGCCCATGTGCGGACGAATGCCCCACAACGGCGCCATGATGACGCCCGCCAGCGCGGCCAGCATGGTGCCAAGGACGAAGACCCAGACGCGCAACCGCGTCAAGTCGATGCCAAGCGCCTGGACGATTTCGCTGTCATGGGCGCCCGCCTTGACCATGGCGCCGAAGCGCGTGCGCTCGACGATGAACCAGACGCCGGCCATGGCGACGACAGCCATCGCCGCGGCCCAGAAGCGATAGGTCGACCAGATCAAGTCGAGCATGATGAAGCCGCCGCCGATATTGCCCGGCACTGGCAGCATGTAATCGCGCGTGCCCCAGATCTGGCGGATCAGCTCTTCCAGCACCATCGCCACGCCGAAGGTCAGCAGCAGGCCGTAAAGCGGATCGCGTCCATAAGTGCGGCGCATCAGCCGTTCGAGCAACAGGCCGAACGGCGCAACCAGAATGGGAGCGACAAGCAGCGCGGCGGCAAAGCGCCAGCCGAGCGGCACCTTGGCCCAGGCCATCAGCATGTCGGGCGGCAGCGGCAGCTTCGCGGCACAGACCGCATAGGCGAAATAGGCGCCGAGGGCGAAGAGCGAACCATGCGCCAGATTGATCTGCTCCATCAGCCCGAGGATCAGCATGAAGCCGAGCGCTATCAGGGCGAAAAGCAGACCCAGCGTGATGCCGTTCACCAGATGCGGAAGCAGATCGAGCATCGCAATTAGATCTTTCGGATGGCGGCTGAAAGAACGACGCTCCAGGCCACGCGCCTGGAGCGTCCTTTCCGGGCGCGAACGCGCCTAGATTTCGAAGGTCGGAACGTCCGCGAAGGCTTTCAGCTTGCACTTGCCCGGCGCGGCATCGTCGAGCGCCGCCTCCGGCTTGGTCCAGCTGATGATCTCGTAGAGATCGGTATCGTCCTTCGGCTTCTGGTTGCGCCGGGCGAGATAGATCGTCTGCTGCACCTGATGCGTCACCGGATCGATATAGGCATCGTAGTGCTGCATCCGGTCGGCTGCGGACATCTTGAGCCCTTCGAGCTGCCTGATGACGGCGTGGTTGTTCGTGCTGCCGGCCCGCTCGATGGCCCGCAGCAACTCGCGCATCGACATGTAGCCGTTGTAGGAGACGTTGCCGGGCACCGGGATGGGCGACTTCGGATAGGCCTTCTTCCACTTCGCGACGAAGTCCTCGACGCCGGGCAGTGGCAGCTTGTGATACCAGTTGGTGCCGAAGACGCCGAACAAGGTATCGGCCGCGCCCCAGATATCCGGCCAATCCTGCTGGTTGTTGATCCAGGCCGTCTTCTCCTCAAGCTTGAGCGAGCTGATCTGCTGGCGCAGCACCTTCATGTCGTCGCCACCGATGGCCATTGCAACGACATCGGGCTTGGCTTGCTGAACTTTCAGCAGATAGGACGTGAAATCGCGCGTATTCTGCGGAACCAGGAGATTGTCGATGATCTTGCCGCCCGCAGCTTCGACCTGCGTCTTGGTCGCCGCCGACGTCGTGTGGCCCCACACATAGTCGTTGGTCAGCAGCAGCCAGTTCTTGCCGATGCCCGACACGGCGTTCTGCACCGCGGCCTTCGAGAAGTTCGTGCCGTTGCCGTCCCAGACGAACTTGACGCGGGAGCAGTTCTCGCCGGCTTCGCTTGGCGCGGAGGAATTGGTGTTGAAATAGATGGTGCCGTATTTGTTGGCAACCTGCGTGATGGCGTTGGCGACGCCGGAATGAACCGCGCCGATGAGGAAACCGCATTCTTCCTGCGCGATGAAACGCTCGGCGACGCGCGTCCCGGTCGCCGGATTGGTTTCGGTATCGGCGGTGATCCACTCGATCTTGCGGCCGAGCACGCCACCCTTGGCGTTGAACTCGTCGATCGCCATGCGGATGCCAAGGGCGTCGTCCTGGCCGCTATTGCCGTACTGGCCACTGGCGTCGCAGGTCAGGCCGATCTTGATGGACTTCTTGGCGCCCTGCGCCAGAACCCGGTTGTGCTTCCAGGGGCCGAAAAATGCCGCCGTTGTCAGCAGGCCGCCGGTCACGATCGCGCGGCGCGACAGACCGGACTTGGATTGGGGCCGATTTCCTTTGGGTCGATTCATGTTTCCCTCCTTTGGTCGCCGCACTTGGTGGCGGTCGTTCCAAGATTGTAGAATAAACATTCCAACTATGCTGTAAAGTGAAATAAACCAGCCGATGCCGGAATCTGTTATTCACGGCACATGAACGCGAAAACGATGCCGACCAAGACCAAGCCCAGACGTTCCCGCCCTGCCACCTTCGAGTCCCTCCGGCAGGAGATCGCCAGCCAGCACGCGCGCTTTTCCGACCGGCTGCGGCTGATCGCCGAATTCGCGCTGGAGCATCCGACCGAAATGGCGCTCGGCACGGTCGCGGAAGTGGCTCATCGCGCCAAAGTACAGCCGTCGGCCATTGTCCGTTTTGCGCATGCAATCGGGTACAGCGGTTTTACAGAGATGCAGCAGGTCTTCCGCGCGCAACTCGTGGACAATGTCGTACCCAGCTACAAGGAACGCATCACGCGTATGCGGCGCGACGGCGGCTTCGACGCCCCCAACAAACCGGGCTCCGTGCTGGCGCGTTTCGCGACAGAAGGCATCGTGTCGCTGGAAAGCCTCCAGGACCGTGTCAACGAAAAGGATTTGGCCCGCGCCATCGATATCCTGGCATCGGCGCGTAATATCTATGTGCTGGGTCTGGGCGGTTCCTTCCCCGTTGCCGCGCATCTGACTTATGTTCTGCGCAAATCCGGCCGCCGCGTCGTCATGCTGGATGGCCTCGGCAGCGCCATTCTGGATCAGGGACTGCAAGCCACGCCGCAGGACGCGCTGGTCGCCATCAGCTTCAACACCTACAATCCGGACACTGCGCACTTCTTTCCGGAAATTGCGGCGCTGGGTGTGCCAGCCATTTCAATCACCGACAGCCTGCTCAGCCCGATCGTTGCCGGTGCGACCGTCGTGTTTGAAATTCCGGATATGCCGGAACCGTCCCTGCGAACGATGGTCGCCCCGATGTGTCTGGCGCAGACTCTGGCCGTCGGGCTTACCCTCACCTCCGGCTGACCCATATCGCTCTTAAAAGGTTTCGCTCATGAGCGCGCGACTTCTCGAAGGCAAGGTGGCACTGGTCACCGGCGCAGGCCGTGGCCTCGGCCGCGCATTCGCAGAGCGCCTCGCGGCCCTCGGGTGCCACGTCGCCATCCACGGCATGCGCGAGAACGGCCCGTCAGAATTCGGCGGCATGCAAACGCTCACCGATGTCTCCACGGCCATTGCGTCCGAACATGGCGTCCGCACCGTGAAAACCCTCGGCGATCTCACATTGTCCGAAGACATCGACCGTGTCGTCGCCACAGCCGCCTCGCAGCTCGGCCCCATCGACATCCTCGTTCACAATGCCGGCGGTGATATCGCGGCCAGGGGCGGCAAACCGGACCCGAACGATGTTGTGAACATCAAACCCGAGGATGTACGTGCGGTGATAGACCGGAATCTGCTCAGCACCATCCTCGTCTGCCAGACGGTCGCCAAAGGCATGATGGATCGCCGCAGCGGCCGCATCGTCACCATCGGCTCGGTCGCCGCTTTCAAGGGCCGCACCAATGCGTCGATCTACGCGACGGCGAAAGCCGGCGCCCTGCACTTCACCCGCTGCCTCGCCGACCAACTACGGCCTTACGACATCACCGTGAATACCATCGCACCGGGCGACACGCGCACCGAACGCTTCGTCGCGACGCGCGTCGTCGATCAAACCCGCATGGCAGAAACTGGCACACTCGACCGCATTGCGACGGTGGACGAAGTCGCACGCGTGGTGGAATTCTTCGCCGGCCCGATGGGAGCTTTCGTCTCTGGACAAGTCCTGAGGGTCGATGGGGGCGGCCAGCTTTGGGCCGGCTAAATCGCAACAATCTCGCCGATTTTTAGCGAGCTACCGGCGCCAATAGCGGCCGAGAAATGCCGCCGATATCTTATCCGGCGAAGATGTGCATGTCCTCGGCCCGCCAGCCGATGCGCACGCTTTCACCTTCCCTGATTGAGGAGTTTTCCGGCAAGTCCGCGACAATATTGCCGCCGCCCGCGAGAGTAATTTCGGCGCGGTGATGATTGCCCTTGAAGCTTACCGAACGCACGACAGCCGAAAAGACGTTCTCATCAGCGCCTGGATCGAGGCGCACCTTTTCCGGGCGAACGCCGCAGGTCACTGCCGCGCCAGATGCAGTGGCCGCCCCCATGAGTTTGATCTCAACGCCGTTATCGGTGCGCAACACCGAATGGCCGGCATTCGTGTGCACGATGCCCTTGAAGCAATTGAGATCACCGACGAAGTCAGCGACGAAGTGGTTGCTGGGAGAACGGTAGATCTCGCTCGGCGTGCCGATCTGGGCAATTTCGCCGCGTTCCATGACGGCGATGCGATCGGAGATCGTGAAGGCTTCGTCCTGGTCGTGCGTGACATAGACCGTCGTGATGCCGACTTCCTTTTGAAGCATCCGGATTTCGACCTGGAGCTGCTGGCGCAAACGCTTGTCGAGCGAGCCCAGCGGCTCGTCCATCAGCAACACGCCCGGTCGGAAGACGATCGCGCGCGCGATCGCGATACGCTGCTGCTGACCGCCGCTGAGCTGACCGGGGAAACGCTGACCGTGATCCGGCAGACCGACCAGCGCCAAAGTTTCGTTGACGCGGCGCTTGATCTCTTCTTTCGCCACTTTCCGCACGCGCAGCGGAAACGCAACGTTCTCGAAAATCGTGAGATGCGGAAACAACGCATAATTCTGGAACACCATGCCGAGATCGCGCTTCTCGGCCGGCAGATAAGTCACATCCCGCCCGCCGATACGGATGATACCGCCGGTCGGCTGGATCAGCCCGGCAAGAATGCGCAGCAAGGTGGTCTTGCCGGAGCCGCTCGGCCCCAGCAGGGTGACCAACTCGCCACCGCGAACATCGAGACTGACGCCCTTCAGCGCCACGAAGCTGCCAAACGCCTGCTCGCAGCGTTCGATATGAATCGGCACACCGGTGATCGCCGGATCCTTTGAAGACGGGGAACCCAAACTCACGACATCATTCTCCGCGATTGAGGCCAACGCCTCCGCACCCGGCCGCGAGCTTGGCACGAAATAGAGGGACGAACGAAGATATAAAAAGTCGCGTGTCGGGCGGCGAACATCACTTGATCGCCCCCGCTCTCTTCAGCTCCGATGCAAAAACGTCCAGAGTTTCGCCAAGCAGAGCCACAATCTCATCGACCTGCTCTTCGGTTACGATCAGCGGCGGCGACATCATCAACCATTCGCCGTGCAGTCCGTTCGCCGTGCGGCGGGAATAAAGCAGCAGGCCACGCTCCATGCCGAGTTGCATCAATCGGTATACGGCCTGATGTTCGGCCGGCAGGATGGCTTTGGTCTCCTTGTCGGCGACGATCTCGATCGCCATCAACAAACCCTTGCCACGCACATCGCCGACAATGGGACTGCGGCTCTTGAGTTCCTCGAGCCGCCTGCGCAGATGCTTACCCATGCGCGCAGCATTAGCCATCATGTCCTTGTCGATCATTTCCTGCAACACGGCGTCGCCGATGGCACAGGACAACGGATTGGCCGCGTAGGTATGCCCGTGCATGAAGCCGCCGGCATTGGCGAGCGACTCGACCATTTCAGCCGACGCCAGCACCGCGCCCATCGGCGTGTAACCGGCGGCGACGCCCTTGGCGAGCGTGACAATATCGGGCCGCCCATCGGGCCAGTGATCCGCTGCGAGGAATGTACCGGTGCGACCGGCACCGCTCATGACTTCATCGTAGACCAACAATACGCCGTGACGGTCGCAAATCTTGCGGATCGCGGTGTAATACTCATCGACCGCCACAAGCGCGCCAGTGGCAAGGCCGCCGACCGGCTCCATGATGAAGGCGAGCACCGTCTCCTGCCCTTCCTTCAAGATCTGGTCTTCGAGCGCCTGTGCACAGCTGCGCGCGTAGCTCGTTTCGTCGTGGTTCGGCGGCAGGCGATAGCGGAACGGCGCCGGCACCTTGGGCATCATTTTGGCAATGGCGCCGTAAACCTTTTCGGCGACCGGATCGCCCGTCACGGCCATGGCGCCGACCGACGTGCCGTGGAAGCTCGGGTCGCGCGCGATCACCTTCCAGCGCGAGGCCTGCCCCGACACCACAGCATAGTGCCGCGCCAGCTTGATCGCCGCCTCATTCGCCTCCGAGCCGCCGGACACGAAGAAAGCGCGTTCGAAGCCTTTGCCCGCCAAAGCCGTTATCGTGTTGGCGAGCGCGATGTTCGGCTCGTTTTCGAAAACATTGCGATTGGCGAAGGTGATCTTGTTGGCCTGCGCCATCATCGCGGCGATGACGCGCTTGTTGCCGTGGCCGATATTGGTGGCGACCGGACCGGATGACGCATCGATATAGCGCCGCCCCTCCGTATCCCACATATAGATGCCCTCGCCGTGCGAGATGGTCGGCCGCCGCCATGTACCGCGCTTCATATAGAAGAGCTGCACCGGCCCGCCATGAGCGGGATACTCGACGGTTTGCGCGCTCAGATCGGCCGCTTTCTTGGAGGCATCCATGGCCGGCCCCGTCAGAAGCGATCGATGCGGAATGGTGCGAGGTCCATCGACGGCGTGCGGCCGCCGAACATCTCGGCCATCACCTTGCCGGTTTGCGATGCGCCAAGCAGACCCTGATGGCCGTGACCGAAGGCGAAGTACAGGTTCTTGTGCTTCGACGAACGATCAATGACCGGCAGGCTGTCCGGCGTACAGGGCCGATGTCCCATCCACTCGGTATAGCCCTCGTCATTGAGGCCGGGGAAAATACGTTTGCCCACGGCGCGCAGCTTGTCGGCGCGTTTGTAGTTCGGCGGCGCATCGACACCGGCGAGTTCGACCGTGCCAGCCATGCGGAAGCCCATTTCCATCGGCGTGAACGCCATCTTGTCGTCGATTGACAGCACCATGCGGCGCGGCACGATCTGCGGATCCGGCAAAGTCACATGATAGCCGCGATGGCTTTCCAGCGGCACATCGTAACCGAGCTGGCTAATCAATTCGGCCGACCACATGCCGGCGGCGACGACCACATTGTCGACCCGCAGACGACCATGCTCGGTCAGCAGTTCGGACACGCCGTCGCTGCCGACATTGAAGCCCCGCACCTTGTCGCGAACGATCTTGCCGCCGCGGCGCACGAAATTCTCGGCAAGGCCCTGCACCAGGCCGAACGGACTTTTGCAATGGCCATGCGTCTCGATGTAATGCGCCTTGGCAAACACGGGCGCTAGCGCCGGTTCGAACTGGCGGATTTCCTCCTGATCAAGAATGTCGACGCGCACGCCCGTGGCGCGCTTCAGCTCGATGGCCGCCAGATCGGCCTCGAAGCTTTCCTTGGTGCGATAGACAAAAAGCTGACCGGTGCGGTGAAACAGATGCGAAAGCCCCGCCTCCCTGAGCAGCGGCTCATAGGCATCGAAAGTCGGCATGTTCAGCGCGGTGAGCGCGCGTGATATCTCCTCGACGCGCTGCGGCGTGCTGTTCCTGATGAATTTCCACAGCCAGGGCATCGCCTTCGGCAGATGCGACAGCTTGATATAAAGCGGCCCTTCGGGATCGAGCAGCCATTTCGGCACATCCCACAGCATGCCCGGCATCGCCACCGGGACGACGGAGGCCGGGCTGATGCCGCCGGTATTGCCGAACGAGGTCTTGGCGCCGGGATCGCCATGATCCACGAGCGTGACGCGATGGCCCTCGCGCAGCAGATAATTTGCCGTGACAACGCCGACGATACCAGCACCGATGATCGTGACGTCCTTGCTGACACCGTTCGCGGTCATTTGGCTCTCAATTTCAAAATCGATCTTGCTTCGTCGGCGGACGCCATTTCGGCGCCGAGCAGCGACAGGATGTGAACGGCCTTTTCCACCAGTTCGCCGTTACCGCTCGTCAGCCTGCCCTTGCTCAGATAAACCGTATCTTCCATGCCGATGCGGACATTGCCGCCAAGAATGTAGGACTGCGCCACCATCGAGAACGCCGAGCGGCCGATGCCGAAACCGCACCAGTGGATGCCGGGCGGCATCATCGAGCGGCCATACAGCATGGCTTCGGCCGTCGGCTGGAAGCCGTATTTGACGCCGAGAACAAGGCAAGCGAGCGCCGGCGTCTTCAACGTGCCGTCGGCGATGAGATCGTGCGCCATGGCGATATCGCCGCCATCGAAGAACTCGAGCTCGGGCATCACGCCGCTGTCATAGATGACCTCGGCCATCGCCTTCACCGTCTTCGGCGTATTGATGACGATTTCGCCGCCGAAATTCATGGTGTTGAGATCGAGCGTGGCAACGTCCGGCTTGAGAGCCGCGATGTGCTCGACACGCTTGAGCGGCGGCAGCAGATTCGTCTTCGGGCCCGGCACGACCGGGTTGTCGACACCGGGCTCGTAGCGCCCGCCCGGCCCGGTCGTGAGATTGATGATCAGGGCGGTGTTCTTGGCGCGGATGCGCTCGACCACTTCACGGTAATGGGCCAGGTCCATCGACTGGCGGCCGTCCGGATGACGGACGTGGATATGCACCGCGGCGGCGCCTGCGGCGGCGGCGTCGAGGCAGGACTGAGCGATCTGTTCGGGGCTGATCGGCAGATTGGGGTTCATGTCCGGACGGGTCAATCCGCCCGTCACGGCGCATGTCAGGATGACTTTGTTGGCGGCCAAGATTTCTACTCCCAAGCTGTCGCATTCTTACCGTGTATGCATGGTATGTCAACCGGGCGCGGGCGCCGCGGGGATGAGCGTCACGCCATGTATTGCCCGCCATTCACATCGATCACCGCGCCAGTCAGATAGGCCGCCTCCGGCGAGGCCAGGAACGCGACCACACTCGCGACATCCGCCGGCATGCCGACGCGGCCGAGCGGAATCGCCGCGTTGTAGAACGCGTCGATTTCACCGGGATTGCTGTAGGTTCTGGCGAGATCGGTAGCGATGCGCGTCGGCGCCACGTAGTTCACGGTAATGCCGAACGCCGCCAACTCTCCGGCCAGCACGCGCGAGAACCCGAGCATGCCGGCCTTCGATGTCGCATAGTATGAGCTCGTATGCTGGTTGCGCATGCGCGCGGCGATCGAGCCCATGTTGATGATGCGCCCCTGGCTGCTCTGCTTGAGCAACGGAATGGCGCCGCGCGACACCAGGAAAGTTCCCGTCAGATTCACATCCAACGTCATTCTCCACATCTCGAGCGACGTGTCCTCAACGAGGGATTTGCGACCATTCACGCGCGGCGAGATTCCGGCATTGTTGACGACAATATCGAGGCGGCCTCTCTCGGACCGGATTCGATCGAACATCGCGGCGACATCGCCTTCCACGCTGACGTCGCATTTAATGCCTAGCGTATCCCCGCCGAGCGACTGGGCTGCGGCGGCGGCACCGCTCCGGTCCGCCAAGACCAGCGTAGCCCCCTCCTGAGCCAAGCGATCCGCGACAGCCCGGCCGATACCGCCCCCCGCGCCCGTCACAAGCGCCACCGCGCCGTCCAGGCGCCGCGCCGCTTTCGTCCCTTCATAACGTGCCGCGTTGACAGCCATGGCTAACCCGCCTGTTCCAATGGTTGGGAGATGACGGAAGCCGCCGCGGCCTCGGCGCGGGCCGATGCGCCGTCCGGCGATGTGTTGCACAGCGACCGACAATAGCTCTCGCCGAAGCGCGGGCCACCGTGTATAGACGGCATACGCTGGAACGCTGAACGAGGATGATGAAGGTGGGTGTGCAGCCGCGCGGCAAGGGCAACAAGCTGCTTTATGAGATGGTCCGTCAGACCATCGCCGACAGGATCAACAAGGGCATCTACAAGCCCGACATCGCCCTGCCATCGGTCCAGGGCTTCGCCGCGGAGCTCGGTGTCAGCGCCATCACCATCCGCCGGGCACTGACCGATCTTCAGAACGTAGGTCTGCTGCGCGCGGTCCCGGGCCTCGGCACCTTCGTCAACTCGAGCCGCAAATTTGTCCGGCATCTCAATCGCGTGCGCGATCCGCTCTACGGCGCTTTCGAAGAGGCCGAACACATCGGCAAGACGGCGACCGTTCAGACTTTGTCCGTCGAGTTCGCCAATCCGGAAGATCCCGTGTTCGCCTATTTCGACGTCTCCAGCGGCCGCCACGTCTGCATCAACAAGCTTCTGTTGATCGGCGGCGAGGCCATGGCGCTGGAGCACACCTTCGTCACCATGCCCTTCGATCAGGAGCTGGTTGACGATCTGGCCAAGGATCTGATGTCGCGTGTCCTGCGTCGGCGCAAGATCAAGATCACCAAGAACCGCGTCTATTTCGACGCCGCACCCGCGCCGCCGGACGTCGCCGCGCATCTCGGGGTGCCGCATGGCTACCCGACTATCCGGCACTTCTACAATCCGATCCTCAAGGGCAATCGCGGCATGATCTACGGCTATTCGATTTCGCCCTTCGACAGGCTCGCTTACGCCGCCGATATCGTTTTCTGATATCCCCTCTGCCGGATCCTCATCATGAAAGTTGCGAGCGTCGATATCCAGCACGTCGTCGTGCCGCTGGCCAAACCTGCCGGCTTTGCGCTGGGACAGATCGCCTCGTTCGGTTGCCTGCTCGTCACCATCCGCTCGGATGACGGCGTCACCGGCGAGAGCCTGATCTTCACCATAAACAATGTCCGCGCCCGCGTTCTGGCGGAAATGGTCGAGAGCCTGAAGCCGCTGGTGATCGGCACCGATCCCGCGATGACCAACGATTTCTGGACCAAGGCGTGGCGCGGCATCAATTTCATCGGCCACAAAGGCGTGTCGATCATGGGCATTTCCGCCATCGACAGCGCGCTGTGGGATCTCAATGCCAAGGCTGCCGGCCTGCCGCTGTACCGGATGCTCGGCGGCGCGCAGACACGCCTGCCCGCTTATCACAGCGGCGGCCTCTGGCTGTCGCAGTCGATCGACGACCTCGTCGCCGAGGCTGGCGATATGGTCGCGTCCGGGTTTACAGCGATCAAGATGCGCCTCGGCGCACCGACGGCCGCCGAGGACCTGGCCCGCGCCCGCGCCATTCGCACCGCCATCGGCCCGAACATTAAATTCATGGCCGACGGCAATCAGGGCTTCACCGAGAACGAAGCCATCAAGCGTGGCCGGATGCTCGAGGAGATCGACCTCACCTGGTACGAGGAGCCGCTGCCCGCGTGGGATATCGAAGGCCTCGCGCGCGTGCGCGCCGCCGTTCCGATGCCGATCGCCAGCGGCGAAACGGAATACACCCGCTACGGCTTCCGGCAGATGCTGGAAGCGCGCTGCGCCGACGTGCTGATGCCCGACCTGCAACGCGCCGGCGGCGTCACCGAATTCATGCGCATGAGCCGCATGGCCGAGGCTTTCGATGTCGCCATTTCCAGCCACCTGTTCTCCGAGATGAGCATCCAGCTGCTCGGCGCGCTCTCGAACGTGGTGTTTCTCGAATACATGCCCTGGTTCAAGGACCTGTATGCCGAGAGCCTTGTCTTCGAGGACGGCGATGCCCTGGTGCCGGAGCGTCCCGGCTTTGGCTTCACGTTCAATCAGGATTACGTCTCCTTCCTCGCCAACAAGAGCTAGGGCTGCTGCCTGCGGATCGCGGCATACAGAGCCGCCGCGGTCTCGCTGTAGCCCGGAGGTTCGCTCTTCAGCTTGCTGAGAAGCTCCTTGGCGGCCCGAACCGCCAAAGCATCGCAACGACTGAGCTGATCGATGAGCTTGCCGAGCGCCGCGTCGAACGACGCGCCGGCGGGCACGACCTCGTGAACGAGGCCAATACGGTGGGCCTCGGCGCCATCGCACTTGCCGCCGCTCAACAACAAACGCCGGCCGTGGCTCCAGCCAAGACGACGGATGACGTGTGGCGCGATCTGGGCCGGCACCGCGCCGGTGAGCACCTCTGGCGTCGAGAACATCGCCGACACCGCCGCGATGACAACATCGCTGACGCAAACGATTCCTACCCCGCCGCCGACCGCACCGCCTTCAACGGCGCTGACCACGATCTGCGGCAATTCGTCGATCGCCCGGATCAACGCGCCTTCGCGGCGATTACGACCCTGCAAGGTGCCCTCACCGTCGCCGTCAATCGCCAGTGTGGCGCGCTCCTTCAGATCACCGCCGGCGCAGAAATACCCACCGGCGCCGCGCAGCACGACAACACCCAGCGACTGGTCCTGCCGCGCATCCGTCAGCACGCGCTCCAGAGCCTCGAGCGCCGTACCGTTCAGCGCGTTCCGCACCTTGGGACGGTTCAGCGTCACTAGCAGCGCCTTGCCGCGGCGCTCGCTGAGCAACGGGGGATCCGCCTCGATCACCACGGCGTCAATAGCCGAGCTTCGTATCGATGACATTCTGGAGCGGCTTCCCGTCGAGATAGCGCGCGACGTTGTCGGCGAAAACATCGACCGCACGCTGTAAATAGTTCTCAAGGTCGTCCACGGCGCAATGCGCGCTCAAGACCACGTTATCCAGGTCCCACAGCGGCGACGACGCCGGCAGCGGCTCCTCCTCGAAAACATCCAACACCGCCCCGCCGAGCTTGCCGCTTTGCAATGCGCTCGCCAGCGCCTTTTCATCGACGACCTGACCACGGCCGAGGCTCACAAAGCCGGCGCCGTCCGGCATGCGTCCGAACTCCAGCGAGCCGAGCAGATGCTTGGTCTCGGCTGTGTTCGGCAGCGTGCTAATGAGGAATTTCGCCTGCGGCAGCACGTCGGCGAGCCTGGCGATCGGATCGACACGATCGAACCCCGCCACCGCCTTGCCGCTTCGGCTGACGCCGATCACCTTCATGCCTAGATGTTTGGCCTGCTCGGCACAGGCGATGCCGATCTTGCCGGTGCCGAGAATGACGACCGTCTTGCCGGCGATGACATCCGTGAACACCGGCTCGAAGCGCTTCTCGCGTTGAAGCGACATGAACTTCGGAACGTTGCTGTTCAACATCAGCAGCGCACACATGGCGTATTCACCGGCCTTTGGCGCGTGAATGCCGCTACCGTTCGTCAGGGTGATTCCGTCGGGAATGAACGGCGCCAGCTTCTCGACGCCGGCAAAGATCGATTGCACCCATTTCAACTGAGGCGCGCGCTCTTTCAATCTCTCCGATTCAAAGTTGCCAACCATCATCACTTCGGCGTCGGCAATACCCTTATCGAGAGACGCCCGGTCATGACCGAAGGAAAAATCAACACGCTCGAGAACTGCGGGTTGCTTCGCGAGCATCGGAAACAGGCGCTCTTTTGTTACCTGAAACACATCCAGCGAGTCCTTGCTCTGCTGAACGTGAACGCGAAGTTTTGCGTCACGATGCCGCGCTGCCATACGATATCCTCCGAAATCGCCCATTTTACGGGCATAATCGTCATCAAGTAGAGCATGTATACAAGGTATGTCAACGCCCTTTACAAACGCCCGATACCCGGATCATAATTCATCGGGTGGCGTTGCGGCCTGACTCTTCCACCGGGCGGCGCAGAGAGACCACGAAGCAGCACGAGGGACACGAAATGATCCGGCACAAATTCAAGAGAATGGCGTCGATATCTGCGGTCGCGCTTCTCTCGGTTATTGCTTGCGGCACGGCCGACGCCGCGAGCTCACGCGACAAATTTCCGAAAGAGCTTCAGCCGCTGCTCGAAGGCGCGTCGGATGCGCTGACCGATGCCTTGTGGGAATTGCGCCAGGGGCCGTCCGGCACGGTCGTGTGGAAAGACGGCGGCGGCGCGCTCGGCGAGGCCGAACGCAAGGCGTATTGGGACGGCTTCGAGAAGCTGACCAACTGGAAGGTTCAGAACGTCGCGCCATCGGCGAACCCGCCGGATGTCGAGGCGCAGGTTCAGTCCGGCGATCCGCAGTTCGACGTCTTCGAAACCAAGTCGGGCGCCAACGCCATGCTCGAACAGCAGCAGAATCTGCTCGAGCCGCTCGACCCCAAGCTGTTCGGCCCGATCTTCGCGAAATTCCCCAAGGGCTATCTGCACTCGACCCACTGGCTCGAATACACCAAGAGCACCGGCATCCTGATCTGGAATACCAAGCGCTGGCCGAAGTCGGGCAAGCATCCGACCGACATCACCGACCTGTTCAACACCAAGGACTTCCCCGGCAAGCGCTGCCTGTACAAGTTCCTGAACGCCACCGGTACGCTGGAATATCCCCTGCTGGCCGATGGCGTGCCGAAGGACAAGCTGTGGCCGCTCGACGTCAATCGCGCGCTCAAGAAGCTCGACACGATCCGCAATGACATCGTCTGGTGGACCGGCGGCGCGCAGTCGGTGCAGCTCGTCCTCGACGGCGAATGTGACATGGGCGTCACCTGGCACGGCCGCGCCGCCAACCTGTTCAAGCAGGACCCGAACACGCCGCTCGGCGTGGTCTGGAAGAACGCCGAAGTCGGCAACGCTCCGTTCGCGATCGTGAAAGGCACCAAGCGTGCCAAGGCCGCGCAGGCGGCGCTCGCTTATGCGTACACGCCCAAGAACATGTGCACCCTGCTCAATACGCTCGGCTACGGCGTTCCGATCGACGAATCCTGCCTTACGGACTTCGCCAAGACCTGGGCCGTGACAGCCGACAAGATCCCGCTGATCCTCCCGGTCGACAACGACTGGTATCTCAAGCACTACGCCACGGCCACCGACCAGTTCAACGCGTGGCTGCAGAAGTAAGCGGCAAAACCGGGAAGTGAGTTCCTTGCCAATGGGGCCGTCATCGAAAGTTTCCGCGGGACCTTCGTCCCCTGGGTCGGTGGCGGCCCTTCGCTTCGCCACGGCGGCACTGTTGTTGCTGCCGGCGCTGGCGATGCTCCTTGTCTGCTTTGTCTATCCGGTGTTCCTGATCCTGCTGAAAAGCTTCAACACGCCGGACTGGGGCTTTCAGAACTACCAGGCGCTATGGCACGTTCAAGGCAATGTCCTGATCATCCGCAAGACCTTCATGGTTTCGTTCTGGACCACCTTGTTCTGCCTGCTGATCGCCTACCCCTTTGCCTATTACGTCACGACGCTGCCGCCGCGCCGCGCCAAGATTTTTCTGTTCCTGAGCATGGCGCCGCTGTTCACCGCGATCCTCGCGCGCCTCTATGCGTGGACCGTTATTCTCGGCCGCCGCGGCGTCATCAACGAATTCCTGATGAGCGTCGGCATCATCGATCGCCCGCTGACCCTGCTGTTCACGCCGCTCGCGGTGACAATCGGCATGGTGCACGTGCTCCTGCCTTACATGATCCTCGTGCTTTATTCGGTGATGATGAAGATCGACCCCGCGATGCTCGAAGCCTCGCGGACATTGGGCGCAAGCCCGGCGCAGACGTTCCGTCGCGTTTTCCTACCGCTATCGATGCGCGGAGTTTACGCCGGTTGCCTGCTGGTGTTCATCGTCGCGCTCGGCTTCTTCATCACGCCGGCCGTGCTCGCCGGTGGCGACCATCTGACGGTCTCCGTCTATATCGAACAGCAGATCATGGTGCTGCGCTGGGGTACGGCCTCGGCGATGGCGTCCATCTTGCTCGTTGTCACGATCATCATGTTCGTCGGATTTGACCGCCTGTTCGGCGCCAAAACCCTGATGACGGGGGGCTTGCGCAAATGACACCCAGGCGGCCGAAGAACTACGTGCTGGCGGCGATCGCCTACCTGATCCTCTTCTTCTTGCTGGCGCCGCTGACCATCGTCATCCCGGTGTCGCTGACGGCCGGCAATGTGCCATCCTTCCCGCCGCAGGGGCTGTCGCTGCGCTGGTATCACGAGTTCTTCGCCGATCGCGAATGGATGCGCGCGCTCTGGATCAGCTTCACCCTGGGCATCGTCGTCGCCATCACCTCGACCGTCACAGGACTCTGCGCGGCTTTCGCCATGTCGCGGTTGGTGCCCGATAGCCTCAAGCCCCTCCTACGCGTCATCGTGCTGGCGCCGCTCATCGTGCCGGCGATTGTCGGCGCCATCGCGATGTTCCTGATGCTGTCGCAGCTCCGGCTCGTGTCGACGTTTCCGGGCCTCGTGATCTGCCACACCATTCTGGCGCTGCCCTACACGATCATCGTTCTCGAAAACGGCCTGTTGCATCTCGACGCCTCCCTTGAGGAAGCCGCGCGCACGCTAGGCGCCAACCGCTTCATGCGGCTGCGCCGTATCGTCCTGCCCCTGATGCTGCCAAGCATTGTCGGCTCGGCGGTCTTCGCCTTCATCACGTCGTTTGACGAGATCGTCGCCGTATTGCTGGTTGGCGGCGCCTCCTACCAGACATTGCCGGTCAAGATGTTCGTATTCCTCGAGAACGAACTGAAACCGACGCCGGCCGTCGTGTCGTCACTGCTGGTGGTCGGGTTACTGGCGGCGCAGGGCGCGTCCTATCTCGTGCGCGGCGCGCTCGAACGCCGCCGCCGCATGCCGCAACTCGCAGCCGCCTGAGCACGGCGCTTTCTTCCGACGGAGCCGATATGTCCGAGCCGCTCTCCAATCGCACGCCCTACAACTATCCCAGCGAACACTCGAAATCGGCGACGCTTTATCAGCGCGCCATGGACGTCATGCCCGGCGGCAATACGCGCACGACCGTCTACATGTCGCCCTACCCGATCTACGCCCAGCGTGGGAAGGGCTGCTACATCTACGATGTCGACGGCTGCGAGCGCATCGACTTCATCAACAATTACACCTCGATGATTCACGGACACTGTCACCCCGACATCATCGCGGCCGCGAAGGCTCAACTCGATCTCGGCACCTGCTTTGCGATGCCGACAGAAACGGAAATTCCACTCGCGGCGCTGCTATGCGAGCGCGTGGCGTCGATCGAGAAAGTGCGCTTTGCCAACTCCGGCACCGAGGCCGTGATGATGGCGATCAAAGCCGCCCGCGCTTTTACGATGCGGCCCAAGATCGCCAAGGCCGAAGGCGCCTATCACGGGAGCTACGACTATGTCGAAGTGAGCGAGGACTCCACGCCTGAGAATTGGGGCGACAGCGAGCCGAACAAAGTGCCCTACTGCGCGGGGACGCCGGCGGGTGCGATCAATGACGTCGTCGTCTATCCCTACAACAATGTCGCCCTCACCGAGCAAATCCTGCGTGCTCACGCCAAGGATCTGGCGGCAATCCTCATCGACCCGCTGCCGCCTCGCGCCGGTCTGCCGCCGGCGCAGCCAGAGTTTCTCGCCATGCTGCGTCGCGTTGCCGACGAATGCGGCATTGTTCTGATCAGCGACGAAGTGATTTCCTTTCGCGTCGGTTATCACGGGGCTCAGGGGGAGTTCGGATTCAAGGCCGATCTGACCGCCCTCGGCAAGATTATCGGCGGTGGCTTCCCGGTCGGCGCCGTCGGCGGTCGCAGCGATATCATGGCCGTATTCGATCCGTCAGGCGGCAAATCGCGCGTGCCGCATGGCGGCACATTCAATGCCAATCCGATGACAATGGTCGCTGGATTGAAGGCGATGCAGTTGATGACGCGCGCCGAGTTCGACCGCATCAATGCGCTGGGCAACCAGGCGCGAGAGCAGCTCAATGACATTCTGAAGAAAGCGCCGTTCCCGGCTTCCGTTGTCGGCCGCGGTTCGTTGCTGCGACTTCATATGACTCGCGAACCGGTCACCGATTACCGGAGCTCATATCAGCGTCCGGAGCAGCGCGCCGTTCTTGCCAAACTGTTCCGCTTGCTGCTCAATAACGGCATCTTCATGGGCCCGACCGGATTTATGTCCATTTCCACGCCGATGACGTCTGCTCATATTGACGAACTGGCGAGCGCGGTCAGGTTGGCCGCCATGAAAATACAATAACGGGGTTTGTAACTCGGCGCAGGTGCAATGCGACGGGCAGCGCATGGATTCGGCTTAAGGCTTATGCTGCCGTGTTCGGCAATGCGCCGTGCCCTCGTTAACACCCTGGCAGCCGGGCACGATTGCGTCCCGAACTCCGTCCAGGCAGGCAAAATCGATGAAGACCGGCGCCCGCTGTCGGAAATCTGCCTGCCTGAGCCAGTAGAATAACGCGCAAAGTGGGTTTGGCCCGGGGCCGACAAATCCCGGCTTGCGCCGTCGGCATACCGCATATCGCCGCTTAGGGACCTTCGAGAGCACTTTCCTGTGGTAAAGGCCGGGACGGCCCACTCAAGTGTTCCCAGATTGGCCCCAGAGAGCTGCGCTTGATCAAACCTACCAGAATCGTTCCGTTAATCGTAGCCGTCGCCCTGTTCATGGAGAACATGGACTCCACGGTGATCGCCACCTCGCTGCCGGCGATCGCGGCGGATATCGGCACCAACCCGCTGGCGCTCAAGCTCGCCGTCACCTCCTACCTGCTCTCGCTCGCGGTCTTCATTCCCGCCTCCGGCTGGACCGCCGACCGCTTCGGCGCCTCGACCGTCTTCCGCGCTGCTATCGCCGTCTTCATGGTCGGCTCGATCGGCTGCGCATTGTCCTCGTCGCTGACGGATTTCGTCATCGCCCGCATCCTGCAGGGCATGGGCGGCGCAATGATGACGCCGGTCGGCCGCCTTGTGCTGGTGCGCACCATCCCCAAGCGCGAACTGGTCGGCGCCATGGCCTGGGTCACCATGCCGGCGCTGGTCGGCCCGGTGATCGGCCCGCCGGTCGGCGGCTTCATCACCACCTATCTCAGCTGGCACTGGATCTTCCTCATCAACATCCCGATCGGCATTGCCGGCATCATCTTCGCCAGCCGCTACATCGAGAACGTCCGCGCCGAAGCGCATGAGCGTTTCGATGTCGTCGGCATGATCTATGTCGGGCTCGGCATTGCCGGGCTCGCCTTCGGCCTGTCGGTAGCGGGACTCAACTTCCTGCCATGGAGCGTCGTCATCGGCCTCGTCGTCGGCGGCACCATCTTCATCGTCGCCTATCTCGTCCATGCCAAACGCACGCCGGTGCCCGCGCTCGACCTCACTTTGTTCAAGCTGCCGACTTTCCGCGCCAGCGTCGTCGGCGGATTCATCTTCCGCATCGGCATTGGCGCCATGCCGTTCCTGTTGCCGCTGATGCTGCAACTCGGCTTCGGCCTGTCGCCGTTTCATTCCGGCCTCATCACCTTCGCCGCCGCCGCCGGCGCCATCGGCATGAAGGCCGCGACCGCCGGCATTCTGCGGCGCTTCGGCTTTCGCAACATCCTGCTGTTCAACACTTTCATCAGCGCGGCTTTCCTCGCGGTGTGCGCCCTGTTCACCGACGCGACGCCGCCGGCGATCATGATCGGCCTGCTGTTCGTCGGCGGCTTCTTCCGCTCGCTGCAGTTCACCTCGATCAACACGCTCGCTTATGCCGAAATCGAGTCCGCGCGTGTGTCGCGTGCCACCTCGCTGGTCAGCGTCGCCCAGCAACTCGCGTTGTCGGCCGGCGTCGGTGTCGGCGCGCTGGCGGTCGATCTCAGCGCGGCCTCGCACGGCCGCACCGACATCCTTGCCGCCGATTTTCCGCCGGCATTCCTCATCGTCGCCGGCATTTCGACGCTGGCGGCGCTGTTCTTCACGCGTCTGCCGCCCGATGCCGGCGCCGAATTGTCGGGCCGGCTTCCCGTAACGGCACAGGTGACGACGCAAGTCACGCCGCAGGCCCCAGCCGAAAAAATTTGATTCAAATTTTAGATGTTAACCATCGGCGAAAGTCGGTTAACGAATGCGGAGCCATGCCATGGACAACGCATTGAAGCGCTGACACATTTGCATCCGTACTATGGTTAATTGCGGCAAGGCCCGTCATGCGTTCGAGGCGATCGACAAGGCTTGTTCAAGGCGCGCTTTGCGCCGGCCTCGTCGCGACCGCGGCAGCCGCGCTCGTTGTTTATTCCGTCGATGATGCCGACGCGCAAGCGCGCATCTTCTACCGCGATGCCAACGGCCAGAGCTTCGAGATGCGCACCGACAGCGGCGGCGCGCAGGCCTTTGCCGCGCGCTATGAGAAAAGGCCTGCCGGCACCAACGCGCTGAGCGGCCTGCCCGACGCCGGCCATGCGGACATCAAGCAGGCGATGCGCAAGGACACACCGCCGCGGCCGCGCGGCAGCGATGCCCGCATCTGCGCGACGCAGACCGAAGAGCTCGCGCCGTACCGCATCACCTCCTGCAGTAACATCATCGGCACCGGCAAATTGAAGGGCGAAGCGCTCGGCGTCGCCTATGCGCTGCGCGGCCTCGCCTATCTCGACCGCCACGACATCGCCCACGCGATCGGCGACTTCAATCGCGCCGTCGATCTCGCGCCCGACTTCGCCCCTGCCTATCAGAACCGCGGCAATGCCTGGTATGCGCGCGGCAATTTCGGTCAGGCCATCGCCGATTACGACAAGGCCATCGCGCTCGATCCGAGTTCGGCCTCGCCCTATATAAACCGCGCCGCCGTCAAGCGCGACCTCGGCTACAATGACGGCGCGCTGGCCGATTACGAAAAGGCCATCGCGCTGCGGCCCAATCACGCCAATGCCTATAGCGGCCGCGGCCAGCTTTACCTGCGCCAGGACAATTACGCCCGCGCGCTCGAGGACTTCGACAACGCCGTGCGCCTCGCGCCCGAGGCCGACAACTTCATGCTGCGGGCGCAGGCCCGTGAAGGCGCGAGCGATCTCGACGGCGCTATCCGCGACTATGAAGAGACCTTGCGCCGCGCCCCGAAGAGCGTGACGGCGCTGACCGCCGAAGCCGCGGTGTGGCGCAAGAAGGGCGATCTTTCCCGCAGCATCGCCGTGCTCGACCGCGCGCTGGCGCTCGACGAGAACCAGTCGCTGGTGCTGCGCATGCGCGCCGAAGCCTGGCGCGACAAGGGCGACAAGAAGCGCGCCTATGCCGACATCGCCAAGGCGCTCAAGTCACAGTGGACCGTCAACGGCCTGCGCGTACGCGGCAATCTCAAGCTCGACGACGGCGATGCCGACGGCGCGCTGAAGGATGCCGAGTTCATGCTCAAGATCGAACCGGACAACACCGACGCGGCGGCCTTGCGCGGCCTCGCCTACGCCAAGAAGAAGGATTACGCCAAGGCCCTGCCCGATCTCGACAAGGCGGTCGCCGCCGACACCGAGAACGCCATGGCCTTTGCCGAGCGCGGCCGCATCTATGCATCGAAGGACGACAACGACAAGGCGCTCGCCGATTTCAACCGCGCCATCGAACTGAAAGTCTCCAACCCGGCGATCTACCGCGCCCGCGCCGAAATCCAGCGCAGCAAGGGCAACCGGGCCAAGGCGCTGGCCGATCTTGACCACGCCATCGCGCTCGATGCCAAGCCCGCCGCGCCCTATCTCGAGCGCGCCAGCCTGCGCGCCGAGAATGGCGACGCCGCCGGCGCGCTCGCCGACTACGGCATCGTGATCGCGCGCGAGCCCAACAATTTCCAGGCCTATTACGAGCGCGGCAATATTCACCTCGCCGCGCGCGACCGCGACCGCGCCATGGCCGACTTCAAGAAGGCCATCGCCCTCAACGCCAAGATGACAAGCGCCAAGGACGCGCTGGCCTCTGTCGAAGGCGATATCCGCCGCGAGCAGGACGCCGCCTTGCGTGAAGCGGAGGCGAAGAAGCGCGAAGCCGAGAATGCAAAGCGCGCCGCCGAAAACGCCAGGCGCGAAGCGGCCGAGGCTGCGCGGCGTGAGGCCGCCGAAGCCGCGCGCCGCGAAGCCGAACTGAAGAAGCCGGGCAAAGGCAAGAAGACGGCCGCGCATGAGGACGTGCCTCCTCCGCCCGCCGCCGCGCCGGTGAAGAACGAGAAGGTCGCCGTCGTCACGCCGCCGGCGGAACGGCGCAGCCAGAACCAGGATGACGAGGACGTCACCGCCTCGACGCCGCCGCCGAAGCACCGCGTCGAGCACGCCGTGCCCGCCAAAAAGGTTGAGAAGAGACACATCAAGCAACGCGAGACTGCGCGCGAGCGCAAGGAACGCGAAGCCGCCGAGCGCAAGCAGGCACGCCTCGATGCCGAGCGCGAGCGCCGCCAGCGCACGACGACCCGCATCGTGCGCGAGACCGCGCCGCCGCCGCGCGCGCTCAGTGAGCGCGAAAAGCGCGAGCTCTATTTCCGGCAGATGGAAGCCCGCAAGCGCGGCACGAAGTTCACGGATATCTGGCGGTAATCCCTCTCCGTTCGTCCCCGCGAAAGCGGGGACCCAGACTTCTTAGAGCTTAGAGCTGGATTCCCGCTTTCGCGGGAATGAACGGAGTGTGTCGCTCCGCCGACAATCTACTTCCCGCCCCGAAACCCCGTCGCCAGCAAATACAACTCCGCCGAATCCGCGCGGCTGGCCGGCGGCTTGATGTGTTGCACCTTGGCGAAGTCCTTCTTCAGCGTCGCCAGCAACTGACCTTCGAGCCCGCCCTGGATCACCTTGGCGAGAAACGCGCCGCCGGGCGCCAGCACCTCGCGGGCGAACTCGGCCGCCGCCTCGACCAGCGCCACGATCTTGATCTGGTCGGTCTTGCGATGGCCGGTGGCGTTGGCCGCCATATCGGACAGCACGACATCGGCCGGCCCGCCCAGCATCTCCTTCAATAGATCCGGCGCGCCGGGATCGAGAAAATCGAATACGCGGAAATCGACGCCGGTGATCGGCTCGATGTCGAGGAGATCGATGCCGATCACCTTGCCATGCGGCCCGACGCGCTTGACCGCCACCTGCGACCAGCCGCCCGGCGCGGCGCCGAGATCCACGACGCGCGCGCCCTTCTTGAGAAAGTGCGCCTTGTCGTCGATTTCGATCAGCTTGAAGGCGGCGCGCGAGCGCATGCCCTCGCGCTTGGCCCGCGCGACATAAGGGTCGTTGAGCTGGCGCTGCAGCCACATGGTCGATGAGTTGCTGCGCTTGCGCGCGGTCTTCACCCGCACCTTGAGGTCGCGCGCGCCGCTGCTGGAGGATTTCTTGGCCATGAGGATCGTCTATCACGCAGTGTCGTCTCCGCGAAAGCGGGGACCCATAATCACTGCACTATCGAGAATACACGGCGTATGGGTCCCCGCTTTCGCGGGGACGACAGGTGTTTACTGCGCCGCCGCCTGCCCGCCCCAGACGCCGTCCTCGCGCATCATCTGCACCAGCATGCCCTCGCGCAGGCCGCGATCGGCCACGCGCAGCCGCTGGCACGGGAAAGCACGGCGGATGGCTTCGAGAATGGCGCAGCCGGCCAGCACCAGGTCGGCGCGATCGGCGCCGATGCAGGGGCTCGCCACGCGCTCCTCATAAGTCATGGTCAACAGCCGCTCGAGCACGGCGTCGATCTCATCGGCCCCCAGCCAGCAGCCATCGATGCGGTTGCGGTCGTAGCGCTTCAGTTCGAGATGCACGCCGGCAATCGTGGTCACGGTGCCGGAGGTGCCGAGCATGTGGACACCGCCGAGATCGGCATAGCCATGCTCGCGCGCGAATGGCTCGATCAACGCCGCCACCTCGGCGACCATCGCCTCGTAGGTGTCGCGCGTCACATTGAGGCCGCCATGACGCTCGGCGAGCGTCACGACGCCATGCGGCAGAGATACCCAGCCCTTGATGCGCGGCGGCGGCGGGCCGCGACCATCGGCCGGCGAGCGGCCCAGCCGCACCAGCTCGGACGAACCGCCGCCGATATCGAACAGCACCACGCCCTCGGCGTCGGGATCGATCAGCGGGGTGCAACTCGTCGCTGCGAGCTCCGCCTCGGTCTCGCGGTCGATGACTTCGAGTTCCAGTCCGAGCAGTTCGGCGACCCGGCCGCGGAATTCCAGCCCGTTGGCGGCGGCGCGGCAGGCTTCGGTCGCGACCAGCCGGGCGCGGGTGACGCCGCGGTTGCGCATCTTGTTGCGGCAGATTTCCAGGGCTTCCAGCGAGCGGCCGATCGCCGCCTCGCTCAGCCGGCCGGAGGCCGAAATGCCCTCGCCGAGCCGGACGATGCGGGAAAAAGCGTCGATCACGCGGAAGCTGTCGCCGTTCGGCCGCGCAACCAGCAGCCGGCAGTTGTTGGTGCCCAGATCCAGCGCGGCATAAGTCGGCCCGCCACGATCGCTGCCGTTCACAGCCTCGCGTCCGCCCTCTCCGCTTCTTGGCGACCGCCGACTCCACCGGGGCGGCTCCATCGCAGGGGACGGCCGGCCCATAGCGGGGTCGAGGCCTGGGTCATCCCCGGCCCCGCCGCTCATATCGTTCAACCTCTCGGCCGGCCCATGAGCCGGCTCTCAGCCGTTTCCCGCCCGCCTGATCCCGCGAGGAACGGCGCTGTTTTCCACTGTCCATAAAAGTGTAACAGCGCCGGTGCGACACGCAACCCTCGGTCCCGAAAGCCATAGTTGTCCGGAAAGGCGTCGTGGACTATCTCAGGGCGGTACTCCCGCCCGAATTCCAGCCGAAAAGCGCGCCCATGGACGACAGAACGACCGAGACCGCCCTTTCCAAGACCGACCTTGCCTTGACCAAGTTCGGCATAGGCCAGCCGGTCACCCGCAAGGAGGACCCGATCCTCGTCCAGGGCAAGGGCCGCTACAACGACGACATCAACCTGCCGAAACAGGCCTATGCCTGGCTGGTGCGCTCCTCGGAGCCGCACGGCATCATCCGCTCGATCGACACCGAGGCCGCCAAGGGCATGCCCGGCGTGCTCGCCGTCATCACCGGCGAAGACCTCAAGGACTATAACGGCCTCAAGTGCTATCTGCCGATCAAGAGCCGCGACGGCTCGGGCATCAAGCACGTGCCGCGGCCGGCGCTCGCCACCGACAAGGTGCGCTTCGTCGGCGATCCGGTCGCCTGCGTCATTGCCGAAAGCGTCGCCCAGGCCAAGGACGCCGCCGAAGCGGTCGCGCTCGACATCGAGCCCCTGCCCGCCGTCACCTCGGCGCGCGAAGCCGCCAAGCCCGGCGCGCCGCTCATCTACGACGACATTCCGAACAACATCGCGCTCGACTATCAGCACGGCGATCCGGAAAAGGTCGCCGAAGCGCTGAAGAACTCGGCGCATGTCGTGCGTCTGCCACTGGTCAACCAGCGCATCATGGTCGCCGCCATGGAGCCGCGCTCGGCGATCGGCGAATACGACGGCAAAAACGAGCACTGGACCTTGCACTCCTCGAGCCAGGGCGTCTTCGGCATGAAGAACCTGCTCAAGGACATCCTCAAGGCCCCGGCCGACAAGGTGCGCATCCTCACCGGCAATGTCGGCGGCTCCTTCGGCATGAAGGCGACGCCCTATCCGGAATATGTCTGCATCCTGCATGCCTCGAAGATGCTGGGCCGCCCGGTGAAGTGGACCGACGACCGCTCCGGCTCTTTCGTCTCCGACCATCAGGGCCGCGACTACGACATGACGGTCGAGGTCGGCTTCGACAAGGAAGGCCACATCCAGGCGCTGCGCCTCACCGGCTACGGCAATCTCGGCGCCTGGTGCGCCAATTTCGGCCCGATGCTGCCGACGATCAACGTCACCAAGAACATCATCAGCATGTACAAGACGCCGCTGCTCGAAGTCTCGACGCAGTGCGTCTATTCCAACACCACCATCGTCTCCGCCTATCGCGGCGCCGGCCGCCCCGAAGGCGCGCTGTCGATCGAACGCTGCATGGATATCGCCGCGGTCGAACTCGGCATCGACCGCTTCGAATTGCGCCGCCGCAACTTCATCAAGCCGAAGGACATGCCGCACGCGACGCCCGCCGGCACCACCTATGACTGCGGCGATTTCCCCGGCCTGTTCAAGCAGGCGCTCGATGCCGCCGACGTCAAGGGCTTTGCCGCCCGCAAGCGCGCCTCAAAGAAGGCCGGCAAGCTGCGCGGCCTCGGCGTCGCCTGCTATGTCGAGACCACGGCCCAGAACACGCAGGAGATGGGCGGCATCCGCTTCAATGCCGACGGCACCGTCACCATCATCACCGGCACGCTCGATTACGGCCAGGGCCACGCCTCGGCCTTCGCCCAGGTGCTCAGCGCCAAGCTCGGCATTCCGTTCGACAAGATCAACCTGTTGCAGGGGGACAGCGACCAGCTGATCGCCGGCGGCGGCTCGGGCGGCTCGCGCTCGGCGATGCTGTCCGGCACGGCGGTGGTCGAGGCTTCCGAAAAGGTCATCGAGAACGGCAAGCAGATCGCCGCGCATGTGCTCGAAGCTTCCGCGAGCGACATCGAGTTCAAGGCCGGCACCTTCACCATCGCCGGCACCGATCGCTCGGTCGGCATCATGGAACTGGCGTCGCAACTGCGCGGCGGCCTCAAGCTGCCCGAGGGCGTGCCGTCGACGCTCGACATCTCGCATGTCACCCAGGCGGTGCCTGGCACCTATCCGAACGGCGTGCATGTCGTCGAGGTCGAGATCGAAGCCGACACCGGCCTCACCCGCGTGGTGAAGTACAATGCGGTCAACGATTTCGGCACCGTGCTCAATCCGCTGCTGGTCGAAGGCCAGGTGCAGGGCGGCATCGTGCAGGGTCTCGGCCAGGTGTTGCTTGAAGGCGTCGTCTATGACGACTCCGGCCAGCTCGTCACCGGCTCGTTCATGGACTACGCCATGCCGCGCGCCCACGACGCGCCGATGATCGCGGTCGACAACCGTCCGGTGCCGACCAAGACCAACCCGCTCGGCGCCAAGGGCTGCGGCGAAGCCGGCACCTCGGGCGGCCTGCCCGCGGTGGCCAACGCCGTGATCGACGCGCTGTCGGAATACGGCATCAAGCATCTCGAGATGCCGATGACGGCGTCGAAAATCTGGGAAGCCATCGAGAAGGCGAAGAAGCAGAAGGCGGCGTAGTAGCCGTCATTCCGGGGCGCGCCGAAAGGCGCGACCCCGGAATCCAGCCATGCATGAGTACGCCTCTGGATTCCGGATCGCCGCTTCGCGGCGTCCGGAATGACGCGGCGATAGTTCTCTGTCATGACCGGGCTTGACCCGGCCATCCCGCTTAGGGTGATGACAGCGCGTCCCTAAGCGGGATCACCGGGACAAGCCCGGTGACGACAATGGCACTTGTACGACACACGACCAATCACCCGCTCACCCCCGCGAAGGCGGGATCCAGTTCTTTCTTGCAGCATGGGTGACCACATCGGCAACTCACTGACCTATTGAACTGCAGCGCTTTCAGGAGCTATTTTTCTCGCCATTTCCACTGCGGCGCGATCCAGCAAATCTCTTTCCTTTGTGCTGTCAAACGACTTGATAATCTCTGCAACTCCAATCGATAAATCTTTCAACTGTTTCGCCCGAAAGTCGTTCGGATCAACAGAGTCAAAGTCTATATCGTTTATGCTTGACCTGAAGACTTTCATCCAAAGCGCTTCGCCATCCAAAAGACCTTCAAACTTTTCGTACCCAATGATCTTAAAACGCCGCACAGATTCACTATCAATCTCAAGCATCGCGTCACCGATCGCATCCTGCCAGTCGCGATAGATCAGCGCTTCTCTATAAGATAATGCAGAAATTGCTTGGTTTACCGTCTCAGCCACAACCGCATCGCTAATAGGCGCTCTCTTAAGCTCAGAACAAAGATATAGCGCCAACTCCGAGCAAATCTGACGCTTATGATTGTCATCGAGGACCTTAAGATGATCGCTGTCATATTTAAGAGAATCGCCAGCTAAGCTGTAGAGTTTGACTTCGAACCTATTTGCCAAAGCCCTCCTGTGCTCTTCGCTGAGAGAACTCAACGACAGACGCCAAACAGAGCACATCTGTTCCAGCCTGTGCAATTCAACATGCGGGCCATCGGCGAGGGCGCTTTGCACCTTGCGTATTGCCTTTGAAATTGGAGAGATAAAACCAGCCTCGCCCCTCGGAAGCGCACTCAATTCGAGATTGATCGCTCTTACCCATCCAAGCAAGCTTGCAATACGATAAAGCGTTGACTTCCTTTTATACTCATTGAAGATGAGCGGACGAGTTGCCATCTTGAGAAAATGGTGCCGGTTATCGATGAAAATTTCTGAGAACCGCCATATTAGTTTTTCGCATGTGGCCGCAAGAGGCGCGGCGTAGTTTCTGAATATCTCGCGCTGACTCTGCGATCTAGAATGCCGCTCGCTGACTCTATTGATGTAGAGTTGCGTGACAAATGGCGTCATTAACGCCGCGATAGCGCCAATCAATGCAGCACCTAAGGGGACCCACCAAATGCTGGCGATCGACGTCGGCATCACATTCGAAAGCTGCGACTCCGCGCTTACTGGCAGGGTTAGCGTGAAAAGGACCAGAACCGCACCCCAACAGACACGCATCCTCCCCCCCCAAAATACAATCCTCGATTGTTGTCATTAGGCCCGGCATTTCGATTTCAAGTCAACTCATGTCCATACGTCCTATCCCGCTTACATCCTCCATCACACCCTACCCCACCTTCCGCTCATAATACTTCCGCAGGATCGCATTGATCTTCGTCTGATAGCCCTTTCCCTGCGCGCGGAACCAGTCGAGCACGTCGGCGTCGATGCGTAAGGTCATGTGCGCCTTGCGGCGCGGCAGCGGCGGATCGATGATTACCCAGTCATCGTCCATCGCGTCGTCAGGATCGCTGCCGTCGGGCAAAGGCACCGACATGGCTTTCTTTATATCGGTCTTGTCCTCGCCGCGCGCAGCCATGGCGCGCAGCTCAGCTTCCGTGTACCTGACGATATGCTCTGACTTCTTTTTCATGCGCTCGTCTCATCGTAATAACGCGAATATTGTCTCCACGCCGGCACCACACCAATGTCAAAAGCGCGCCGTGAATGTCGGCGGTCGTTTTCAACCGTTCTTCGCCGTAACGCGGGCTGGCCTGATCGAGTGTCGGCCGCCCGTCGAAGAACAGACGTGCTGCGACGAAATCCAGCCCGCGATCCGCCAGAATCCTCGTCCGCTTCTCTTCGTCCCATTCGAACTCCATATCGACAGGCTAACATACGTAAATACAGATTGTGCATACAATACGGCGCACAAGTTGCAGGACTTTTTCCCTTGACCCGGCCTCATCTCTAGCCCTATATTCCCATCCATCCCGCCTCTGTTAACGAGGGGTGTCTGATCAGCGTCTCCAGATGCTGGGGCGGGGAGCGGTGGCCGGGCTAAGGGGCGTCGGAGATGCGGCGCAGGTTTTCCCTCCCCGGCGGTTCAAGCCGCGCCAGGTTTTCCAGCACGCCAGCCGCGTGCCGGGGTCCTGATGGCCGGTAGGCCCATCCGCCCATGTCAGA